>Ga0315553_10002230_pt1 | contig 15666 bp, 11 predicted proteins | sample SalMarSW160140MG_FD_203099 | JGI IMG/M metagenome (GOLD analysis project Ga0315553, IMG submission 203099) | Salt marsh sediment microbial communities from the Plum Island Ecosystem LTER, Massachusetts, United States - Salt Marsh Sediment SW1601-40 ... | reverse complement strand
CCCGGATCGGGTATGATCGAGACGTGAACCGCTCGACCCCCGGCGCCCTGCTCCTCGTCCTCCTCGTCGCCTCGTCCATCCGGGCCCAGACGGCGGTCGGACAAGGAGCGGCTGCGCGCGGCGACTCCCTGATGGCGGCGTTCCGCACTGCCGACGCGCTGGCCGCGTACCGAGCCGGTCTGGAGGGCTCTCCAGAGGACCCGACGCTGTTATGGAAGACTGCTCGCACGCTGACCAACCTGGCCGAGGAGGAGCCCGGCGACGACGGCGACGAGGCGCGCTACGAGGAGGCCGTCGAGCTGGCCCGGCGCGCCGTGCGGCTGGCCCCGGGCGTTTCGCGGACACACGCCACGCTGGCCACGGCGCTGGGCAAGCTGGCCCTGTTCCGCGGCGGCCGCGAGAAGGTCCGTCTGGCGCGCGAGGTCAAGACCGAGGCCGAGACGGCGGCGCGGCTCGATCCGGCCGACTTCGCGCCGTTCACGATCCTCGGCGTGTGGAACCGGGAGATCGCCACGCTGAACCCGTTCCTCAAGGCCGTCGCCGAGGTCGCGCTGGGTGGGCTCCCGCCGGCATCGCTCGAGAAGAGCGCGGAGAGTCTGGAGCGCGCCGTGCGGATCGCTCCCGACTACGTCGTCACGCACTACGAGCTGGCCCGGACATACGCCGAGATGGACCGTGACGCGGCGGCCCGGGCCGAGCTGGGCAGGGCGCTGGACCAGCCCGCGCGCGAGGAGCTGGACCGTCTGCTGCAGGACCGCGCCCGGGTCCTGTCGCGGAAGCTGGGGGGCTGAGGCATCCGCCGCGCCGGGCTCCTCCTCGGACTGGCCTGCGCGGGACGGCTCGTGTGGGCCGGACCCGTGGGGGCCCAGGACTCGCTGGTCCGCGCGCACCACACCGACCCCGTTGCCGCGGGCACCGCCAGCGCCGCGTCGCTCCCGCCCGATGTCGCCCTGGCGCGCGGGGACAGCCTGCGCAGGGCCTTCGACACCGAAGCAGCCCTGGAAGCGTATCGAGCGGGCCTCGCGCGGGACGCGGACGCCCCGGCCCTCCTCGCGCGCTCCGCCGAGACGCTCGTCGACCTGTCCGAGGAGACGCCCGGCCGGGAGGGTGACGAGAGGCGACTGAAGCGCGCCGTCGATCTCGGCCGGCGGGCGGCGAAAGTCGCCCCCGAGGACGCTGGGTCTCACGCCGCCGCCGCACGCGCGCTGGGAGAATACGGCCGGTTCCTGGGCCACAAATACCGCGTCCGCAAGGCGGGCGAGGTCGTCGACCTCGGCCGCGAGGCGTACGGCCACGCGCGGCGAGCCATCGACCTCGACCCGTACGACCCCGAGCCGTTCCTGCTGTTCGGCGTCTGGCACCGCGACCTGGCCACGCTGAACCCCGTCGTCAAGTTCGTCGCGCGGACGTTCCTGCCGCACTTCCCCGACGTCTCGCTGGGGCAAGCCGTGGGCTATCTGCGGCGGGCCGTCCGGCTCGCCCCGGACGACGTCACGGCGCGGCTCGAGCTGGCCCGCGCGTATCACGACATGGACGAGGACGAGGCGGCGCGCGAGGAGATCGAACGAGCGCTGGCGCTGGCGCCGCGCAGCCGGCTGGATCACGTCCAGCAGGAGCGGGCGCGCTCCCTCCTCGCCGAACTCGACTGAGTGCGCGAGACGCTGCTCCACCTGCGCTTCCCGTTCGTCTACGTCCTGGCCCCGATCTTCGTGTGGGGCGCGTGGTGGGCTCCCGCTGGCTGGACCGGGCGCACGACGCTCGCCTTCCTGCTGGTCCACCTGTGCCTCTATCCGGGCGCCAACGCGTTCAACTCGGCGTACGATCGCGACTCGGGACCGATCGGCGGGTTGGCCCGGCCACCCGCGGTGCCCGCCGGGCTGGCTCGCTGGAGCGCCGTGTTGCAGGCGGTGGGGGCCGCGCTGGCCTTCGTCGTCGGACTCTGGTTCGCCGCGGCGTACGTCCTCCTGTGGGGCGTGTTCAGCGCCTACTCGCATCCGCGCACGCGCTGGAAGCGCTCGGCGTGGCGCTCGACCCCGGCCATCGTCCTCGGGCAGGGAGGCCTCGGATTCTGGCTCGGGTGGAGCGCCGCCGGGCCCCGCGGCGCCGATCCCCTGGCGGCGGCGCGCGCCGCCCCGGCGACGTTCGGCTGGGCGCTGGTGGGGGCGTGCGCCGCGGTCGCCGCGCTGTATCCCCTGACGCAGGTCTACCAGCGTGACGAGGACGCACGGCGCGCCGATCGCACGCTGGCCGCGGCGCTCGGCGTCCGCGGAACCTTCGCCTGGTGCGCGGCGGGGCTGGCCATCGTGGCGCTGGCCACGCGCGCCCTCGGGCTCGCCACGCCGGCCGCGTTCGCCGCGACGCTCGGCGCGGCCGGCCTCGGCGTCGCGCTCGTCGCACCACCGGACTGGACGCCGTCGCATCGCCTCGTGATGGCGGTCGCGTACCTGTTCAGCACCGTCTTCCTGGCGACCTCGATCCTGCGCTGGACGTGAGCCCGGGGGACGCCGGCGCCGGCCCCCGCTTCCGCCCCGCGCGGTGGCTCCCTGGCCGCCACCTGCAGACCGTGTGGAGCCGCTGGCTGCGGCGCGGCCCGCGCATCGCCATGCGCCGCGAGACGTGGGACACGCCCGACGGGGACGTCCTCGAGCTGGACTTCGTCGACGGCCCGCCGGGGAGTCCGCTCCTGCTCGGGCTGCACGGGCTCGAGGGGTGCTCGCAGTCGCTCTACATGCAGGGCCTGATGCATCGCGCCGCCGAGCGCGGCTGGCGCGGGATCGCGCTCAACTTCCGCTCGTGCGCACCGCCACCCGGCCGGCCGCACGGCGAGTGGACGATGAACCGCGGCGAGCGCATGTACCACTCGGGCGAGACGAGCGACCTGGAGTGGGTCGTGGGGCGCCTGGTCGAGGCCGAGCCCGACCTGCGGCTCTTCCTGGTGGGGGTCTCGCTGGGCGGCAACGTGCTGCTGAAGTGGCTCGGCGAGCGGTCCCACGACGCTCGAGCGACGGCCGCTGTCGCGATTTCGGCCCCGTTCGACCTCGCCGCGTGCTCGCGCCATCTGGAAGCGGGCCTCGGGCCGCTGTACATGCGCGCGTTCCTCCGCAGCCTGCGCGACAAGGCGCTCGACTTCGAGCGCCGCTTCCCGGGCCGGGTCGACGTTCCGGCGGCGCGCGCCGCGCGCACGTTCCGCCAGATCGACGACGCGGCCACGGCGCCGATCCACGGCTTCGCCGACGCCGACGACTACTACGCCCGCTCGTCGTCCTTGCCACACCTGGCCTCGATCCAGGTCCCGACGCTGTTGATCAACGCCCGCGACGACCCCTTTCAGCCCGTCTCGTCGCTCGAGCGGGCCCGCGCCCGGGCCTCGGGCGCCGTCTCCTGCCTGTTCACGGAGGCGGGGGGTCATGTGGGATGGGTGACGGGTCCGCCGTGGAGTCCCGAGCCATGGGCCGAGGCCCGGGCGATCGAGTTCCTCGCGGAGCGATTGGAGGGGGTTGACCCCTGACCGGTTTCATTGTATAGAACCGGGGAAACTCGACACGTTCCGGTCAGACCGCGGTCGCCTCGGCGACGTGCAACCTCACGGAGGAGTATCCTCGATGCGTGATCGCAGTGCGCGTTCGCTCTCGGGCCTGCTGTTCCTGGGCCTTCTCCTCGTCTTCACGCCGGTGGCCCTGCGGGCCCAGGCCCAGGCCACGACGGGGATCATTCGCGGAGTCGTCACTGATCCCGGCGGCCAGCCCGTCGGCGGTGCGGACGTCATCGTGCGAAACACCAGAACCGGGCTGGAGCGCGCCCTGCGCACGAACGACAGCGGGGTGTTCGCCGCGACCCAGCTGCCGGTCGGGAACTACGACGTGTTCGTCCAGAGCGTCGCCGCCCTGGGCAACGTCGAGCGCAGGGACGTCTCGGTGCGGCTCGGCGAAACCGTCGACCTGGAGCTGGCCTTCAAGCCGGTCGAGGTGGAAGGCATCGTCGCCGTGACCGGCGGGGCTCCGGTCGTCGACCCGACCGACGTCACCCAGTCGCAGCGGTTCGGCGAGAACGTCGTCGAGAATCTGCCCAACAACGGGCGCAACTTCCTGCGCTACACCACCCTCACACCGGGCGTCAAGGTCGTGCAGGGGCCGGACGGCGACGAGATCAGCTTCAGCGGGCAGCGCGGGATCTTCAACAACGTCATCGTCGACGGCGCCGACTTCAACAGCCCGTTCTTCGGGGAGCAGCGCGGTGGCCAGCGGCCGGCGTTCACGTTCAACCTCGACGCCGTCGAGGAGATCGTCGTCATCAACCAGGGCGCCACGGCGGAGTTCGGTCGCTCCTCGAGCGGGTTCGTCAACGTCCTGACGAAGTCCGGGACCAACGAGCTCGGCGGCACCTTGCATTACTTCGGCCAGTCGGACGGCCTGTCCAGCGACTTCCCGAGCGATCGCTGCAATCCCCCCGCCGGCGCGCCGTCTTCGGTATGCAACCCTGACTTCACGCAGAACCAGTTCGGCTTCACGCTCGGCGGTCCGCTCAAGCGGGACAAGGCGTTCTTCTTCGTGTCGTACGACCAGCAGGAATTCAGCTCCACCAAGCAGGAGTTCCGCGACTTCACCGACCCCGAAGAGTTCCAGGTTCTGCAGGACTACCTGGACACGCATTTCGGCGGCGCGCTGGCCAATGACTTCGGTCCGATCGACCGCACGAACGACGCGCGCGCGTTCATCGGAAAGCTGGACTTCATCCTGGGCGAGAAGCACAACGCGTCGATCAAATACAACTACACGCGTTCGACCCAGGACAATGGCACGTTCGACGTCGACTTCTGGGGGCGCAGCGCGAACGCGGTCGAGAAGGATCGCTCGAACGCGGTGAACGGGTCGCTCCACTCGCAGCTGACGCCGGCCCTGGCCAACGAGTTCCGTTTCCAGTGGGCGCGCGAGGACCGGCCGCGGCCGTACGACGGTCCGCTCGACCCGGCCACGGGGCGGCCCTTCCCGGACACCGGAGTGAGCTTCGTCAACAACATCCGGTTCGGGATGCCGTTCTTCATCCCCGTCCAGGACCACGACACGCGCTTCCAGCTGGTCGACAACGTTTCGGTCCTGCGCGGCAATCACCTGTTCAAGTTCGGCGGCGAGTACAATCGCACCGAGACGACCCAGACGTTCATCGGATTCGCAAACGGGCGGTTCATCTTCGACAGCGTCGACGGGTTCATCAACTACGTCGAGCAGGGGCCGACGTGGGTGGAGTGCGGCGACGCCGAAGGCAACATCGTGACGACGGATCCGAACGGGAACTGCCCGGCCGGGACGTCGATCGTCGGGCCGCTCCAGCTGTACCTGCAGTTCGCGCCTGTTCCGCCACTGACCACGGCCGAGCAGGCCGGGACCCAGTCGATCCTGCAGCACGAGATCGCGTTCTTCGCCCAGGACACCTACAAGCCGAACCCGCGCTGGACCGTCGACTACGGCGTCCGCTGGGAGGCGCAGGTCCAGCCCGACCCGATCACGCCGGCGGACGAGGTGTTCTTCGCGCCGTTCATCGGGTCGACCCGCAACGGCATGGACTTCCCGTCCGACGGCACGATCCCGACGGACTGGAACAACGTCCAGCCGCGGCTGGGCGTGACGTACGACGTCGAAGGAGACGGCAGGCAGGTCCTGCGCGGCAATACCGGGCTGTTCTACGCGCGGACGCCGGGGCTGATCTTCGCCAGCACGCGCTCAACGAACGGCTCCGTCGGACAGACCTTCTTCCGAAACAGCTCGTTCAACGGGTTCGGCCTGACGCCCCCGGCATACGGAAGCCTGATCGATCCGGCCGGAGCCCTGCCCGACCACCCGGACGTGTACATCACCGACAAGGACTTCCAGAACCCCCGAACGTGGGCCTCGAGCATCGAGTACGAGCGGCTCCTCGGTCCGGCGATCGCGGGGTACGTGAACTACGCCTACGCGCGGACGGACGACCTGTTCCGCTTCATCAACGCCAACGATCCCGTCCTCGGGAGCCCGTACTCGACCGGCTTGCCGGCGGAGGCCAACAACCCGGCGGGAGCGGGCGACACGCTGAACGGGATCGGCAACCTGACGCTGCTCGAGAGCTCGGCGAAGTCGCGTTACCACGGGATCACCTTCGGGCTGAAGGGCCACGCTCGCGACTGGCTGCAGCTCGAGGGGAACTACACCATCTCGTGGGACAAGTCCGACGACGACAACGAGCGCGATCCATTCACGTTCCGCTACGCTCAGGTGAACATGCTGGATCGCGAGTACAACTGGTCGGACCGCGACCAGCGTCACAAGTTCAACCTGTACGCCGTGACGAAGCTCCCGTACGAGCTGCTGTGGACGAACACGGTCAGCGCGGCGTCGGCCCAGCCCACGTCCGAGAAATGCGTCAACAACCAGCCCTCCGGCGAGCGCGCCGCGACGCCCCAGGACCGGATCTGCGCGGACGGGACGATCCTGCTGAGGAACACGCTCCGCCGGGACAACGCGTTCTTCTCGTGGGACATGCGGCTCCAGCGGCCGATCGCGCTCGGGTCCGGGGCCACGCTGGATCTGATCGGCGAGGTTTTCAACCTGACCAACAACGACAACTTCCTGGATTCCAGCCCGACGTCGCTGCTGTTCAACTTCGACGGCACGATCCGCAACGGGCTGGGCGATCCGCGACGCGCGCAACTGGGCGCGCGGCTTTCCTTCTAGCGGCATTCCAGACCTGCCTCGGCGTCCGAATGGAGCCGTCAACGGAGGGCCCCGGCGAATCGCCGGGGCCCTCATTTCTTCGTGTCTTACGCCTTTTGTTGTTTTTGTAAATTATTGAAATTACTTGACTTATGCCGATCAGGAGAGTATGTTACCGGAGCATTCAAAAGAAGCACACTATGAAAATTGCAATGGAAGGCACACGATGCGCTTCACCCGCAACGTCCATTTCCAGATCAAGCCGGACAAGCAGCAGGAATTCAAGAAGGTGTTCGATGCCGAGATCGTCCCGCTGATGAAGAAGCAGGACGGATTCCGTCACGAGCTCGCGCTGGTCAACGACCGTGGCGCCGTGGGGATCAGCCTGTGGGACGACGAGGCCTCGGCCAAGCGCTACAGCACCGAGACGTATCCCAAGGTGCTCGATCGGCTGAAGACGATGATCGACGGAACGCCGAAGGTCGAGACGTACAACGTGACGACGTCGACGCTCAACTAGACGACGCCACACCGAGAACGGAGAGGGCGCGGTCCGCGAGGACCGCGCCTTTTTCTTTGCGGCTCAGGCCGCCAGGCGGCCCACCAGCCGCGCCAGATAGCCGGCGCGCCACACGCGCTCCGCCGGAGCCACGTCGGCGGTGGCGGCGGCCAGCGCGTCCCTCAGCGCGAGATCGCGATCCAGCGCGTCGAGGACACGGCGCGCGAGCGCCGGCCTGTACAAGATTGTTTGTACTGCGCGGCTGACTCGCCGCTTGGCGCGGAACTCCGCGCGTCGCGCCGTTTCGTAGTCGGACAGGGAGGCCCGGTCCACGAAGGGCCGATTGGCGGTCGTCGCCGCCAGGGCGCTCGCCGCGACCGGCGCGGCGAGCGCCGCGCTTCGCAGGGCCAGGTACACGCCCTGGCCGGTGAACGGGTCGAGGAACAGGGCCGCGTCGCCGAGCAGCAGAGCTCCGTCGGCAGTGGCCCGCCGCGCGAGGAGCGGCGTCACGTCGCTGGCCGTCACGCCGGACTCGCGGCGCGCGTCGCTCGTCCACCGCCCGAGGCCGGGGCGCGCGGCCAACGTGCGCTCGTAGACCTCGTCGGGACTCGGCTCGGCGCGCAGCTCGGCCTGCGAGACGACGCAGTTCAGGTTCCGCGCGCCGCCCTCGACCGGAGCCGCCGCCACGTAGCCCGTGGTCCCGAGGTGGAGCTCGCACCCCGACGGCGGCGCGACCGGGCCCAGAGGCCACGTGCTGTCCCGCGTCCAGTGGGCCAGCAGGTCGTAGCGCCGGCGGGCGTCGCGGCGCTGGAGCCCGAGCGCGCGAGCGACCGGGTCGTTGCGCCCGCCGGCCCCGACGACGAGCCGCGCGGCGAGGGCCACCGGCTCGTCCCCCGGATCGCGCCCGACGACGCCCGTCACGCGGCCCTCCGCATCGCGCCGGATCCCGCCGACCCGGGTCTCCTCGACGACCCGCGCCCCGGCCTCGCGGGCCGCGTCGACGAGGATCGCGTCGAGACACCGGCGCGAGAGCGCGTAGCCCCAGGCGGGCGCGTCGCCGGCGGGGAACGTCAGCTCGAGCGGCGGCCGCCCGTCGGCCACGATGCGCACGCGATCGAGCCGCCGGGCTCCCGCCGCATCGATCGCGCCCGTGACGCCCAGCTCGTCGAGGAGCGGGGTCGCGCCGGGACTCAGGAACTCGCCGCATGCCTTGTCGCGCGGGAATCGTGCCCGATCGACGAGGCACACGGCGAACCCGGCCCGTGCGAGCCGCGTGGCGAAGCTCGCGCCGGCGGGGCCGGCCCCGACGACGACCGCATCCCACCTCACGGGACCGCCTCTCCCGGTCTCACGTCCCGGCGGCCCCAGCGCGCGCCGAGAAGGGTCATGCGGTACGGGAACGTCCGTTCGACCGTCCAGCGAAAGCCCGGCGAGACCGTCGTGTCGATGGCCTGGGCCAGCGCCGCGAGCTCCGACGGGACGAACGCCTTGCGGACGGACAGGGGCCCGTCGTGACGCACCAGCGGCGAGCCGCCCAGAAGCCGCGTGAGGAGCCCGATCGCCCCCCACGCCACCCACGAGCGCACCAGGTCGTTGACCACGACGACGGCGCGCGACACGCGGCACATCTCGGCCAGGAGATCGCGCGCCTGGAGGGTCGACAGGTGATGGAAGAAGGCCGAGCAGTGGACGACGTCCAGTGCGCGCTCGGCGAATGGCAGGGCCAGGGCGTCGGACCGCACGAGGCGCACGGAGCCGTCGCGCGGGAGGCGCCCCCGCGCCGCGTCCAGCGCGCGCGGGTTGAGATCGACCAGCCAGGCTCGCGTCGCGTGTCCCCGCGCCCGACCCCAGTCGCGCAGCCGGGCGGCGAACGCTCCGTCTCCCCCGGCCACGTCCAGCGCCTCCAGCGGCCGCCTCGGAGGGCGATCGAGGACCGCCGCGGCGGCGTCCAGCGCGGCGAACGTGGCCCGATAACCGCCCAGGCGCCGGTTGACCTGCTCGAGCTCGCGATAGCAACGGGCGGTCTCCTCGGGCGACGCGTCCCCAGCGTCCAGCCACTCGGCGGCCTCCGGCCCGCGTCGAGCGGGCCGCCATGGAATCACGGTCCCGGGATCAGGGCCCGCTCGGCGGGCCCGATGGACGGTTCGGAGCCGGAAGCGCCGCCACCGAGCGCCCGAGCCACGGCTCGCCGCGTGACGCGGCGACGCCGAACGCCGCCCGCCACGGGGCGAACCACTCGGCCGGCACCTCGACGTGCTCGCGCGGCTGGACGGTCCACGCGGTCGGATCGCAGCGCGGCAACTGGCACGCCGGCTGGAAGGTGATGTCGAAGTCGCCGGGAGCGACCCGCGGCGCGCGGTACTCGACGGTGCGCTCCCTGCGCTCCCCGCGGTCGATCGTGCGCAGGATCAGGAAATCCGGCGTCAGGTCGCGGTCGACGTCGAACAGGCTGGCCACGTAGTCCAGCGAGTCCCCCTCGCCGACCGAGAACCACAGGTACTTGCGGCCCACGGCGTCCGTGCCGTACCCGATCGAGCGCGGCTGGCCGTCGTAGGACCCCTCGAGGAAGACCCCCGTCACGGTGTCGGCGTGGAACGACTCGAGGCTCACGGCGCCCGGCGGGGAGTCGGTGAGGATCGTCTCGGCGGCCTCGAGCGCGTACCGCACGTCGGGGGGCAACAGGCCCGCGGCCACCCCGGGCGACAGGTCGTCCACCCCCTGCGCGTGGCCGGTCCCCGCCCCCAGCGCCAGCGCCAGCCCGGCCAGGATCGCGTTCCGGCCGAGCGTCACGCGTCCTTCTTCCGGGCGATCGACTTCGGCTGGAGGAAGTACAGCAGGTAGTCGCGCCCGCCGGCCTTGGAGTCGGTTCCCGACAAATCGAACCCGCCGAACGGGTGAACGCCGACCAGGGCGCCCGTGCACTTGCGGTTGATGTACAGGTTGCCGACGTGGAACTCTTCGCGGGCGCGCTCGATCTTCTCCTCGTCGGCGGTGTACACGGCGCCCGTCAGGCCGTACTGGGTGTCGTTGGCGATCTCCAGCGCGTGGTCGTAGCCGTCGGCCGGGATGACGGCCAGGACGGGGCCGAAGATCTCCTCCTGGGCGATGCGCGCGCGCGGATCGACGTCGGCGAAGATCGTCGGCTCGACGTACCACCCGCGCGAGGCGTCGGAGCCGCCACCCAACACGAGGCGCCCCTCGCCCTTCCCGATCTCGATGTAGTCGGTCACCTTCTCGAACTGAGAGCGGCTCACGACGGGGCCCATCCAGGCGCCCTCCGTCACGGGCCCCGGCTCGATCGATTCGGCGCGCGCCACGAGCCGCTCGAGGAACTCGTCGTACACCGCCCGATCGACGATCGCCCGCGAGCATGCCGAGCACTTCTGCCCCTGGTAGCCGAAGGCCGCCAGGGCGACGCCCTCCACGGCCGCCTCGAGATCCGCCTCCCGGTCGACGACGATCGCGTCCTTGCCTCCCATCTCGGCGACGACGCGCTTGATCCAGCGCTGGTCGGCCGTCGTCCGGGCGGCGCGCTCGTTGATCCGCAGCCCGACCTCCTTGGAGCCGGTGAACGACACGAACCTGATCTGCGGGTGGTCGACCAGCCGCTCGCCGATCACCGAGCCCGGGCCGGTGACGAAGTTCAGGACACCCGGCGGGAGCCCCGCCTCGTCCATGACCTCGACGAGCCGATAGCCGATGGCCATCGACTCGCTGGCCGGCTTGAGAACGGTCGTGTTCCCGGTCACGATCGCCGACACGGTCATCCCCGTCAGGATCGCCAGCGGGAAGTTCCACGGCGGGATGATGGCCCCCACGCCGAGGGGCAGGTACACCACCTCGTCGTCCTCGGGGGGATACGGGGCCAGCGGATAGGGATCGTTCGCGTAGTGCAGCATGAGCCGCGCGTAGTACTCGCAGAAGTCGATCGCCTCGGCCACGTCGGCGTCCGCCTCGGCCCACGACTTGCCGACCTCCCACACCATCCAGGCGCCGAGCTCGAAGCGTCGCCGGCGCATGATGTCGGCGGCGTCGAACAAGGTCCCCGCGCGCTCGTCGACCGGGACCCGACGCCACGTCACGAACGCCTCGCGTGCCGCCTCGACGGCCCGGTCGGCGAGGGCCGCGTCGCCCTTGGGGAACGTGCCCACGACCCGCGACGGATCGGCCGGGTTGACCGAGTCCACGGTCTCGTCGAGCTGGACGTCCTGGTCCCCGACGCGACACGCGTAGCTCTCGCCCAGCCGTTCGCCGACCTCGTCGATCGCCCGTCGCATGCGACCGGAAACCTCGGGATCGGAGAAGTCGGGGTACGACGTCGGGGTGTATCCGGCGAGCCAGTCCGGGACGCGCGTCGTCTCGCGGCCGGGCTCCACGGTGGCGGTCTTGGAATCGTTCATCGGCATGTCCTCCTCGATCGTATCGTCGCTCGCGGGTCGTGGATCCACGTCACAAGCTCCGCGCGCGTCCGGGGGCCGTCAACCGAGGACCCGGAGCCGGGCGGAGGGGCCGGGCGTTCCCTAGATTCGGGCCTCATGGTCGCGGCCGCCCCCGAACCGGACGTCATTCGCAGCTGGTCGCGCGAGCGCGCCTGGTGGGCCGCGGCCGCGTTCGGCGTGGTATTCACCTCGTACCTGGTGACCCTCGCTCCGACGCTGACGTTCTGGGACGCCGGCGAGTTCATCACGGCGACCCACGTGCTGGGGATCCCGCATCCCCCCGGGACGCCGCTGTTCGTCCTGCTCGGGCACGTGTGGGGGCTCCTGCCCCTGGGCATGTCGTACGCCGCCAAGCTCAACGTGTTCAGCGCGCTGGCTTCGTCGCTGGCGGCGTTCTTCTACTACCTGGTCGTGGCGGCGATCGTCGATCGGCTGGACGCCGGCGCCGGCTGGGGCGTGCCGCGCGTTCTGCGCCGATTCGCCGCGCTGGTCGCCGTGGCTCTCGGGTCATGGGCCCTGACCCAGTGGTACAACTCGACCGAGACCGAGGTCTACAACCTGGCCCTGATGACGATCGGCCTGGTGACGTTCCTGTCGTTCCACTGGTCCGAGCACCTGGCCGACGGCAAGGACTGGAACCTCTTGCTGCTGGTCGTCTACCTGATGGGCCTGTCGGTCGGGAACCACCTGATGGCGCTGCTGGCCCTGCCGGCGATCGTCGGGTACGGGCTGCTGGTGACGTGGGACACGCCGTGGCGGGGCTACGCGGCGAGCCTCGTGGCCGGCGGCGTGGCGGTCTACCTCGTGGCGATGAAGGGGATCTCGATCGACGGGCTCCTCGGCGAGGGCTCCGTCGTGCGGCCCGCCGGATTGCTCGTGGGTCTGCTCGTCGCCGCGGCGGCGGCGTGGGGGCTGACGCGCAGCGGGGCATGGCGCTTCTTTCTCATCGCGCTGGGGCTGTTCGCGGCCGGGGTCAGCGTGTTCCTGTACCTCAAGATCCGCGCCGCCCTCGATCCGCCGATCAACATGGGCAACCCGCAGACGTGGAAGGACCTGCTCGCGGTGATGGCCCGCAAGCAGTACGCGGCGCGGCCGATCCTGCCTCGGTCCGTCGACTTCCTGCACTATCAGGTGCCGCTGTGGTTCGATTACCTGATCGGCCGCTTCGGCCCCTTCGAGTCGGCCGTGGCGGGACAGTTCGGCACGCCCGTCGTGTCGATCGGCGTGACCGCGCTGGCGGTGGTCGGCTCGGTCCTCCACTATCGCCACGACCGCCGGACGTGGCTCTACTTCGTGCTCCTGTTCCTGGTCACGTCCCTGGGGCTGATCGTGTACCTGAACTTCCCGCTCGGCTCGACCCAGGCGCCGGACGTGACGGGCGTCACCCACGAGGTCCGCGAGCGGGACTACTTCTTCGTCGTATCGTACGTCGTGCTCGGAGTGTGGGCCGGGATCGGGACGTTCGGGCTGGCGGCGGCCGCCTGGCACCGGCGGATGGGGGCGGGAGACCGGGACGCGACGCTTCCACGAGCCCCGATGCTGGCGTTCGGCGCGGCGCTGGTGGTCGTTCCTCTCCTGGTCTTCGTCCTCAACTACCCGCTGGCCGATCGCAGCGGCGACACCGTTCCGCGCGACTTCGCCAGGAATCTGCTCGAGAGCGTGGAGCCGTGGGCGATCCTGGTGACGAACGGAGACAACGACACGTACCCGCTTTGGTACATGCAGGAGGTGGAGGGCGTGCGGCGCGACGTGTCGGTGGTCGTGCTGCCCCTGCTCAACACCCTGTGGCACCTCCAGGAATTGTCGGAGGGCCCGTTCACCGCCGGCCATCCGCCCCAGACGCCGACCTTCGCGCTGGCGAAGTACGGGGTGAAGGCCGGACCTCGGCCGACGCGTCCGCTCCTGAGCTACAGCGGCGGGGCGGACGACCCGCTGGCGCGGCTGGGATTCGTCCTCGACGAGCCCGTGCAGCTCGACCTGTCGGGTCTCGACATCGACCTGCCGGCGCAGACCGTCGTCCAGCGCCAGGACCTGGCCATCATGGAGCTCGTCCGCGACCACCTCGGCGAGCGGCCGATCTACTTCTCGGTCACCGTACCCGACGAGGCCCGGGTGGGGCTGTCGAAGTACATGGTACGGCAGGGGATCGCCGACCGGCTCCTGCCGCGCCCGCCGCGCGAGGCCGCCCGTGAAGGCGCGCAGTACCTGCCGATGACGCCGCCCGAGACGGCGTGGATCGACGTGCCGCGGACGGGCGTGCTGCTCGACGAGGTGTACCGGCTGGACAGCGTGGCGCACCCGGAGGAGCTGGTCGACGACGTGGCGCGAGCCATGGCCGGCAACTACGGGGTCACCTTCCTGCAGCAGGCGACCGCGCTCGCGCGGCGCGGCGAGGTCGCGGCCGCGGAGAGCGCCGTGCGTCGCGGGAACGAGCTGTTGGGCCGCCCGCCGGACTCGGAGCGCGCGGTCACGGCCGCGGTCAACGTGTACGCCCTGGCCGGGGCCGAGGACCGGCTGGACCGCTCCCTGGCCGACGCGGCGGCGCGCTCGGGAGGCCGCGCGCCGGACCTGTTGACGAAGGCCGCGGCGTACAACGCGGCTCTCGGGAACCACTACGACCTCGCGCTGCGGCTGATGAAGCGGGGCTTCGAGGGTCGCCCGCAGGATGTCGAGCCCGAGCTGTGGGAGGCGATGGGGGAGCGCGCGCTGGCGACCGGAGACACCGTCCCCGCGCTGACGTTCCTGGAGGGTGCCCTGCGCTCCGATCCGGACGACCAGCGGGCGCTCGTCCTGGCGCTCCAGGCGGCGGCCGGCTCGGGCCGGATCGACCGCGCGCGGGCGCTGCTGGCGGAGTGGGTCGAGGCGCACCCCGGCGATCGCGCGATGCAGGACCACCTCGACGAGCTGCGCCGCACGGGACGGTTGCCGGCGGCCCTCGCGGGCGGCTAGGCTCCGCCGCGATGGAGGGCGAGCCGGCCGGACGGGTGGTGGCGATCACCGGCGCCTCGAGCGGGATCGGGGCGGCCACGGCGGTGGAATGTGGGCGGCGCGGCATGCGGGTCGGGTTGTTCGCGCGCCGCGAGCGGCGCCTGATCGGCGTGGCCGACGCCGTCCGATCGGCCGGCGGCGAGGCCGAGGTGGTCGTCGGCGACGTGCGCGACCGCGACGCACTCGGCGACCTCGTGACGGCGGTGACGCGCCGCTGGAGCCGGCTCGACGCGATGATCGCCAACGCCGGGTTCGGCATCGCGGCGACCGTCGCCGGCACGCCGCCCGAAGAGGCTCGCGAGCTGCTCGACGTCAACGTGCTGGGGACGGTGTGGGCGATCCAGGCGGCGTGGCCCGTGTTCCGCCTCCAGCGGAGCGGCCACGTCGTCCTCGTGTCGTCCGGCGCCGCCAAGCACGGCATCCCGGTCAACGCCCTGTACAGCGCCACCAAGGCCGCCCAGGCCAACCTCGCCGAGGGGCTCCGGATCGAGGCCCGGGCGATCGGCGTCGACGTGTCGGTCGTGTACCCGATCGTGACCGAGAGCGAGTTCCGCGAGGCTCTGCGCGACCACACCGATGGCGGCAAACGCCGCGCCCAGGCCAGGATCGGGGGCCCGCGCCAATCGGCCGAGAAGGTCGCCCGGGAGATCGCCGACTGCCTCGAGCGGCCGCGTTTCGAGGTCTGGCCCTACCGCCCGGCGCGCCTGTTGCCGTGGCTCGAGGCGCTGTCGCCGAGGCTCGTCGCCCGGATCCTGCGCTACGACGAGTACTATCGGCGCCAGGTCGAGGGCGCCGGGGACTGACGGGGGCTCACGACCCGCGCGCCAGAAGGACGAGGTTTCCCACCGTCCGCCAGTTTCGCGCCGTGATCGTCGTCCCGAGCCGGGAGTCGAAGTACTGCGCGGTCAGCTTGCTGCGCGCGACGCCGTTCGGGTGGTGCAGGTACACCTCGCGCCCGCGGACGACGAACCGGTCGGGCGGTGAGCGGTCGGGGTCGAGGCGCGCCACGTCGGCGGCCGATGGTCGCGCGGCGAGGAACCCCACGTGGAGGGTCTCG
>Ga0315553_10002229_pt1 | contig 15669 bp, 14 predicted proteins | sample SalMarSW160140MG_FD_203099 | JGI IMG/M metagenome (GOLD analysis project Ga0315553, IMG submission 203099) | Salt marsh sediment microbial communities from the Plum Island Ecosystem LTER, Massachusetts, United States - Salt Marsh Sediment SW1601-40 ... | reverse complement strand
GAGCAGGCCGAGTCGTGAATTGACTCGCCGGAGAGTTTGTTCCGCACACCATTAGCGATACGCGTAGATACCCGTCGCAGCCAAGGGTCCTGTCGCTTGACCCGCCAACCAACCACAGCATCACAGCCGTTGAGCATCTCTATCAGGCGTGGAATTTCCGCGGGGTCATTCTGAAGGTCGGCATCAAGCGTGGCGACGATAGCTCCGCAGGCAGCCTCAAATCCCGCAGCCATGGCACAGGTCTGCCCGTGATGACGGTCAAGGCTAATTATACGCAGCCATGATTTCGACCGCTTGTGTTTCTGCAAAAACTCAAGGGTTTTATCTGTGCTGCCATCGTCGACCATCACCACCTCGAAAGAACGACCAAGAGGTTCAAATACCTCGGCGATTCGACCCAGCAATGCAGTAATGTTCTGCTCTTCGTTATATGTAGGAATAACCACTGAAATCTCAACACCTTGTTTTCCCGTCATGTGGCTGTCTCCATAAGCAGCAACACTCTGTACTATTTAGTTGGCTCGGATTTCTATTGTGAGCGCTTGGCATAAATGAAGTACAGATTCCGCAGATAAATCAGAATCCCCATACCCTGGCCAACTATAAAAACCGGGTCTTTGCGATGAACAGCATAACTAAAAAGCATTAACCCGCCTGCAAGACTCAGCCACCAGAATCCTATGGGTATTACAGACTCCTTCTTCTTTTCAGAAGCAATCCATTGCAACAGGAAACGCCCAAAAAACATGCCCTGTGCCAGAAACCCGAACGCCAACCAAAGGTTCTCTATGTTCAACCATCCAGGTAACTCAGGGGACATGCTGGCAAATTCCAGCATCGGTTCCTCTGAACCGCCATGGCGCAGCAGGTAAACATCAAAGACCTCATCATCCCTACCCGGTAACGGTATAGAAGTATCTCGAAACTTTGGGTGATGCAGAACAACATTCTCAGCAGCCTTGCGAGCGGTATCGAGATGCTTGCCCTCCACAAGAACGAACATCTCAGGATGCTCCTCGACCTGACGCTGTAACTGCTCTAACTCGTAGATACTGGGAATCGTTCGGTTCAGATGGTACACCAACGTATCATCCTGGCCACGGAAATATACCAGCGGCGATTTGCCAACTGCCTCTGCTACGCTCCGTCCAAAACCTGCGGACGAAATCCGGGTCTCACGCGGCAAAAAGAACCCGAAAAGCACATAACTGAATACAGTTGTGCCAAGAAACATTGAGACGATTGCCGGCCACCCTTTACCCCGATGGATAAAGCCGCCAGCTAAAATTCCTGCCACCCCCAGGCTAAGACCACATACAGCAATCGCACCGTAGCGCTGCATTTCGCTGTCAAAGACGGAATAAAGCAGGATAAATACACCGGCCAAAATAAAAACCGCCGCCTGCAACATACCGACTAAGCCAGGTCGCTTCCTGCCAGATTCAATCCGGCCCGGCACAATATCATCAGCAAACATTTGCCACCCCTTTGCCGCCAAAATCGCCATAAAAGGAAGAGCCGGCAGAAGGTAGTCAGCTTTCTTCTTGCTGATTAGCGAAAACACTACCAAGGCAACAAAGACAACTGACGCTACCCAGAGCAGTTTACTCCTCTCGGGCCTCGACCTATACAAAAACGGAACGCTTAATGCCACAGGAACCATAACAGACCATGGAAAGCTCAGTACGAAAAGCTGTGGGATATAGTAAAGCACACCGTGATTGGCTCGGTGATACGCAGAGGTTACATTATCGCTAACTTCTCGGGCCCAGCCTGCCCACACAGTCTCCCATCCTAATCTGTCGACCAGCAGTGCTACCCACGATACCGCTAACACCGAAAAGACACACAGGCCCAGCAAATGCCATCTCACACGAGCTCGACGTTCCGGGCATGCCCAAAGGCCATACAACATCGGCGGCGCCACAAATATAAAAACCGCAAGCCATTTAGCCAGAACACCCATTGCTATAGCCCCCCAGACAAACGGCCACAGCCAATCTCGTCGTCGCTTACCGAAAAATATCACCGATAACAAAAACAGCGAGACCAAAACCCAAAATGTCAGGTAGATATCGACCCTCGCCAAGCGGGACTCGATTACATACTTAACCGTAAGCGACAGTATCAATGCCGCCACGAGTCCCCTCTTCCAACCAAACATAACGCCTGCGATCAGGAACGTTAGTATGACTCCCGCCATGCCCATCAGCGCCGAGGGCAGGCGGAACAATCCCTCCTTCAGCGGCCCGAAGACCTTAACCAAAGCTGCAATGGTCCAATACGGCAATGGCGGCTTCTGCAAACGCAACGCACCATTAAAATTGGGAACAATCCAATCGCCAGTTTCGGCCATGTTATGACCGGTTACCACCACGCGGGCTTCATGTGGACTGCCGAGCTCAGGCTTGCTTAATTTAACCAGCGGCAACATTATGGATACGATTAGTAATAGTATGAGCGTGGCAAAAGGGACAGGAGCAGAGCCAGCAGCGGTAATGCTTCCTGCTCCGTCGTATTCAATTCTCTTGTCCGTTGCGTGGCTCTGGCCAAGTGGCTTGTCAATTCCCAACTCATCCATGTTAAACTTGATCCATCTGGCTCCCATTATTATCTTTTAGCTGCTTCTCGGCTTTATATAAATATCGCCACAGCACTGAGCGTAACCTGGATACGCCCGTCTGATCCCTATTTTCTCACCAATTTCTTTCTCCCTCCGGATTTCTTCAATGATTGTTGTAAGTTTGGCCCTCTTTAGTTTTAAGTCAACGCCCGGTTGATAAAAATAACGAACAACCAGATACGTATTCTCACTCGAACCTCAGCCAAGCGTTTATATTTTGAGCCGTTTTAGGCCCTATACCTCTGACCTTCTGCAAATCATTACAATCTCGAAAAGCCGGGCTATTACCTTCTTTCTCTCTGAAACTTTTCCGGTACGCCACTATTGCCCCTGCTCTTGCCAAACCTATGCCGGGCAATCTTATCAGACTCGCCACCGGTGCTTCGTTTGGGTTTATCTTCCCGTCCAACTTGATTTCATACGATTGGCCAAATCCTGTAAGATTCAATGCCACAAAACCCACAGACAAGCAAAAAGCTACACACACACCAATAACAAATGCAAATGACTGAATTCTCTTTTGTCTTATCCTAGCTCGCTGTGTAAGATTATGGGCCGACATATCGTTTAGCGTATCCAATATTGACCATCCGCTAACTATTTACCGACTGAAAATACTACTGTTCAGTCTCTTCAAACACCGAAACGATTTTTTGTCCTCAAGCTGATCTGTCAACAGGCCGCTATCAGCTATGGTACTGCCCCGCCTATCAGCAAGGTTTGAATAAGTCACTGCATCAACAAATGGTTTGCTAAGTGCTATCTTATAGAACTGTTCAAGCCATTGGCTTTGCTTGGCTTGGTCCCATTTCTGCTGCCACACACCGGCCACCTTGCCCTCGCGCGAATCCTTAGCAGTTTGACTCGGGGCTTCCACACCGGTTATATATAAGGGCTTGGCCACAGGTCCAAAGTGGTCCAAAACTGCCGATATTTGCATCACATCTCTCGCATGCATACCAAAATCATCTTTGCCGAACTGTACCTGCAGCCCGAATGCATCAAAATTAATACCACTTTGTACAAGCATATCCATATACACCAACGGCGGGATACTGTTAGGCGTTGTCCCATAGTATTCACCCCACGGACTGCTGATTCCTATTATCTTCAGTGATCTGCTGCTGGATGCCTTCACCGCCATATTAGCCGCACGAGTCATTTCCAAAACCTGCTCGAAGCTAAAACCAAAATGATTAAACGCATTCAGACCACTTATAACATACCATCTATGAACCCTGCCCGAGTAACGTGCAACTACTCTTGAAACGAATTGATATGCAGTTTCGCGAACCTTCTCAAAGCCCGCTTTGCTGTTGAGCAGCCACTCAGGCAGATATTCCTTGGAGAAACAAAGCAACGGACCTGCACCTATCACCAACCTCTTTTTACTAAGCACCTCCATGCAGGCATCAACCGCTGAAAAATCAAAACTGCCCCTATCAGATTCTACCTGAGCCCAGTTTATTGGTATCGTTACAAAGCCGAACAATCCCAGCAACTTCTTAACATATTTAGGATTATTAATCAGTCCGGGGTCTACTCTGCAACCAAAACAGCCTCGGCCGAAACCGTGGCTTTTTCCCCTGGCGTTGAATAACCACTCTGCCTGCTTAATCGCCAGTTCTTCAGAAAAAACCATAGCTTTTTTAAGTGACTCATCCGCCAATTGAGACGCTACTGGAGGCATAGAGATGTTTTGAACTGCTTTAACAAACAAATCCTGGGCTTTTTTGTAAACATCTTCCAGGCCCTCTATGCTATCGAAAAACGACCAGTCCTCTCGCTTGTTAATGATTTGCATTAGCTTGGCCCGTGCTATCTCAACATTCAAATTATAGGGGCGCTTTCTCTCAGGCAGGCATGTCGTCGGCAAAAGCACCCTCCCAAAACCATTGATAGGCCACAACAAAGCGAGTCCTGCTGTTTCCATATTCGGCTTTTTACATTCAATAACGCCGTCTCTGAACGCAATTTTCGCTCGGCGAACACTAATACCGTCGCTGCCAAAAAGGTAAGCTCCGCGCAATGCGAATTTACCAACAACCTTGCCGTTCCTAAATACCTGGAATTTCACTTCTTCCCTCAATTCAAGCTTATTCGTCTATGACATTCGTCAGGCGTACCACACAGCACGAATTATAGCAATTATATCCTTAGACGCAATCCCAAAAACCAAAAGTACAAAGCCAAAAGTGATACACGCAACGGGAGACCTCAGATAGGAGGTATGAGATTTGGCAGTAAAAGCTTTTTCCTTCTGTGCGACAATTCAAATACTGTCAATTCGAAGGTATTTCGCTCCTGCCGTACGTGCTGTAGTGCCTCATTTGAAGTTCACAGAGGAGATTATTCTCTTCAACCAGACTGGCTATCAAAGCGATTTGGTTGAGTATTGTTTCAATCAGGTCGATATTTACCAAGGTCGACGCCGGGCTATACTGTGACAGAACAACAACCACATAGCCGCAATTGGTCCGCTCGGTAGCCAATTGTGCAACGGTAACACTGGCATTGTTTGCCTGAGTTACAACCGGTTCCATACCATCATCAACTTTGGCACATAGTTCCATCAAAAACGACTCGTCGATGTTCAGCTTTGAAAATTCTTCAGAGTTGCTAGGCCAGAAGCTGCCATCCCTATCCATTATTACCACAATAGGCCCCCGCTCGGGCAGAATCTTAAAAATTTTCCGGGCAACCTGCTCGTTCAGCACACAGTCTGGAGAAAGTGTTGAGTCGTATATATCCATTTGAAAGGCTTCCTATCTCGATTTCAAAATAATACCGACAGAAAAGACTTCGGTATAATCACACTGCAACTTTCTCAGCTTTCTGCCCAGGGGAATATTTTGATTCAATTCTGCTAAAAAAAACACAATCGGTGAATTTGGAAGTGAATTTATGGGACCTGGAAGGCTAACCGCGAGAATACAGATTCGCGTATAAGCTCAATCACTAAGCCTAGATTTGAATGCGGCCATAGGAAACTTTTTCCCGGGACAATCAGTTATCCGCGCACCCGGGGTGGTGTTATGACCATAAATGCGATTTTGGGGAATCCTATAGCGCCTTTGCAGGAAGCGAACCAAGTTCACAAGAGAACGCATCTGTCTTTGGGTGGGCAATGAACTATTGAAATCACCCACGAGGCAAATGCCTACTGCATCTTTGTTGGCCCAGTTGTCCTGCGTACCACCACAATGAGCACCGGGTCTCTGCTCTCTCCAGCGAAATGTAACCTCAACCTGTCCATCCCTGCTATCAGTGCCGTTACCTATGACAAAGTCGTAGCCGACCCCTTCCCAATGATTGCCTTCTCTGTGCCACTTGTCAAATATGGCAGCATTTCCGCTTTCTGTCCCTGAATGATGTATCACTATAGCCGTCCATCGCTTCTCCACACTTGAAGGGGGAAGCCAAGCCACAGGGACGCTTTTGCCAGCACCATTTTGGACTCGTCCGGGCTTTACATCCCGTGGCTGAATAAGTCTGGATTCTGAAGTGGTAGTAGGGCTATGTACGATTCTGGGCACTGGCTCATCATACACACAACCACCTAGGACAAACAAACAAGTAAAAACGATAAAACTTCTTTCAAGCATCCTTTAATTCTCTAGCCCTGCTTATTACCCGGCACACCCTGCCGCATTACTGATTATACCTTTGCTTGCCCCTGGGTTTTCGTCAGATCGGGCTTTTCCTTATATCTAACCATATGCAAACCATTGCCTCGCTCGTTGAATTTAACCACATCCATGTACGAGTTTATAAGGAACAAGCCCCAACCTTCGGGCGTGTAAAGATTCTCTCCTACCCGCGGATCCGCTACAGCCTCCGAATTAAAGCCTTCACCCTGGTCCGTCATAGAAATCTCAACTCTATCTAAGTCGACCGAATAATCAATTTTAACTTTTTTGCCCACATCCATTTTATTGCCGTGTTTTACAGCATTGACAAACGCCTCTTGTAAAGCCAGATGCACGGCAAAAATATCATCCTGGCTAAAGCCGTTGCCTTCAAGCTTGGACAGGAGTTGCTCGCACACCCCAGTAATAGCAGACGGCTTGCTTTCAACTTCCACCGAACAACTGATTGGCGTTTCTACCATAAGCTCATGCCTTCCTACACCAAAAGATGTCCTTTAGACTAAAGCTATTTTTAAATCGACTAATCCCACCTCCAACTTTTAGGTGATTTTTCGCCCTTACGGGAAATCTAAGAAAGATTTTGCCTAATTTACTTCAGAAAGGTTCTCGGCTGCAGCTTCAACATCTTTGTAAATATCGAAAATTTTGGTCAGCCGGGTTATCTTGAAAATTTCATAGATCTTCGGATTTATATTACAGAGCCTCAGTTGACCATCGCGTTCATAAACCCTTTTACTGACTCTTATTAAGAGGCCTAAAACAGCAGAGGACAAAAACCGAACGTTGCAAAAATCCAAAATCAGATTTATCCGCTCTGCCTGCTCAATGACAGACATAATCGAGTCTTGAAGCGCTTGAATATCTAACTCTTCGAGGATTTTTTCGTCGGTAAATGTTACTATCGTCGCATTCTCGGCATACTCCACACTTATTCTCGGCTTAATTGCAGCCATAATAACCTCCAAAAAATACACAAAACTACATCGGAATCCTATGTTAGAACACTTCAGATGTCAAGTTTTTTGCATACACAGGAAAACCTGATTTCTTGCTATTTTCGACAAAATTCCTTTAATTAGGAGATTATTTTATGAAATTTGCAAATTTCATGCATTTAAGAGGGAAAAGTCTTGCAATTCTAAATGCCTGATGGACAATGAGAATCTTGAGTTTTTATTCATCAATGCAGAGCAAAATGTGGCGTTAAATTAAGAGAATCTATACAGCAAAACTATTATTTGGAGGGCCCAAAAACAAAAGCGATAAAACGTACACCTACGGCTTCGCTATTCGCTTTAAGAGTGATTATTTGGGCTACCGGCGGCAATGGGGTGGAAAAAGTTGATTACTATGTTCATCATCTGCTTTTTCAACGTCGTATATCCGTACACCGCAGATAGGGCAATTTTTGTATGACCATTGGCCTATTTTGAAGGAGATTAAAATGAGAATAAGTAGATCAGCAGGATACGCACTGCTGGCGATGGGTTATATCGCCCGGCATCGCGGCAAAAATATTGTTTCGTCTCAGAGCATATCTAAAGATTATGATATACCTCTGGAATATCTGCTAAAGATACTACAGCAGATGGTCAGGGCAAACATCTTACGCAGTAAAAGGGGGCCTCGCGGCGGATTCTCCCTGGCCAAGCCGGCAAATAGAATTACAATGCTTCATATCATTGAAGCTGTCGACGGACCTATGACCGACCAGTTGAACCTGGTTGAGCAAGCAGGTAGTGAAAAATTCGCCGTTCGAGCTGATAAAAGCTATGAAAAAGCAATTGCTCAGGCCAGAAGTGCTCTCGAAAAAACAAAGCTCTCGAAACTGATGGAAGGTAAAAAATAACATAACACGTATATAAAATGCATATCAGTGAATTTCAGCGACTAATTGCTCAAAAATATAAAAAGCGAGACCAGCAAAGGGGTACCCCTGCAACGTTCATGTGGTTTATTGAAGAGGTCGGTGAACTTGCTACCGCGCTTGCTTCCAAGGACCAAAAGAATAAACAGGAAGAATTTGCTGATGTTTTTGCCTGGCTCTGTACGCTGGCAAACATAAGTGATGTAGACCTGGAAAAGGCCTGCACAAAATACACCGGCAAGAAGGTCAAAGGTTTCAAACCCAAGTAAGAAACGGTCGCAGTTTTTATATTTTTAGTGCCGAATTCTACGCTAACTCAAATCAGCCATACAAATTCCGTGCAATTTGTGCAATCCGCGGTTAAAATCAAATCTGTGATTAAAACAGCTAAAAACCATCAATTAAGCATCTGCGACTGCGGGCTTGCGGACTATAGAGAGGTTCTGCAGCAACAGCAACAACTACACGAGAAAAGACGCAATGGTGGAATAACAAACACCGTTTTAACTGTCGAGCACCCATCCGTCATTACGCTTGGTGCTCGGCAAAGCGCCGGCAAGCTGCGGGTCAGTCGAGAAAATTTGGCTAAGTGGTATATCGAGGTAGTTGATGTCCGCAGAGGCGGTGGCGCAACAGCTCACAATCCCGGCCAACTGGTTTTTTATCCGATACTGCATCTGCGCGAGCTTGGCTTTGACATCAGCCAATATATTCAAAAACTGGAGACAATAGGCACAGAACTGCTGGAGCAATTAGGTGTTACCAGTCAAAGACGAAAAGGCTACCCAGGCCTGTGGGTCGGTGACAAAAAGATTGCTTCTATCGGCGTACGGGTATCGAAATTTGTCACTTATCACGGCATGGCAATAAACATTCACAATGACCTCAGTATCTTCGATTTGGTTGTACCGTGTGGCCTGGATGGCGTCGAAATGACATCAGTACTAACAGAGACCGGAAAACAGCACTCAATGAGCGAGGTAAAGCAGAAGCTGTCCCAACTTCTCATAAAGCATTTTTCTACCTCCAATGAACCACGAGTCACGAGCGGAACCCCAAACACAACGAAAGACATTTGTGAACCCACCCAAAAACCACGAAAATTACCCCCCTGGCTGCGCAGGCCCTTACCGACAGGTCAGACCTATGACCGCACAGATAGTATATTAAACTCTCTGGGCTTAGAGACAATATGCATTAATGCAAACTGTCCCAATCGAGGCGAGTGCTGGTCACGAGGCACCGCAACAGCTTTGATATTAGGAAATGTCTGTACGCGAAACTGTAAATTCTGTTCGGTAGCCACAGGCAAACCCGCTCCGCCCGACCCAACCGAACCATCGCGTTTAGCTGAGATGGCAAGGCAAATGAAGTTGAAATACCTGGTAATTACCAGTGTCGACCGTGATGACTTGCCCGATGGCGGTGCCAGCCATTTTCGCGACTGCATCAACCGCGTAAGACAACAGTGCCGGGACATAAAATTTGAAATATTGACACCCGACTTTCGTAAATGTCAGGCTCCGGCTATAGAAATCCTGCGGGACGCTTTGCCTTTCGTATTCGCTCATAACGTTGAAACAGTTCCATCACTTTACCCCATTGCCAAGGCCGGCGGGAACTACCAACGGTCTCTGAACTTGCTTAAAATGGCCAAAGAAAACCATAAAGACACCCAGACTAAATCCTCACTCATGCTCGGATTAGGGGAAACTGACGCTGAGGTTGAGCAGGTCCTAAAAGACCTGCGTGGTGCCGGCTGTGATAGAATCACAATCGGCCAATACCTAAAACCATCAAAAGATTCACTTGAAGTCATCGAGTATCTACCCCCCGCCAAATTTGGTTGGTGGAAGCAAAAAGCTGTTGAATTGGGATTCTCCTGGATTTGCTCCTCACCATTTGCTCGCAGTTCATATTTTGCAGAACAGGAAAACATTCTGTAGCCATACCTTAGCTTTATTCGATTGCTCTTATCGGACATCAAAAAGACAAGTATATATTCTCATGCGGCCGGTTCAGCTATTTTGTCTCCCTGCAAAGCATTTCTTATACTTTAATTGGCACATAGAAGTTTTTAGAATAAGTATGAGTGTGTCCTTTTCTGTTGGGGAGAAAATGATACCCACCAAAAAAACGCCCTATCCGAAGCGCAAAGGCGCTGTGCTTATCGTATCCCTGATATTTGTAATCATATTTTCCACACTGGCTATTAGTATGGCGACTATGTCTGGCATGAACGTACAGATAGCCGAGAATCAGCGAAAGGCCGACTGCGCAAGAGCTTGTGCAGAATCCGGACTTGAGATAGTTCGCTTCTGGCTAAATTGTGTCTCCATATCCGGAACTACAGCACCCAGTCAAAGGTTGAATCAAATTGCAAGCTCTCTTCAAAATGAGCTGACAAGCAACAGTATAACGAATATCACTACCTATTATGACAATCCAACCATAACCATACCGAGCGTTACGCTCAATTCAGCCGAAGGCCAAAGTTTCGCAGCAACAATCACCCAAATCGACAATGACACACTACAGATGGATGTGACCGGAACTTATGGTTCAATAACACGCACTATAAGGGTCAATTACCTGTTTACAACAAGTGCAAGCACGGTCTTTGACTTTGGAGTAGCAAGCAAGGGCCCGATATCGCTGACCGGCAATATAGAGCTCGACGGTGTCAATCTTGCCATTGAATCAAACGTCTACATCGAAAGTCCCAACTCGCTATTGGCACTATCTATACAAGGTAATTCTCAGATAGCAGGCGATGTCAGCATTGTCAATTCTCTTGCTTACGTTGATTTGCAGGGTGGCCAGGCGGGTATTGGTGGTGAAACAGGGCAGGATGCAATAGATAATCACGTCGACTTCGGCGTTCCCCCAACTGAATTTCCCGAGCCCAACCCAAGTTATTTTGAGCCGTATGTGACCAATGTGGTCGATGCGAACACAGATACAAGCGCCGATGTTATCTTGGAAAACGTGAGGATCATAGCTAATACAAATCCAAACTTCTCAGGCCAGGCCACCCTTAAGGGCGTGGTCTTCATTGAGACGCCTAACATAGTGGATTTCACCGGTAACGTGGATGTAATGGCAATAATAGTCGGCGACGGTGATTTGACAGATGACTCTGAGACAAATCAGATCAACTTCTGCGGCAATGTCGAAAGCCTGCCAGTTAGCGAACTACCCTACGAGGAGCAATTCTCAGGACTTCACGACGAGATTGGTACGTTTGTAATGGCACCAGGTTTTAGCCTGTCATTTGGCGGTAATTTTACAGCACTCTGTGGCGCGATAGCAGGAAACGGAATCGAATTTTTTGGCAACGCCGGTGGAACAGTCAACGGCTCTATAATCAACTACGCTGATGAAGAAATGACCTTAACAGGAAACAGTGATCTGTACTTTAATCGTTCCGGCACAACCGCGGTGCCTGCCGGGTTTGTACCTGAGATAATATTGGAATACGACCCGAGCTCTTATTCAGAGATTATGCTCTAAGCCTTGCTTATAACGTAAATAATCTGCTCGGCTCTAATATTCGAGCCAGCATACAGAAGTTGCTAAAATTTTCTCTAATCGAGGAATTTTCGGGTGTGAGCAAATGAAACCCATAAACAAAACAGTCTGTTCAAGGCACCGGGGCGCTGTGCTTATTATTTCTATGATTTTCATAGTTGTATTCTCTGCCCTGGCTGTCTCGATGGCCACCCTGTCCGGCACTAGTGCCCAACTTGCTTCAAATCAACATAAAGTTAATTCAGCATTATTTGCCGCTCAATCCGGTCTGGAATGTGCAAAATATATCGTTGCCACTGTAAGTCTCGACGAGACCGCCTATAACTATGTCTCCCAAGCCGAGGCCGATGAGGTCTGGACAGACATGTGTCAATATCTTCAGAACACGGCTCTTGACGGACAGACGGTACCCGCCGCCACTCGTTTCACTGATGCAACCGGAGATGGCGATCAGATTATCACCCCATCAATTAATTTCGGCAGCACTAATGTAGGCTTTACGGTAAGATTTTATCGATACGACAGTGATCCTCAAACAATCAAGCTCCAATCTACAGGCGCTGACGGCGAAGTAACAAAACAGATAAAGATGGACATGGAAATTGCAAAAGACAGCAGTGTATTGAATTACGCCATCGCCAGTAGAGGCCGAATGTGGCTCACGGGAGAAACGACGATTCACGGTGATATCTTCAGTTCGTGGGACCGTGCTGAAATATCACCCTATAACATGACCAGTGACTCGGCCGTGTTAGGCACCATTAACACAGTTCTCACCAGGGAGCAAATTGAAGATGAAGATTACCAGCTGGAAACTCTCGACGAAAACGGTAATCCGATGTTTGACGAGGATGGGAATCGCATCTACAGTCCCGAAGACGAAATTAAGGCCTACCACGAAGGTATCAATTACGGACAGCCATATGAAGATATACCAGGCATGGATATAGCTGATTATGACACTGACTGCTACGATAGCGGTCTCATAGAAATGCCTTCGTGTCCAAGTGAGGACAGAGTCATCGAATACTTCCCCCATGCTTCGGGTGACTATACTCAACCAAAGTCATGGTCAAGCAGAAAGCTCACCCGGCACGTTTACGAGGACCAGACTCTTACCGATGTGCGTCTCCCGAATGACCGTAACGCCTTGTTTGAAAACTGCACTTTCGAGGGTGTGTTATATATCGACTGTTATAAAAGCGGCAGCTCTCATTATAATAATGTTCGCTTTGAAAACTGCACTTTCAACGGAACCATCATAACCGACGTCCCTCAAATCTTTAAATGGCAGTACAATTGCCTCTACTTTACCGGTGAGGCGGCATTCAACAACAACTCAGGCATAGACGAAGCCACCATTCTTGCACCACATTTCAACGTTAATCTTGGCAATACCAACCCTGAACAAAACGACAATAATGTGCTTACCGGTGCTATAGTCGGCGGAATTGTTGATGTACGCGGCAATGCACAAATATATGGAACGATTATTTCAATGTGTGATACGACGCAATGGAGCTCAGGATATGTGACCAACATTGGTGCCACCCTTGACGATGGTGGCTCCGAAACAACCGAATTGGGCGACATTGGTGTCATCAGTATTACGCCAGAAGAAAACAAGATGCTGCCAAGCGGTATAACAAGCCCTATTGTTATTAAACCCAATCAAGATACTTATTCTGAAGGTGTGTAATCAAAGTGAATTAAAAGAAGTAGACTGCCGTAAAAGTCCGAAATCAGGACTATTTTTATCGTAGGAGGAATAAATGAAAATGTTGATTCTATACATGCTGGTTCTGGGATTTTTTCTTGCAGGCATGTTGATGGTTTTTGAAAATACCACCTGGGCAACAGATTTTGCTAATGTCCAAATCAACTACCTCAGCGTAGACCCTAATGAGCCTAATGAACCTAATGAGCCCGATCCCGAATGCGTTTAGTCCGGTAAGTGGCAGTTTGTCAGGGACGATGACGTTGTAATGAGATTTTCTCGCCGTTGTTACAACGTCCGTCCCTGACAACTACTACTCAGACCGGACATCGGTTTAATTTCTACAGGTTAAGCTGCCACTCCTTGCACAAAAAGTATCCGACGGCTTTTCACAACCGAAAAAACCTTGTCGACCACCAAACACCTTCCAAAGTTTCCTCACTAACAACACAAAAATACCTCTTAAAGCGTATTCACCAGTTAGAAAGCCGTTAATCATTTGACAAATCAACATCGGCACAGTTTAATCTGCCAAACGATAATTACCTGATAAGCATCAGGACCGAAATTTGAAGGGGACCCCGCATGGCGGGAAAAAAAACAACATTAGCACTTGAAGACGGCTTCATTTTAAGAGGTAACTCCTTTGGAGCAACGGGAGAAAAATATGGCGAAGTAGTCTTCAATACCAGTATGGTCGGCTACCAGGAAATCCTAACAGACCCTTCTTACAAAGGCCAGATCGTTACGATGACCTACCCTCTTATTGGTAACTATGGCACTAATCATGAGGATGTTGAGTCAAGAAAACCTTTCGTGGAAGCCTTCGTAGTTAAGGAATGCAGCGGCCTCGCCAGCAATTGGCGCTGTGAAAAAAGCCTGGACGAGTATCTAAAAGACAACAATATTATTGGCATAGAAGGTATAGACACACGCGCATTGACCCGACACATTCGACTTGAAGGGGCAATGAAGGCGGTTATTTCCACTGAGGATTCGGATGATAAAAGCCTGACTAAAAAGGCAAAAGACTACCCCAGCCTAATTGGCAGAGACCTCGTGAAAGACGTAACCTTCGAGAAAATCCACCAGTGGACTGACAAAGGTAAATATAAGGTAATAGTTATCGATACCGGCGTTAAATACAACATATTACGACAACTAACAATCCGCGGCTGCAAAGTAACCATCGTCCCGGCCAAAACCAGCGCCGAACAAATTCTTGACCTCAGGCCCGACGGTATCCTACTTGCTAACGGCCCGGGTGACCCCGAAGGAATAATGTATGTCGTCGAAACAGTAAAGCAACTAATTGGTAGATTGCCAATGTTCGGTATATGCATGGGCAATCACATGCTCACTCTCGCTCTGGGTGGCAACACCTATAAACTTAAATTCGGCCATCACGGTGGAAACCACCCCGTAAAAGACTTGAAAACCGGCAAGGTTCACATAACCGTGCAAAACCACGGTTTTTACGGAGACATAGATTCTCTAAATAAAAATGACATCGAAATCACTCATATCAACCTCAATGACAATACACTGGAGGGCCTAAGGCACAAAAAGCTGCCCATATTCTCCGTGCAGTTCCACCCCGAGGCCGGACCCGGCCCACATGATGCACGTTATCTGTTTGCAGAATTTGTCGAGATGATGGAGCAAAATCGTGCCTAAGAGAAGTGATATCGAAAAGATTCTGATATTGGGTTCAGGACCAATCGTGATAGGCCAGGCCTGTGAATTCGACTACTCAGGTACACAGGCGTGCAAGGTCTTAAAGGCCGAAGGTTTTAAGGTGATTCTCCTCAACAGTAATCCTGCTACGATTATGACCGACCCCGAAACCGCAGACGTCACCTATGTTGAACCGATTACACCCGAAGTGATTGAGAAGATAATCGAAAAAGAAAAGCCTGATGTAATTTTGCCCACTTTAGGAGGCCAGACCGCCCTCAATGTCACCGTTGCCGTTGCCGAAAGAGGGATTTTAGACAAACACAATGTGGAGGTAATAGGCGCAAACATCGAAGCGATCCGAAAAGCCGAAGACAGAGAATTATTCAAGACAGCAATGCAAAAAATCGGCATGGATTTGCCCCGCAGCGGAAAGGCTCACAACCTCGAACAAGCCCTCGATGTTGTCGGGAAAGTAGGCTTGCCTGTGATTATCCGCCCGGCATATACCTTAGGTGGAACCGGCGGAGGCGTAGCATATAATATAGAAGAATTTGAAAAAGCCGCACAGAGGGGACTTGATGCCAGTATGGTCAGCGAGATA
>Ga0315553_10002228_pt1 | contig 15670 bp, 11 predicted proteins | sample SalMarSW160140MG_FD_203099 | JGI IMG/M metagenome (GOLD analysis project Ga0315553, IMG submission 203099) | Salt marsh sediment microbial communities from the Plum Island Ecosystem LTER, Massachusetts, United States - Salt Marsh Sediment SW1601-40 ... | reverse complement strand
GCAGTGATAGGTCAGCGGACTGAAAATCCTTAAGAACTTGCACTGTTTTTGGATTCATCCCAGGATTCAAAACCGATTCTTTTTCACAGCCCAAACATACGATTGAACCACTTGGGGGATGGAATAGTGCCCTACCCTTACCCTCATAACGTCGATTACAAAGGCTGCACTGAGATAAATTAATACCAAATCCGCCTATCTTCATTGCGCGCGCCTGAAACATAATCATAGTCTCTTCGGCATTTTGCTTCTCTGTTAGAGAACCGAGACAAAATTTCAACAACTGAAACATCTCAGAGCTTTGTACATTAGATGGAAAAAGAGTCTCTGTAAGCTCCACCATATAGCTGGCCCTGTATAATAGATTGTAATCTGATCGAATTGCAGGAAAACCTTCGATTAATTCGCATGATTCAAGCAACACAAGATCACCACTTCTTCTCTCTCTAAACGCACAATTTACCAAGGAAAAAGTAGTAAGGGAATTGACAAATCGTTTGGAGCTCTTGCGGCCACCTTTGGCCACACCTCTCAGGGTTCCAAAAAGAGAGGAAAAAACAGTAACGATGAGATCAGACTCGCCAAAATCTTTTGTCCTTAAAATAATCGCCTCTGTTTTTTTCTGCTCCATGGTTTCTGTTCCCAGCTTACTATTATGGGGTCTTTGCAATACAAAAAGAATTTTTTGATCACTAAGAAAAAAGGCCCTGCTAATTTCGAAGCAGGGCCTTCATTAATATGTTTTACTACATTAATTATTCTTGGCCATACAATTCCTTAGCCTTAACCCTGTCCGGAGAACCATCTTCAAGAAGTGGAAAATCTTTGATAAATTCCACATATTGAGGTTTCTTAAACCTCGCTATACGTTCACCAACAAAATCGATCAGTTCCTGTGGCTCGAGGCTACGACCTTCTTTGAGTTCACACACTGCTTTGATTCCCTCTTTCCATTTGGGATCAGGCACACCAAAAACTACGCATCTTTCAACTGCAGGATGCTGGAGGATCACCTTTTCCACCTCAGCCGGGTAAACGTTTTCCCCTCCCGGCTTAATAAGCTCTTTTTCTGCTTTACGGCCAGCATACCAGAGAAAACCTTCCTCGTCAAAACGTCCTTGATCTCCAGTGTGATGCCACCCTTCTCTGAATGTGTAGGCTGTTTCCTCTGGAAGATTCCAGTAGCCCTTAAAAACCATAGGCCCCTTTACTACAATCTCACCTACCTGGCCAGTTTCCACTTCTTTATCATAATCATCAAAAAGTCGTACATCCGCAAGAGGCAAAGGTCTCCCAGCAGAACCAGGTTTTTCATTGTATTGCGAAATAGTTACCAGGCATGAAACCTCTGTCTGGCCATAAACCACGAAAAACTCCCCGCCTGTTACCTTTTGATATCTTTCTATGGTCTCAGGGCCATCAAGGCCAGCAACCAGCCGTAAAGAGTTAATATCTTTTCCGCTCTTTTCATGGCTATCAAGGATTGAGGCCAATATCGGGGCAAAGTCAAATAACATGGTAACCTTTTTTTCCTCAACAAGATCTACGGCCTGATCTGCGTCAAACCTAGTTACATTGATATTCAGGGCCCCAGCATGAAATGCGGTCATAGCGATAAAGAGACCTCCCACGTGAAAGAGTGGAAGGATGTTGAGGTGAACATCCTCTTTATATATCTTGAATACATAACTAAACTGAGTGGTTGCAGAGAGAATATTGCAATGGGTTACAAGTGCACCCCTGGGTCTACCTTCTACTGCTGCTGTATGGATTATAACAATACTGTCATCTGTCGCTACCTCTTCCAATATAAAATCAGCATTATTATCAAGTAAGTTGCTGAAACCTTCAAAAGAACCTCCTCCACTCAGATTATAAAATTTCTCCACAGATGTGAGTTTATCTTTTAACCCATCGATCAACTCCTGGAATTCGGGGTCAGCAAAGACCAATCGTGGCGTTCCATCCGCCAGATTATTTTCTACTTCATCTGCTGACAAACGCCAGTTTATAGCAATGACAATGAGCCCCAGTGCAGATGCCGCACCATAAAGTAAAAAATACTCGAGGCTGTTTTTTCCCAGTATTCCTATGCGATCACCTTTCTTTAATCCCACATCTTGCAGACCTTTTGCCAGGTGATCAACCATATCCTTGAACTGGCCAAACGTTATTTCCCGACCATCAGATAACTCTAACCAGGCTGGTCTCTCAGTAAAGCACCTGGCATTTCGGTTTATAACATCATAAATAGTAAAATCATATAAACCCATAGTGTACCTCTCTAGAATCAATATGCTATCGATAAGTAAAAAGACCGCCAAAGGCAGCACAACCTTTAGCGGTCCAGTTTAATAGCGATTTTACCCTATTATTCGGGGTAGGTGCCTTTAAATGGAACTGCCATAGAGACACCATCAGCGCTAAAGCCGAAATTCGCTTCATAAATATTAATTGGGAAGGACATATCAGGAATTTGGGTCCAATATTTCTCCATTGCGGCCCAAGCATTTGTCCCTTTGGCCTTTAATTTGAATCCACTGGTTACCAAAAGCTTCAATAATACTGAGCGAGTGGTAAACATGGTGGCTGCCTTGACTTGATTTGTCTTACCAGCTGGAATCCACTGGGACTCATAGCCTTTGACAGTAGTCATATCAAAGTCTTCAAATGCAATGACAAAACTGTAATCCTCCAAAAGAATAGGATATGGATTTGGATTCGTGATATTAAAGGTAATAACTAATGGCAAGGGTGCACCATGATTCCCTGCCTTGCCTTTTGTTGGTTTTATATTTCCCCCATAATACCAGTACCCATCATACTGGGGCACCTCTATCATTTCGAGTGCTATTTTTGGTGCCTTAAAATTGGCTGCAGTAGGTTTTACCTGAACGGCAGCACACGAGGCAAATAGCAACCCAAACCCAAAAATAAGTGCGATTAATAATACAGTATATTTCTTAGGCATAATAAAAACCTCCCTATTTAAATTTTAGGGCTACGTTAGCCATCTCTTTCTTCTCTTATAGTGTTTTACCTCTGCAAAGCTCTTTGACTTTCCTTTTTCAGAGAGCCCGAGATAAAAATCCTTGATATCTTCATTTTCTTTTAATCTCTCAGACGTATCATCCATAACAATACGCCCGGTTTCCATTACATATGCATATGGGGCCACATTCAGGGCTAGTTTTACATTTTGCTCGACCAGAAGAATAGATATGTGTTCTTCTTTGTTGAGCCTCGTTAAGATATTAAATATCTCATGGATTAACATAGGGGCAAGTCCCATAGATGGCTCATCTAAGAGTACCAGCTTGGGCTCCGTCATCAGAGCCCTGCCGACTACACACATCTGCTGCTCTCCCCCGCTCACAAATCCTGCTACTTCACTTCTCTTCTCCCTGAGCCTGGGGAAGTAATGGTAGACCAGCTCTAATCCATCCTTAACTGACCCTGATTTTCTCAAATGCGCCCCAACCTTGAGGTTTTCCTCGACGGTGAGATGCTCAAATACCCTGCGTCCTTCAATTACCTGTATAATACCCATCTTGGCAATCTCTACCGCAGTTTTTTTGTGTATCCTTGTGCCTTCAAACTCAATGGCCCCATCAGTAACCTCTCCGACTTCAACCTTAAGGAGCCCGGAGATGGATTTCAGGGTTGTGCTTTTACCCGCCCCATTGGCACCCAGAAGGGCAACGATACCACCTCGTGGGATTTCAATAGAGACACCTTTAAGCACAAGGATCACCTCATGATATTTGACCTCAATATTATTTACCATTAATATCTTTTCTGCTGCTTCCAATTGGAAACCTCCTTGCTTACCATCCGTGCCATTCAGAGGCCCATTGTTTTGGCCACCGGCCTTTTACATCAACAAAGTCCACCTTCTGAAACTTGCCATCTTTCCATTCCTGGACCCAGCAACCTCCTGTAGGCCTATGGTCAGTAGCTGTATAGGTAACATTACCAGTACATAAACCGATATGGAAATCCCGCATGGTTTCAAAGCCCTTTTTCATGATTCCTGGACCGGTTAGATCGCCTGCCTTGTCTGCCCGCTTCATCGCTTCCCAGAGGACAAGGCCATTGGACCAACCCTGAACGGTTCTGCATATACGCTTCTCCTGGGGAACGCCGGGATTGACTTTCTTGGCATACTTTACTACTTCATCCATTAAGTCACATTTTTGGCCATAAAAACCATTGGGAGTTGCACCCATAACACACAGTGCATCCTTGGCATTCATGGCAGCTCCTGCCAGGCGTGGGAGGTTTTCATCAAAACCCCAGTTGTTAACGATATGATCTGCCCGTAGCCCCAGGGCATAGGCATCCCGTACTGTGGCAGACACCGACATAGTTGTGTTTCCATGCCAGATGATATCCGGCTTAAACTTTTGAAGTGCCATAATCTGGCTCTTGGTATCAATGGCAAAAAGACTCACATCCTGATCCGGGCCTATATCAAAACCGAGTAGCTCAGCATGGTTCTTGATAGCAGCAATAGGGGCACTTGCATATGGAGAGCCAAACATATAGCAACATGCAAGGCGAGGCTTCCTGCTCTCTCCCTTTGGTTTCCACTTTTTGTCATACCAGGCAGTTAGACAAGACCTGGCATTTGTAGAGTAGTCGGATGAAAAAAACAGGTTATAGGCTGTGCCTCCATGTTTTTTCCCTTTCTTGTCTGTCCAGTCTGTTGGCCGTGTGAGGTGAGCAGAGTAAGAATCCGATACATAGGGAATCTTATCCCTATTGATAGTCGGTGAAAGGGCCTCGGTATCACCTGTTCCCCATCCCATAATAGCGAGAACTTTCATCCTTTTAAGGAGCTTGTATTTAGTAAGGGCCTCAGGGATTCGATAACCATAGTCAAACCAGATATATTTTACTTTCTTTCCGTTAATGCCACCATGATCGTTTACATAGTGCGACCAGAACTCTTCCTGACCGAGGGCGGCGTCTTTTCCCACATCAGACGTAGCACCTGTTGTGTCCTTAATGCCACCTACCTTTATCACCTTGGCTAAAGCCATAGATGATAGGCCAAACAAAAATACAACGGCACATAAAATAATTAAAATTTTTTTCATCTTCATTGCTTCCCCCTTTTTAAAAAGGTAAATCTTAGTTGAACTCCCCTAACAAATTATTACTATTATCGCTTCAATTCACCTCCTTTCAAATGCTGGTTAAATTTTTAATTATTTGAATAGTTAATTCGTTAACTTATTTACTTTTCAATAATTAAACCATTTGAGCACTCAACTAGTCAACTTTAATCCTAATACGAGAACGGCCACAAGTTAAAATAATTTTTAGCCTGCCACCATCTATAAGAAAGTCCTCGAGGCTCATAGATCAAGAAGGCACATATTGCAAGGCCAAATGCCATATCCTTTAAAAAGGCAAAATCAATCAGGATCTTTGGAAATATTTCAGAAGCTGGCATAGCTAACATCTGCAAAATTTCTATGACCATAACCATAAATATGGATCCAAATATAGCCCCGTCAATACCTGCTCCCCCGATCAATATCACACCCACCAACCATAGTGACCAAAACCAGGGAAAATGCTCCGGGCTCAGAGCCGCTAAATTGGCTACCCAGAATGCCCCTGCAATACCAGCGATGAATCCTGCCACAAAGAAATTCAGCAATTTATACCAGATAATATTAATGCCAAGGGTCTCTGCTGCAATATCATTATCTCTGATAGCAACCCAGGCCCTTCCAACCCTGGTCCTGAGGAGATTTGCCATAATCATAACCGTAAGGGTCAAAACGATAATCATTAAAAAATATACCTTCAAATCCGTATCTATAACCCAGGGACCTATCTTAATTGTGCCTGGTGGAAGGGAAAATGCCTGTCCTCTGCCGCCAATTCGGCTTACATACTGGGTCAGGATAAAGTCGACCGTGATAAACTGGGCGGCCATGGTAGTTAAAATAAGGTAAAATCCCTTGACCCTGGCCGAAGGAAGCCCAAAGAGAACACTCCACAGGCCAGCAACAATTGCAGCAATTATAATGCTTATAGGATAGGCAAGGCCCCAGCTAATTAAAAATTCAGGCCAGGGAAATTTCAGGATTAAAATGGTACTTGTATAGGCACCCACGGCTATAAAGGCGGCATGCCCCAGGGTTATCAAGCCTGCATAACCTATTAAAAGCTGTACGCCAAGGGCACCAAGGGCAGTATAGCCAATCATATTAGCCACACCGATCCAGTATTCGTCTAAAAATAAGGGAAATCCAACAAAAACAATCAGGAGAAGTAAAATCATCTTCCCCTTTATCACCGGTGTCTGCCACCATCCTTGATCTTTGGCATAGTTTTCATGGTAATACCCGCAGGGAAGCCACACTTTTGTCATAGACTCATCTCCTTCAATTGAAAATTGAAAATTATAAGCTACATTCTCTCTATCTTTATCCAACCCCATAACCCGTAAGGCATAAAGAGCAAAAATACTGCCATAAATGCAAATGGAAAGATTTCCTTTACCCCTCCAGGGAAATAGACATCTAAGTAAGTGCCGGCAAGATTCTGCAAAACTCCTATTAACAGTCCTCCTACTATGGCCCCGGGAATAGAGTTAAGGCCACCTAAAACCACGGCCGGCAATACCAATAACCCTAAAAAGCCAATAGTAATGTTAACACCATTTATATTTCCTAAAAGTGCTCCTCCAACGCCCGCTGCCATAAAGGCAATTGCCCAGGATGCTGCATATACAAACCGTGCGCTTACTCCAAGGGATAATGCGGCTGTCTCATCGTCTGCTGTTGCCTGCATGGAAAGACCCCAGCGTGTATATTTAAAGAATGCAACAAAAACGAGAAAGAGCACTATGGCCAGCACAAAGGACCAGAAGTATACGGTAGAGATCTTCAAAAAACCGATGGTAAATGGCTTAAGAGAAAATATAGCCGGCGTAAACACCCTTGTATCTGTCCCCCATACGAATCCAACCAATCCCTTAAGGAAAAAAGAGAGTCCCACGGTCACCATTATTACTGCCAGGATCGGCTCTCCAATAAGTTTGTCCAGGAAGATCCTTTCCACCAAAATACCGAGCATAATACCAATGATTAGGGTAAATAAAATGCACAGGATAAAGGGAACGCCCATTAAATAAAAATAAATTGTGACATAGGCCCCAATAAGGGTCAACTCTCCCATGGCAAGATTCAATACCCCAGAGCACTTGTAGATCAAAACCCAGCCCAGTGCAACTAAGGCATATATCCCTCCAACCATAATCCCGGTAGTAAAGGTCATTAAAAATAGTTCCATTCTCTTCTACCCCCTTTTGTTTAGTAAGCAGTAGGAAGTATGCAGTAAGCAGAAACTTCCAATAAAAACGGTATTATCGGCAGAACTTGTCTGCTTTATCGATCATACCATATAACATTCTATTTACTTCATCATACCTTTCCATAAGCTGTTGATATTGATCAGTTTTGATATATCTAAAATCCTTTGAAAAATCTAACCACACTTCAGTTTCACCAGCTTCACCAGCACAGTCGATTAGTTTGCTGATAAAGGCCTTTTCGTAGCGTCTTTTTTTCCATGCCTCAGCCAAGTTTGCAGGTACGCTTCGTGAAGATCGTCTTATTTGATCCGTTAGAGAGTATTTTTCTTCTTTCGGAAAGTCTTTTGTAAGCTGATGAATATCCAGAGCAATCTGATAAGCCATTTGATAAACTTTTAAATCCCTATATCCTCGATATTTATTCTTTGTCACAGATATTTCCCTTTCTCTTTACTCCCTACTCCTTGCTGCATACTGCTTACTTCTTACTCCCTACTGTCTCCTCTTCAAGCCTTTATCTCTTGAATACGCAGATCTGTCTTTATAGGCTGTTCCCTTCCGTCCTCATAAGTGATTGTCATATCCAAGTGGACCGTGTCTGCATCCTTATAAAGGGTCTCTACAATATCCTTGTAACGCTGTTCCATAAAACCTCGTCTTAGCTTGCTGGTCCTGGTTAATTCATCATCATCTGCATCAAATGCTTTGTAGAGGTTAACAAATTTATTTATCCTGGCCGGCTCAGGAAGCGCTTTATTGGCCTCTTCTATCTGTTTCTGGACAAGGTCATAGACCCTTGGGTCCTGTGAAAGTTCTGGATAACTTGTATAATTAATCTTGTGCTCATCTGCCCATTTGCCAACAACAGAATAATCAATACACATAACAGCAGTTACATAAGGTAAGTTATCCCCGATAACCCATGCATCCTGTATGTATGGGCTGAATTTAAGCCTTGCTTCCAGATATTGTGGGGCAAAGGGCCTGCCATCATTCAGTTTCAAAACATCCTTTGTCCTGTCAAAGACAACTAAATGACCATCGTCATCAATAAAACCAGTGTCCCCTGAATGAAGCCACCCATCAGTTAATGTCTTCTTTGTCTCTTCGTCATTTTTATAGTAACCCTGAAACACTGATGGGCTTTTGCAGATGATCTCTCCATCTTCTGTGATCTTCACCTCAGTTTCAGGTATCGCGGTCCCCACTGTGTCAAATTTTATATCCCCATCCCTGTGTGTAACAGATATTCCAGCAACCTCTGTCTGCCCATATATCTGTTTGAGGTTTACGCCCAGGGCATGGAAAAAGCGAAAGTGCTCGGGACCCATTGCAGCGCCTCCCGTATAACAATACCGGAGTCGCGACATCCCAAGGTGATCCTTGAGTTTCTTCTGCATAATCACATACGCAAACCAATTCAGAGCCTTCCAGTACCATGAAATAGGCTTCTTTCCAAACTTTAGATCTGCTACATGATACCCTATCTTTGTGGCTACCTCATGTGCCTTTCTCTTTATCCAGGTGGAATCCAGATATTTTACCTGGACCTGACGGGTCAGGCCCTCATAAAGCCGTGGCGCAGCAAACATTACATGAGGCCCGATCTCTCGAATATTATGCTGGGATGTTTCCGGTTCCTCCGGGAAATTAAGTGTGTAGCCTATCAGGAGGCCGCAGGATATGGACATCATCTGCTCCCCGATCCAGGCAAAGGGAAGATATGATACAAAGTCATCAGTATCATAACATGGGTCAACTGTCATGAGATTTTTACCCATGCTCAGCATATTGTAATGAGTTAGAAGGGCCCCTTTGGGGAGGGCAGTTGTGCCGGATGTATAAAACAGGAGGCAGATTTCTTGACCGTTGCCCTCATTAATCATTTTTTCAAATAGATCCGGTTCTTTCTCATCAAGCTCCTTGCCAAGCTCCTGAACCTTTATTATGCTTTTTAAATTTGGCTGATGGTAGCGCCTCATCCCCTTAGGGTCATCCCATACTACGAATTCTAATTTTGGGCAATCAGGCGTAATTGCTAATGCCTTATCAACCTCCTCCTGGGTTTCTCCTACAAAGAATTTGCTATCTGAATGATCTATTATATACTTTACCTCTTCCATCATGCAATCCTGAAAGAGCCAGACCGGTATACCTCCAGCACACATAGCAGCCATCTCTGCCCAGACACCTTCCGGCCTGTTATCACCAATCATGGCCACTTTGTCACCTCTCTTCAGTCCAAGGCTGACCATTCCCAGGGATAGGTATTTCACCCTTTCATAGTAATCCTGCCATGTGTAAGGCAGCCATACCCCAAACTCCTTTTCTCTCATTGCAACCTTTTCAGCTCCATATTCTTTGCATCTTTGTAAAAATACTTGTGGAATAGTGAGATCTTTTGTTATTATTATCTTTTCTGCCATTTTATCTCCTTGATGTGTAAAGATCCTCTTCACCTAAATATGCCTTAACAACCCGAGGGTTTTTGCCAACCTCATCCGGGGTTCCATCAGTGACTATGTTGCCGAAATCAAGGACAAGAACCCTGTGGGAGATATCCATTACCACACCCATATCGTGCTCTACTAATATACAGGTTACCTTCCAGTGTTTCTCTTCGTTTATGTCGAGAATAAACCTGGCCATGTCTTCAACTTCTTCTAAGTTCAAGCCTGCCATGGGCTCATCCAAAAGGATAACCTCCGGCCTGAGTGCCAAAGCCCTTCCGAGCTCAACTCTCTTTTGTGAGCCATAAGGAAGCATGTGTGCAACCTGATCACGGATAGACTCGATCTCTAATAGATCGATGATCTCCTCCTCGATGAATTTCCGGTCTTCTATCTCTTCTCTTTTTGGGTTACCTACATAAATAGAACCACTCAGGATGTTAGTTTTGAGATGTATATGGGAGCCCATCCTGATATTTTCGGTAACAGTCATTCCACCATACAGCTCAAGTTTCTGGAAAGTTCTGCCTATCCCAAGGGCAGCAATCTTATGAGGAGCAAAATTATTAATTCTCTGTCCCTTGAAAAAAATATTTCCCTGCTGGGGGCGATAAAGGCCATTAATGCAATTCATCATTACAGTTTTACCTGCTCCATTTGGCCCAATAATAGAATGTATCTCTCCCTTTTTTACCTCTAAATCAACACCATTCAGGGCCTGAACCTTTCCAAAAGCCATATGAATATTTTCGAGTTTTAGAAGAACATCACCTTCTTTTACTTCACCTGCGGTGTTCATACGTTTTAAGCCTCCGTATTTAGCTTTTTAAGTTTTATGATGATAGAATAAATAAAAAATAAAAAAAGAGCCCATTATGTAAGATTTAATTGCGTAATGGGCTCTGTGGATTCTTTAATAGTCTTTAGGAATCCTTTATTCCTAAAGACTAATCCAAACGTATAAAAAAGGTATGATAATGCGAGCATATTTGTTGTGATGAAAGGATTGTTTTACCAATTGAGTAATTAGTAATTGGTTGTTTACTTTTTTATGATTTGTTTGTCAACAAGTTTTTAAAAAAAATAATTTGGGACAGTGACAGTCAAAGATTCAAGAAAAGTGAATCGGATAAATCAACTAAAACTAAGAGGTCTGCGCAATAGATCGTGGAAGCTCTGAAATGGTTCAATACCGTCCTGACAATATCTGAGGCATGAGGTTCTCCTGACATTGGCATAAAAAATAATCATCTGTCATTCCAGCAATAAAATCCCGAACAATCATAGCAAGAGGTGTAGAATCTCTATAATGAGAGGACATACCATCTAAAAATTCTTTAAAAATAACTGAATTATCATTGCCAGCTTTTAGATCTTTATAATACTTATCAAAAAGCATCTCAAACATCAGGCGTAACTTATCGGTTTGGTTTTTTGCCTTGGTGTTGGTGTATATAAACTGTTGGTTAAAATCTTTAAGCCTTTTTAAGGCTTGTGCAACCTCAGGGCTAAATGAGAGAGAGGATTTATCCAGACTTTCCGCGATCAAATCCTCAACCAAGGTATATACAATAGTTCCATTTGTTTCTCCTAGTATACTACGGCAATCTGCCGGCATTTCATTTCTTTTTATCAAACCCAGTCTGATTGCATCCTCTATATCTCTCCCAATATAACTAATAGTATCTGCCATCCTCACAGTGCATCCCTCTGTTGTCATAGGATAGATATGTGCATCTGGATCCTTCGTTACTTTTTTTATATCTTCTTCGAATCGCCTAAAATCTTTATCCTTGTCAGGATATAAGGCAGGATTATGCACCTCCCCATTATGGCAAAGGATGCCGTCTAAAACCTGAAGGGATAAATTCCAACCAACTCCCTTCCTTTCTATTTCCTCTAAAAAACGCACACCTTGTACATTGTGTAAAAAATTACCCAATCCATATTTCTGAGATAAATCTGAGAGAAACTTTTCACCATCGTGGCCAAAGGGTGTATGGCCGATATCGTGTCCAAGAGCAATAGCCTCAATAAGATCCTCATTGAGTCGTAAAAGGCGGCCTATTGTTCTGCCAATCTTGGAGACTAATTGTACATGAAGAACACGATGAGTGATGTGATCATTTTTTATAAGATAGAAAACCTGGGTCTTATCAATGTATCGGGAATAGGCTAAAGAATGGAGAATCCGATCGGTATCAATAGAAAAATTATCCCTGTGACTATCAATAATCTCTGGCTCTTCTGTTCGTCTGACAGCCTGAGTACTCAAGGTAGCATAAGGAGAAAATCTATCCTTTTCTAAAAGACGGAGCTGTTCTTTAATATCTTTTAAGATCTCTGCCTTATTCATTTTTTTCAAACTTGAAACTTGATCCTTGAAACTTGATTTTATTTTATATTCTATGACTCGAATTACTTATAATTGTAAGCATTAGTAATGCTATTTGCTGATCTCTGGCTCGTATAAAATTTTAATAAAACTTTCTATTAGAGGTCAATGTATATTTGATCTTTCACACTGAAAACTTGATTTATGGTGGTTTAATCTTATATTAACACTTTATGGGCAAAACCGGAATCTATATAGTATATTAGTAAATAAAATTAGTATGAGTTTCATATGTCCTTTTCAAGTTTCAATCTTCCAGTTTCAAGGATCAAAAAATTAATCCTCCATCCTATTGAAAAAAAGGTCTTATCAACTATTCTTGAATATCAAATGATTAACGAAGGGGATAGTATCATTGTAGCTGTATCAGGAGGAGCAGATTCTGTGTGCCTTTTAAAAATCCTTTACGCGCTTAGTAAACACTTGAATATCAGTCTAACAGTCGCTCATTTCAATCACGGGTTGAGGCCGAAAGAAGATGAAAAAGAAACAGAATTTGTTGCCAAGTTAGCAAAGAAACTAAATTTAGCGTTGATCTGTAATATATCTAAAAACATAACAAAGATACACGGGAGCTCTATTGAGGAAAAAGCAAGAGAGATGAGATATCAATTCTTTCAAAAAGCTATCAATGAGAATCATGCCCAAAGGCTCGCCCTTGGTCATACTATGAATGATCAGGCAGAAACAGTTCTTATGCATTTTCTAAGGGGTACTGGGATTACCGGTTTATCCGGAATACCTCCAATTCGACAAAACTGTTTTATAAGACCGCTTATAGATATAACAAGGAATGAAATCCATAGCTATTTAGAAGAAAATGACGAATCTTTTATAACGGACAGTTCAAACGTTGAAACACGGTATCTACGAAACAAGATACGTTTAGAGTTGCTGCCGCTACTCCTTGATTATCAACCAAAGCTTGTAGAACACTTGGGTGAACTTGCATGTCTATGCAGACAAGAAACCCAATTTCTAGATGATGAGGCGACAAAACTCTTGGATATGATAACTGTTAATTCTTCAAAACATTCCCTAGAATTTTTACTTACTAACCTTACTACCCTTTCATCTTCTCTTCAGTATCGTATTATCAGGCAGGCAATAAAAAAAATAAAGGGAAACCTTCGAAAGATAGAAAGAGGACATATTAAAACAATTATAGACTGTGCTAACAAGGATAAACCTCAAATCAAAGTAAATCTCCCTGAAAATATTATAGTAAAGAAAATATATGACAAGCTCAGATTTTCTTTAGGAGATACAATTGAAACTCAAAATTTCTCCTACTATATAAGTAATATGGGAATGCTTACAATTAAGGAGATCAATAAAACAATCTCTCTCGCAGAGATATCAAAAAATGATTTTATGTTGTCCACTGATTTGCCTCAAGCGGCTTATCTTGATCTTGATAAGCTCAAATGGCCTCTGAGGACAAGAAACTTCAGAGCTGGAGATAAATTTATACCCTACGGCATGAATGGGTTTAAGAAGGTGAAAGATATCTTTATCGATAATAAAATACCATTGGAGGAGAGGAAAAAAATCCCTATTCTTGTAAGCCATCATGATATAGTGTGGGTATATGGCATAAGGATTGATGACAGATACAAGATCAAACAAAAAACAAAAAGGATTTTAAGATGTAAAATTGAATAAAGTGTGCTATATTTTAGAGTTTTAAATAATGTTTTTTATTTGTCTATTTTAAAAGTAATCATAAAGGAGAACACAGTTGAACACATTTTCGAAAAATCTCACTCTCTGGTTGGTGATCAGCCTCATGATGGTCCTGCTATTCCAAATCTTTAAAAAAGAAACGAAACAGACCGGCCAATTAAGCTATAGTGAATTCTTGAACATGGTAGAGCAAGGCGAGGTCAGCCAAGTAATCATTCAAGGTGATAAAATATCTGGGAATTCAAATCAGGGCAGATTTTTTAAAACATTTGCGCCTAAGGATCTTGAACTAATAAAAATCTTACGAAATAAGGATATCGAAATAACTGCAAAACCAGATGATACCTCTCCATGGTATATGACAATCCTTGTATCCTGGTTCCCTATGCTTCTTTTAATTGGTGTATGGATTTTCTTTATGCGCCAAATGCAAGCAGGAGGAGGCAAGGCACTCTCTTTTGGAAAAAGCCGAGCAAGACTCGCAACGAACGAAAAAAATAAGGTAACATTTGATGATGTCGCTGGCATTGAAGAAGCTAAGGAAGAGCTTCAAGAGATTATAGAATTTCTAAGGGACCCGAAGAAATTTACCCGCTTAGGAGGCAGAATCCCAAAAGGTGTGCTTCTTGTTGGTGCTCCCGGAACAGGTAAGACCCTTTTAGCCAGGGCTATAGCAGGAGAGGCAGGTGTCCCTTTCTTAAGCATAAGTGGTTCTGATTTTGTAGAAATGTTTGTAGGTGTCGGAGCATCACGAGTGAGGGATCTCTTTCTACAGGGAAAAAAGAATGCTCCCTGTATCATCTTCTTAGATGAGATTGATGCTGTTGGTCGACATCGAGGAGCTGGGTTAGGAGGGGGCCATGATGAAAGAGAACAAACATTAAATCAGCTCTTAGTGGAAATGGATGGATTCGAATCCAATGAAGGAGTTATCCTTATTTCAGCTACAAATAGGCCTGATGTACTTGACCCTGCATTATTACGACCAGGAAGATTTGACAGGCAGGTAGTTGTACCTGTGCCCGATGTCAGAGGACGGGAAAGTATATTAAAGGTTCACACAAAAAAAACAAGGATCGGAGATGACGTTGATCATTCTGTAATTGCCAGAGGAACACCGGGTTTTACCGGTGCAGATCTTGAAAATATGGTTAATGAGGCAGCATTGCTTGCGGCCAGAAGAAACAAAGACAATATAGATATGCAAGACCTGGAAGATGCAAAAGATAAGGTGCTTATGGGTGCAGAAAGGAAAAGCATGATCATAAGCGATGATGAGAAAAAAACTACCGCCTACCATGAAGCAGGACATACCTTAATAGCAAAACTTCTCCCTGATACTGATCCCATACATAAAGTGACTATAATTCCAAGAGGCAGGGCTCTTGGTCTAACACAGCAACTCCCTTTAGATGATAAACATACCTATACAAAGGAATATCTTTTAAATAACATCTGCATCTTGATGGGAGGAAGAATAGCCGAAGAGATTGCCTTAAACACCCAGACTACTGGAGCAAGCAATGATATAGAACGGGCAACGGAAATAGCACGAAAGATGATCTGTGAATATGGTATGAACGAAAAACTTGGCCCATTGAGTTTCGGGAAAAAAGAGGAAGAAATATTCTTAGGACGGGAGATTTCCCAGCACAGGGATTACAGTGAAGAAACAGCGCAAAAGATTGACCAGGAGGTTAATAATCTTATAGATGTGTCCTATAAAAAAACTCATAAGATTATAAGCAATAACCTCACTATCCTTAATAATTTAGCCAAGGCCCTTTTGGAAAAAGAAACCCT
>Ga0315553_10002226_pt1 | contig 15680 bp, 16 predicted proteins | sample SalMarSW160140MG_FD_203099 | JGI IMG/M metagenome (GOLD analysis project Ga0315553, IMG submission 203099) | Salt marsh sediment microbial communities from the Plum Island Ecosystem LTER, Massachusetts, United States - Salt Marsh Sediment SW1601-40 ... | reverse complement strand
GGTCACTCCTTGGGAGGCTGCACTGGGAGCACGTATCGAGGTACCGATCATCGGTGGAAAGGCCTCGGTAAAACTGCAGCCCGGTACTCAGAGTGGTCAGCGCCTGCGTCTCAGAGGAAAAGGATTCCCAAGGAAGAACGGCAGCCACGGCGATCTGTACGTCCGGATCAGAATCGAGGTGCCGAAAAACTTGAGTTCCCGGGAGCGGCAGCTGTTCGAGGAGTTGTCCGAGGCTTCTTCCTTTCACCCTCGGCGCTGGTAGATATATTTAATGAACGTTTTCCAAGAATTTTACCAAATTCTCAAACATTTACAGGCTGAACGAATCGACTATGCTCTGATCGGCGGTGTTGCCGTTGCCTTTCATACCGAACCTCGGTTTACAAGGGATATCGATCTCCTAATCCGGGAAAACGATCTGGAAGGGGTGAGTAAAATCCTCAAGAAGGAAGGCTATTTTCAGTCAGCCTCCCCATGGGCTTTCCGGGACTCTATCACGACGCTCTACCGATTTCTCAAGGTCAAGAATGCAGACCAAATGATCATTGACATCATAGTTGCCGGAGACGATCGCCACGAGCGGATCATTACAGACGCCCTCCAGGCGGAGGCGGAAGGGAAGGGAATAGTAAAAGTCGCCAACAAGGCGGATCTGATCTGGCTGAAAAGACGGAGAAACTCAAAGCAAGACCAGGCCGACATAGCGAGGTTGTCAGATGAAGCGTCTTGATGAGGTTCTGAACGCCCTGGCTATACTCTATGATTTCTATAGAGAGATCGCAAAGTTCAAATTCAAAGAGAAACGAAGTTACGACGGAGCTGCTCTAACGGACCTGGAATCGGAATCACGTCATCCTGCCAAGTGATAAGCGCCTAAATCGGTTTTTCTATTGTACCTTGACCACTCCCTCGAAAATCGATTCCCATCAATCCAAAATACCTAAAGTATTGCCAATAAAGAAATTAGTTATTACTATATAGGTAAGATATGCCATCACAGATCTGTCATTTGATATTCGCGGAAGACTCTCTTCGGGAAGCCCTTGGCAACGATGCCGAAAAAATGCTCAGAGAATCGGGGAATATCTACCGCTTCGGGGCTCAAGGTCCCGATTTTTTTTACCACAACCAACGGACCAGACCGACGGGCTTGAAGTACGGGGTAAACGCTCACCGCGAGGACTACGGCCGACTGGTCGCCCACATGATCCACGAGCTGCGCCATCTGGAGGCGAAATGCTACGAGGGCCTCCCTCAGCTGAAGGCCTACATCCTCGGATTCACCACCCATGCCTTCCTGGACAAGAAGACCCACCCTTTTATCGATTACTTCTCCGGCTGGGTGGATGTAGACCGGGAGGAAACGGAAATCTACTACCGCTGCCATATATTCATGGAGCGGATTCTCGATGTTCTGATGCTCGAGCTCAAACGAGGTTTGAACATCCGGGAGTTCAGTCTTCTTCCTCTTCTGGATTGCGGGGCAATGCTGCCCTACGGGATTATCAAGACTCTGGTGAAGAGCCTGAATATCACCTATCCGAATACCCACTTCAAGTCCAGAGACCGCCGGCGCGTGGAAAACGCATATATCGACTGTATGGGATTCTATACCTTCATCGACCCCCTGAATCCCCACTTCAGACGCCAGGCCTACGAGCGGGATCGCAGCTCCCGCGGAGACCAGAGACGCCTGGCCTTGTTCCATCCCTTCGAGCTTCCAGATGATATCGACTTCCTCAACCTCGGGCACAGCACCTGGACACACCCCTGCAACAGTGAATGGCGGCACGAGGAGAGTTTCCCCGAACTCTTTGATGCCGCATTTAGCGAGGCGGTTCCCGCCTTGCAGGAAATGCATGAGATCGTGGAGGGTAGAGGCGAACCCGGGCGGGCCGAGGAATTGATCGGAAATCAATCCCTCGGTACAGGTCTATACTGGCACGATAACTACAAATTGCTGCACAGCGACCCTCTGCCACTGCCGGAACTGCTCGACAAGATGTACCTCGAGTTGGACGAAACACCGGCGGCGGGCTTGCGGACCTAGCGGATCGCTGCCTTTCAGAATTGACCCCCCCAGAAGGGGATGCTATCATAGGCAACCATGGATCCACGGGAAATAAAAGACAATCTTCGCGACAAGGGCTACTCAAAAGCGGCCCGCTTCCTCATGCTTCTCGGCAAAGAGGAAGCGGCGAAGGTAATGAAGCATCTCGAGGAAGAAGAGATCGCCGGAATTACCAAAGAGATCGCCCAGATCGACAAGATCGAATCGAACGAAGCCACAAAGATCCTGGAAGAGTTCGGCTACCTGCTGAAAACGCAGGACCTGGTAGCCCGGGGCGGGCTCGCCATGGCCGAGGCTATCTTGCGCAAAGCATTCGATGAAGACAAGGCAACGGCGCTGGTCAACAAGCTGAAAAACCGAACAGCTCCCCATCCCTTCTCCTTTTTGATGGACCTGGACTTCGAGCAGGTCCGGTTGCTTCTAAAAAATGAATCCGCTCCGGTACTGACCGCTATACTTCCGCACCTCAGCCCGGACCGGGCCGCGGAGGTGCTGCACTCCCTCGATGAAGAGCTGCAGCTTCAGATAGTCAAGCGTATGGCTAGGCTCAAGGAGATAAGTCCGGAGGTATTGCGCCAGGCTGAAGGCTCCCTTAAAGAGAGGATCAGGGCTCAAGGTCAGATCGTTACTGAAGAAGTGGACGGCCAGGCGGTGCTGGCGGAAATCCTGCGCAACATGAAATATGCGAACGAGCGGGAAATTATGGAACAGCTCGAACTGTCCGAGCCGGCGCTGGCCAGGGAAATCGAGAAGAAGCTTCTGACCATGGACGTGCTGCTGAGGATCCATGATAAAGACCTGCAATCCGTACTGCGGGATTTCTCCGACAACGAATTGGCCTTGCTGTGCAAAGGATTGAATGAGAAGCAGGTGACTCAAATCAGGAGTAATCTCTCGGCACGGCGTTGGGCTTCGATCATCGCCGAGAGCGAGGACATAGGAGCCGTTTTTCGCTCCGAGGTGGACAAGGCGGTTGAGGACTTCCTCGATTACATCAAGCTCCAGAAGGAACAGGGAGAGATCAGCATCATCAAAGACGGAGATAAGGTTGTCGAATGAAAGAAAATGTGCCATCAACTGTGTTTATTGCTGACATCGCCGGGTTTGAAAACAAAGAGATCCAGATCGCCGGTTGGATGTACAACCTCCGTTCAAAGGGGAAAATCCATTTCCTCCAGCTGCGGGACGGGACGGGCCGCATCCAGGGTGTCGCCGTACAAGGCGAGTGTGATCCCACGAGTTTCGAAGCCATCGGGAACCTGAAGATGGAGGCATCGGTACTGGTCAGAGGCCGGGTTCGCAAAGATGAGCGCGCCCCGACCGGCTATGAGCTGACCGTAACCGGGCTCACGGTTGTCCAGAATCCCGAAGAGGATTTCCCCATAGCGAAAAAAGAGCACGGCATCGATTTCCTGTTGGAGAACCGTCACCTCTGGCTTCGTTCGAGCCAGCCCGGTGCTCTGCTGCGAGTTCGTCACGAAGCCATTGCTTCTCTGCGGAACTTCTACTACAACCGAGGATTTGTCCTGATCGACACGCCGATTCTTACCGGATCGATCGGGGAAAGTGCGGGAACCCTCTTCGAAGTCCCCTACTTCGACATGGGGAACGCCTATCTGGCGCAAACGGGACAGCTGTACCTCGAAGCCGCCTGTATGGCCTTCGGAAAGGTGTTCAACTTCGGTCCCACCTTCCGGGCGGAAAAGTCCAAGACCCGCCGACACCTGACCGAGTTTTGGATGCTCGAGGCGGAGGTCGCCTACCTGGACAACGAGGGCAACCTGCAGCTGCAGGAGGACATGATCTGCGCCCTGGTGGAGGACATCCTATCCCGCTGCCAGGAGGAGCTGAAAACCCTCGGGCGGGATGCGGAGAAGTTGAAGAAGATCACTCCCCCCTTCCCGCGTCTGGACTACGGGGAGGCGGTTCGTTGGCTGCAGGAGCAGGGATACGGCATCGAGTGGGGCAGCGATCTGGGTGCGGAGGAGGAAACCGTCCTGGCCGATCGCTACGACAAGCCCGTTTTTGTCGTCAACTACCCGAAGAAGGCCAAGGCCTTCTACATGAAGGAGAATCCGGAAAATCCCCAGACCGTGCTGTGCGCCGATCTGCTGGCTCCGGAAGGCTACGGCGAGATCATCGGCGGGTCCCAGAGGGAGGACGATCACGACAAGCTGCTGTCCCGGATCCGGGAGGAGAAGCTGCCGGAAGAGGGTTATACGTGGTACCTGGAGCTGCGGCGATTCGGTTCGGTTCCTCACTCGGGATTCGGGATCGGTCTGGAGCGAACCGTGACCTGGCTGTGCGGGATTCATCACATCCGGGAGGCGATACCCTTCCCCCGCACCATCAGTCGTCTATATCCGTAAGCACCCTACAGCTTATACAGGAGTTTATATGTCCATGAGCACAAGCCTCCGCTTCCTCGGTGCAGCGCAGAATGTCACGGGGTCTTGCTATCTCGTCGAGCACGAAGGCCGGCGTGTGCTCGTGGACTGCGGCCTATATCAGGAGCGAAACTACCGGGAGCGTAACTGGGCGCCCTTCGCCGTCCGCCCCGAATCCATCGACACGGTGCTGCTGACCCACGCCCACTTGGATCACTGCGGTCTGCTGCCCAAACTGGTGCGGGAGGGATTCAACGGGCCGATCTACTGCACCCCGGCGACGGGGGAAATCACCCGCATCGTGCTCCTCGATTCCGCCCGTATCCAGGAGGAAGATGCGCAGTCCAAACGCCGGCGCCACGAACGGGAGGGCCGAAAAGGACCGTATCCGGAACAACCCCTGTACACCGAAGAGGACGCCGAACGTACTCTGCCCCTGTTTCGCAAGGTCGGGTACGGCGAGCCGACTACCATCGGTGAGGGAATATCGGCGAGCTTTCACGAAGCCGGACACATCCTCGGCTCCGCCATGATCCGCTTGCAGGTAGCCGGATCAACCGGAGAGAGCAGATCCATCGTTTTTTCCGGTGATATCGGGCAGTGGGACAAGCCGATCATCGAGGATCCTACCATGTTTAAGGATGCGGACTACCTGGTCATGGAGTCGACCTATGGTGACCGCAGCCACGAGGATCCGGGAGAGATCGATCAGCTTCTTGCCGATGGGGTGAACGAAACTCACCAGGCCGGCGGCAACCTGCTCATTCCCAGCTTTGCGCTGGAGCGCACCCAGGAGGTGCTGTACTACCTCAACCGGCTGCTGCGGGAGGGCCGCATTCCCCACCTGATGGTGTTCGTCGACTCCCCGATGGCTATCGGCGTGACCGAGGTGTTCAAGAATCATCCCGAATTGTTCGACGATCCGATGCAGGATCTGATGAAGGCCGGACATTCTCCCTTCAGTTTCTCCGGTCTCAAACTGATCCGATCTGTGGACCAATCCAAGGCGATCAACCACATCCGAGGCACCTCGATCATCATAGCCGGCTCGGGGATGTGCACGGGGGGAAGGATCAAACACCACCTGGTGCACAACATCTCCCGGCCGGAGAGCACGATCCTCTTTGTGGGCTACCAGGCGGAGGGGACACTGGGAAGGGAGATCCTGAGCGGTGCCAAGGAGGTGCGCATCATGGGGCAGATGCGAAAGCGTCGAGCCCGGATCCGGAGGATCAACGGTTTCTCCGCCCATGCGGATCAACCGGGTTTGCTCCGTTGGCTCGGCGACCTGAGGAAACCGCCCCGGAAGCTGTTCCTGACCCATGGAGAGGCCGAAGCAATCCGGGTCCTCTCGGAAAAGATTCAGCAGGCCAGGGGGTGGCGGCCCTACGTGCCGGAGTACGGTGAGACTGTAGGTGTGCATTGACGCAAAAGCGTGGAAACCCGATTTGGGTTCAGCTTGGAGTTTCGGTTCGACGCAAACGAGCTTCAATCCAACCCACCGCTTCGGCTGTTGACGCAAAGACCTCGTGGGCGGCCCTCAGCCTGTCAGCCGGCAGGGAGTTAGTGACCGCCAACACGACAAGTCCGGCCTGGCGGGCGGATTGCACTCCCGCCGTCGAGTCCTCGATCGCTACACAGTACTCGGGGGGGACGCCCAGCCGCCCGACTGTAAGCAGGTAGCTGTCCGGCTCGGGTTTGGAACGCTTTACATCATTGCCGGTGACGATCGTGTGAAAACGATCCTTTACGCCCAGGATCTGCAGCATCAGTTCAGCTTCGGATCGCGAGCTGGAAGTAGCCAACCCCAAGAGAATCGAATCCAGCCCGGATAGTGCCTCCACAGAGCCGGGGATGGGTTTGAGTTCCTTTGCGATCAGCCGCCGAAAGATACGGCGCTTGTGCTTGAGAAGGTCCTCCGGAGAGACGGACAATCCGTGTTCCCGGACCACATCCTTGACGATCTCCGTATCGGGATAGCCGATCCAGTCATGCAGAGGCATACGACCTTCGTCAAGACGATACTCCCGGGCGATTTCCTCCCAGGCCAGGATGTGTAACCCTTCGGAATCCGCCAGCACTCCGTCCAGATCGAAAACCACAGCTCGTATATCTTCTGCAACCATGGCACCCACTTTATCTTCAAACCACCGCTTTTGAGAAGCCTTGTAAACCACATTACCTGCACTACGGGTCAGTCGATCCTCCGCCCACCTCACGTCTCGGTATTGAGGATCCCAGCCAAACATGGTATCAATTTAAGTCGGCGCACACCCTCAGGAGGTCGTTTTGTACAAACTCTCCATCGCCTATTTTCTCTGGTTAATCTCCGGATTCGGAGCTCTCGGTTTTCACAGGTTCTACCTGGGCCGTTTTGGAACGGGGTTGCTCTGGCTGTTCACCGGTGGGTTGGCCGGCATTGGCGGCCTGTTCGATCTGTTCTACATCCCGACCATGGTACGGGACGAAAACCTAAAACTTGGGTACCGGAACGTACTATCCGCGGATCCGGATTTTATCATCTCCGAACGAAGAGTTGACCCGGATCCAAAGGAATCACTGGAAAAAGTCATCCTGCGCACCGCAAAGAAAAACAAGGGAGTCGCCACCCCCGGTGAGGTGGCCCTGGAGGGAGATATCCCAATTGCCGAGGCCAAGAAGGCCTTGGAAAAATTGGTTACCGAGGGTTATGCAGAGATGCGTGTTCAGAAGTCCGGGACCATTGTCTACGTCTTTTTAGAGTTCCTCGAAGACGACACCCAGTTCGAGGAGATGTAGCAGCTCCCGCTCCAACCGACCCTTTATTGACATTCCCTACTCTCCCCCATAGTATCTGTCTCATGACGTCCAGCGAACTGAAAAAGAAATATATAGATTTTTTCACAGAGAAGGCACATGCGGCGATCTCGGGGAGCTCCCTGATCCCCGAAAACGATCCCACCGTTCTGTTCACCACTGCGGGAATGCATCCCCTGGTTCCCTACATCCTGGGGGAGCCCCACCCCGCCGGCAAGCGCCTGGTGGACGTACAGAAATGCATTCGCACGGGAGACATAGAGGAAGTGGGGGATCCCTCCCACCTGACCTTCTTCGAAATGCTCGGCAACTGGTCCCTCGGGGACTACTTCAAGGAGGAGGCGATCCGACTCAGCTACGAGTTTCTCACTTCCTCCGCGCGGCTCGGCTTTGATCCCGAAACCCTGTCGGTCACCGTGTTTGCCGGGGATGATGAAGTGCCCGCCGACGAGGAGGCCGCCTCGATCTGGAGGAGTCTCGGCATCCCGGACGAGCGCATCTACTTCCTCGGACGGGAGGACAACTGGTGGGGTCCGGCAGGGCAGACCGGTCCCTGCGGTCCGGACACGGAGATGTTCATCGATACCGGAATCGATCCGTGCAGCCCCGAGTGCAAACCGGGCTGCTCCTGCGGCAAGTACTTCGAGATCTGGAACGACGTATTCATGCAGTACAACAAGACCCCCGAGGGCAGCTATCCGCCTCTGGAGCAGAAGACCGTGGATACGGGAATGGGGGTGGAGCGCACCTGCGCCATGCTTCAAGGCAAGAAAAATGTCTACGAGATCGAAACCTTCGTACCGATCATCCGGGCTGTCGAACAGATCAGCGGCGCCCACTACGGGGCGGACATCGAGTCGGACCGCTCGATTCGCATCATCACCGATCACATCCGAGCGGCAACCTTCATCCTGGGAGATGAAAGGTCGGTTAAACCCTCCAACCTCGGCCAGGGTTATATCCTGCGCCGCCTGATCCGCCGAGCTATCCGCCACGCCCGTAAGCTGGGGATCGAAAGGGACTTCCTGTCCGCTCCTGCCCGGGCCTGCATCGAAGCCCAGAAAACGGCCTACCCCGAGCTGGAGGGAAACAGGGATATCATATTGGAAGAGCTGGAGAGAGAGGAGGCCAAGTTCCTCCAGACCCTTCAGAAGGGGGAGCATGAGTTCGAAAAGTTGCTTCCCAATCTGCTGAAGAATCCCAAGCGGATCCTTCCCGGCCGGGTCGCCTTCCGGCTGTACGACACCTACGGTTTTCCCATCGAGCTGACCCAGGAACTGGCCGGGGAACACGAGATGAGCGTGGATGTGGAAGGCTTCCATGAGGCTTTCAAGAAGCACCAGGAGCTGTCTAAGAGCGGAGCGGAGAAGGCCTTCAAGGGGGGCCTGGCCGACCACAGCGACCTGACCCGCAAGCTGCACACGGCTACTCACCTGATGCACCAGGCATTGCGTCAGGTCCTGGGAGATCACGTGCAGCAGAAGGGTTCGAATATCACCGCCGAACGGCTGCGCTTCGACTTTTCCCATCCGGAACCGATGACCGACGAGCAGCTACGCCGGGTCGAGGAGATCGTCAACCGGCAGATCAAGCGGGACCTTCCGGTTCACTTCGAGACACTGAGCCTGGAGGAGGCCCAAAAACGGGGAGCCATCGCCCTGTTCGGCGAGCGCTACGAAGAGAAGGTCAAGGTCTACTTCGTGGGCGATTTTTCCATGGAAGTCTGCGGCGGCCCCCACGTGGAGCACACCGGCGAGCTCGGGTCCTTTCGTATCCTCAAGGAGCAGAGCTCTTCAGCGGGAGTGCGGCGCATTCGAGCCGTGGTGGAGTGACGAGTTCTAAAATGCAGAAGGGGGAAGCCGGCCTAGCTGACCACAGGCGCCGCAGACAGCGCTTCCACGGGACAGCCGGGTCGTGACCGGAATACCTGTTTGTTTGATACGGCGCTGAAACCATTCGATCCGCTTGGCTTCAGGCTTTTTGTAGGGGAAATCCGGCAGCGGATTCCAAGGAATCAGGTTTATCAGAACCCTCAGCGGGCCCTGGGAAGGCTCACCCCGAACGAAGCGCACCAGAGCCTCCACATCCTCGGGACGATCGTTGATCCCGTCCATGAGTACAATCTCCAGGGTAATCCGCTTGCCCATGGCCTCCTGATAGTCCAGCAAAGCCCGGCGCAGCTCGGGGAGCGGATTCGATCGGGCCACCGGCATGAGCCTTGCACGAACATCGGTGTCGGCGCTGACCAGCGATACGGCCAATCGCACCGGTGTTCTCCTTTCCCGCAGCGCGTGTACCCCTTCGACCAGTCCGCAGGTAGATACGGTCATCCGCCGCGGGCTGAAGCCGCTGCCCTCGGGATTGGACAGCACATCGACCGCCCTGTGCAGATTGTCCACGTTGGCAAGGGGCTCCCCCATACCCATGAATACGACAGAGGAGAGATTTTCACCGTGCAGAAATGAGCGCAGCAGCAGGAACTGATCGACGATCTCATCGGCTCTCAGGTCCCGGGTGTAGCCCAGCGCACCGGTCCGGCAGAAGCGGCAACCCATACCGCAACCGACCTGGGTCGAAAGGCAGGCGGTACTTCGCCCTCGCTCATCCCGAAGGATGACCGACTCGATGCCGTTGTCGTCAAGCAGAGCGAAGCGGAACTTGATCGCTCCGTCCGAATCCTGGAGCCTCTCTACCAACCGCAGACCAATGGGAAGGGCACGCTCCGCCAGATCTAGGCGCAGTCTTTCGGGGAGATCGCTCATGTCGGCGAAATCAAAAACCAGCCTGTTGTGAATCCAAGCGAAGATCTGACGGCCCCTGAATGCCGGCTCAATCCGCAGGCTGTCCACCAGCTCAGCGGGAAGAAGAGCGGAAACCGGGATCATTGCTTCTGGAGACTTTTCAACATCTCCGCAACTCGGGCGTTCTTGCCGCCCAGACGCAGAAACCGGGTTATGGTGTCGATTGCAGCTTCCCTGTTCCCCAACTTGACGTAGGAATCGGCAATCTCGATGACCAGTCGGTGATTCTTCGGATTTTGGGCGAGCAGGCCGGTCAGGGATTCAATCGCCTGCAGGTGATCACCCTTGATTTTGCTGATCAGGGCCAATCCGATCACCGCGTACATATCGAACTCTATGTTCAAAGCACGTTTGTAGTAGATTTCGGCTTGTTCAAGATCTCCCAGGTTGCGATAGGCGTCCCCTGCCCGGGTAATAATGACCTTGTTATGCGGATCAGTATCGAGAATCTTCTCCCACGCTTCCAAAGAGTCTTTGTGCCGATTCATACCCCGGCAACAATCGGCGATCCCGAACAGAGCGTAGAAATTCGACGGCTCGATCTCCAGTGCTCTCTCGAAGTAGGGCAACCCGCTGTGGAAGTCTTTTGTCTTTCGGTAGCAATTGCCCATAGAGGTCATCACCTTGATGTTTTTCGGATCATTCTTGAGCATCCGCTCCCAGTAGGACACAGCTTCGTTGTAGTATTTGAAATCAAAGTGAAGATGCCCCAGACCGTTCAATGCGTAGGGGTTCTCCGCTTCGATTTCGAGGGCTTTTAGATATAGGACTTTGGACTTCTCGAAGTTCTTGACCTTACGGTAGGCATCGGCGATGCGGGTCAGAACCGTGACATCCTGATCATCCTGATTCAGGTACTGTTCCCATATCTCGATCGCCTTCTGGTATGCGCCCTGGGCGCGGTAGCAGTCCGCCAAACCGATCAGGGCATACTTGTTCCCGGGATGAAATTCCAGACAGACCTGATAGTACTCGATAGCCTTCTGAAAGTTCCCCTGTTTTCTGGCGACCTCGCCGAGACCTACCAGGGCGTAGTTGTTCTCCGGATTGATCTCGAGGATGCCGTTGAACGATGCATCGGCTTCCTCCATCCTGCCCTCTTTCAGATACCGATACCCCGCCTTGGAAAGCTCCGTCTGCTGATCCTGATCGGCAGCAGCAGCGTTCTCCTCCTCATTCAACGTCTTGTTCTCCTTCCTGTAACCACTTTTTTATTATCAAAACCGTCTTTTCCAGCATAGCATCCACTTTCTTCCGATCCGGGGCCAGCCAATACATTCGAAAGGCATCCAGGGGCATCTTTTGATCCAGGTACAAATTTCCAAGCCGAATCAGACCGTCGGAGTAGCCGGTCGTCAAGAAGATCTTCTTCGCCAGATCGTACTTTTTCCGGTTGAACAGCTCGTTGCCTTTTCGTATGAGTGCAACCCGCTGTTCTTTTGACAGCTCCGCAGCCTGACTTTGGGAAATCTTAAGGAACCCTTCTTTGGGTACCTTTTTCAGCAGTTCTTCTCTCGCTTTCATAGGTCCTCAAAAATATAAATACAGGTACTTCGGAAAGCAAACTCCTCAGCCAACGATGCCTACAGCCAAATGGCGGCCATAATTACCCTCTATTAGAGGATCGGCGCAATCAAGAATAATCTTGGCTTCTCAAAAGAGGAATTTATTGTATCTCTATTCCGCCGCGGGCTCTATTCCTCAAGTAGCCGAATTTGGCGACCAATCCAGCCTACTTGAACAGGATACGCTATTTCAGGCTCTTGATGAAGGCATCGATCGGAATTGTGGGCAAGGTCATGATCTTGATGCTTCCACGGGCGCCCAACTCCGCCGATATACGGGCGATCGTCATATTGTCGGGAGCCTCCACGATATTGACAAAATCGTAGCATCCAAGGGTCGCATACTGGGCGGTGACCTTCCCCCCCATTTTTTCCAGCTCTTTGTTGACCTCTTTTATGCGGTCGGGATTCTTCTTGAGGGTTCGATTTCCCTCGTCGGTAAGGTTGCTGAGCAGGATATACGTGGCCATTTTTCTCTCCTCCTGTAACTTTGGATTTTATTACGTTGCGCTGACACCAATGCTAACTCATCCGCGCCGGCGATGCAAATGTGAGTACAGTGAAACTCTGGGGCCTTGAATTCGTTCGGCCTGCAGATAATAATGCTAGTACAGGTAGTTAGATGGCAAAATCAGCGCCCTCGGGCCGACTCAGTCCAGAGGCCGAAGACATCATCACACTCGGTCAATTGCTGAAGCGGCAGCGGAATGAAGAGCGTCGAAAAGCGGTCGATGAAATCGTCGCCAGCGGTCTGACTGTACGCGAAAAAATCCGGGAGATCCATAAACTTGACGCTGGGGGCAGCCAGGGTATCGAGGGCGAAGACGATGGAACTCGAAAAACCAGACCCCTGCGATACCGGGTTCCCGCACTGATAGATATTCTCAAGAAACCCTATGCCCGAACCCCCTATTTCGCCTATCTGTTCGGCGACTACAGGAGCATACTAAGCTTCGGAAAGTATACACAGGTATTTACGCCGGTACGGTTTCTACCGGATGTGAAGCTCAGCCAAACCGTGCCTCTGCTTCTCGCTCGGGATTTACGCCGGTGGGCTGCGGGGCTCTGCGACATTCTCTCCCTGGGCCTCGAAGACAGCTGGCACTACCTTCGGAAATTCGAGTACAACCTCCTCGTGACTATGAAACAACTGTGCGAGAAAATCCTGTCCATCAATTTCAATCTGTTCGACTACAAGGATCCGAATCTGCTCAACAAGCTGCGATCCCTGGAGGCACTCTTTCTTGTGTTTCACTACCGGGAGTCCTATCAGGAGCTGCTGCACTCCTCTTTGCAGCAAATCGTGAAGAACGATCCGAGAGTGGGCGACAAGTATGAAACCTCCATCGACCTGATCCACAAACTCCTTCACAACGACGGCAGCACTCCCTCGTTGTACAACATCATTCTGGGCCTCAACATGCTCAAGTATCGGCGATACCTAACCTTGCGGGACCTGCTCTGTACGGATCTCGGAGAGCTGATCAATACGAAAGACTTCGCCTGTCCCCCCGATGTAAAAGAAAAGGTCAAAGCGCTTGTCGCCGACGGTTGGAGCCGCCTGGCGGAGCTCCGCAGCCACCAGGAGAAGACGAAGAAACTCAAGACCTTCCTTACCCTGGAAGAGTCCGGCGGGGTAAGCTTCGATCCGCTTCGCATCTTTTACGATCAGGCGAACAGCGGCGGCGGGTCTGCCTTTACAGCGGACAGCGAAGATATCCTGCACTTTGCGCCTCGATTCTTTGACACCTTCGACCGTATTTTCGCTCCCCTCCTGAACGGCCAAACGGATCTCGAAAAGGTCGGAGCCGTCACCCTGTTCACCCACGACTTCTTCCAGCTCGAATTTTTAAGGATACGGCGGATCGCCGGTCGTATGAGGGATTACGGGGAAGATGAGCTGCCCCGGACACGCTTCCTCGACCTGCAGCACTCAACAAAGGGAATCCAGAGTCTCGAGGCTGAGATCCTAAAACAGGTCAACGAGGGGTCGGAGGTCATCTTCGAGATGGCAAAGAAAGTGGAGACGATTCTGAGTACCCGTCGGAAAAGCGGGGGCGGTCCCGCCGGACCCCTTGACCCGATGATTCTGCATGGAAAGAACTTCAGTATTCCCCATGGGAAACGAGTAATCCTGTCTACCGGCGTGCTGAACGGCAAGACCGTTGTCGAAGCGTTGACCTATTTTGTCGGCATCTGTTTCACCATTGAGGTGTTCTATCACTTCCCCCCTGTCTACGGTCCCCTGGAACAGGAGCCCCAAAACAGCAGGGATTTGAGATCAGAACTGGAAATATTGAGCCGACTCGCCGGTCCGGAGCCGCTTAGTGGGTAACCGCACCTCTGCTGGCCGTGGAAACCAGCCGGGCATATTTGGCCAGGGCTCCGGTGGTGTAGGAGCTTGGAGGTGCTTTCCAGGCGGCGCGGCGCCAGTCGATCTCCTGTTCGCTTAAATCTACAGAGAGAAGTTTCTTATTGGAGTCGATGGTAATCACGTCCCCGTCCCGGAGCAGGGTGATGGTGCCGCCCTCCTGAGCCTCCGGGCGACCAGCTCGATCGTGTCGGCAATGACATCCCGGCTGACCGGGGAGCACTTCATCCCCTAGTGTCCCATGGCCATCCCGTCGGTGACCACAAAGGTGTTGAACTTCGGGGGGGCTCCGCCGGAACTTTTAAGTACGTCCTTTGCCACCACGGCAAGATCGTCGAGGTGGACATTGCACGGAGAAACCTCTTCCTTCACGCTTCCTTCGCTCCGCAGCAGCTCAGCCCCGAGGCCGATCGTAGGGGAAATCCTTTACGTACGGCAGGCGGGCCGCCGCAGCTTGAATCTCCTCCAGGCCTTCGAGAAGGGAGGTGGTGGTATCCCAGGTACCGCTCAGGAACACCTGAGCCTGGCTGGCGGACAGGGAAAAGGAAATCTTCGAGCCGCCCGCCTGAACCTGCCGGGACTCCAGGTCGATGCGGAGATCCGTTTGCGGTTCCGCTTCGACCAATCTCATCAGCTCCTCGATCTCCCCGTGGCCGACCGTCAGGGTGGGAACACCCAGAGCGGTGCAGTTGCCGGCGAAGATCTCGGCGAAGCTTTCGCCGATGATCGCCCTGATGCCCCAGCGCATCAGAGCCTGCGGAGCATGCTCCCGGGAGGAGCCGCAGCCGAAGTTCTTGTTTACCAGCAGGATACCGGCCCCCTCGAAGCGGGAATCGTTCAGGGGATGATCGAGGGTGTTGCCGGAAGAATCGAAGCGCTGGTCGTAGAAGCTGTATTGACCCAACCGGTCGAAGGTCAGTTCTTTCATGTATCGGGCAGGAATGATGCGGTCGGTGTCGATGTCGTTGCCTCGAACCGCTATCGCCCTGGCGGAAATCTCTCGAATTACGGGTGCACTCTCGCTCATTTGCGACCTCCTTGGGCTATCTCCCGCACATCCGCCACTTCGCCGGCCAGTGCCGCCGCGCTCACCATGGCCGGGCTCATCAGCAGGGTTCTGCCCTCAGGCGAGCCCTGACGGCCGATGAAGTTTCGGTTCGAGGAGCTGGCACAGATCTGATCACCCTGAAGCACGTCCGGGTTCATGCCGAGACACATCGAGCAGCCCGCCTGCCGCCATTGGAAACCGGCCTGGCGGAAGATCTCATCCAGCCCTTCCGATTCAGCCTGTTCCGCCACGGCCTGAGAACCGGGCACAACCAGGGCCTTCACATGAGCCGCCGCCTTGTGCCCCTGCACCAGGCGGGCCGCTTCCCGCAGGTCGCTGATCCGCCCGTTCGTACACGAACCGATAAAGGCCACATCGATCTTCTGTCCTTTGATCGGCTGGCCCGGGTGAAAGCGGGTATGGCTGTAGGCAATCTCCGCCACCTCCCGATCCTCCGCTTTGAGTGCGTTCAGGACGGGCAGCTTCTCGAGCACCCCGACGGCCTGGCCGGGATTGATTCCCCAGGCGACCATCGGCTCCAGGCTATCCGCATCCAGCTCGAAGCTGTCGTCATACTCGGCATCCGGGTCCGAAGCTATCCGCTTCCAGAACTTCACAGCCCGTTCGAACTCCTCGCCCTT
>Ga0315553_10002224_pt1 | contig 15682 bp, 12 predicted proteins | sample SalMarSW160140MG_FD_203099 | JGI IMG/M metagenome (GOLD analysis project Ga0315553, IMG submission 203099) | Salt marsh sediment microbial communities from the Plum Island Ecosystem LTER, Massachusetts, United States - Salt Marsh Sediment SW1601-40 ... | reverse complement strand
TGTCCGTAAACCGCCTTGCCCGTGGTGATATCGACGAGATCGGTGAAGCGGATCTTCTCCTTGCCCATATAGCGGAATGCGCTTTGCTCCTTCAGCTTGACATTTTCAGCTTCGGGGACCGGCAGGGCGGAAGCGTCCTCGGCGAGCTCGCCATAGCCGAATTTGCGCCCGCTCGGCTTATGCACGACCTCGTGGAGCTGGGCCTCGACTTCGCCGACATCCACGCCCCATTTCGCCGCGGCGGCGCTTTCCAGCATCATCCGCATCGAGGCGCCGCATTGGCGCATCGGCTGGATGAAATGCCGGACGCTCCGCGAGCCGTCCGTATCCTGATTGCCATAGGTTTTCTCATCGCCTGGCCCCTGCACGACTTTGACCCGTGCCCAATCCGCGTCGAGTTCGTCGGCGACGATCATCGGCAGGCCCGTTCGGGCCGCGCCCGTTCCCATTTCCGCACGCGCGGCGATGATACTGACCGTCCCGTCCTTGTCGATGGAGATGAAGACTTTCGGGTCGCTAACGACGCCGTTGGGCATGGCGGAGGCGCCCGTCGGATAGCCCGCGGCAAGTGCGTTCCGCACACCGGGGAATTGTACGGCGAGGACAAAACCACCGCCTGCGGCAAGCCCTTTCAGAACGCTGCGGCGGCTGACATTGGTGATCTGGATCTTGCGATGTGTATCGAGCTCGGTCATGTCACGCTCCCGTGCTGGCGGCGCGGACGGCCGCGTGGATGCGCTGATAACAGCCGCAGCGGCAGAGATTTCCGGACATGGCGTCGGAAATTTCAGCGTCCGTCGGTGAAGGCTTCTCATTCAGCAGCGCGACGGCCTGCATGATCTGCCCGCTCTGGCAGTAGCCGCATTGTGGGACGCTGATTTCCTGCCAGGCGAGTTGCACCCGGTGCTGATTGTTCGGGTCCAGACCTTCGATCGTGGTGATGGTTTTTCCGTCCGTATCCGACATCGACAGGGTGCAGGCGCGGACCGCTTCTCCGTCGAGATGCACCGTGCAAGCGCCGCACAGGCCGACGCCGCAGCCGAACTTGGTGCCGGTCAGGGCGAGTTCGTCGCGCAGATACCAAAGCAGCGGCATTGACAGATCGCCGTCATAGGACCGCTCCTCACCATTCACAGTGAGCTTCGTCATGATGTCCTCCCTGAAAGCAATCCCATAAGCCCATAAGATTGCGTTCTTTTCTGCCCAAGTCTTTCAAAGCAAGGCAGTACAGTGCCCGAGCGAAGGTGATAAGGAAGCACCAATCAAATATTCGCTCTTCGAACAGCGCAGTTTACTCTTGCTGCCGATCTGGCGCAAGCACAGGAACAATTGAATGGGATCCTTCCGGTAACGCGTTGGAAAGTTCGAAATTCAGATTAGGCGCGATCCGAGGAAGTAGATCGGCGCGAGCATAGCGGTATTTCGGTCTGAATCCGCACAGCAGGCGGCTGCAAACGGCGCTCGCTGCGTCAGGGCCGGACGATCACCTCGACCAGGGCAGGGGTCTTCTTCCCGGTAACGTGCCGGACGGCGCTGCGGAGGACGCCCGGCAAATCCTCACCGTGCTCGACGCGGCGCGCCCATGCGCGGCTGGCCCTGGCGATCTGAACGAAGTCGGGCGTCGGGCTGAGAGAGGTCAGCGGCATCGCATTGCTGCGGGCTGCGTAGCCATCGGGATAGAGGCCGAGGACGGACTGCCTGACGGCGCCCCATTCGCGGTTATTCAGGATGATCAGCAGCACGGGCAGACGGAGGGCTTCCGCAATCTGGTGGCACGCGGCGGGGTTGGCGAAGATGTACGAACCATCGCCCATCGTCGCCACGACCAGCCGGTCCGGATCGGCGAGTTGCATGCCCATCGCCGCCGGAAACGACCAGCCGAGTCCGCCGGAATGCGGCTCCTGATACCAGGATTGATGATCATGCAAGGTAAGCGGCGGCAGGGGGCAGCCGAGTTCCGACAGCACGGTCGCTTTGCGTCCCGCAATCGTATCCGACAGGCAGAGGCTCACCCACTCTTTCGTCATCGGCGATGAGCCGCCGGATTTCGCTTTCTCGATGGCTCCATCGCGGATCGCAGCGGTCCGCGCGCGGATCTCGGGCGCTCGCTCCTCGATATTGGCCATGGCGGCCGTCCTGTGGCCGCCCATCGCCTGTTCCAGCGCCTGGATGACCTCGCTTGTCGGTCCGACGAGTGCGATGTCCTCGCGGAAATTGCGCACCGGGAAGCGCGCGTAAAGCGGATCGCCGCCAATATGGATGATCTTGCAGTCCGGTCTCGGCTTGTGGATCTGCGGCGACCACGGGGCGAGGGCGTCGATCACCAGGATGGCGTCGGCCTCGCTGATCCAGGGTTCGGGATCGATCCCCACGGCCATTTCGTGATCGGTCGCAAGCGCGAGCTGGATCGCCCAATATTGCACGACGGGAATCGCCCATTCGCCGGCGAGCCGGGCGAGCGCCGCAAAGCCTTCCGCGTCGCCGGCGCCGCGCTGGGCGAAGATCGCCGGCCGTTTCGCCTGGGCGAGGCTGCGCGCGGCCTCGGCAAGCGCCGCCGCATTCGGAGCGGCTTGGGCCGGCGCCATCTGCACGGCCGCCCCCAGCACTTCGCGCGGGCATGGCTCGCACAGCACCTCGCGCGGCAGACTCATATAGACCGGCCCGCAAGGCGTCGAATTCGCGATCGCATAGGCCCGATCGACCAGTTCGACCACCTGCTCGGGAAAGCGCAGCTCATAATCCCATTTGCACGCCTCGCGAATGAGCGCGGTCTGATCGCGCATTTCCTGGCCCCAGCCGATGGGAACCGTGCGGCAGCCGAAACGGCCTTGCTCGGTGGCAGGTGTGCGGCCGGAGAACAGCAGCATCGGGATTTGTTCGGTCGCGGCGTTGATGGCTCCGATGGCACAGTTCGCGAGGCCGACATTGGTATGCGCCATCACGGCCTGCGCCTTGCCGGTCGCGAGAAAATAGCCGTGCGCCATGCCCATCGCCGCCGTCTCATGCGGCATGATGAGCGGCGTCGGCAGATCGATATTGCTGGATGCGGCCTCGGCCAGACCTTCGATAATGGGCGGGAAGTCCGTGCCTGAATTGGCGAAGATATAATCGACGCCCACGGTTTTCAGCCGCGCGAGCAGCGCGCCGCCGGCGGTGATCGTCCGAGGCTCGGTCTCGGTTCGAACGGGCTTGTTCATGATGTGACTATAATGCCAAATGCAACCGGCGGCGATCGGCATCGGCTGGGGTGCTCCTCGGAAAAATAGCCGTGCGACTATCGGATATATTGTTCGCAAAGCGAACGGCGGGCGATAGGGAACAGAAGTCATATAGGGTTGAATTCAGTGATATAGTTCTATGGAGTAGCTGTGGACTGATCACCGATGGTCAGCCGTCACTCGGGAGGAAAACGAATGTCCGAAAACAAAATATCAGTTTTGTTGAAATACCTGGCGGGCGCGGCCGCGGCGCTCCTTTTCAGTACGCTTTCCGCTCAAGCGGAACCGGAATTCACATTGCGCCTGCATCATTTGCTCGGCCCGAAGGCGCCGGCGCACACAAAGATGCTCGTGCCATGGTCGAAGCGCATCGAAGAAGCCTCCAATGGCCGCATCAAGATCGAGATTTACCCGGCCATGTCGCTGGGCGGCAAGCCGCCGGAGCTCATCCGGCAGGTGCGCGACGGCGTCGTCGATCTGATCTGGACGGTCAACGGCTATACGCCGGGCCTCTTCCCACGCACCGAGGTCTTCGAGCTTCCCTTCATTCACACCAATGATCCGGCCGCGACCAACCTCGCCATGGGCGAGCTTTATGACAAATATCTGGCCGAGGATTATCGCGCGGTGAAGCCGCTCTTCCTGCATGTCCATTCCGGCCAGGCCATCCAGATGGTCGATACGCCCGTCCATAAGCCGGAGGATCTGGCGAACAAGAAAATCCGCATTCCAACGCGGACCGGCGCATGGGCGATCGAGGCTCTCGGCGCCAATCCGGTCGGAATGCCGGTGCCCGATTTGCCGCAGGCTCTGTCCAAAAAAGTCGTCGACGGCGCACTCATCCCCTGGGAGATCATTCAGCCGCTCAAGCTGCAGGACCTGACCGATTACGATATCGAGGGATATAACAAGACGCGTTTCGGCACGACGACCTTCCAGGTCTCCATGAATCTCGATAAGTGGAACAGCCTGCCGGATGATCTGAAGAAGGTTTTCACCGACAATTCCGGTCCGAAATGGCTGAAGGAAGTGGGCGAGATCTGGCGTGAGGACGATGACGAGGGCATCGAGATGGCTCAGAAAGCCGGCAACACCTATATTCAGCTTACGGAGGAAGAGACGGCGGCCTTCCGCGAGAAGCTCGAACCGGTGGTGCAGCGCTGGGTGAAGGAAGTCGAGGCCCAGGGCATCGACGGCGCAACGCTCGTCAAGGAGGCTCGCGCCGCCATCGCGAAATACAGCGGAAGCAAGTGATCATCAAGGCGCGGGATCGGCATAGCTGGTCCCGCGCCTTTTCTTCGCTATAACAAGAGTGACAAAGCGAACCGGCGATTCTGGACGGACGCGAGGCAAAACCGCCGGCCGCATGCAACAAGGGAGGCACGATGGGGGCAGCCGCGGCGATGATCCGCAAAATCATTGAGCTCTGGGCTCTGGCCGGAGGCCTGTTGCTGATCGCCGTCGTCCTTGTGAACGCCACCAGCCTCGCAGGGAACATCTTTCTCAATCAGCCCGTTCCCGGCGACTTCGAGATCGTCGAAGTCGGCGTCGCCGTCGCGGTCTTCTCATTCCTGCCCTACTGCCAGATCACCGACGCAAATGTCACGGCGGACATCTTCACGGCCTGGGCGCGTCCGCGCATCATCAACCTGCTTCGCGTTCTGGCATCGACCGTCGCACTCGGCTTTGCCGCCTTGCTGCTCTGGCGCATGTGGCTTGGCCTCATCGACTATCGTATTTACCGCGAGGTCACGACCATCTATCAATTCCCGATCTGGGTCGCCTTCGTGCCGATCCTGGTTTCGCTCTTTCTTTTGACCCTTGCCTGCCTCTTGACCCTCATCGACGCTTTCCGGGGCAAGCCCGCGAGCTGAGCAGGCGAGCCGCGCATTACGGTTAGTCAATCTGATGGAAAGCAACCTGCTCATCGGCCTTTACGGTCTCGTCGCGCTCGTCGCGCTCATTGCGATCCGTGTGCCCGTCGCCCATGCCATGATGCTGGTCGGCGCGGTCGGAACGGCGATCCTTTCAGGGCCGGCCATTCTCCTGTCGCAGCTCAAGACGCTCGCCTATGGCCAGTTCTCGATCTACGACCTGTCGGTCGTGCCGATGTTCGTGCTGATGGGCAACATCGCGACACAGGCCAAGCTGTCCCAGGATCTGTTCCGCGCGGCCAATGCGTGGCTTGGCTGGATGAGGGGCGGTGTGGCGATGTCCGCGATTGCCGCCTGCGCCGGATTCGGCTCGGTCTGCGGCTCCTCCCTCGCGACCGCATCCACTATGGGCCAGGTCGCGCTGCCGGAACTCAAACGCTACGAATATTCCAATGCGCTGGCGACGGGAACGCTCGCGGCGGGCGGCGTGCTCGGCATTCTCATCCCGCCATCGATCGTGCTGGTCGTTTACGCCGTCATCGTCGAGGCAAATATCGTCACGATGTTCACCGCGGCCTTCATTCCCGGCATTATCGCGGTCCTCCTCTTCTGTATCACCATCGCCGTTTATGTCCGCGTCTTCCCGAATTCCGGCCCCCCCGGCGATCGCGTGAAACGCCAGGAGTTGGTTGCCGCGACGATTGCGGTGTTGCCGGTTGCGACGATCTTCGGGCTCGTCATCGGCGGCATCTATTTCGGCTATTTCAATCCGACGCCAGCTGCGGCGATCGGCGTCTTTCTCGTCGCGATCTACGGGATGGCGCGCGGCGACGTTCGCTGGCCTCAAATGCGCACATCGCTGCTGAAGACCGCGCAGACGAGCGGCATGATCTATCTCATTCTGTTCGGCGCGGAACTGCTGAAAATCTTCATGTCGCGAGGGGGCGTTCCTCAAGCCGCCGCCGAGATGATCGCCACGAGCGGCCTCAATCCCTATACGGTGCTGGTGCTTCTGCTGATCGCGCTCATTCTGCTCGGCTGTCTGATGGACAGCCTTTCGATGATTCTCCTGGCCATCCCGTTTTTCTGGCCTGTGATCGCCGAGCTCGATTTCGGCATGGGGCCGGAGGAAACCAAGGTCTGGTTCGGCATATTGGCGCTGATCGTCGTCGAATTGGGGCTGATTACGCCGCCGGTCGGCATGAATGTCTTCGTCATCAACAGCATCGCGCGCGAGGTGCCCATGAGCGAGACGTTCAAAGGCGTGTTTCCCTTCTTCCTTGTCGAGCTTCTTCGCGTCGCCCTGCTTCTGGCCTTTCCGTCGCTCGTGCTGTTCCTGCCGGAGCTGCTGCGCTGAGGATCGGCGTCGCCTAGATCAACTTGAACGAGATCAAGTTGATCTATTTCAAAAGACGAGCGCAACTGTTCCCGCGTCCAACAGGACGCGCGTTGCGCTAGGGGCCGCCATGACCTTGAATGTCCACCGATCGCCGGAGCTTCCGCTGGAGGTCCGTCCGGGAGCGGCGAGCTGGGCCCAGGAGGCACGCGGCACGCTCACGCTTGCCTGGCCGCTCATCGTCGCGCAGCTGGCGCAAATGGCGCTCTTTACGACGGACGTCGTGATGATGGGATGGCTCGGCCCGGTCTTCCTCGGCGCCGGAACGCTGACGATCACCTTCCTTCATCCGTTCCTGCTGTTCGGCACCGGAATCCTGTCGGCCGTCACGCCGCTCGTTGCGCAGGCGAAGGGCCGCGAAGACCTCACCAGTGTCAGGCGATCCGTTCGCCAGGGTTTCTGGATCGCGATTCTGGTCGCGTGCGTCTTGATTCCGCTGATCTGGAATATCGGCGGGATCTTCCGGCTGCTCGGCCAGACCGGCGAGGTCAGCCAGCTCGCCCAGAGCTATGCACGGCCCGCCGTGTGGGTCTTCCTGCCGGGCCTCGGCTTCATCGTTCTGCGATCATTGCTGTCCACCCATGGCGATACGAAGATCATTCTCCTCGTCACGCTTAGCGGCATTGCCGTGAACGCACTGTGCAACTATGCGCTGATGTTCGGCCAATGGGGCTTCCCGCGCCTCGAACTCGCCGGCGCCGGGATCAGCACGTCCATCGTCAATGCGCTGATGTTCCTAGCGTTGCTGGCCTATACCGTTCTGCGCCACGACTATCGTCCCTATGCGCTCTTCGTCCGCTTCTGGAGAGCCGACTGGCCGCGCTTCTGGCGAATCCTGCGACTCGGCACGCCGATCGGATTTCTGATGCTGGCCGAGGTCGGCATGTTTTCGGTCGCCGGCCTGTTCATGGGCTGGCTGGGAACCGACGAACTCGCCGCTCATGCCATTGCGCTGCAACTGGCGGCGATTTCCTTCATGGTTCCGATGGGCCTCAGCCATGCGGCGACCGTTCGCGTCGGTCTTGCCGCCGGCGCCCGAAATCCGGATGGCGTCCGCAAAGCAGGCTGGATGTCCATCGGCTTGGGGACCGGCTTTATGGCTTTGACCGCCGCCGCATTTCTGTTTCTGCCCGAAAGCCTCATCGCGCTGTTCCTCGACCCCGCCTTGCCGCAGAACAGAATCCCCTTTGCCCTGGCGGTTTCCTATCTCGGCGTTGCGGCCATGTTCCAACTTGCGGATGGAGCGCAGGTCGTATCCGCCGCCGTTCTGCGTGGCCTCGGCGACACCACGGTGCCCATGGTCGGCGGCATTCTCGGCTATTGGGGCGTCGGCATGACGCTCGCCTATTCGCTCGGGTTCATTTTCGAATGGCGCGGTCTCGGTATCTGGATTGGACTTGCAGCCGGTCTCGCTACGGTTGCCGTCACCTTGTGCGCCCGCTTCGCGCTGCGCGAACGGATCGCCCTCCCCTAGATCAATAAGCTAGCGTAACGCATTTACAGCGCCGCCAGCTCGGCGCGCGTGCCGCGGAATGCGTTCAGATCGACCGGCCCCTCGATCCCGCGACGGCGGCCGCGATTGTGATATTGCCAGAAAACCCATTGGTCTTTGCGGAAACGCGGAGACAGGAGCAGACTGCGGACCCAGAAGCGCTCATTGGCGAATTTTCCCACAAGATAAGCGTCATGGAACTCGCGTGTCGTGTAGATGATCGGCCGCTTGCCGAAATGGGCCTGTACGGTCTTCAGAAAGACGCCGATTTCGGCCGCCACATCCTTCACCATAGGGCTGTCGCGGCACGGCCCCATATGTTCCGCGTCGAGGACAGGCGGCAGCGCATTCGGATCTTCAGGGACCACGCGGATGAAGTTCTGCGCCTGGACCTCGCCTGAGCGGCATGGGGTGAAAAAATGATAGGCCCCGCGCAGCATCCCCGCTTGTTCGGCGGCGTACCAGTTGCGTGAGAAGCGCGGATCGTTGAAATTTCCGCCTTCGCTCGCCTTGATGTAAGCGAAATCAATGCCATCCGCGCGCAGCGCGTCCCAGTCGATAGGGCCCTGGTGATGGGAAATGTCGACGCCGCGCACCTCATATTGAAACGCCGCGGGCTCCAGCAAGGGGTAGATGACCTGCACGGCCAGGATCGCGCCTCCGACGACGATGACAAGTGTGGTGATGAGTCTTCTGGCTGTTCGTAGTGACATTGATAACCGTTTCGCCAGTCTCCGGTCGCGGATCCACATTTGGACGACACGGCGATCCAATGATTGAACCCGGAAATTTGCGCTACCCGCACTCGCAGCACCATTGAGGTCCTTCGGACACCATACCCACTCCGCAATTTCTGATAAGATCGCGGCCAAGGCGGCGCAAGCGTGCCACCGCCATTCTAAAGCGACGTGAGGGAACATGGGCGCAAAAACCACGGCCGGAAATTTCTTCGAAGATTTCAGTCTCGGACAGGTGATCAACCATGCGACACCGCGCACGCTGACGACCGGCGATGCCGCGCTTTACGGCGCGCTCTATGGCTGCCGTTTCGCGGTCCAATCGAGCGAGACCTTTGCCAAGGCGCTCGGATATGAGGCGGCTCCGCTCGATGATCTGCTCGTATTTCACGTCGTTTTCGGCAAGACCGTCCCGGACATCTCCCTTAATGCCGTGGCCAATCTCGGCTATGCCGATTGCCGCTTCCTGAAACCGGCCTTTCCGGGCGATACGCTGACGGCGACCTCGAGGGTCATCGGTCTGCGCGAGAATTCCAACCGCAAGACCGGCGTCGTCTATGTCCGCTCCACCGGACGCAATCAGCATGGCGGAACGGTCCTCGAATATGTCCGCTGGGTCATGGTGAGGAAGCGCGACGAAGCTGCGCCGGCCCCGGAAAGCGAGGTGCCGCAGCTCCCGGACAAGGTCGAGCCCTCGGCGCTTGGCGGTGCGGTTCCCGCTCTCAATCCCGCCGCCTATGACGATGAGCTTGCCGGGAGTTCTGCGCGTTGGGGCGACTATGAGGTCGGGGAGCGCATCGACCATGTGGACGGCATGACCATCGAGGAGGCCGAGCACCAGATGGCGACGCGGCTCTATCAGAATACCGCGCGGGTGCATTTCAACCAGCATACGGAGGGCGCGGGCCGATTCGGCCGGCGTCTCGTCTATGGCGGCCATATCATTTCGCTTGCTCGTGCGCTCAGCTTCAACGGCCTGGCCAATGCCTTTCATATCGCCGCGATCAATGGTGGCCGGCATGTCGCCCCGGCCTTTGCCGGCGACACGATCTATGCCTGGAGCGAGATTCTCGAAAAGGCGGAACTGGCCGGCCGCGACGATGTCGGCGCGTTGCGCGTGCGCACGATCGGGCTGAAGGACCGGAACGCCGCGGACTTCCCGCTTATGGCGGACGAGAACACGCCCGAGGAAGGCGTGATTCTGGATCTCGATTACTGGGTCGTGCTGCCAAAATGAGCCGGGCGGAATGAAAGCGAAGCGCGCCAACCGGTCATCGACGATTGGCGCGCCCGCCTTGTGAGTTTCGTGTCACCTTTTGGTTCGCGAGGACCGGGCGACCTCGATTATCGCGAGGCCGACACCGCTCAAGATGATCACCACGATCGACCACCAGACCACCACGCTCCTTTTGCGCTTCTTCCGATCCATCCGCGAGGGGTGAACGAATGGCGGCACCTTGGAGTGCGACAGGCAAAGGATCGCGCCTGCGGCATGGTCGAAATAGTAATCGTAGTATGGGTCGGTCCCGAGCCATTGAAACCGCTGGGCCCGGCTGACCTTCGACCCGCGCTCTGCACGCAGCCGGCGCGCCGTTGCTTCGTAGACATCCCGATTGCATGCGGGCCGCGGAGGCTTTGCCTTCCTGGCGCCGCCGTTCCCCGAGGAGGGCGACACAAGCTGCGGCGTCGTCTGAGGCCCCTGCTCCCGGTCTCTGTCCACCTCCTGGCGCAACTCGATCAGGAACGAACCGACCGTTGCCAGGAAAGCTATCACGGCCAGTAAGCGGGAGATCTCTTTCATGATGCCCTCCCCGGCCGGATAGCTTTGGTCTTCGACCTATCCGGCCTCTTTCCAATACTCCTTTGCTGGCCCCGCCAGCAGTATCGTCGCAAAAATGGCGCTTGCGTTAGTCATTGATCCGTAATGCTTTTTCTTGTAGCGATTGAACTTTACCCATTGCGCTTCACCTTTTCCGAGGTTCGGCATTGATATAAATCAAACGATATCTTATTTAGTGCATTAATTGAAGCACCAATTAAATTTTTGTATACGAAAATAATTTAAAAGTTTTGAAACTTTTTTAACGCACTGAAACTTCCGTCATTCGTAAAATTCTGTTAAGTCCATTTAGTGACTTCCTTTTTTCGACTCGGAGCGCTGGAGCCACGGTCCTCCTCCTTCCTTTTGCAGGTGCGATAAGAGGTTCGCATGAACGGGCAATCCAAGGGGCGCCGGGGGGAGTCGGAGTCGCGCCGCGTATGGACCGCCCGGCTCAACCGGTTCGCCAGCGCGAGAAGCGCCAAACAGCGCGCGGCCGTCTTCGAGACGGCGCATAAGATCAATCCGGGCGGCACCTTGCGGGACATGCTGCAGGCGTGGGGCTACTCGGCCTCCGCGAGAGGGCGCAAGCCGAAGGGCGTGCGGAGCGACGGATCGGGAAAGACGGCGAGAGAACGGCTGGAGCTGACGCTCGACGAGTTGTTCGGCGAAAAGCCGACCCCGGTGCCGAGCCTTTATGCCAAGCTTGCGGGACGGGCGGACACGACCGTCAAAGACGCGATCCGGATCGTCGCGGCGCTCTTCGCGTCCTGGCCGGAGACGATTGGTACGAAGGTCGACAAGGCAGTTGGCATAGCGGAACGGTTCGTCCGAGAATTGCTGAGCGAGCTTTCTTCCGGGCGGTCATATGACTGGGATGATGATGATCTGGAGGTTCATGTTTTCCGGCTGGTTGACGAGGAACGAGTTGGGGTAAGCCATTTCATTAAGGACGCTGGAGAGAAGGAGGGCGCGCTCATCGTCGCCGGGGCTCGTAACATTTTGTTGGGGGCGCATCCGGTTGACATTATTAGGCAGTTCCATAGCGTAACAAGCGAATTCATTGGCGCGGGTCGCAAAGGCATTCTTATATTTGTATTTGATACGGCAATTTTTGAAGCGGGGCGGGAGGGGTTTAATCTTCTATATAATATAGGTCTTCTGTCTACAGCAGTGACCGCTTTCGCACTTTTTTCGAAGAGCTACGACTATATATACCCTATCCAGCAACATAAGGTCGATTGGTCGCGATGGCGGACGTTAAGCAGGCGTTGCTGTGTCGTTATACGTAAGCCCCCATTGATTGATCCTCAATCCGGCGCATTGCTTCGGCACAATAGATTTGATGACTTTATTGCCGATTGGCGCCCAGAGCAGGAGTTTGCACGGCTTGACGACCTGAAAGGCTTTATGGGTTTTGAAAGTGGTGACGTTTTACCGCGAACATATCCAGCAGAACCAGGGTACAAAGAAATGCTGAGTGGGAGAGATTTATATTGGGACGTTCTTGTGCGCCCCTCGCCGACGGAGCCTGAAGGACTCGGAGTCCAGTATTTTATCCCGCCGGTCGATCAGATTGTTGCATCGGCCGGGACCACCGCAGGAGAAAGCGAGAGGCTATCGGCTCCTTCTATCGGAAGATCTAGGCGCGGACGACCGGCAAATAAGACAGTCTCCATTGAAGAAGACCTATTTTATGTGACTAGACGCCCCTCCCCGGGTCGCCACTACGACCATGCGCAGCGCGCAATTTACATGGCTGCGCGCGGCAGACTAAAGCTTGATAGTGGAGCGCCGCAGGCCAAGAACCTTAACGCTGCTGCAGCGCTTCGCGAAGTTGGGTTCGAAGTCTTACCAATATCGATTATGGTGTCGCTTTTCCCACGTGCGCTACATTTCGCAACATCAAATTCCGCGCCCTAAAAACAGCCATTAATTGAGAAAATACAACAGCGTAAGAAGATTTCCAGAGGCGGCTCCTGTTTTGGTTGTAAAACATCACGCAGTTCGTTACTCATCAATTGAATTGTGTGCATCTCCATTCCAAACAGGTGAACGGGTAGATTCCATAGAAGCTCGTTCCAACGTCAAGCGGGTCACGAAATATGGGTTACGCTGCCCTGACGGCATTCGTTGAAAAAGACCGGATTCCACCACAAGGAATTGTCGTCACAGCAGTCTTACCCGGAGGATGTCCCCTCAATTGCCCCTTTTGTATCGTTAACCAGCGGGATGAGCGTCGTGAGCGATCTCATCTGACGACGGATCATCTGACCGAACTCCTCTCGTCCGTCGATCGGCGTGGCCTGTTAGGCGGGGCGGCGATCGTCGGGGACGAACCGCTTCAGACGCATTGCTGGCCGATGGCCAAAGCTTTCCTCGGCCGGGCCAAGGAAAGCAACGCGCCGACCGCGCTCATCTCGAACGGATATAATTTAGTCGATTTCGCCGACGAGCTCCGACAGCTCGACAACACCAAAATTCTGATCAGTCTCGATGCCGCCAGCGAAAAGCACGACGAGATCCGCCGCAAGCCCGGCGCCTTCGCCCGCATCACCAAAGGCATTGAACGTGCGGCCGGCGATCCGGAGCTACGGGAGCGCATCTCCATCGCGACCATCCTGATGCCCGGCAATCTCGAAACAATTGACGAAATTATCGACTTCACGGCCGCCCACAAAATTCCGCAGCTCCTCGTTTCCCCGCTTCTGACCTCGTCCCGCACAGCGCCGCTTCAAGTCCACCCGCGCATCATGCGGGATGCCTGGGACGCGCTCCCGGCGCTGATGAGGCGCGCAGCGGATGCCGGCGTGAAACTGGGCGTGTCGGATGAATTCGCCATGCTCGGGCCATGGGAGGAGCGGCTCAGATCTGCGGGCATCGACGTGCTGACACCGAAATCGCCCGCAAAGCTCGTCAGGGTCGATGCGGCAGGCCGGATCGAGACATTGGATTCGATGCGCGTCGGCAAGCCGACGGACCTCGCGCTGCCCAAGACAATCGATGACATCGACGAAATCGCCACGCGTCTCGTCGATCTTTGCATGGAGCCAGTCGGCGTCGCTGCTTAGCCAGGGTTTTCATCGCCCGATGCGCTAAGATTTTGTAGCTCCGCTTTGCTTCCGGCCGTAGTTCCGTACGTGGTGGCGGCTGCCTCGACATGCTCAGATAGAGTGCGCCTGCTCACATGCAGGCACTTCTATGGCGCACGGCTCCGCGAGCATCGTTCAGCCGAGCAACCCCTCGTTTCGCTCCTTTGCCGAAGACGGCGAGCCGTTGCAATGTCTCTTCTGCCGTCTCCCCGCGCCGCGCTCTTCCACCCCCGCCTCAGCCTCACAATCGACACGAACTGATGCAGCTATTTACCAACCATTAAGAAAGAAATTCACCTTCCGCGCCGCCGTTGACATCTTATAATGACTGCCGTCCGGCCTCGCAGGCGGGCCGGCCGGCTCAGCAAGTTCATTGTCGACGGGATACGGTCTTGTTCGAGTTTGAAAATCAGATTGTGGATATGCTGGTGCCGATTCTCGCGGTGCTGCTTATCGCGCTCCTGATCGTCAAATACATCCTCTACCGGCAGGAGGAGTGGGTGGCGACCCGCTTCACCCTCGCCGAGCGCGACCTGAACAACCTCCTCAGCAGCGGGCTCGAGCATGGCGGGCGCAAGGGCCGCGCGGCGGAACGCCGTGAGTGGAACGAGATGGTCGGCCCGCCGCGCTTCCAGATCTTCAATGAAGGCTATCGCAACGCAACGCACGACCTGATCGCCTCGAACGAGCAGGAGCTGAAGGGTAAGAACGCGGCGATGGGCAAGGCGTCAACAACCGCATTTCTCCTTCGCGAGCTCTATGAAGGCAATATCGACGCCGCGCAGAACAAGATTTTTGCCGATACACGCAATAATGACGGGACGCCGCCTTATATCGCGCCGGGAATTTATCAGCTCGTCGGCTTCGACAAGTTCGACCCGGAAACCGGCTTTCCCCCGAGGGCAGGCGTGCCGCGCTGGCTGCTGCTGCGGGTCGTTCGCGAGTGGCATTATCCACGCGATATTCAATTCGTTAAAACGGACTCTGCTTCCGGAAGACGGCACCGGCTGACCGGCTTCGAGGTCATTTCGGAACTGACCGAGCAGCAAGTATAGATCCTGTCGGCAAGACCGGCATCAGCATGATTTTCGCATCGTCACAGGCAAAGGAGCTGCGTCGCGGCCGCCGACATATCGATCAGCAATGCCGGCCCGCGCGCAAGCAGAGCAGCCAGGCCGCCCCGGCGCAAAGCGCCGTCAGGCAGGCGATGATCGTTATGCGCAAAGCGAGCGGCATGGCGTCGTCATTCCGCTGGCGCCCCGGCCGGAGCCGGACGCGGCGCGGGCATCTCCCGTATCGGCAGGTGGCATAGCGCCGCCATCAGGCTCACCGCGATGGTCGCCCACCAGAGCATATCATAAGACTGGTACCTGTCATAAAGCCAGCCGCCGAGCCAGGCGCCCATGAAGCCGCCAACCTGATGCGAGAAGAAGACGATGCCGTAAAGCATGGAGAGCCAGCGCGGGCCGAAAAAGGTCACGACCAGCCCGCTCGTCAGCGGCACGGTGCCGAGCCAAAGAAAGCCGAGGATCGCTGTAGCCATGATGACGGTTGGCTCTGTCAAGGGGAGATAGAGCAGGCCGAGGAAGACAAGGCCGCGCCCGAGATAAATCGTGGTGAGCGTTCCCTTTTTCGAGAAGGTTTCGCCCGCGCGGCCGCAGAGATAGGTGCCGGCGATGTTGGTGAGGCCGACGACCGTCAGCGCGATCACGCCGAGGCTTGGATCAAATCTCTGATCCACCAGAAATGCCGGCAGATGAGTCACCACGGCGGCCAGCTGAAAACCGCAGACATAAAAGCCGAGCGTCAGAAGCACAAAGCTCGGATGACGGAAAGCCTCCTTGAGCGCTGCGCCCATGCGCTGGTCGGAGAGCGGCAAGACCGCGCTTGGCCCGGCGGCGCTTCCGCCGCGCGTGCCTTCGGAGAGCGCGAAGCCGAGCGGCGCCATGACCGCCGCCGTTGCTGCGAGCACGAACAGCGTGATGATCCAGCCGGTCTCGCTGAGCAGCACATGGGTGTAGGGCAGCGCCGCGAACTGGCCGATCGCGCTGCCC
>Ga0315553_10002223_pt1 | contig 15683 bp, 13 predicted proteins | sample SalMarSW160140MG_FD_203099 | JGI IMG/M metagenome (GOLD analysis project Ga0315553, IMG submission 203099) | Salt marsh sediment microbial communities from the Plum Island Ecosystem LTER, Massachusetts, United States - Salt Marsh Sediment SW1601-40 ... | reverse complement strand
CTTGAGGAAACCATGAAGCAGATAAGAGAGGTGGTGGCGACACCGCAGAAGCTGTACATCCGCTACATCCGGCAGGTGATGCGCACCGGGGAAATCTCGGTGCCCTATCCCTTCGAAGGAGATGGGGAGAGTGGCAGCGTTTTCGCCCTGGCCTACCAGAGGATGAATGAGCTTCTGGCCAAACCTGTGGAGCATATAGCCCCGGATACCACGGCCAGGATATTCCAGGAGATTCCCGGCCTGTTGCCCAGGCTGAATGTTTATAAAGAAGGGAAATGAACATGACTGATGACGATATTATTGCCCGGCTTAAAGAAAATGTTGTCCAGGGAAGGAAGACCCAGCAAGACGAGGGTATAGATGAGAAGCTATCGGGGACACCGGGGGTGGTGGAGCTGACCCGGCTGGCGCTGGAGAAAAAGACCTCGCTGGAGGAGATAATCAATACGCTGACGGCGGGGATGCGGGTGGTGGGGGAGAAATATTCCAGCAAAGAATATTTTATCCCGGATATGCTGGCTTCGGCGGAGGCGGTAGGCGAGGCTATGGAAATTCTCAAGCCGCTTCTTGAGGCAGCCAATGTTGAGATGAAGGGGAAATTTGCCATCGCCACCGTGCATGGGGATATCCATGACATCGGCAAGAATATCGTTGCTATCCTGCTCAGAGGAGCGGGCTACGAAGTGCATGACCTGGGTACTGATGTGGCTACAGAGAAAATTATTGAGTTTATCAAAAAAGAGAACCCCGATTACCTGGGTCTATCGGCGCTGCTGACCACCACCATGACCGAAATGGGGGTGGTTATGGAATCCCTCAAGGACAATGGCTTGAGGGATAAGGTCAAGGTCCTCATCGGGGGAGCGGCGGTGTCTGACGAGTATGCTCAGGAGATAGGCGCCGATGTCTACTGCCTGGACGGTTTCCACGCCATCAGGGTGCTGGATTCTTTTCAAAAAGAAAATGTTTAACCACGGATTTTACGCAAAAGGCTGATATTTGTCTAGGCCTATTAAACGAGGGAAGGTGATATTTTATGTGTGGTATAGCTGGATGTTTTGGAGTAAAAGATACTAAGACAATAAGTCGGATGCTAGATGCGCTACCTCATCGGGGGCCTGACGACCGCGGCATCCATACGTTTAATAACACAGTTTTCGGGCACACCAGACTATCTATCGTTGATGTGGCGAAGGGCCACCAGCCCATACTGACCAATGGCGGCCGGACGGGCATTATATGCAATGGTGAAGTATATAACTTCCGCGAGTTAAAAAAAGGGCTCGACGGCAAATACCAGTTCACCACCGGTTCTGATAGTGAGGTAATTCTGCATCTCTATCAAGAAAAGGGCCCGGACTGTGTTAAAGATTTAGACGGCATGTTTGCTTTTGCCATCTTTGACGGCGATGATTTTATGCTGGCGCGCGACCCCATCGGCATCAAGCCACTCTATTATGGATATGTTAATAATAAGCTCTACTTTACGTCGGAACTGGGGGCAATGACCCTGGCCGGTGTTGACCAGGTGCACGAATTTCCTGCCGGGCACTATTACACACCCGAAGAGGGGTTTGTACAATACTACAAGGTTCCCCAGGTTCAAAACCATCTGCTGACCGATGTAGAAGAAACGTGCCAGCTTATCAGGGAGACTTTTATCAAAGCAGTTAAGAAAAGGCTACTGGCAGACAAGGAAATCCATGTCGGCTCTTTCTGTAGTGGCGGCGTCGACAGTAGTCTCGTGGCCGCCATCGCTGCCGAAGAAATTCCCCATCTCCATACCTTTGTGGTAGGAATGAAGGACGAAAACGGTAGTGAGAGTGATGACCTTAAGGCTTCCCGTATTGCCGCTAAACATATCGGCTCCGAGCACCACGAACTTATCTTTACCGAGGACGAATATTACCAAGCACTGCCAATTGTCATCCAAAAACTGGAAAGTTATGACCCATCGCTGGTGAGATGTGCCGTTCCCTGTTATTTTACCTGTAAGCTGGCTGCGGAGCACGTAACAGTGGTGCTGACCGGAGAGGGCGCCGACGAGCTTTTCGCCGGCTATCACTACATGAAGCATTATCCTATGGACATGCTCAACCGGGAGGCCCAGCGCTGTATCGGCAACCTGCACAACATCAACCTCCAGCGCGCCGACCGCATGGGCATGCTTTTCAGCCTTGAGCTTCGGGTGCCTTTCCTGGACGTGGAGATGATTGATCTTGCCATGAAAATTCCACCTGAACTTAAGATACGCGAGTCGGAAAAAGTAGGCGATAAGATAGAGAAGTGGATTTTGCGTAAGGCTTTTGAAGATACCGGTTACCTCCCCGATGACATTCTATGGCGCTATAAGGTACAGTATACACAGGGTGCTGGCTGTGAAAGCCTCGGCGAAACTTTAGCCGAGAGCGAGGTAAGCGAGGATGAATACCAACGCATCAAGGCGGAAAACCCTGATGCCACCATTAACAGCCGTGAGGCAGCCTACTATTTTAAAATCTTCCGCCAGTACCACCCGCAGGACTCGGTGCTCGGCTCCATCGGCATCTGGACTGGCTTTGATTTTGCTGAAGAAAGAGAGCAAGTGCGGGGTACTATGGACGGCGAGCTTAAACATGCCCGCAAGGAAACACCTGCCGAATCGAGGTAAGAGTCGAGCACATAACTTTGTAGCTACGTGCCCCGATGAATAAAATGACGCTTTGTGTGAACTCATGGTTTCTGCGCCATCAATAAGCTGGATTTTTTCAGCAGGCGAAAACCGGTTGAGCTATGGCCTGTGCCTTCAAACTTTTTGGCTCTTTAGCTCCCATGTAAATTGCCCTCCTGTAAACTTCTTTGGTAACGGGAGCTATATGTGCTTATTATCTTTGTTAGCAGCTATACAGGAAATTTAAAGGCTCCGTCTCCGGATTTATAAGCGTGCAGCATCTCTATGAGTTTACCTGTTTTCAATACCCAGCCGTATGAGCCCTTAACCTTAGTTATAGTAGCCTTACCTATCCCTGGCCAGGAGGATGCGGTGGCGTCTTCCACCAATATTACGTCGTAACCCATATTGAATCCGTCCATTAGGGTATTGTCTACACAGATTCCGGTGTCTACGCCGGTAAATATAAGCGTATCAACATAGGCGCTCCTTAACCACAGGTCGAGTTCGGTGTCCTGAAAGGTGGAATCTCGCCTCTTAACGACTATGTGATCGCTCTTCATTGGTCTAAGTTCATCGATTATCTCCGCATCCCATGTTCCCCGCACGCATGCGGGTATCTTGAGGAATTCTGCTCTTCTGCTTGGTATAATCCGGTGCAGTCGTGTGTAAAGATCTATGCCCGATTCCTCTCTAACCTGCTGGGTGTAGAAAATGGGTATTTGTGTTTCACGACAGGCAGCTATCACCCGCGCAACATTGGGTATTATTTTCCTGTACGCCTTGATATCAGCTCCAATAGAGCATCCGTACTCTTCGTACGAACCTCCGGACATACAAAAGCCGTTCTGCATGTCTATAACCAGCAGGGCAGGGTAAAATACGGGTGACCTTTTACGTGGCATAACGTCATTTTCCCTTCGTTCGGTTTCTGTCTGCCCAGCGATGGGCTAAATGGGGCATACAATCTAAATTATAGCATAAACAAAAAAGGCACCGCTCTTGGCGATGCCCCCTAAATTATCTTTGGTAGCAGAGACTGGGCTCGAACCAGTGACCTTTGGGTAGCAGGTTTGAGAGCTTTTCACCAGCTAATTGCACCAAATATAGCGAATTATACGGCCACGAGGCGTGAAGGAATCATTAGAGGACTGTTTGCCTAATGGGCGCCGAAGATTAGCCCCTTATACAGCGGAACCTTCAATCCAACGGCAAAAACAAGGTAGCTAAAAGCGAGCAGGGCTATGGCAAAAACTACGGCCACCATCCAGCTCCTTCTTCTCCACTTCAGGTAGGCAAAGGCAAAGAGCGGGGTGGAGATATAAAAGCCCAGCAAGTAGATAGCCAGGCAGAAGCCAGCCGCCCAGCCGAATATCAGCCCCAGCCTCCGGTTCTCGGCCTTATGCTCACTATCTTTAGCCGTCGCCTCGGTGGCGGCCGCTGTCCCCTTCTCCCCCCGCCGCTTAAACTCTCTAGCCACCTCCACCGCCGCCAGTATAAAGATGATAATGCTTATCCCCAGCGGCAGCATCATAGACTCCCAGTAGCCGAAGGTCAGGGACTGTATGATACCGAACAGCCCCAGCGCCAGAAAAAGTAAGGCCACCCAAAAACTGCCCTTTAGCTTCATGTTCCGCTTAGCCTCCCTCGCAGGCCGCTTATGCCCCTCTTCAGCTGGGGATAGAGGAGAAGCAGAATCATAATCACCAGCAGGGTTAAGGAGATAGGTCTGAACAGGAAAAAGGGCCCATAAATCTTGATGGAAAGAAGGGAATAGTTTTCCAGCAGGCCTCCGAGGACAAAACCTAATATTAGTGCCGGACGGGAGTAGCCGTGTCTTCGCATCACCAGACCGAATATGCCGAAAACCAGAATCATGACGAAGTTCAGCGGCGACGGGGTGGCCACATAAACCCCGATAAGCGCTGCTATTAGAATAACGGGAAAGAGAAAATCGAGGTGGGCCGAAGCCACTCTAACCAGTTGGGGAGCGGCAAAGAGACAGATAATACCGCCGATAATATTGGCCAAGGCTATCCCCAGAAGCAGGGTCAGGGCCAGGGGCAAATGCTCCGCTAGCATTCCTGGGCCCGGCTCAACCCCCACCATTAAAAAGGCCGCCATGAACAGGGCCATGATGGCGCTTCCCGGGATGCCCAGGGCCATGGTGGTCAGCAGTGAGCCGGCCTCCTTGGCATTATCGGCCGCTTCGGGGGCAATCACTCCCTCAACAACGCCGGTGCCAAATTTCTCCGGGTGTTTAGAGGTCTGCTTGGCCTGCCCGTAGGACACCCAGGTGGCTACCCCGGCGCCTACACCCGGGATTATCCCAACGATATAGCCAATAATGGTGCTGCGGAACCATAACCATTTATGCCGCCAGACATCTTTCATCCCCTCCGCTACACCAGACAGCTTGACGACGGCTTTCTGGGCAATAGCCGTTTCCCCCCTCATAACAAGATGAAATATCTCGGCAATGCCGAACAGCCCCAAGAGGAGGGGGATAAGTTCAATGCCATCGTACAGGAAGGTGGTGCCGAAGCTGAAACGGTGGACCCCGGTTACGAAGTGGTAGCCGACCAGCGATAGTAGCACCCCCGCCGCGCCGGAAATCAGCCCTTTAATCACCGAGCCGCCGGTCAAAGCCGCCATAAACGATATCCCCAGCAGCACCAGCATTGCCATCTCCGGCTGCCCGAAAGCCATAATTATCGGCATTACCAGTGGCACCATGGCCAGAGCCAGAAATACGGGCACGATTCCCCCGGCCATTGAGCTGGTAACGGCGGCGCCAATAGCCCTTCCCCCCTCACCCTTTTTAGTCATGGGAAAGCCGTCAAGCAGGGTAGCGGCGCTAAAACTCTCCCCCGGCATATTTAACAATATGGAGGTTATACCGCCGGAGGTAAAGACCACGGCGTGAAGAGAAACTAATAAGATAAGAGCTACCTCGGGGGGCATGCGGAAAATGAAAGGCAAGAGGATAACCACCATAGTCCCCCCGCCGATGCCTGGAATAATGCCAACGATTAAGCCGATGAGAATAGCCACCAGCATTACCAGCAGGTTTAGCGGCTGGAACAGGGTGGCTATGGCTATTCCATATGCCTCAAGCATCGCTTAGGCCCGGTGCTTTGCAATCAAGTCGGCAAAGATGGCTTGAAAGTTGTCGAGGCCAGCAGCTGTCTCCAGCATAGTACTGTTCACTTCTTCTCCGGTTGTATATGTTTGCACCTCCTCACCAGCGACAGCGTCTATCTCCTTACGGAATCCCTCGTCCTGAGTCCATTGGTTGGCCAGGTCGCGGAGGAAGGCCAGCCTGTCCTCAGGCAAGCCCGGCGGGCCGGCAAATAGAGTGGAATTGACCAGTGCTGTCTCCCATAACCTGATCAGTGCCAGGTCTTCGCTACTCAAGCTGACCAGCTCGGTGATGGCGGGGACATCAGGCATAAGCGGGTCCCTTTCCGTGGCCAGGGCAAATATTGGCTTTATCAATCCAGCCTCGATCCTGGCGTGACTAACTTCCACTGTGTATCCGGTGATCTCGCCCCGTTTTACCGCCAGAGCCACAGCGGATACTCCGTCAAAGCCGGTGATAACCTGGGCATCCAGACCCAGAATCTTAATAACGGTCAGGTTGGCCAGGGTAAAATAGCCTGAGGGACTGGTGGCACCAAGTATCAGGTCCTTGGCCGCCTGCAGCTCAGCCACGGTTTGATAGGCGCCCTCCGGCGATACGAAAAAGTGCGTCAGCCGGCGGCCTATGCTCATGATGTAAGAAAATTCTTCAAACTCATATTCCGCCACAGGCTCGTCAAAAACCTTGTTTGCCAAAAACTTTATTGAGCTTGTTACCCCCAGGGTGAGCCCGTCTGGTTCAGCCTTATACAGGTAGTTCATGCCCTCCATGCCGCTGGCAGCTGTCATAGTAGTGACGACCACGCTGGCCCCAGTGTCCCCACTGAGGTGTGAAGCCATTATGCGCAGGATAAGGTCAGTAAGGATTCCCGGTGAAGCCGTGGAGACCAGCTCTATAGACTTGCCTTTGTAAAATTCGGCCGGCGCTACCGGTTCGTTCTTTGGGGGACAGCCGGTTGCGACTATTATCACCGCTAAAAGCAACACCCCTGTTATTATAGCAAGCTTCTTGGTCATGATAACCTCCTAATTATTCCGTCTTCGTCAGGTGCAGGGTCATGACTTTCCCCATCTTGGATATTGGATACATCCGCTTTACCTGGAGCAATTTGGCCTGAGCCCAGACCCCGGCGGTCAGTTTCCCCGGGTGGGGGACTTGGCGCAGCTCACGAAGCACGGTAGCGATAGCATCGTCATCATCCACCACCCCAACCGTAGGGCTGATAATAAGGCTCAGGTGAGTCTGCCCCCGGCTGTCCTCCTCCTCGAGAAGCTGATAATCGGTAGCGGCACCGCCATATTTAGCCGGCAGGACCTCCTCTAGGATACGGACAAAGTCGGTGCCGACGATGGTCATGCCGGTACCGGTAAGTTTGGCGAAGCTCCTGATATCATGGATATGGGTATCAAAGCCCAGCTGTCCGAACAGGCAGCCGCATTTATGAGTCTCCACAACTCCGTAGTCATCACTCTCCATATTGAGCAGTATCTTGGGCGCTGATGGCAGCAGCGTGGTGAAAAGAAGGGCATTAACATGGATATCGACATGCTCCACCTTTCTCCGGTGCTGAATTAGAGCTACGGAGTCGTGGAAAAGATGCACATCATCGGTGAAATCGGCTTCCAGACAACCGAAACCTATTCGGCCAATTTCGCTGATGGCATATCTGGGGGTAACCGAAGCCCCTGTAGCCTCTATCTGATGGCGCTTAGCTGGGGTAAGGGGCTCTCCGCCAACCGTGAAGTGAGTACCTCGGATGTCCAGTCCGTTTTCAATAGCTGCCTGACATACCTTGACCGCCCGGCTAGGAGAGCACGTAACGCAGCACCCGCCGGACTGCTGCTTGGTATCGGCCATCCACTGAGCCACCTTAATCGCCTCTTCCATGCCCACGTATTCCGGCCTGGCCAGTTTGGCTCCCCAGAGCCGGCTGCCGTAGATGATATATCGCATTGCCAGCCGGTGGGTTAGTGGCGATTCCACCTGCCTCTCGTTCACCGGCGAAAACCACCTGGCTATTGGTTTGCCCACTTTCCAGTGCTTTAACACGCTGCCGGTACCGGACATAGCCGGCAGCATCGACTGCCAAACCCCCTGGGGAACATCCAGGGCGTTATTGACGGCCAGCATGGGCAGAAGATAATAGCTCATTGCTGACATATGGCTGAGGTCAAAGGTTGTCCTGGTGCCGGTGCTGCGGGAACCGCTACTCTGTGCCTGGTAGTAAACGGGAAGGAATGGGTTGTCAAAGTCCCTTTCGCTAAAGCTGAAACGCTTCCCTCCCCTCACCACCTCTTTCCTCCCCTTGAACTCCTCCCAGCTGACATAGACCCCGGCCGCTAGCAGCTTTTGCAGGGTGGCCTCAATCCCGTTTTTATTAACCCCGGCCTCGATGTCACCGAACTGGCAGCCGGCCAGCTCAAGCAGCTTGAGGTAGGGGCTTTTGGGGTTTTGGTAGACGCCTCTCTGCACCAGGCTCAGAAAGTTCTTTTCCCGGTTACGCAGCCTCTCAGCGATAACCCGCTGGCTCTCCTCCAGGGTGATTGTGCCATGGAGGAAGCCCCGCAGGCCGAAGGCGAGCCTCGAATATTTTACTATGTCAGAAACGATCGACATCTTCCCAATCACTCTCTCTGGTAGCCCTAAACTGGCTTATCTGGGTAGCTAGTCGGGAAGCCAAGACAATGGAAAGCACCACCTGTACCCCCAGCCACACATAGCCAACGCCCATTATACCATAGGCGGGTACAGCCAATAGGCTTAGTGCCAGTACAGCTACAGCGGTGGAGCCCCGGATTATTACCAGCTCTTTCAACCTGTCTTGTACTCTAAGAAGACCCATATAAACAAGGTTTATTCCCCTGGGCAAGCTACTGATGCTCAACAGAAACAGAAGGGTTAAGGCATTAGCCGAATAGCTCTCCCCAAAGGCAAGTAGAATCCACTTAGCGGCTATAATCCACACCACCACTGCTGGGACTAATAACAGGAAGGTGAGTTTGATAGACTTCGTCACATTCTCTTTGACGTTCTCCTGGCGGTATGAGCCTTCGGCAAACAGCGAGCGAGAAACTGAGCGGGGTATAGCCGCTAACATACTGGCTATCATCCAAGCAACATAAAAATAAGCGTTGCTTTCGGTGCCAAGGAGATTAACCACTATCAGCGGCAGAATCACAATCGGTAGCCGAGCCAGAAGGGAAGCTATGTAGCTGCCGCCTGAATACCGGAGTATGTCCTTAGTACCACCTGCCTTTAGAGTTGGTATTGGCTTGTAACCGTCTTCGACTCTGGGTAAGAACAATAGAAGAGAGATAACAAGGGCAATAGCGAGAGCTATTCCCCAAGAAATGACTACACCAAAGCTATGGAGAAAGATGGCAAAGGCGATTGGCAGGGGGATCTTTAGCAGTGAGAATATAGTGTTTCTGGACAGTACAAAGCTGGCTCTTCGTTTGGCTACAAAAACTGAATCCGTCAAGCTTGACATTGTCATTAGTACCGCCACCACTAGGAAAGCCAGGAAAAAGATGGCATTATGTTTAACAAAGCTTAAGGCTGGTGACCAGACATCAATGCCGTAAACAAAGATAGCCGCCGTTATTAGACTTATAAGTCCGCATAAGGTGAGGCTGGAGTTAATCAACTCTTTGGGCTTGGAAGCCTTATGCAGAAAACGGATAACCGAGAAATTCAGTCCAACTAGGCTTAAGAGAACGATGAGGTTAATGGCGGAAATTATTGCCGAACTGTAACCTACTTCGGTCTCCGAGTAGAATCGGGCAACCACCATCCAAAAGAAAAAGCCAAGTAAAGAAGTAACCGCACCATTAAGCATCAGGTAAAAAGCATTACGGTAAAGGGAATAGGCAGTAATGACTTTTAGCCTTGTTCTGACACTGCTGAAGTTCATAGCTTAGGTGATCATTATACGGATTGGAGATTGAATGGTTCGAAACCATTTTGCCAGAAGGTAGTCTCCCACCTTTATTTAGACGTTTTATTCTGTTTGGTAATTATACTTGGCGCATTTGGCAGATGTAAAGCGTCTCTCGAGCCCCTTAGCCGCCCCCTCTCGCTTGCCAGGGAGTTTTCCACTACGCCTGGTTTTGGCTTAAAGAGAAAAGTAAGCAAAGATAGACCTTATAATTCCCTCGTCGGCATTACATCCCACTTGCTCATCATTGATCCGCTATCTCTGACCAAGCCTGGCGGAAGGCCCTAGCCCCCGTCTCCAGGCCTTGGGGATGGGTATCCACCGCCGTAGCTGCGATAATCATAAAATCGGTGCTGCCAAAGGCGTCACGGTACTGCCTCAACTGGTCGGGCCGCTTGCCTCCGGCAATGATTGGCAGGGCCGGTTTGATATCGCCCAGCGGAGCCACACAGGCGGAGAGACAGCTTTGGGCCTCATCCTGGTCTATGTAATCGGTGGCGAAATCCCCGGGCAGCAGAATAAAGTCGGCACCGCTGATTCGCTGCATCTTGAAGAAAGCGGCATTGCTGATGCCGAAGCTGGGGTACCGGGTCATGGCATCAACCCAGGTATTGTGACAAAGCACCGCTAGGCCCGTCCGGCGAGCTGTTTCTCCGGCAATTTCAAAACCCTGTATTGATGGGGCCACAAGGACGGCGTTGGCGCCGGCTTCAGCAGCGGCATCTGCTAGCTCGAAGGTTCGGAGGGGGGAGGCAATGATATTAGCGATATAATATTTCTTTTCCCCGGTTTCTACCTCCACTCGTCTTACCATATTGACCATCATCTTAATCCTATCCATAAAAGGAGATAGCGGCGTGTCGTTGGTGAGCTCATCGTCCTTGACGGCGTCAAAACCGCCTCTGAGAACGGCTTCATTTATTTTCAACATCATCTCCGTGGTTAAGCCGACAGCGGGGCGCGCTGAGCGGCAGAATACAGGCCTGTCTTTAATTTTTAACTGGCTCTTGATTCCAGAAATCCCGTATTTTGGCCCCGGGAACTGATTCAGGTAAGACTGGGGAAGGTCCAGGTCGAGCATTTTCAGGGTATTGAGGAAGCCCAGCCGGTGCAGCTCCCCGCCGGCAGCGCTCCAGAGATTGGTCAGGCTGGCGCCGAAGTTTGCGATGGGGAAGGCAATTTTGACCCTGGCCCTCCAGTAGCCCTTTTTACGGTAGATAGCCTGATTGTAGATGGGGACACTCAACCGGTAGAAGGGCAGCATGATACCCTCGGTCTCGCCCAGAGGTTGCACCGAGGTTACCCGTGCAGTGTAGGGGGAGAGGTTATAACTGGCATCGATTCCGGCAATACCGCCGCTGATGATGGCACTCTGCTCTTTGGCCATGGCCACCGCCGTGGTTTCGGGTGACACCGCCGTTTCCAGGTAGTAGCTGACCTCGACGTAGTTAGCCGGGTCAAGGCGGTCATGCCACATATAGAGTTTAATATCCTCACGGTCGAGTGCTTCGGAACCCATTAGCCATCCTCACTTTCTCTGTTCCTCTATCATAGGCGCTATAACTTTATTGGCAATATCCCAATCTAAGGGAGAGGTAATCTTTATATTGGTCTCCTCACCTTTAACAGCGTAGACCTTTACCCCAAACCGCAGCGCCAGCTCCCAGGTGGTCTGGACTTTAAAGCCCTTCTCCAGAGCGTTTTGATAACTTCTTTCCAGAATTTCCCGCAGGAAGGCCTGGGGCGATTGGGGTACTAGCGCCTGGCGGCTGGGAACCGGGGAGTTTAGCCAGCCCTCCTGGTGGCTCGCAAACGGCACCACTGCCGGTGTGAAGGCTATGGCCGCGCCGTGCTTTCTGGCTTTTTCAATCACCTTAAGCACTAGTGTCCGGCTTACAAAAGGGCGGTTGCAGTCGTGAATCAGCACTATCGGCTCGGTGCACTTCTGGAAGAGGGCGTATATCGTCGACTGACGTGAATCTCCTCCCAAGCAGACCTCAACGGCATCACCCAATTCGGTAACGACTTTATCGAGATAACCGGGCGGTACTCCCACCAGCACCCGACCCACACAGCCGGTGAGGGTAGTCACCACCCTCTTTACCAGGCTAACTCCCCCGATATTGAGGAGGGCCTTGGGCCCCAGACCCAACCTCTTTCCCACTCCAGCGGCCGGCACCAGGGCGGCAACATCGCTATTCAAACTGTTCCCCATTTTATACAAACTGTTACTTCGTACTGGCTATATTCATTATCGATGAGTCAGGGAGAACTTCTTTAATGACCTTAATAAGTAGTATTTCAGCCTCGGGTAAGGTTCCAAGCTAAGACTGAGCGGGCTCAATATCAAGCGTATCCGGCTCATCATTGCCTGTACCCGGCTCACGGGCTGACGCGAGGCCATACTATCCCAGCTTCGGCTAACCCACTCGTCTTCCGGCCTGGGATTAATAAGTGTCCTCACTCTATCTGCGATCCTTTCGGCAGCGCATCCGTCAAGAAGGTTGCCGAAAATTTTGTCCCGGTAATGAGCCCGCACCTTTGCCTTCTCTTCCGGCTTCTTTAATGACCTCACTAGGGCGCCTTCAAGTTCATCAGCGTGATTAATCTCGATGCCCACGTCTCGCCAGAGCCACTCCGGCCCCTCCGGGTCGAAGGGCCCTCTTGCCTTAAACCGGAGCGGATTATTGACGAGAATGATGGGACGGTCCAGAGCCAGGAAATAAAATATTGCACTTGAAGCGTCGGAAAGCATTATATCAGCTAGTGGAAAATACTGGTGGATATCGGCATTGCCGTCCACCAACAGGATGCGTTCATTATTACTGGCCACCTCCCTCCATTTTGATATAATTTTGGGGAAAACCTTGGGAATATGAGGATGGGGCTTAATGATAATATTGAGCTCCGGCACAGATTGCCTGACCCTGTCGAGCCAATTATCTCCCAACATCTCGACTGAAGTCATCAGTTTATTCCAGGTCGGAGCATAGAGAAGCGTCGCTTTGCCTCTGGAAAAATCATCTGGGAGCTTTATTCCCTTTTTGTTAGGGTTGGTATTGAGGACGCTGTCCATAGCCGGGAAACCGGTTACCCAGTAATCAAGCCGTGGCTTCCAGCCCCTTCGCAAGTACTCATCACACACCCATTGGCTGGATACACAACTGAAGTCAGAGCCGGTAATGCTCCTGCTCAGCCCATTCTTGCTGACGAAGCCATGCCTTACCCATACGATTATGGTGCCGGGCAAGCGCGGTCGATAGAGATAGTATCGATTATCAGCTACGAGAAGAATCTGGGGCTTGAAATCAAGGAGAGAATTTAAGTCTTTCGTCATCAGGCAGGGGAATTCCTCTTTAAGTATCAGGTAAACAGGCTCGAGCATTGCACGATAGAAGTCATGGAATGGATGAAACCCTATGCGTACCGGCTTTTCCCCGGCTCCAACTGTAGACAAAGAAAGCCCCCCATGAAAAATTAATCTCGGCTAGAAGTCGTTGCTTCGCCGTTATTGTAACATTGGCTATGATGGTTGACAATAAGGCTTGCCGCGGCTATTAGCGTCCTGGAGATACCCCGGTAACCCCTGAGCCAGTTGCACAAATTGGCGTTCTGTACTCCTCCCGCCCCACCAGAACAGACGCTCAGAGAAACCCGCCCGTCGGGTGCATAACCCTAGGGTTATGCACCCGCTCAGCTTCAACCGCTAATGCCTCCATTATACAAAATGACGAATTGTTTACCGCCTATTAAAAAGGTCCGCCAGATTTCATGCCTAACATCCACGTATATTCGACCAAAACAAAAAAGGAACCTATTTATCAAAGTCACAATTCGCTATCTTGTTGTGTGGTCGTATGCTCCAAAAGGTTTATGTCTTGTTGGTAACCACTAATGGGTATATAATCACCATACCAAAAGGACTTGGTTTTGAGTACATAGCATTCAATGAAATCGACCTTACTTACTTTCGCGAATTATTAAAAGGTAATTTTTATTAGGGAGATATAAGATTGTTTGAACAGGCCTTTAAAAATATAGATGATGTGCTGTGGAAAGATGCCGTGATTTTGTATCAGGGTAACAAAGGATAGCGTTTTTGGTTTCATTATTGACCCCTCCTTTTTTTCGAATCAGGTGTTCAAAGAGGGGCTGTATTTTAGGGATTTTGTAAAAATCGGGGAAAATTAGCTTCGAAACGGAGGCTTGGTAGGCCGTGCAGGTCTCGAACCTGTGACACCCTGATTAAAAGTCAGAGCGTTGCAGTGGGGCTTTAAAAGGCTGATTTCATAGCTAGATTTGTCAAAACCACCCTGATTTTTCAACCCAGTCAGGGTATCACCTCTCCTCCCACTCGCCTACTGATTACTTGTCTGTATTATAGCATAATTGCCCAAGGGACAAGCAATCGAGAAACGAGAAAATGGCATGAGCTCAATATTTAATCAAGTTCAAATCCCCGGCCCCTTGGTAGCGCCTAAACCCCTGAGGCGCTCCCACCGAACATTAACCGCTCGCGAAAAGTGCCTGGTTTTTGACTACAGAGCGTCTGCTATTGCGAGGTTTTTGATATGCTTAACGGGTAATGGTGGTGCCGGCCTTCCCTGCCAGGGCAGCGGCAGTTTTGCTGAGTTCGGTTATTATTGCCTTTTTCCCTCCGTGTTTAACGAACTCAATGCTCGCCTCTATCTTCGGTTTCATGCTCCCCACGCCAAACTGGCCTTGTGCCAGGTGTTTTTCGGCTTCAGCGACTGTCATATGGGAAATACCTTTGGCTTCTGGTTGGCCGTAATTAAGCATTACCTGTTCAACATCGGTCAAAATCATAAGTATATCGGCGCAGATATCCTGGGCTAACCTGCCTGTGGCCAGGTCTTTATCAATGACGGCTTCAATACCACGTAAATTTCTGTTTATATCTCTGGCCACCGGGATACCACCTCCCCCGACGGCAACCACGATTTCATCATTATTGAGCATATTTTTGATAATCCTGGTCTCCTGGATTCTTACCGGTTTTGGAGAGGGAACTACCCGCCGGTAGCCACGGCCGCTGTCATAGATAAGTTTCCAGCCTCTTTCCCGGCGCAGTTTCTCTGCCTCTTTCTCATCATAAAATGGACCAACCGGCTTGGTCGGGGTCTTAAAAGCAGGGTCGTCCTTATCAACTATTGTCTGAGTTAAAACGGTGGTAATGTTGTGAGTAAACTCGGCTGTTCTCAGGATATTAGCCAGCGTTTGCTGAATAATGTAGCCTATCATACCCTGGGTGGCCGCCCCGCAGACATCAAGTGGCATCATTGGCACCAGGTCACGTGCTGCCTCGTTTTGCAGTAATACATTGCCAACCTGAGGCCCATTACCATGAGTAATAACCACCCGGTAGCCACTGCTGGTAATTATCTCGGCAATATAGGTGCAGGCAGTCTCTATATTTGCCACCTGCTCATATAAAGTTCCCTTCTGCCCCGGTTGCAAAATAGCGTTGCCTCCAAGAGCAAAAACAATGGTTTCTTGTGCCAAAAAGATCCTCCTTCCGGCAAGTTTTAAGGGAGTTTTTCCAGGACTTTATTTATCTCCTCAGTATACTTGTTTTCTTTTGTCTTTCTTGCTTCGGGGGATAGGGCAAACTCCCTGCCGATGAAAGCAATCAGTAAAGCCAACTCTGTATGCATACGGTTTTCCGCCTCATCAAAGACGATAGACTGGCTGCTGTCCATTACCTCGTCAGTAACCTCTTCCCCCCGCAATGCCGGCAGGCAGTGCATGAACTTGGCGTGGGGTGGCGCCGCCTTCATCAGGTCTGAGTTTATCTGGTATTTGGGTTTGAGTATTTTGTCTCTCCTCTTTATCTCTGCTTCAGCCATGCCGTACCAGCTCCAGGTATCCGTGTAAATGAAGTCAGCCTGGGCGACCGCTTCTTTAGGGTCATCAGTAACAACTATCCTGGCGCC
>Ga0315553_10002222_pt1 | contig 15683 bp, 14 predicted proteins | sample SalMarSW160140MG_FD_203099 | JGI IMG/M metagenome (GOLD analysis project Ga0315553, IMG submission 203099) | Salt marsh sediment microbial communities from the Plum Island Ecosystem LTER, Massachusetts, United States - Salt Marsh Sediment SW1601-40 ... | reverse complement strand
GACCGTGGAGATTATCGGTGGCCCTGACGCAGGTAAGATGACCATGATCGGTGACGGCACCGGTGTTATGGACATGGCCAACCGGGAAATGCAGTGGACGATGAATACGACCATGGATATACCGGAGATGGGTGAGCAGACCATGGTTAGTAAGACTTACCTGGTTGGCGAATGGATGTACACCGGTGTCGAGATTCCCGACTTCGGCGAGCAGTGGGTCAAGATGGAGGCCATGCCGGGCATGTGGGAGCAGCAGAGCCAACTTGAACAGCAGATAGCCTTCTTGAAGTCGGCGGTCGAGGTTAAGTCTTTACCCGACCAAACGGTAGACGGCACCGACTGCCATGTCTTTGAGGTGGTGCCCAGTGTGGAGGCATTGGGCGAACTGCTCTCACAGCAGAGCTCGGCTATGGGCGGCATGGACTTCGGCCAGTTCAATCTGGCCGACCTGTTTCAGGAGATGAGGGTCAAGGAGTGGATAGCCAGGGATAGCTATCAGGTGGCCAAGACAGAGGTCTATATGCGCATGCAGATGCGCCCCGCCGATTTAGGCGCCACCGAGGCTGATTTTGATAAGATGCTCGTAGATATAAACATGACTATGATGTCGTACGACTATAACCAGCCGGTCTCCATCGTATTACCAGATGGGGCGCTGGACGCTGAGGAGATGCCTTATTAAGCGGGGGTAGTTTATGAACCGCACCAGGGGCTTTGTTAACCAGAACCGCTTCCGTTCGAGCAAGACGGTTAAAAAATTGAGCAGGGCGGCGCCGGAAAAGCGCCGGAAGAAGGAAAAAAGTGAAAGGTAGGGCAAGCTGGCCCCTGTTCTGGGCGCTGATAGCCGTTTTCGTTTTCGTCGTCTGTCTCTTTTTAATCGAGCCGCTTAACGACTTATTCGGTGGCTCCGGGCTGTTTTTAGCGCCCTTTGCCGTCTGCTTTCTTTTAGCGGTAGCTCTGTTGGTCTTTACCCTGCGGGAGAAAGTGGCCGGGTTGCTTAAGTCTTTCTTCCTGCTGACGGCGGCTTCGGCGGCGGGGGTCTTTGTCTTTATTCTTTTGCATAATGCCGTTTACGGCCTGTTTATTCACTTTTTCGGCGAAGGCTTCTGGAACGGCGGTGACGAGCCTGTCTTCTTTATCATGGCGCTCATTGTCTGCCCGCTGGGCTTTCTTACCGGGGCTGTAGGCAGTATCGTCCTTCGCATCAGGGAAGCCCGCTCACAGTAGCCCCCGCCTTGACACTTCAGAATGGGCGGTGCTACACTTTTCTTGCTCTCGAAAACGGAATTTTCGTTATGACGATGAAAAAGGTCGGCATTCTATACCACCCCATGATTGACACCGCCCGTACCCTGGCCGAGGAGCTTAAGGCTTTTATATCGGAACGGGGCGTATCGGCATGGCTGGGCTCGGCCTGGGAGGGGGAGGAGGCCATATCTAAGCTCGATGGCACCGAGCTGATCATTACCGTCGGCGGCGACGGCACTATCTTAAGGGCGGCCCAGGTGATAGTCCCCGCCCCAATCCCCATCACCGGGGTCAATCTGGGGCGGTTGGGCTTTATGACCGAGCTCAGCGCCAAAGAGGCTAAAGATAAGCTCCCCACCCTGCTCGAGGGCAAGGGCTGGCTGGACGAGCGTTCAATGCTTGAAGCCGAGCTTGCCGCCGGGAATAAGCCCCCCCAGACATTCTACGCCTTAAACGACGTGGTGGTGGCCCGGGGGGAGGTGGCCCGGGTGATTTTCGTCGAGGCTCGTATTGACGGCGAGATAGTAGCCACCTACAAGGCGGACGGCGTTATCATGGCAACCGCCACCGGCAGTACCGGCTACTCACTGGCGGCGGGCGGCCCCATCCTCCACCCCCAGTCCGCCGATTTTTTGCTGGTGCCAATATCGCCCCACCTCAGCCCGGCCTACCCGCTGGTGTTACCGGCGGCGTCGGTGGTCAGGCTTGAAGTGCACACCCACCACCAGGCGGCCTTAAGCGTTGACGGGCACATAAACCTGCCTATGGCTGATGGTGACGTTATAACTATAAAGCACAGTGCTAATAGCGGTCGTTTCTTGAGAATTCATCCCGGAGCCGCTTTCTACGGCTCTCTGGAGCAAAAGCTGAAGGGGAAGATAAGTTGAATGTAGAAAAAGCTAAAATAAGCGATGTCCCCCAGATACAGGCTTTGATTAATTACTTCGCCGTCAAGGACGAGATGCTGCCCCGTTCCTTAAGCGAGCTTTACGAGAACATCAGGGACTGTTTTGTCATCAGGGATAATGATAAAGTTGTTGCCTGCGCCTCGCTGCACGTTTTCTGGTCGGACCTGGCCGAGATAAGGTCGCTGGCGGTGGCCGAGGGCAGCCGGGACAAGGGCCTGGCCGCCCGGTTGCTCAAGGCCTGTCTCAAGGAGGCCGAGGAGCTGGGCATCGGCACCGTCTTCTGTCTGACCTACCAGCCGCCCCTCTTCGAGAAGTTCGGCTTTGCCCAGGTAGAAAAGATGAACCTGCCCAAGAAGGTCTGGACGGAGTGCTACCGCTGCCCCAAATTCCCCAACTGTGATGAGGTAGCCCTTACCTGTCACCTCAGGCCGCCGGCACCGAGCGAAATTGTGGGGGATTGGGTTGGCTGAGGAAAAGACGCTGTCCAGCCGCCGCATCTACGAGGGGCGGGCGGTAAGGCTGCGGGTGGACACGGTTGAGCTTTCCGGCGGCCGGCAGACCACGCGTGAGGTCGTTGAGCACGAAGAAGTCGTGGCCATTGTCGCCGTTGACGATAAAGATAACGTCCTGCTGGTAAAGCAGTTCCGCAAGCCGGTGGAGAAGGAGCTTTTGGAGATTGTGGCCGGTGGCATCGACCCCGGCGAGACGCCGGAGGAGGCCGTCCGCCGCGAGATGCGCGAGGAGACCGGCTTTGCCCCCCGAAAAGTGGAAAAACTGGGCGGTTTTTACTCCGCCCCTGGCTTCTGCACCGAGTACCTCTATCTCTATCTGGCGGCTGACCTGGTTCACAGCCCGCTACAGGCCGAGGATACCGCCGGTATCAGTCTGGTTCGCGCGCCACTGGAGCAGGTTCCGGAGCTTATTGCTTCGGGCGCCATCATCGACGCTAAGAGCATCGCCGGGCTGCTTACCTATCTTGACTACCGGCGGTCAGCCGAGGCTGTCTGAGAGCTGGCGCCCGCCGAGTAGATGTATGTGTAGATGGGGCACCAGCTGTCCGCCTTCTTCACCGCAGTTTACCGCCAGCCGGTAGCCTTTTTGAGCCACCCCCTCATCTTTAGCCAGCTTGTTGGCCACAGCCACCATGCGCCCGACCAGGGCGGCATCGCTTTCTTTTAGCTGGTCTAAAGAAGGGATGTGCTTTCTGGGGATGATAATCAGGTGCAGCGGCGCTTTGGGCTTGATATCGCGGAAGGCGATTATTTCTTTATCCTGATATACGATGTCGCCAGGTATCTCCCCGGCTATAATCTTACAGAAGATACAGTCCATTTTTGTTTTCCCCTCCCCCAATTATATCTTATCCCGCCCACCACCCTTATGGTAGGGCTAACGCCCTTTTACCCCACCCCCCGGAGGGGAGTAATTATCCCCCATTTTTAAAGGTGTGTAAAGAGGTTTGACCTCTATCGGGTGGGAGGGTGGGGAGTAAGACCAAAAGACTCTTCCCCTTTACCCCACCCCCCAAAAAGAAATTGATAGAAGTATCACTTCTGTAGGGCGGGTCAGGGTGGGAAGTAAAACTTACTCTAAAAACCGGCCAAATCCCCCTCTTTAACTATTAGAACTTCTTATATTGAGCCCTGCCCCGCTCGAAGAGGTCTTCCCCGTAAATATCGTTGGCGACGATGGCGGGGAAGTTCTCGACGGTAAGTTTCAGGATGGCCTCGGCGCCCAGCTCCTCGTAGGCGATGAGCTCCACCCGCTTTATGGTTTTGGCCAGCAGCGCGCCGGCGCCGCCGGTAGTGACCAGGTAGACGGCTTTATACTTTTTAATAGCCTCCCCCACCTCCGCTGAGCGGCTGCCCTTGCCAATCATGGCTTTAACGCCGGCGGCGAGCAGTCTGGGGGTATATCTATCCATGCGGCTGCTGGTGGTGGGCCCGGCTGAGCCGATGACCTGCCCGGCTCTGGCCGGCGACGGCCCCATATAGTATATTGTCTGTCCCTTGAGGTCGAAGGGCAGCTCGTCCCCCCTGTCAAGCGCCTGGATTAGTCTATGGTGGGCGGCGTCGCGGGTGGTATAGATTACCCCGGAGATGGTGACCCGCGTGCCGACGGTCAGCTTTTCGATTACTTCTTCTTCAATCTGCGATATTATATTCATTTTTCCAGTTGCTTATCTTCCCATACCCACCCGCCCAAAAGGCTCCGCCTCTTAGACTTCCTTTTTACCCCTCCCCCCTGGGAAGGGGGATTGTTTCTCCTTCTCCCCCTTTTAAGGAGTTGATAGAGGTCTAACCTCTGTGGGTGGGAGGGTGGGAAATAAAACATACTCTAAAAACCGGCCAAATTCCCCCTTTTATAATATAGCCTCTTTGTGGCGGGCGCTGTGGCACTGTAGATTGACTGCCACCGGCAGGCTGGTGATATGGGTTGGCATAACCAGAGCGTGCACGGCCAGGGCGGTGGTGCTGCCGCCGTAGCCCATCGGCCCGATGCCCAGGGCGTTTACCCCGGCTAAAATCTCTTTCTCGAGCTGAGCGACCTCCGGGTCGGCATTGGGCTGGCCGACCTTTCTCAGCAGCGCCTTCTTGGCCAGGAGCATCGCCTTTTCCGATGTTCCCCCAATCCCCACCCCGATAATCAACGGCGGGCAGGCGTTGCCCCCCGCCTTATCAACGGTTCTTACCACCAGCTCGATGATGCCCTGGCTGCCGTGGTTGGGCAGGAGCATGGCCAGCTGGCTCATGTTCTCGGCGCCGCCCCCCTTGGGTATAACCGTAATCTTGAGCTTATCACCGGGGACTATCTCGGCGTGGATGACCGCCGGGGTGTTGTCTCTGGTGTTGATTCTTTCGGAGAAGGGCTGTTTGACCATGGCTTTCCTGAGGTGGCCTTTATCGTAGCCCTGGCGCACCCCTTCCTCGACGGCGGCGTACAGGTCCCCGCCGCTGATGTGGACATCCTGGCCTATCTCCAGGAAGACGACGGCGGTGCCGCAGTCCTGGCAGAGGGGCAGTTTTTCCTCTTTAGCCACTCTGGCGTTCTCGATAAGCTGGGTCAGTACCTCTCTGCCCAGCGGCGACTTCTCCGTCTTGAGGGCTTTTTTGAGGGCGGTGAGCACGTCCTCTCCAAGCTGGAAGTTGGCTTCCTGGCAGAGATTTGATACAACTTTAGTTATTTCGGTGGCTTTAATTTCTCTCATTTTATATTGGGGAAGCCCCCTCCCCTAATTATATCTTATCCCGCCCGCCGCCCTTTAAGGTAAAGAGGGGTTTCACCCCTCTTAGACACCCCTCTTTAAACCCCTAACTGCTTAATCAGCTCTTTTATGCCCTCCGCCGAATCGTATAATTTCTGCTTCTCCCCGGCGGAGAGGTCAAATTCAACTATCTGCTCGATGCCGCCCTTGCCTAGCTTTAGCGGTACCCCGATGACGGAATCTTTAATGCCGTACTCCCCGTCGAGGAGGGTGGCGCAGGGCAGGGTCTCTTTTTTGTCGAGGACTATGGATTCGGCCATGCGGGCAATGCCGGCCGAGGGGGCGTAGAAGGCGCTGCCCATCTTGAGCAGGTCGACTATTTCCCGCCCGCCGTGTATGGTGCGCTCCACCAGCTTATCTATAGTCTCTTTAGGCAGCAGCTCGGTGAGCGGCTGGCCCCTGACCGTGGTCAGCCGGGGGATGACCACCATGTTCAGGCCGTGCGCCCCCAGCACCCAGGCGGAAATATCTTCGGGTGAGACCTTTAGCTCGCTGGCGATAAAGGTGCTTAAGCGCGCGCTGTCTAAGACGCCGGACATGCCCACCACCCGCTTTCGGGGGAACCGGCTGGCTTTAACCGCCAGGTAGGTCATGGCGTCGAGCGGGTTGGAGACCATGAGGATAACGCACTGCGGCGAATATTTAACTACTTTACCGATGACCCCGCTGACGATTTCGGCGTTGGCCGCCAGCAGCTGGTCGCGGGTCATCCCCGGCTTGCGGAAGAGTCCGGCGGTAACTATCACCACCTCGGAGCCGGCGGTATCTTTGTAGTCGTTGCTGCCGGTGATGGCGGTATTGAAATTGATAACCGGCGCCGACTGCAGTATGTCCAGCGCCTTGCCCTGGGGCAGCCCCTCGACGATGTCTACCAGGACGACGTCGGCGTAGCCCCGTTCCACGATTCTCTGGGCACTGGTTGCGCCGACATTTCCGGCGCCGATAATGCTGATTTTAGCGGGCATTTTACCCCCTCATCTTTTCGATTACGGCATCGGCCACCTGCGAGGTGCCCACGGCGCCGCTGGCTTTCATATCGTAGGTGACGCTCTTCCCCTCGGCAATCACCCCGGCGATGGCCTTCTCCAGCCTGTCGGCGGCTTCCGCCTCGCCGATATACTTTAGCATCATCACCCCGGAGAGCATCATTGACATCGGGTTGACCTTGTTCTGCCCCCTGTATTTGGGGGCGCTGCCGTGGGTGGCCTCGAAGACGGCTATCCGGTCGCCCAGGTTGGCGCCGGGAGCCAGCCCCAGTCCCCCCACCAGTCCGGCACAGAGGTCGGAGATGAGGTCGCCGTAGAGGTTGGGCAGCACCAGCAGGTCGAACTGCTGCGGCTTGCGCACCAGCTGCATGCACAGGTTATCGACGATTCTGTCCTCGAACTCAATATCGCTGTATTCTTTAGCCACCTCCCGGGCGGTAGCCAGAAAGAGCCCGTCGGAGAACTTCATGATGTTGGCTTTGTGGCCGGCGGTGACCTTCTTTCTTTTATTGGCGCGGGCATACTCGAAAGCAAATTTAACGATGCGGCGGCTGGCTGTCTCGGAGATAACTTTAAGGCTGACGGCGGAGTCCTCACTGACTTTGTTGCCCGTCGCCTCGGCCACCAGCTCTCTTAATTTAGCCGTCTCCGCCTTGCCCCTCTCGAACTCAATGCCGCTGTAGAGGTCTTCGGTGTTCTCCCTGACCACGACGATATCGACATTCTCGAATGTGGTCGGCGCTCCGGGATAGATTTTGCAGGGGCGCAGGCAGGTATAGAGGTCTAGCTCTTTGCGCAAAGCGACGTTGACGCTTCTGAAACCGGCGCCGACCGGGGTGGTCACCGGCCCCTTTATGGCGACCTTATTTTTGCGGATTGATTGCAGGGTGGCCTGTGGGAGCAACTCGCCCAGCTGCTCGCGGGCATCGGCTCCGGCGTAGGCCATCTCCCAGTTGATGCCAACACCGGTGGCGTCCAGCACCCGCTGGGTGGCCAGGCTGATTTCGGGCCCCACCCCGTCGCCGGGGATTAGCGTTATATTATGAGCCATAGATTTATCCTTCTAGCCCCCACCCCAATTATGTCTTATCCCGCCCGCCACCCTTATATGAAGCGGGCTAAAGCCCTTTTTACCCCACCCCCCGCTTTTTAACGGTTCTCTATCTTCCCATACCCACCCGCCCAAAAGGGTTTCACCCTCTTAGACTCTCTTTCCCCACCCCCATAAAGGAGAGTGAAGAGAGGTTTGACCTCTATCGGGTGGGAGGGTGGGAAGCAAAACACCCTCTAAAAACCGACCTAATCCCCCTCCTTATCCTCCCACCCCATTTTATATCCTTTCTCCACCCCTGGGGGTTTATTCTTATTCCCCCTAAAAAGAAATTGATAGAAGTATCACTTCTGTAGGGTGGGAGGGTGGGAAATAAAACGTTCTCTAAAAACCAGGCTAATCCCTCCCCTTATCCCCCCACCCCTATTTTATATTTTTTCTCTGACTGGTTTCCCCCTTTCGTAAAGGGGGACTAAGGGGGATTTTGCCCCCTATTATAACTTAAAATCCCCGTATTTCTGTATATAGGGCACCAGCCCGCCTTCATTAAGGATATTTAGCATAACTTCAGGCAGACAGCTAAAGCTGAACTTCTGCCCGCTGGTCTTATCATAGACGGTGCCCCCCGCCAGGTCCACCTTAAGCTCGTCCCCGTCGCAGATGCCGTCGGTGTCGCAGATGAGCACCGGCAGCCCCAGGTTGATGGCGTTTCTAAAGAAGATTCGGGCCACCGATTTGGCCAGTATGGCGCTGACCCCGGCCATTTTGATAACCAGTGGGGCGTGCTCCCGGCTGGAGCCGAGGCCGAAGTTACTGCCGCCGACGATAAAGTCCCCCTTACTCACTTTGCAGGCGAAGTCGGGGTCGGCGTCCTCCATAACGTGCTTGGCCAGCTCGGGCAGGTCGCTCCTTAAGTAGGCGTAGCGCCCGGGTATGATATGGTCGGTGGAGATATTATCGCCGAATTTAAAGGCTCTTCCCTGTAACATCTATGTTGCTCCTGGGTGAGACGTCTTTATTGTCTTCTCCCCATCATTTTTGAAGCCCACCTTCTGTCTTTAAAGCTCAAAATACCTCACGGGGGTCGGTGATTTCGCCGGTCAACGCTGTCGCCGCCGCCGTGGCCGGACTGCCCAGGTAGATAAAGGCTTCGGGGCTGCCCATCCGCCCCTTAAAGTTGCGGTTGGCCGTGGAAAGGCACGATTCCCCGCCGGCCAGCACCCCCTGGTGCAGGCCGAGGCAGGCGGCGCAGCCGGGGGGCATGATAGCGGCTCCGGCCTCAACCAGGGCGCGGATATAGCTGGCGCTGATGGCGTCCAGCATTACCTGCGGCGAAGCCGGGGCGATTATGAGCCGGGTGCGGGGGTGGCGTTTTTTCCCCTTTAAGATTTGGGCAGCGGTGGCGATGTCCTCCAGCCGTCCGTTGGTGCAGGTGCCGATGAACACCTGGTCGATTTTAGTCCCCTTCAGCTCTCTGGCCAGGGCGATATTATCCACCTGATGGGGTTGAGCTACCGTCGGCTCTAACGCGGCCAGGTTGATATTAATTGTTCTTTCGTAGTCGGCGTTGGCGTCGGCCGAAAGCGGCCGGAAATCCTCGCTCCGCTTCTGGCGGTTCAGGTATTCCCGGGTGACCCGGTCGACCGGGAAAAGGCCCACTTTGGCCCCCGCCTCCACCGCCATGTTGGCCACGGTTAAGCGGTCGGACATTTTCAGGCCGGCCAGCCCCTCCCCGCCGAACTCCAGCGCCTTGTAGGTGGCCCCGTCGGCGCCGATGGTGCCGATGAGGTGCAGGGCGAGGTCTTTGGCCATCACCCCCCGCCCCAAATTTCCCGAAACTAACATTCTGATGCTCTCCGGCACCCGGAACCAGGTTTTGCCCAGGGCGAAGACGACGGCCACATCTGATGAACCCATGCCGGTGGCGAAGGCGCCCAGGGCGCCGGCGGTGACGGTGTGGGAGTCGGCCCCGACGATGACATCCCCCGGTTTGGCCAGTGATTCGGCCACGAGCTGGTGGCAGACGCCGCCGCCGACATCGGAAATCAGGCAGCCCGTTTCCTTGGCAAACCGGCGCATAAACTGGTGGTCGCTGGCCAACTCGCGGTTGGGGCTGGGGGCGGCGTGGTCGAAAAAGATGACGGTTTTCTTGGGATTAGCCATGCGCTCGAACTTGCCGGCCTGGAACTGCCTTATCGTCAGCGGCCCGGTGGTATCCTGGGCGAAGGCCAGGTCCACCTGGGCGATAACAATATCTCCGGCGCGGGCGTCACAGCCCGATTTTAGAGATAGTATCTTCTCAGCTAACGTTTTACCCACTTAAGCCTTGCTCGCGACTCTAGCCGATTACCGCCAGGACATCGTCCCTGGCCACTTTATCGCCGCTGGCGAATTTTATCTCTTTGACTGTACCCGCCGCCGCGGTGGTTATGGAGTTGGCCATCTTCATCGCTTCCAGGATGAGGACGACGTCGTCGGTCTTGACCGTGTCGCCCACTTTAACCTCATAGCTGATGATGATGCCGGGCATGGGGGCGATAATCTGGGTCTCGCCGGCTTTTTTGGCCGGCGGCGGCGCCTTCTCCTCGACCTTCCCGGCGGCCTGGGGCGGTTCGGGTGGTTTCGGTGCTGCCGGTACCGCCGGTGCCGCCGCTGCTTTGGGTGCGGTGGCTGGTTCACCTTCCGCCGGCTCCACCCTTACGGTTAGAGCGCTGTCGCCCAGATAGACCCGGTAGCTCTTAACGCCGGAGCTTGGGGCGGCGGCGGCCTCTGCCTCGGCCAGCTTGCCCGCTTTCAGCTTCTCAATAAGCTCGTCCTCGCGCCTGACATCGTTTATCGTCTTGGCCTTGGTCTCCTCGGGCGGCGCCTCCAGCCCGTATTTCCATTTCAAAAAGCGCATTCCGGTGGTGGGGTAGAGGGCGTAGATAAGCACGTCCCCGATGTCTTTAGCGATATCCTTGGTCGCTTCTTTAGCCTTGTCCAGTTCCGGCTCCAGCATATCGGCGGCCCGGCAGGTGATCGGTTTCTCCCCCCGCGGGTAGCCCTTGAGGGCCAGCTTCTGGACTTTGGGGTCGATGGGGGCCGGGGGCTTGCCGTAGAGGCCGTAGCAGTAGTCCTTAATCTGGTCGGAAATCATCTTGTAGCGCCCGAAGAGCACGTTCTGCACCGCCTGGATGCCGACGATCTGGCTGGTGGGGGTGACCAGGGGCGGGTAGCCCAGCTCTTTGCGAACTCTGGGTAGCTCGGCATAGACCTCCTCGATTTTATCCAGGGCGCCGGCCTCCCGCAGCTGGGCGACCAGGTTGGTGGTCATCCCCCCCGGAATCTGGTGCATGAGCACGGCGGTATCGATGACGGACATGCGGGTGTTATCCAGAAATTCCCGGTACTTGGGGGCGATGGATTCTATATGCTGCCCCAGGGTAAACAGGTGGGGCAGGTTGAGGCCGGTATCCCGCGGCGTCCCCTGCAGGGCGACCACTATCGGCTCCACCGGGGGCAAAGAGGTGCGCAGGGCGAACGGTGCTAAAGCGGTATCGACAATATCCACCCCGGCCTCGATAGCCTTGAGGCAGCTCATCATCGCCATGCCGCTGGTGTGGTGGGTATGCAGCTGCACCGGTATCTTTATCGCCTTTTTCAGGGCGGAAATCAGCGTGTAGGCGTCGTCGGGGGATATCAGCCCGGCCATGTCCTTGATGCAGAAGCTGTCGGCGCCCATCTCCTCCAGGATGCGGGCTTTATTAACGAAATAATCAATATTATAGACCGGCCCCCCCAGCTTGCGCTCGGTCAGGGAGTAGCTCAGGCAGAGCTGGGCATGCTTGCCGCACTCTTTGACCGCCTTGAGGCTGGTCTCGAAGTTGCGTTCGTCGTTGACGGCGTCGAAGATACGGAAGATGTCGATGCCCACCTCGGCGGCATGGTGCACGAAGGCGGTGACCACGTCGTCGGCGTAGTTGCGGTAGCCGACCAGGTTCTGCCCCCGCAGCAACATCTGGAGGGGGGTATCGGGCATCAGCTTTTTCAGGATGCGGGGCCGGTCCCAGGGGTCTTCGTTTAAGAATCGGGTGGGCACGTCGAAGGTGGCCCCGCCCCACACCTCCATGGAATAAAATCCGGCCTTGTTCATCTCGGCGGCGATGGCTTCCATGTCTTCGGTGCGCATTCTCGTCGCCAGCGAGGACTGGTGTCCGTCACGGAAGGTAACATCGGTTATCTTTAATCGATTGGTTGCCTTCTCCATTAGATTATTTCCCCTTTTTATTATTTTTAAACGGGTTTTTGTTATTTTTACCGGGAGCTTTTGCGGGAGGTTTTTCCGTCTGAATATAGGCGATGCCCTTACAGTGGAATATTGCCGTGTTTTTTCTGGAGGCGGGGAGTACCGCGATTTTCCAGCGTCTCCAGCGCCCTGATGAGCCTGGCGCGGGTCTGCCTGGGGTCGATGACGTTATCTATATAGCCCCGCCCCGCCGCCAGGTAGGGGTGAGCGAACTTCTCCTTGTAGTCGCTCACCAGCTGCTGTCTGGTTTCCTCCGGTTTATCGGAATTGGCTATGGTCTGCTTGAAGAGGATATTTACCGCCCCCTCCGGTCCCATGACGGCGATCTCGGCGCTGGGCCAGGCGTAGTTGATGTCGCCTCGCAGGTGCTTGGAGCTCATCACGATGTAAGCCCCCCCGTAGGCTTTGCGGGTAATAACGGTGATTTTGGGCACGGTGGCCTCGGCGTAGGCGTAGATGAACTTGGCGCCGTGCCGGATGATGCCCCCCTTCTCTTCTTTAGGTCCCGGCATGAAGCCGGGGACGTCGACGAAGCTGACCAGGGGGATGTTGAAGGCGTCGCAGAAGCGGACGAAGCGGGCCCCCTTGTCCGAGGCGTTGATGTCGATAATCCCGGCCATGTGGGCCGGCTGCTGGGCAACTATACCCACCGCTTTGCCGTCCAGTCGGGCAAAGCCGACGATTAAATTAGGGGCGAAGTCCCGGTGCACCTCCATGAAGTCGCCGTTATCGGCCACGCTGGTAATTATCCGTTTCATGTCGTAGACCTTACCCGAGTTCTCCGGTATGATTTCAAGCAGATTCTCATCGCTTCGTTTTGGGTCGTCGCTGGGCTTGAGTCGCGGCGGGTCGTCGCGGAAGCTCTGGGGGAGGTAGCCTAACAGGCGGCGCACCGTCTCAAGGCACTCCTTTTCGCTCTCGCTGACGAAGTGGGCTACCCCGCTCTTCTCGGAGTGGACTTTAGCCCCGCCCAGTTCTTCGTGGCTGATGTCAACGCTTATCACCGCCCTGACCACGTCGGGGCCGGTGATGTACATCTGGCTTATCCCCTCTACCATGAAGACGAAATCGGTTATGGCCGGCGAGTAAACAGCTCCCCCCGCCGATGGCCCCATCACCACCGATATCTGGGGGATGACGCCGGAGCATAACGTGTTGCGCAGCAGTATGTCGCCGACGCCGCCCAGGCTGCCCACACCTTCCTGGATGCGGGCGCCCCCGGAGTCCCAGATGGCGATGACCGGCGCTCCCTTCTTCACGGCTAAATCGATAACCTTGCAGGCTTTCTGGGCCGATACCTCGGAGATGGTCCCGCCGAGGACGGTGAAGTCCTGGGAATAGATAAAGACCAGCCGCCCGTCAATCTTGCCCGAGCCGGCGACCACGGAATCGCCCAGGTATACCTGCTTATCGAGGCCGAACTCGGTGGCCTGGTGGGTAACGAAGGGGTCAAGCTCCTCGAAGCTGCCTTTGTCGATGAGTAAGTCAATCCGCTCTCGTGCCGTCAGCTTGCCTTTTTGGTGCTGCTGCTCGATGCGCTTGGCCCCGCCCCCCGCCCGGGCCTGCTTTTCCATCTTGTCCAGTTTGTCCAGTTTGTCCAGTTTATCTTTCATGGTCATCTCGGATTTAGAGTAAAAGTGTGTACAGATGTCAGTAATCTTATCATAGCGAGAGTGTTTTGGGCAAGTTTCGAGGCTAATTTTAGTCTCTGCCCCACCCCGTTTTTTAACCTAAGTGTTATTACCCATACCCGCCCGCCCAAAAGGTTTCACCTCTTTAACTCTCTTACCCCGCCCCCGTTTTATATCTTTGCCCGCCCGCCGCCCTTATAAGGAAACGGGCTTTAAGCCCTTTTTGCCCCGCCCCTTTTTTGCCAGTGTTTTCTTTCCCATACCCACCCGCCCAAAAGGCTTTGCCTCTTAAGACTCTTTAACCCCGCCACTTTTGGGTGAAAATTATCCCCTTCTCCCCACCACTATAAAATACAAGGCGGTACCAAGAGGTACCACCTGAAGCTAAATCACATATAAAGAGGTATTAGGATTTACCTATTTTCACTCTTTATGACTATATGCCTGTATCTCCAACTTAGTAGTTGGTATCCTTCATTGGGGCAACGCAGCAGAATCTACAGCTTCCTTCGAAATCCCTGCATTCAAAAAAGCGGATTGAGGAACCCCTGCAATTAATGCTTCGTGTATCTGAGGAACAATAAATACTAAATTGCCAGTACTTGGATCTACCGTTCCATACTGGCTAATTTTATTTATTGCCTTTGCCTTATCTATTTCCGTTTGAGTAGATCCAACAATAATTAATGTCGGATGAGAAACCCCATTAGATAATGCTTCTGTAATGTCGGTTATAATTTCACCGGTTTTAGAATCTATTATACTGTATTGATCCACTGAAATTACTGCTTGTGCCCAGGCTATGGCAGAATCACGAATTCCTGCTTCTTTCAATACAGCAGCTGAAGTATTCATTCTTACTGCCTTAAGTACGTCAATACTTATTCTATAAGACTTTGGATCTTCAGTAACACAACTGCTAGATATCGAGTTTATTGCTATTGCCTTCTCAATATTATCTTCATCAATCTCTACTGTCCGTAAATCCTGTGTAAGTCCCGCTTTAACAGCACTATATAAATCAATATCAAACTGCGTCGATTCGAAAATATCTTCTGAACCAATACTATAACGAGGAATTAATCTGCTCAACGCATCATTATATTCCTTATTCTTACCCAGATAAGAACCAGAACCCAATACAACCTCCTCTTGAGATGAGCCATCAGCACCATCACCGGAAGATTGAATTTTCCGCGGTAGCACCACATAACCATAAGCTGTTGTGTTATATATCTCTAGATCATTATGCTGAGGCCTACTTAATAACACCTTGCTATCACAAGTATAACTAATATAATTTTCATTAGAATTGCATCCCATTACCAAAGTCATTATCAAACACAGAATTATTATTATAAATTTCTTAATCAATTTCACCCTCAGCCTAAATCAATATCATTTATATTCCGCTAACCAATAATTCGCCCTCTCCCCTCATATTCACCTTGTATTCTACTCAACTGTGACAATGATATGACCTTTGTACGTTGAGGTCAAGTTTCCGACTTTCTCCCTGCCTGCCGGATTTCATTTATAAAATTCTCCTATCAATTAAGCTATTCATTTGACAATAGACACTATTTTTAAATTACAAGATATACGTATATTATGAGTAAAAAATAGATAGTAAATCAGCCAACATTTCTGCCCCTTCTCCCCCCAACAATAGCTAGCCACGCTGCCCAAAGGGTGCTAAAATATGGGTAGCTATGGAAAGCCGGTCAACTTTAGCCGTCACCCGCTGCGGGAACCTTGATTTGCGCTGGGGAGAGCGCACCTATGTCATGGGTATCCTCAATATGACCCCGGACTCTTTCTCCGGCGATGGCGTCGGTGACGATATCGAAGCCGCCGTAGCCAGGGCAAAACAGATGGCCGAAGAAGGCGCCGATATAATAGATGTCGGCGGCGAGTCTACCCGCCCCGGCCTGGCCCCGGTCTCGGCTGAGGAAGAGCTGAGGCGGGTGATTCTGGTTATCGAAAGGCTGGCCGCCGAGCTGACCGTCCCCATCAGTATTGACAGCTATAAATCGGAGGTGGCGGAAAAAGCTTTGGAGGCGGGGGCGGTGATGCTCAACGACCAGTGGGGCTTAAAGCGCGACCCCCGCCTGGCCGGGCTGGCCGCCGAATGGAGCGTCCCCATCGTCCTGATGAGCAATCAGCGAGATAAGAGCAGGTACGACGCTGACCTCAAGCGTGATACCGCCGACTATAACGACCCCATAGCCGAGATAATATCTTCTCTCAAGAGAAGTCTGGAGATAGCCTCGCAGGCAGGCGTGCCCCGGGAGAACCTTATTTTAGAC
>Ga0315553_10002221_pt1 | contig 15690 bp, 15 predicted proteins | sample SalMarSW160140MG_FD_203099 | JGI IMG/M metagenome (GOLD analysis project Ga0315553, IMG submission 203099) | Salt marsh sediment microbial communities from the Plum Island Ecosystem LTER, Massachusetts, United States - Salt Marsh Sediment SW1601-40 ... | reverse complement strand
TGACCCAGCCAGGAATAAAGAAAGGCATGAAAAAGAAATAAAATGCAAGATTCACACCTCCAGTAGCTAAAATAGTAATCCCTACTACTCCCATAATAAATCCTCTAATATATTTCGAACGGAATTCTTCTAAAGAAGCATTGTTTAACTGAAGGTTTATCTTTTTAATATTACCTAGAGAAATTAGGATGAAAATCAAAGCGATAAATCCAGTAATTCCAGTTGCTATGCTTAAAACAGTCAGAATTGCTACTATTTGTATATTTTTTCCAAAATCTTGAAAATTTTTTTTAACATCTATATTTGACATTTTCACTTTCGAATTTTAAATTTAGATACTTATGATCATTATTTCAATTATCATTGAAATCATTATGGGAGTCCATCAATTAATTTAATGAATGTTATAGAAAAAAAAAGACAAAAATCGGACTACACGAATATTATTAGTAAAATAAAATAAAATTTTTTATAGAAATCAAAAAAAATGGGTACTCGTGCTAGCGTGAAGGATTTATTTTATAACAATAAATATTGCTGAAAAAAAAAGCGCTATTAAGTATTGAATAATTAGAATCATGAGATTTTAATTTAAGCATAATTGGTGAGTAAGAAATGAAAATGAGTAATGTAGAAAAAAAGTTTGTTAATAACAAACGACATGCTCAGAAGAATTTAGAACTTATCGGGCGTTTATTTAATGCTTTCGATTTAAGCAAAATGAATAAAGTATTGGAAATTGGATGTGGCGTTGGAGTAGTTTCCGCACATTTAAACTCTGTGTATAGGATGGATGTTATTGGGACAGATGTAGATCCAGAGCAAATTGAAATAGCAAAAAAATATAATAAGGAGAATGAGAATTTAAAATTTATTAGTGCAAATGCTACAAAACTTCCATTTGAGAATAAAAAATTCGATATAGTCTTATTACTATGGGTTATGCATCATATAAACGATTGGGGTAAGGCTTTGAAAGAAATAAATCGCGTGCTAAAAATAGAGGGGCTTTTAATTTTTTCTGATCTTGCGTATTCAAGGAGAATTGCGACAATCGGTAAGTTCGCATCTTCTATTAGAATTTTTAAGCACATCGTGCAAAAATACGGTGTTTATACAATTGATGATATAACAAATTTTTTAAAAAGAGATAAATTTGAAATTATTTATAGAGAAAGCCCTAAAAGAGGGGTATTATCGGGATGTCATAATATAATTTTTCAGAAAAATATAAGTGAAGATATAAAAAAATAGAATTATGAGATTATGTGAAAAATTGAACCCCAGAAAAAATAAATAAAAAAAATAAAATTAGAAACATAAAAATACATAAAAAAGTTGGTTTAAAATGAGTATAAAAAGACATGAAGGTCATGAAAGAGAATTTCCAAACGCGCATATTTATCATGCTATATTGCCAGTAGGATTTTCCTTAATTTGGTTTTTAGATTCAATCGTTTTTCGAATTTCAATATTTTTTAACGACTATGTTCTATTTGTAATTCGGTTAATACTTTTTTTAGTGGTTCTAGCTATCGCTCTAACTTTTATTTCACTATCTCATCGTGCATTATTTAAATCACACCAACCACCTAATTCTTTGATTACGAACGGAATTCTTAGATATACGAGAAATCCAATGTATTTTGGAATATTATTAATCTATGTGGCATTTATCTTTCTATCGATTTCGTTAATTAGCATTGGTTTTTTTATTCCAGTCTTTTTGGTTTATAACAGGATGGTAAACTTTGAAGAAAAAATTCTTGAAAACATGTTCGGTGAACCATTTTTAGAATACAAACAAAAAGTGGGAAAGTGGTTACCAAATCCATTTAAGTAATCATTAGTAAGACTCATTCCATTAATAACGAAGATTCAGTTCTAGAAAACCGTATATAGTAGTACTATAAACAGATTTTAAAAGAAGAGATAAAAGTAAAAATAAATTAAAGTTAAGTCTATTAATTGAGTGTCCAATAGAAACTTAAATATACTTATTGTAATTATATAATAAGTAGTATATCCAGATTAGTATGAAGAAATTAATACCCTATTGATTTTTATACTATTTTAATAGGATCGTAATTAAAAACATGAAATAGCATTCTGTATGGCCACTCCTAAAACGGACCCTAATATATTGGAAAGTTATACTTTTTTTGTTATACCTAGTTGGGGACATTTACTCGGTTATCCCACCTTAGGTCAATATTCTAACCACAATGTGTCGAAAATATCTCATGACCTTGTTGTTTTTTTCAGTGGTGCTGACTGTTCTGTTCAAATAGAAGAGGGGACTCTATATTATCTCTTTGGTCTAGGATATTATTACAATCAATTTGAACTTGAAAGTGGAAGATATATTACTGATAATCGACAATTAACGGGTTTAATACTTTCAGATTTCGTTTACGATTATCTTTCGACCTCAAAAAATGTAACTTTAGAAAACGATCGTGACATAATCGTAAGCGAGAATCTCTTTATGTTACCCATAGATTTATCCTTTAAATCTGAAACCAAGCGTACGTTTATTCAAGGAACGCTTATGAGAAATCTATTCATTCCTTATAAGGATATTATCTTAGAGTTTATGGAAACATTGAGAAATCCACAATCCTTTCAAGTAGACAAAACAGGACCAATCTTCTTGAGTACACATCGGGATTCTTATAATCAAATCTTAATTTCTTCCGAAATGGACTATGAAATGAAAACTAATTTCTTAAGCCCAACGGCAGGATTAAACGGAATTACATTTGACTCTAAAAAGCATTTAGAGCAAAATTTTTCACACCAGAATTTACAGTACATTGAAGAATTAGTATTAAACCTTAAAAGGGTTTATTCTACGATAGATTATGATCCAATGTATTTGTTCTCAATATTAGTAAATGCTGCTTTAAGGTTTAGATCAGAAATAAGTTCTCCTAATATTCAAAAAGTTGAGAGATCAAATAAAAAAATGCCAAAGGAATCAATATTTCTCTCTGCTGAACCAAGGATGCATTCTTTTGTCAATTGGCCGGAAATTTTTAGGAGAAGAACAAAGGATGAGTTGGAAAGGTCGGTAGTTCAAGCAACAAGTAAATTATATCAACCAAAAGAAGCTGATAAAGAAATTATTAGAGTTGAGGAATTTAGGGGGGAACAGGAGGAATTCAAGATTAGAACCATGAAACGACCTACTGTCGAGTTAAAACCACTCCCAACTCTTCCAACGAGTAATTCTTTAGATATTCTTCTTGCTATAAAAAATATAGTAAATCAGGATTATGATATTAGGTCCATAGGGAGATCAATTGAAATTGCTCGAGATTACATTAAAAGTATGGTTTTACATTCTAATGTTTTATGGGAAATGAGTAGATGTGTTAACCTTTATCAACGCGTAGAACCGAATGTAGGATTAAGCTCTAACGAGAAATTCGAATTAGTAGAACAAATCGAAAAATGGATTAATTTAATGAACAAAAGACAATCATCTTAAATTGGTGTATGGTCATAGTAAATTATAAGTCAATCGTAAAAAACTTACAAAAACATTATTCAGACGCTACGGAAGTAGTTGTGTTTAATAATAAAGCAAAAGTTTTTCACTTAACTGGCAGCTGGAATGTATCGAAAGATCTTAAAGGAGTATTAGCTATTTGGGGAAGCGCTAAAGCTCAGTTTGTGAATATGAGTGGCATAAGATATTCCGTTCTTCAAATGGAACCAGAAAGATTTATAGCTACTAACAGACAGAAAAAAGGACACTTAGTTGGTTCATCCATACCTGGAACTGATATGTATCTTATAGCTCACATCAAACCAAAAGCAAAGGGATGGATGCATATGGCATATCCAGCTATAGCAAGGGCAGCAGCAATGATGAGAGACGGATCAAAATCACAATTTATTGAGACTGAAGTAGATGCTTCCGATGACAACAATTTGATTGATATAAGCAGTAGATTAGCGCAACCCTCAGTTGATCCATATCTTAAGGCGGAAGTGGAAGGTTTTTTGGATTGGATTAAAAATCCTCAAGGATTAAATTCTTATCTCCTTCATTCATTACAAGAAAACGATCCATATAGAATCTCCAAACTTGCGGAGATTTATGATGAATTATATAGGATTTTTTACACTTAGGTTTTATAGATTCTTTGTTAAAAAATTATCGCTTTAGATAAATCGAAATTATGTCGCCATCCTCAATTACATGATCTAGGTTATCATATTTTTGACCAGGGTGTTTAGCAGATTTACCCCATACTAACGAGTAGCGATAATCGGTTATGAATCGTTTGTGAATTTTTCGACAGAGATTTTCAAGGGTATCACCTTGGTGGAGAATTATTGGTTCAGTCATATCAGCGTCTTCTCTTGGTGGTTTCAAAAAAACTCGTATTAAATTCAGTTCTTTGAAGATATAATGCTTAAGAGTATCAATATTTTCTTTATTTTTAGCTGAGATCATGACCCAGTGTTCATGACCAATTGCTTCAGTGATACTCTCATCCGAAATTTCCTCTTTCATTAAATCTAATTTATTAATTACTACAAATTCTCTTGTATATATACGATTTCCAAATATGAAATCTATTAATTGATCGGGAGTAATATCTGGTTCAGAGAAATAAACTCCCGCGTTCCGAACTTTTAATTCATTCATTAGAGATTTAACTTCATCTGTATCCATGAGTTGGTGACCTTTATAAGTAAAATGAATTCCTCCACGTGTACGCTCTTTAATAACTATTTTAGGTGGTTTTGTATTTAACCGGATTCCTGCGTTATTCAATTCCATTCTAATAGTTTCCAAATCAGAAAGATTAATAGTCCCATCAGGAAGAAAACAGATTATAATTAACACTAACTCAGCCGAACGTACTGCTGCTAATACTTCCTTTCCTCGCCCTTTACCAGCGGCAGCACCCAAAATTATTCCCGGTAAATCAATAAGCTGGATTTTAGCATCTTCGATATTCATCATACCAGGTATGGCTGTAACAGTAGTAAAATCATATGCTGCAACTTTAGAATGAGTATTCCCTTCAGTTAGCAAATTTAATAAAGAAGATTTCCCAACTGAGGGAAATCCAATGAACGCCACTTGAGCATCTCCTGTTCTTTTAATATGGAAACCACCACCTCCACCCTTTTTAGAACTGGCAATGCGAATCAAATCTTCGCGGAGCTTGGCCAATTGTGATTTAATTGTATTTATACTTTTTTGCGTCGCCTTGTTTACCTTAGTGGAAGCCAATCTTTCTTCTAATTCTGCTATTCTTTCTTCGACTTTTTCTGACATGTCATACCTTTAAAAAAGAAAAAGATGCAAATACAAAAAATTTTTCGAAAATCATTGAAATTATTTCTTTATGATATAGTTCGTGTGATAATACACACACGTATATAGTTTTTATATAATATATTCAGGTTTAGCCAGAGTATCTTTATCGGTAATAATTTTATAATCAAAATGATTTTTTAGAAGTAGTCAAAAATCTAAACTTTTTCCTTGGACTACAGCCAAAACCAGCAGGGTGGATATATGATGGAATTTGGTTAGGGATTCAAGGAGGTCCTGATATAGTTGATAAAAAAATAAAAAAAGCATTACAGCATAAACTAAAAGTATCAGCAGTATGGTGTCAAGATTGGCAAGGTATTCGATTTACCTCATTCGGTAAGCAGTTATTCTGGGATTGGAAATTTGATGAAAAAATTTACCCCGATCTCCCAAATTATATAAAAAGATTGAATAAAAAAGGAATAAAATTTCTAGGATACATCAATACAATGCTCGCTATTGAAGGTACTCTATATAAAGAAGCATCTAAAAAAGGATTCTGTTTAAAAAACAAAGAAGGTGAAGATTATCTTGTCATGATGATCAACCGCATCCACTGATGATTGATCTTCACCATACTGCAAAAATCCTTTATCACTTGCTTGGTTTCCACTTGATGGAAAAAAAAGTGTCCTATCTAATATTATTCCTCCATTTTGCTTCGAAACTACCTTAGCGGTGAAATCTACAGCATAAGGATCGTCCCAGTATAATTTTTGAGTCATCTTTATTTAAATCTCATATTGTTTAATTACTACCATATTTGATTTACTATTTTATTATAATGATGAATTCTAATTAAAATCAAAAGAAAGGTTATTATTTACTATTGAAAATTCACTCCTTCTTAGCAAGAAATGTCTAATCATGGTTATATTTCATAAGATTCTATTATCAACCCAAAATCTTGAAAGTGGCGAATATTCCTTGTTATCAATTTTTCCGCATTAAAAAGCTTTGCTGTTGTGCCGATTATACAATCCGCTAAATCTAGTATAATTCCTTTTGCTCTTAAGGATCCTTTTAAACTTCCTGATTCCTTAAGAATTTGTGAATTTAGGGGAATTACATGAAATTCAGATAGCAATTTTTCTATTTGGTCTCTGATTTGAACATAAATTTTCTCACTTCTTTTTTCTTTTGTATATCCTAAGCCATCATAAATTTCAGCAATAGAAACAGCAGAGATGCATGTAGTTTGATCAGAATAGAGCTTTAAAACAGATTTTACATTAGATCTACCACGCCAAATATCAATAATAACCGTTGTATCCACGATGATCACAATTAATCTCCCCAGGTTTCTGAGAACTTTAATGAAGAAATAATAGCATCTTTCTTTTTTCCTTCCTTAATAGCTGTTTCAAATTCATCTAAAACATTATCCGAAAGACTTTTTGCTATACCAAAATGTTTTAAGGGGTTTTTCTGTTGATTTGCAATTAACCGTTCAATTAATTCTGAAAAACTTTCATTCGGACCTTTTAATTTCTTCAGGTTTTTATATATATCATCTCGAATTGAAATCATTTTTGAAGTCATATTTTTAACCTTTAACATAAATATTTATATAAATATTTATATCTATAAGCTTTTAATATTTTCTATGTTTATACCTAAAAGCCAGTTCAATAAGTAATTGGACTATTTCTTTCTATATATCTAAAAAATTCATTTTAATTTTTCATATACTTCAAGCAATTAACTTGAGGAGGATTGGATTGTGGAGAGAACTGAAATCAAGAAAGAAAATTAATCTGCAAATTCTTCTTCTATTTGACTTAAATCCAAATTTAGAAAATATTCATTGATAATTTTATTGTATTCTGGTTTGGCATTACTTATTAAGTTGCGAATGAGAGGTATGTTGATTTTAATAAGTGCTTTAGATGGAATAGAGAACCAATTTTTAATTCCAAGAATGTAAACATTCCAGGGTGCCTTAGTATCTTCTTGGGATCGCTTAAGTATTTCCTCAGTTAAAAAAATCCAGAAGGATATGAGATTGGGTGAAATTTCTACATTTTGATTAAAGGTCGCACGTTGAAAGGATCCAAATGCTAAAACTTCTTTAAGATTGGGATAATATGAATTAAAATCGAGGAAGATTTTACTATCAACGATATCATTTAAAGAATCGATATCCTTAAGAGTGATCTTATTGAATATATTTTGAAGGTCTTTTATCATCATATTAGGTAATGAAATTATAATTAAGTAAAGATTAACAATACCTTTTGCGAGGTATGCGTTTCGAATATTGTTTACGATATTAAAACAATTGATAGTATCATTTGTCCTCTGAAAAATTAAGCATGGTGGACTATTTACTTGAATAAGATTCTCTGGGTGAGTGAAATTGATGTTGCTACCAATCCTAAAAAAATTATTAAATTCACCTTCTAATCCATTTTACATTAAGTCTTTTGGTTATTAGTCACTTTATTTATCAATTTGAATTAAAAATATAAGCGTAATTTTCACTCGCAATAGCTAAAGCCACAGCAGAAGCTAAATGCATTATTTTAAAAAAAGAGATAAAAGTAAAAATAAATAAATTTTAAGTTTAGTCGTTATAAGCTAAATTTAGGAATGTTTCCAAATGATGATCATTTCTAAGTTTTGAGAGAAAATAATATAAGACTAATCAATTACATAAATGTAAAAGTACAATAAATCCTTATTAGCATAGTGGGGGTGATACCCAGCTTTATTTACGGAAAAAAATATGGACGCAAAAAAAAATTATATCCGCAAAATAACTCAGATTCTTTTAAAAAATAAAAAAATATCCTATTTTTCATTATTAAAAGTTTTTTTCGACCCATTCTTCAAATTTTATTTTCCTGAGTTGTTCTGCCCACAAAATTTTAATGTTGGGCTCATTAGGAAGTAGATTCTGGCTTTTTAGAAGATCGTATAATTTATTAACTGCTTTTTCAATAAGAATTTCATAAATGGATGCTATTTTTCCATCTATGTGGAGTAGATTGTGAATGTCCTCTTTTGAATCTTGGATAATCTTTATCCAATTTTCAGCAAATTTTAATATATATTTTTCCATTAATCCCAAATTTTCCTTTGTAAAAATTGGAAAATCGATAGTATATTTATCACCTTCTTGTTTAATCAGATGATACCATTCTAAATTTAATAAATGGTTTTTCACGGTTTCTTTAGTCCATTGATACTTTATTTTACAATCATATTCTTCTTTAGATATTAAAAGCGGTTTTGGAGCAAAATTAAGTTTATGATAGAGCCCATCAAAAGTTTTTGGGCTTTCCGCCAATGTGATTAGAATTTCTCGTCTTACTCTATTATCTAAAACCCAAGGTATTTCCGCTTCATCCCAAGGTTTGGCTGTTCCAAAATCAAACCATGGTTGAATTTCATCTATATTTATTCTTCCTTGAAAAATATAATTATGATATTTTGTATTTTCCTTCATGATTAATTCCTAATATCTTTAGATTTTATCTTTTAAAAGTTTTCATAATACTTTAAAAATCTCAAGAAGGAGGAGCCATCCCTTTCGTTTATAGATCTTTTTACTTTGTTCATCAATTACGAATTCTCCAAGTTCTTTTAAATCAATTAAGTCTGCATTGAAAGATTCTAACTTAAATAAGGGAGCATCATCCCCAACTTTTATTCTATTCTTACCCCTTTTTTCATTCACATCTCTATTTTTTTTTAATTAGTTTTATTCTATTCTAAATTTATTTATAATTTTGTTTCTTCTTGGAGCATTGCTTCTATTAGAATTTCAGTTGCTTCGTTTTCGGTCAATCCTTTAGCCATGAGTTCATCCAACCATTTTTGTGGAAATCTACCTAACGAAGCTTCATGAGATATGCTCGAAGTAGGATCAATCGCTCGAATAAAAGGACGTGATCGACAGATTGAACCTTTCCCAAGAACTATTTCACTACATTCGACATGACCATTACAATATGGTGCATTTCCTTCCGTAATTCCATACATTAAAACTTCTCCCCCATCTTTCGCAGCAGCTTTCATTTTAATAACGCTTCTTGCATGATCGCCTTCAAGGAACACAGAATCTCTAATTCTTATTGAATCCTTTTTATTTTTTCCAAAAGCTCTAACCGTTGAACTGACGACGCTATCTTTCATAGCATAAATATCGAGTAAAATTTTTACTTGTCCAGGAGTTCCTTTTGTGAGATTAAAATTATTTTCAAAAATACTATTTTCTCCAACATAAATATAGCCAACTGGAGCTACTAAGGCGCCACTCTGTTCTCCATGATAATGAGTTTCATTATATGTAAAATTACAATTTTTACCGATATAATAATGGCCAAACATTTTATGGGTTAACCCATTAGCATTTGGAAAACTACAATGGGCTTGAATTGTTACTTCAGTATTATCCTCAGCGATTATACGTGGAAAAATCTCCTGAATACCCGTTTCTTTATTAACCCCAAAACATAAGTGAATCGGATCATCCAGTTTAGTTCCTTCTTTTATTATTACATCTGCAACAACACCATTAGGAATTTCTCGTCCCTTTATTATGATCCCATTTATTTGTTCTATCCCTGAAATTTTATTAAAATTTAATAAAAGTTTAGCCCCTTTGCCGTGCCCTGGTAAAAAATCCCGGATGTCGATATTATAATCTTCCAAGCTATCTAATATCTCTTGAGGATATTCATTATTCGTCATGAATTCCTTCCTCTCTGAAAATTCTTTCTATATATTCATCGTCAAAACATCGAGCTCCATTTTTAAATAATGTTCTTTTACACCATCCTTTTAAACCTGCTTTAGCACAATACCTTACCATTACCTTTGGAAATTCATCTGTTATTACAGCCTCACCTTTCCACAATAGTGTCCCATAATCTGCAATCATCCCAATGTCTTCTCGATGTGTGATTAATAATATAGTCATATTGAAAGCTTTAATTTTATTAAAGATATTAAGGAAATCTTCTGTGATAATCACATCTAATCCGCTATCAGGTTCATCCAATATTATCAATCTAGGTTGCATAGCTATAGCAGCAGCAAGCTCTACCCTTTTCCTTTCTCCTCCACTTAACGATTCATCAATTGTTCTTGAATAAAATTTCTCTGGTTCTAAATTTACTATTTTTAGTGCATCAACAACTTTTTCTTTTATATTCGTCTTATCTTTAATCCCTAATGAAATATACTTAAAAACTGGTAGACCATCAATTCTTGCGGGCTCTTGCCATGCTAAAGTAATCCCGAGCTTTGCTCTTTCGGTAATAGGTAAGTTTGTGATATCTCTATCATTAAAATAGATTTTCCCATGTGAGACTTTATAGTTATCTACTCCCATAATAGCATATGCAAGAGTTGATTTCCCAGAACCATTTGGACCAATAATTGCATGGATTGTTTCTTCCTTTACTCCAAATGAAACATTATTTACAATAACACATTTCTTATCCAAAGTTGGTATTGATACATGATCCATTTCTAATAGCATTTTAATAGGGAAAATAAGGATTCTAATTACATTATGTTAAATAATAAATTGAAGTTTTAATCCTTTTTTAACAATTCAAATTTAAGGTTATAAAAAAATTAATACTAAAGGTAAATAAATCTTTCCATATAGTATAAAGAGATTTGGTTATAATAACCCGAAAAATAAAAAACTGCGCTATGTCCACCCAAGGGCATCCAAAGAATAGAATATTTATCATTACCTTTTGCGAGGTATGCGTCTCGAATATTGTTTACGACATTAAAATAATTGATAGTATCATTTGTCGTCTGAAAAATTAAGCATGGTGGATTGCTTGCTTGAATAAGATTCTCTGGGTGAGTGAAATTGATGTTGCTACCAATCCTAAAAAAATATTTAATTCAGCTTCTAATCCATTTTACATTAAGTCTTTTGGTTATTAGTCAATTTATTTATCAATTTGAATTAAAAATATAAGCGTACTTTTCACTCGCAATAGCTAAAGCCACAGCAGAAGCTAAATGCATTATTTTAAAAAAAGAGATAAAAGTAAAAATAAATAAATTTTAAGTTTAGTCGTTGTGAGCTGAAATTATTAAATCTGCGAATAATCTCATGTCGTTAAGTAATACATTTAACTTGTCCATAGATTCTCTCTCTAATTCACCTGACTTCATGACAAATACGGCGATAATATATTTAAAGATATGGAGCTCGATCCCTTTTCCGTCCTCACTTTGACCCGTGAAACGGCAGGAGTCGGACATAAATATGTTCTCTCTTACTGTATTACACGCGTCAATAAAATCCCTTAAGTCCCCCCTTAGCGTCAAACCACTACTAACACCTTGAACGTTGTGAACCAACACATTACCTGAAACGTCAGAAATAATTATTTTTGCTTTTATTTCCTCAAGTTGACTCTCTGCTTTTTCCACTGATTTCTTCAGGTCTTTATACGACGAAATCAAAATATCGCGGAATATTTTAGCCAATTCATCTTGCTGATAAATACTTGTAAGTTTCAACTCGAAATCGTAATCCTTAAACGTGTCTAAAAATATTTTCTTAGCGTTCTTTACGTTGGTATCTAATAGCTCCTTCTGATAGGATTCTGTATCGTACTTATGTAAAAACAAGAAGATCTTGGGTTTCTCGTTATTTTTCCGATGGATATCCAACAAACCCTCAAAATATTCCTTCGCTTTATCAAAAGTATCCGGATCGTGCAAATCAACAATACAAATCAAGAAATCAGTCCCCTTGAAAATATCTGGCCGGTCCATGTATTCTTTTCGATATTGTTCCTGGCCGCCGAAATCGAAGATTCCAACTTGAAGACCGAGAAAGGGATGCCTTCTCGTTTCGTATAAAATTGTTGGACTCAATTTCTTCGTATCTTCTGGTTTCGTCTCAGCAAATGCTACGGAGTAAAGGCTAGTTTTTCCACAGCCTCCCAAACCCACTAAACTTATCTTCAAGATTAATAACCTTTAGTAATTATAACTGATTAACATTTAATAATTAATTTTTACAATGAATTAAGTTTTAAAAAAGTATAGAATTTGAGTATTTGATAATTTCCTTTATATTTTAAACATGTAATAATCTAATAAAAAAAAATTCATTATGAAATAGTAAAGTACGGACCTTTCCCTTGTTCCCAGAGTAGTTCGCGGGCTTCTTTAAACTCGCGAAGCGATTGCTCTGGGATTTGAGTGTTATATGCGTAAAGACTCTTTAAATTTGGTAATTTTTTGAGGGGTTCAATGTTGGTTATGGGATTTCCGGTGAGATTCAATGATTCCAGACTCATCAAATTTTCGAGGGGTCGTATATCAGTAATCTGATTGCTATCAAGATTTAAAATCCTTAGGTTAACGAGTTTTTCAAGACCCTTAATTTCTGTAATTTCATTAGAACTGAGGTCTAATTTGATTAAATTAACGAGTTGATCAATACCTTTTATTTCATCTATTTTATTACCACTTAGTCTCAACACACATAATTTAATAAGCTTATCGAGGTTCTTAATTTCAGAAATTTTGTTAGATCCTAAATCTAAACGTGTTAAATTAACTTGAGCATTGAGCCCTTCGATTTCGGTTATATCATTTCCATCGAAAAACAAATCTTCTAAATTCGTTAGAGTTCCCAATCCCTCGATTTTGGCAAGATGATTTCCGTTGAGTTCCAGACGAAGAAGCTCAGTCAATTTTTCAAGACCCTGAGCGTGTTTAATGCTGACATGACACTTACCTCCTAAGTCCAGCAACTTTCTGTTTTGATCAACTTTGACCTCTTGAGCGCTGTAAAAAACACCTCTAAACTCATGTTCCCTAACAATTACTGACACCATCATTTTCCACCTTTGATAATTATTGCCCACTTTTAAAAAGAAATATTAATAGAGTAAATAAAAACTAATCATATTTAAGTCTAATCACCCATAAAATTTAGTTATCCTGCTGAATCTTGTGGTCGCTTCCTTTCCATACTATATTCGTAAGAATTCATCATAATATCTAACAATTTGGGACCTAAAGCAAGAGAATAAAAACCACTAGATATGTATTTGTGGTCAAACACCAAAGCTTCTTCTCCGGGTTCCTTACATGTTAAAATTCTATTTTCTATCTCAAATAACTCTTTTATTTGCTTTAAAAATGGCTTACTGCTTGCATAGATAACCGCGCTTTTTCCGCCAAGGTAAGATCCATCACCATCGTAAAAACCAAGTAGGAACGCTAGAGCGACTTGTCCAGGAGTAGTTAACCACCACTCTATGTTTGTAAGCTCTGACATTTCTTTTGCCTTTTTGAGAGCGTGTACTACATAATCTGGGACACTCTTTTGTTCAGACTTTGAACTCTCAAATCCTAAATCGTCGATATCCTTAGCCATTTCTTTACAATCGATAGTAAGATAAGTAGTTTCATATCCTTTCAGTTTCCCTTTATAGTTTTTGTATCTTATACGGAATTTAATACGGTTCAAAGGAAGTTCAACTTTTTTAGCTAATTCTTCTAAACGATCATAATCTTTTACTGCGAGCTCAATACGCATGCGATAAGGAGCTCCGCTTCGAGACCCATCTGCCCGCAAGAAACCAAACCAATAAGAAACTTCTCGCTTTTTTTCAATACCTCGGAAATAATGCGGGTTTCCAACTGTATACTGCTGATTTGAATATTCTTTTAAATCAACATTTAAGTCTCTATATCTCTGAAGTTTATCAAAACATTTTTGAGCGCGATCTCCAAAGATTTCAAAAAGAGAATCTTTAAATTGTTCTAAGCGTTCTTTTGAGAATTTGAAATGAGGATTATACCATAAATTGCTGGGCATCGTGATACGAGCAAGTACATTTTTAATAGCACTGTTTGCTCCAGCTAAAATTAAACCAAGTTCTTTATTTGTCACTTCGATTTCACCTGAAACTCTTCCTAATTCTTTTTCTATCAAATCAACAAATCGGATGGTGTCCAGTTCGTTATTTTGATATCTTTTGATAATCTTGAAGCAACCAAGTGCTTTTACGTCTAATTTTTCTTCTAATTTTTCCTGTAATCTTAGTAGCGAATTTTTATTAATGACATAATCTGGATTAATCTCAGCATTTCGAGTCCAAACTGATCTAACATATGTAATACTCCTTCCTAATAATCGAGCAAGATGTCCATGTGAAAACGCATTACCTCTTATTGTCACTAGCCTATTTGGAAACATTAATGCTAATTCTTCAGAAAGTTGCTGGATTTCATTTCTCAAATCCATAATCAAATCTTTAGTAGTATAAGAGATTTGCTCAAATTGTGCAAAAAACTGGTTAAGGAGTCGATTGACCCGTGTTTTGTTCAAGAGATCGTCAGAATTTTTATCAGATAAATAATGTTTCATGGCCCTAATCTTTGCGAATAGCTCAATTTTTGAGGGGTCGATTTTTTGGAGCGTTCTTACAAGGGAGTGTAATTCTTTTTGTTCAGTGTTAGATAGTTTTTTATGTTGCGCTTTGGTGTATAATTTCATGAACGCTATTGCCACTTCATCTAGCTCGCTATAATTCTCAACGATTTCTTTTAACTTAACTTTAAGTTCGGAACTAATTTCCTCTTCGGATACTTCTTCTATCCAATTTTTCAGTGCCTTCTCAACATTATTTTTCTTTTTTTGTGCTTGTTTTAAATTACTATAATTCTGCGAGAGATAGGTGAAAAAGTGGCTTCGGATTTGATTAACGCGCTGTTTGTCCCAGAAATCGTAAAAATACTGCCCATCTAAATAGTATTTAATTTCCCGTATGCCTAGGAGCAGCTCAATTTTTATGGGATCGAGTTTGTGGAGCTCCTCAATTAACGATTTTAATTCGTTTTTTTCAGCTTGAGAGAGTTTTTCGCGTTTCGCTTTTTTGTATAATTGTGAGTATTTTTTTATTATTTTTTCTAACTCGTTATACTTCTCGACGAGCTTCTTTAACTCATATTTGAGTTCAGGCTCAATTTCGGTGGTCTGTTCGATCCAATTTTTCAGGGTCCATTTCCACGCTTCTTCTTTTTTCAGTTCTTCCTTTAAATCTTGATTCTGTTTCGTTTTTCCTTTTTCTTCTGATTCTTTTTTCTGTTCTAACCACTGTTTAAATCCTTTTGTTTCGGTGTTCGCATAGATTGGTCTTTTCCCGGTTTGTTGTTTATAGAGTTTTTTAGCTCTCTCGTAGTTTTTTTCAGTGGTTTTATCTGCATCTTCTTCTTCCTGTTCGATTTCGTTGAGAGCTTCTTGTTCAATTTTAGCATTTTGCTTGAGGATTTCTTCTAATTCTTGTTGGTGATCTTTCGTTTCCTCTATTTCGAATTCTTCTATTTCCTCCTTTAATTCT
>Ga0315553_10002219_pt1 | contig 15694 bp, 10 predicted proteins | sample SalMarSW160140MG_FD_203099 | JGI IMG/M metagenome (GOLD analysis project Ga0315553, IMG submission 203099) | Salt marsh sediment microbial communities from the Plum Island Ecosystem LTER, Massachusetts, United States - Salt Marsh Sediment SW1601-40 ... | reverse complement strand
CATTCTGGCGCTCATGGCGACGTGGGAGTTTCTCGCGCCGCGCCGCAAATTGGTCGTGAAGAAACCGCTACGGTGGGCCAGCAATCTGGCCCTCGTCGGGCTGAACTCGGTGTTGCTGCGATTGGCGGCGCCGCTCTCGACGGTGGCGACGGCCGTTGTGGTCAGTGAGAATGGTTGGGGCCTGCTGAATCAATGGCCGCTTCCACCCTGGTTGGCTCTCGTGCTGGCCGTGGTGGCGCTCGATCTGGCCATCTACCTGCAGCACGTGCTGTTTCATGCCGTCCCCATCTTGTGGCGGCTGCACATGGTGCATCACGCCGACCTCGATTTCGACGTGACCACCGGCCTGCGATTTCACACGATCGAGATTTTTCTCTCCGCGGTTCTGCGCATGGGGACTGTGGCCGCCTTGGGCGCCGGCCCCTGGAGCGTCGTGGTGTTCGTGGTGCTGCTCAATGCCACGTCGATGTTCAACCACGGCAACATCCGCCTGCCGCGATCTGCCGATCGGTTGCTGCGGCTGGTCGTCGTGACGCCCGAAATGCACCGCGTGCATCACTCGGTGCTCGTGCGGGAGACCAACAGCAACTTCGGCTTCAACCTGCCCTGGTGGGATTTTCTGTTCGGCACCTACCGCAGCCAGCCCGAGCGGGGCCACGAGGAGATGACCATTGGCGTTGGGCAGCTTCGCGACGAGCGCCGCACGCAGCCGCTGCACCGCTTGCTGCTGATGCCCTTCACCGGCGCGACTGGCGACTATCCGGTGAACCGCCGCGGTGGCGAGAACGAACGACCCGCCTCGCAGAACGAATCACAATCGGTGCTGTGAAAACTCGATACGGTCCCCGTTTCTCACGGCAAGTGGATGTTGTTGACTTGTAGCCAGTGCACGGCTGCGGCGTGATCGCGGGGTTGGTAGGCGCGCGACAGGCCGATGCTCACCAGCGTTCGCGGTTGCGAGGCGATCGATTCATTGAATCGGGCGACGGCGCCCGTGTCGGGCGTAACATGGTCGGCGCCGTACAGGCGGATGTCGGTCACCGGTACGCTCAGCGGGCGCTCCCCTTCGCAAAACGAAAAGCGAATCCGCGGGCGCCCATCTACTTCTTGCACGACCAGTTCCGCTTGTCTGGCCCAGTAGCAACCCAGCGAGCGCAGGCCGTGGTTCTCGGGCACGCCGCAGGTGTTGCGCCCCATCGGCTTGAGATCCGGCCCGAAAACCGAGTGCAGCGAGTCCTCCGCCACGCGAGTCATTAACTCCCAAAAGTCTCCCGCCGAGACTTCGTCGACGACGCGTGCCGCTTCGGCCTCGAAGTGGCGATCTTCGATTTCCGGCACGCGGCCGACGAACCGCGTTTCGCCCAGGTCCACCACGCGCGCGAGCTCGAACGGACCGCCGTGTACGGCCAGCATGTCGGTTTTCATCATCCCCGACAGCACCGGGCGCACGTGCCGCAGCGTTTGCGGATCAATGCCCGCCACGCACATGAAACCCATCTGCATCCGCGTGAGGTGGTTGACGACGATGCGCACGACGCGCCCGCTCCAGCATCGGGGAATAGGATCACAAATGAACCGCCCGCACGTCCGGCCAGTGCTGCTGCAAGTATTCGATGACCAACCGGCGATGGCAGAATTCAGGCGTGGCCTCGCTGCACAAGAGGACCGTGGCGGGCTGAAAGTCGTCGGGAGACAGTGCTTTCTCGATTCGCCGTTCGCGCATCAGTTCGAGAAACCGCCGCTCGTACTCATCCCACGAGCCGCCGTTCTTCTTGTACTCGTCGAGCATTTCCCGCGTGGGGGCCAACAGCGGCTGATGTTCGTAGCGGGCGTCGCAAAGTTCGGCCAGAAAATACGCCAGGTCGTCCTGCTTGGCGAAAGCCGCCAGTTGCGACCGGTTGTTCAGCCGCACGTCCAACAGCTTGCGGATGCCCGCTTGCTTCAGTCGTCCGAAGAAGTCGGCGGCGGAGCTTTGGGTGAAACCGATCGTAAAGATTTCCACGAATCGTGCTCCATTTCGGCAAACAGGACTCCCTGCCGCTGCAAGCAGCCCGCAGCGGCGCGAACCTGGTCGTCCGAGGCTAGCGAGCCGTCGCCGCGAATGTGCTGCACCGCGACGCCCGAAGCGCGCAACACGCGTGTGACCAGCAGAAAGCGGTGACAAACCGCCGGGTCTTCCTCGCTGCACATGATGGCGACCCGGTACTTGGCCATGCCCGTTTCGAGTCGTTCGAGCCCGCGCTCAAACTCGGGCGTCTCCGCTACGAGGTGATACAGCACGTAACCTTCGGCGTCGTACAGGTTCTCGCTCGCGGGGCGGCCACCGAGCTCATCGCCCAGAAACACGTATCGGATGCCGCGCTGGGCCAGCGCCGCCTGCAGCGGCTCGGAATTGAAATGCGGCGTATATCGCGAATACGGTTGCGAACGGACGTCGCCCAGCACTTCGATCCCGTGTTGTTTCAGCAGCGCGCAAAAGTGGTCCTCATCGTGATTCGAATGCCCGATGGTGTACAAAGTGCCCATGACGATGCCGCTCGGAAACGCGCGACGCTTGAATTCGGGCGAACTCGTCGCCGCGCCGCACCCGCCTCGATTTGTGGTGCCGCTCATTCTGGCGCGACTGCCAACCGGCGCCAAGGAGCATTATAATGCGGCCCCTGGGAACTGGCCGTCATGTTGCACGACCTTCTAAAGCAACATTGGGGTTACGACTCGTTTCTGCCCCTGCAAGAAGAAGCCATTCGTTGCGCGTTGGAAAGGCGCGACTCGCTGGTCGTGCTGCCGACCGGCGGGGGCAAGTCGCTGTGCTATCAGTTACCGGCGCTGTGCATGGACGGCCTGGCGATCGTCGTTTCGCCCCTCATCTCGCTGATGAAGGACCAGGTCGACGCGCTGGGGGAAATCGGAATTCCCGCCGCCGCGCTCAACAGCGCTTCGAGCGCCGAGCAGCAGCGCCGCACGGTGCGCGACATTGCCGAGGGCCGGCTCAAAATCGTGTACCTGGCCCCCGAACGCCTGCTCGCGCCGGCCACGCTCGATTTGCTGGCAAGCACGAAGATTTCCCTGATCGCGGTCGACGAGGCGCATTGCATCAGCAGTTGGGGACACGACTTTCGCCCGGAGTACCGCGGGCTCAGCCAAATCCGCGGCCGCTTTCCAGGTGTGTCGCTCCACGGCTTCACGGCCACCGCCACCGAGCAAGTTCGCGCCGACATCGCGGCGCAACTCCATCTGAAAGACCCGAAGATTCTGGTCGGCAGCTTTCATCGCCCGAATCTGTTCTATCACGTGGAGCGTCGCGCCACCGGTTGGAACCAGGTTTGCAACGTGATGGAGAGGTTTCGCAATCAGGCGGGGATCGTGTACGCCATCACGCGCGATCGCGTCGAACAGATCAGCCAAACGCTCAATCAATTGGGCTATCGCACGTTGCCCTACCACGCCGGTTTGCCGGAAGCGGTCCGCACGCGCCACCAGGAAGCGCTCATCAACGACGAAATCGAAGCGATCGTGGCCACGGTCGCCTTCGGCATGGGCATCGACAAGTCGAACGTCCGCTTTGTGATTCACGCCGAAGTGCCCAAGTCGCTGGAAAGCTATCAGCAGGAAAGCGGTCGGGCCGGCCGCGACGCCCTGGAGGCCGAGTGCTGGCTGCTCTACTCGGGGCAGGATTTTATGACGTGGCAGCGGATCATTGACAACTCGCCCAACGAATCGCGCGCCGCCGCGCTCGAGTCGCTGCAAAAGATGCGCGACTACTGCGTTTCGACCACCTGCCGCCACGGGCAACTGGTCGGGCACTTTGGACAACGCCTCGCCAACGATTGCCAGGCTTGCGACGTTTGCCTGGGCAAGCTTACTTTGTCGCCAGATTCGCTCGTGCTGGGGCAAAAAATCCTGTCGTGTGTCGTCCGCTGTCGCCAGAGATTCGGCGCCGAGCACATCACGAAGGTTCTTGCGGGCAGCAATGAGGCCAGGGTCGTAAAGTTCGGCCACAACCAATTGAGCACCTGGGGATTGCTCAAAGAGGTGCCACGCAGGCAAATCCGCGATTGGATCGATCAACTCGTCGCTCAGGGGTTTTTGGAGAGCGTCGGCGAATATCCGGTTCTCACGGTAACGCCAACGGGACGGCAGGTTTTGCGCGGCGAAACGTCGCCCGAATTGTCGCAGCCCGCGGTTCGCGATAAAGCCGTGACGCCAGCGCGATTGGTCGATTCGTGGGAAGGCGTCGATCGCGGGCTGTTCGACGAGCTGCGCCGGTTGCGGGCCCAACTGGCGGGCAAAGCGAAGGTGGCGGCGTTCATCATCTTCAGCGACGCCACGCTCCGCGACCTGGCCCGCCGCCGGCCGACTTCGCGCGAAGCACTGCTCGGCGTGCACGGCATCGGCCAGCACAAGAGCGAGGCGTATGGGGCCGCAGTCATCGAATTGATCGACCGCCATTGCCGCGAGCACGATATCGTCGCCAACGTGGCCGTGGAAATGCCGGTGCGACGCGCCGATGCGGCCCATGCAGCGCCGAGCCGGACGGCCAGCGCATCGTTCGAGCTGTTCGACCAGGGTTTGAGCATCGCGGAGATCGGCGAGCGATTGGGCCGCGCCCCTTCCACCGTTCTCGACTACCTCCTGCAATACATTCACGCCCGCAAGATCACCGATGCCTCCCGCTGGGCCTCGCCGTACGAAATCCAGCAGATCGAAACCGCGGCCCAGTTCAACGACACCGAGCGACTCAAGCCCATTCACGAGGCGCTGCACGGCCGCGTAAGCTACGAAACGATCCGCATGGTTTTGCAGTGCGCGCGGAACCGCGACGGGTGAAGATCGAAAGCGGTTCGTGACTGGTCGTTGCCGATGGTGCGTTACCGAGTCGTCGCTTTCTCGGCGCTTACCGGTTCCTGGTCGCGCTTTGTGGTCTCATCGCGCTTCGCGCCAGGATCGAGCACGCGCCGCGCTTTCAGGTCGTATCGCCCGCCGGGGTGCACGCTGACGTAATCGCGCTTGGCATCGTCGGCCGAGTTGCGGTAGTCGTAGAATTGCACGCTGTTGCGGCCTACCACTTCTCCCACGTGGCCTTGCACGATCAGTGCGGTCGACTCGTCGACTCCGATGCCCAGGTACTGTGGGTAAGTCTGCATTAGCGTTGTCATTTCCGCAAAGCGATTGCGCTGGGCAAAGTGCTGATCAATCGCCGTGCCGGGCAGAAAGCCCAGGCCGCGCTCGTACCCCTCGGACATGATGTCCGCGTTACCCAACGGATTGCCGCGGCACAGGTAGTCGCCCTGGATGGTCGCCCCGGCCGAGCTTCCGCCGATGACGCCGCCGCGGTGGAGCATTTCCAACATCGCCGCGTGCGCCTGGGTGTTTTCATAAGTGTCGACGAATCGCCACTGCCGTCCACCGCCAAACCAGATACCGCCCGCGCGACGCAACAGATCGAGCGATTCGGGCGACTCCACTTCTTCGATGGTTCGCGCCTTGAGCACGACCGCGTTGCGAGCGCCCGCCTCGCCGAAGACCCGCTTCTCCGCTTCACCGGATTTGGGACTCGGGTCGGCCGTGGGCAATACGACGATCAGCGCGTCGGGTCCGCCGGCCAACTCGATGAAACGCCGCATCGCTTCGACCGGCAGTCCGCCGCCCCCGACGATCACCAGCGTGCCGCCTTCGACCTCCGGAACTCCGGGCTCTTGGGGCGGGAAACCGGTCTGTACGCGACCCACCGCCATACGCCGCAGCGCCGTGAAGTCGGCCAACTCGCCCGACTTCACTTCCATCGTGCGGGCCGCGCGGGTTGGCGATGCCGCCAGCGCAAGAGCGACCTTTCCCTCGCCGAGCACGCGCAATCGCCGACCGCGCACGAAGAGCGCGCAATTGTCCTCGATTCCGACGCCGAAGTTGCCGGGATGGGATTCGACAAGCTGCAGCAGACGCGAATGCGTTTCGTCGGCCTCAAAGCCGGGCATCACGACGACGCCGGGCAACAGGTCGAGACCATTGGCCGCTACGTCGGCTGAATCGTTCTTCGGCGTGGAAGCGAACAACCTCGCCAACGCCGCCCCGCCCGCTGCATTGCCTCCCACGACGCCCCGCCGCGCCAGTAAAGCCCGCAGCTCATCGACGACCCCAGCCGCCTTCAAAGCGGTTGCCACTTTCGCCGCCTCGCTTCCCACAATCCACACGCCGCTCGCCTCGTGGACCCGCTCGCTTGCCGTTTTGGCGCTCCGGGGAGCATTGCTCGTCGCATCGCCCCCGCTCTCGATTCCTCTCCCGATAACGATCACGTCGACACTGGCGGGTTTGAAAGCGTTCCACTTCTCTCGCAGCGCCTCGATCCGTTCCGGGGCACTATCGGCTGGTTCGCCGTCGGCCACGATAATGCACAACCGCGCCGAATCAACCCCCGCCAATTCGACGAACCGCTTCGCCGCCGCATCGGGCACTTCGCTCCCGCCCGCGACGATGATCGCCCCGCCGATCCCGTCGGGCGAGATTCGCTCTCCGGCCGCGGGATGCTCTTCCTCCGCTCGGGCAATTCGCTGAATTGGCGCCACCACCAACAGGCAAATCGCCGTGATCGTCGCCCAAGCAACGCATCTCGCGGTTTTCATTGCGGAATCCTACTCGATTCGCTCGGAAATACTCGAGCCGCCGATCGGCCGCGGTTCGGCACGCTGCCGTTGACCTTCGCGGCCGTAATACCTTACCACATCATAATCGACGACCAAGCGCGGCTCGCTCGCTTCCTCGTCTTGCCGGACCCTAAGCCACGTTGTGGTGGGCCGATTGTATCGCCACGCCACCGCTGACCGACGCCGCCCCATGAAAGTCCTCTTCCTCGGCCCGACGGATTCGCCGCTGATCGAGTATCTCCGCTCGACGGGCGACGAGGTAGTTGCTCGCTTCGAGCGCCTTGATCTAATATGGCTCAACGATCATCCCTGCGACTTCCTGGTGAGCTACGGCTACCAGCACATCCTGCCCAAAGAGGTACTCGACGGCTTTTTCGACCGCGCCGTGAACCTGCACATCGCCCTGTTGCCGTGGAACCGCGGCTCCGACCCCAACTTCTGGAGCATCGTCGATGGCACGCCCAAGGGAGTCACCATTCATTACCTTGACGACGGCATCGACACGGGCGACATCATCGCCCAGCACGAGCTCGCGTTCTCGGCCGACGACACACTTCGAACGAGCTTCGAAAAACTTCACCGCGCGATCGAGGCCTTGTTCCGTGAGCACTGGTCCGACATTCGCGCCGGTACGTGCAGCCGAACTTCCCAGCAGGGGACCGGCACCTTTCATCGCGCCAAGGACAAGGATCGGCTTGCCCACTTGCTGACCCACGAATGGGACACATCTATCGCGGCGCTGGCCGAACGCGCCGTGGGCCAGCGCCGGCGGCACTAGCTGCCGTTTCGGCTTCATTGTCCGCAATTCGGGGGTGCTGGCGGAGACTCTATTGGGTCGATACCATCCGTCGTGCAACCGCCTCGTCGCGGAAACCCCTTATCTGGCCTTGGCGCCGGCGGTTCATACGGACAAGATGTCGCCGACCATGGGTCACGTCCTGGAGCGTCCCGACTCGCTCGTCTGCAAGGTAGGCTTTTCTCCAGGGCCGGAATCCGAGATAATGGGTTGCCTGGGGTGTTTGGCAGCCTTGTGCTACGTGAACTGCGAGTTTCTGTTGCCAAGGGTTAGCTCGCATTGACGAAGAAACACTGGGTACGACGATTTCAGTGTGACTTCGTAGCCGCGGTCGGGCATTCACGTTCGCGGACATTCATTCTCTAAGGAAGCATCATTGACCGAAAACACCGAAATGGGCAATTCACCGAAGGCCCTGCAACTGGACGAGTCGGCGATTGACCTGCCCATGGACCAAACAGCGCCGAGCGGCGTCGCCCTGCCGCCCGCTTCTCTCGCGCTCCGCGTGATCAACCTGGTGGTCGTTATTGTGCCGTTTATAGCGGTGGTTGCGGCCATCGCCTTTCTCTGGGGCTGGGGCTTCAGTTGGGTGGAGACCGGTCTGCTCTTGGGCATGTACGTTGCTTCGGCGATCGGTATCACCGTTGGCTACCACCGGTTCTTTACCCATCGCTCGTTCGAGACCAGCCGGGTCGTGCAGTGCATTCTGGGCATTCTCGGCTCGATGGCCGTGCAGGGGCCCTTGCTGAAATGGGTCGCCATGCATCGCTGCCATCACATGCACAGCGACCGACGAGACGATCCGCACTCGCCCCACAATCACGGCCGGGGACTGAAGGGAATGATGCGCGGCCTGTGGCATGCGCACCTCGGCTGGCTGTTCCGCGCCGATCCGCCCGACTTGGCGCGCTACGTAAAGGATCTGCGCCAGAGCCGCCTGCTCCGCGTGGTGAGCGCGTTGTTTCCCGTGTGGGTGATTGTCGGGCTGCTGATACCGACGACGCTGGGGCTGCTGTTGACCTGGAGTTGGTGGGGCGCACTGTTCGGTTTGATCTGGGGAGGGCTGGTGCGCATCTTCTTCGTGCACCATGTCACCTGGAGCGTCAACTCGCTGTGCCATTGGTGGGGTCGCCAGCCGTACCGCGTTCACGACCACAGCCGAAACAACTGGCTGGTGGGCATCCTTGCCATGGGCGAGGGTTGGCACAACAACCACCACGCCTTTCCCCGTTCGGCCCGGCACGGACTGCGCTGGTGGCAGGTCGATGTAAGCTACTGGATCATTCGGGCCATGGCGCTCGTCGGACTGGTCTGGAAGGTTCGCGTGCCAGCCAAGGCCGCGCGTTAGGCCTGACGCAGCTCGCGAACTGCCTGACGGCGCTTTCTACAAGTCCCTTTCCCCCGGGAGAGGGTTAGGGTGAGGGCTGATACCGGCCCGGATGCGCCCCTCTATTGGGCCGAAGTTCTGCATTCTCGGGCGGCAAAAAAACCTCGCCCGCCAGTTCCCCACCAACGCAAAGCGGCGCATACTGTCGGGAGCCGGCCAAGCGCGCCTGCGCCCCGGCTCTGCGCACGCAGGCAAGTCCCCGGTCTGCCTAGCATCGGCTGATCGGGCCCACCCGCCGCCCTGATAGCTCGTGGGAAAGTGGGACTGTCCCTTTGCAACCGAGCGATTTTCACCTGCCAGATTGTGTAATCGAAGAGGGACTGTCCCCCTTTTCCACCAACCCCAACCCCGCGACCACCAGGAGCACGCCGAAATGAGCACCAACGAAAAGCAGGGCACTTCCCGCCGCACGTTTCTCAAAACCACCGGACAAGCGGCCGTCGCCACCGCCCTCGTTGGCGCCATGGTGCCCCGCGTACACGCCGCCGAGGACAACACCATCAACGTGGCTCTGGTCGGCTGCGGCGGACGCGGCAGCGGCGCGGCGGCCAACGCCCTGTCGGTCGGCAACGGGCCCATCAAACTCAAGGCCATGGCCGACGTGTTCGACGACCGGCTCAAGGCCAGCTACGAAGGGCTCAAGAACGAGTTCGGCGACAAAGTCGACGTGCCCAACGATCGCAAATACATCGGATTCGAAGCCTACAAGAAGGCAATCGACGAGCTCAAGCCCGGCGACGTGGCCATCTTCGCCACGCCCCCCGCGTTCCGCTGGCTGCACTTCACCTACGCCATCGAGAAGAACGTCAACGTGTTCATGGAAAAGCCGGTCACGGTCGACGGGCCCACCTCGCGCCGCATGTTCGACCTGGCCGAGAAGTCGCGCCAAAAGAACATGAAGGTCGGCGTGGGGCTCATGTGCCGTCACTGCGAAGCACGCCACGAGCTGCTGGATCGCATCCGGTCGGGCGAAATCGGCGACATCCTCACGATGCGGGCGTATCGCATGTCGGGCCCGCTGGCGTCGTGCTTCTCCGATCCCAAGCCCGCCAACATCAGCGAGCTGCACTATCAGATTCGGCGGTTCCACAGCTTTCTGTGGGCCAGCGGCGGGTGCTACAGCGATTTTCTCATCCACAACATCGATGAGTGCTGCTGGATGAAGGGCGGCTGGCCGGTCGAGGCCAAGGCCTGCGGTGGCCGCCACTTCCGCGGCGATCAGATCGACCAGAACTTCGATTCGTACTCGGTCGAATACACGTTCGACGACGGTACCAAGTTTTTCCTCGAAGGGCGCAACATCGCCGGTTGCCACGACGAGTTCGCCAGCTACGCGCACGGCAGCCGCGGGTCGGCGATCATTTCGACCGCGTCCCATTCGCCCGCCAAGTGCCGCATCTTCAAGTCGCAGGTGATGGATAAGGCCAACCTGGTGTGGGCCTATCCGCAGCCCGAGAAGAACCCTTACCAGTTGGAGTGGAATGAGCTGATCGCAGCCATTCGACAGGACAAGCCTTACCACGAGGTGCACCGCGGCGTCGAGGCGAGCATGGTCACGTCGATGGGCCGCATGGCCGCGCACACGGGCCAGGTCGTCAGATGGGACGACATCCTGAACTGCGAACACGAATTCGCCCCGAACCTCGACCAACTCACCCTCGACGGCCCCGCGCCCTTGCTCGCCAACGCCGAGGGCAAGTACCCGGTCCCGCTCCCGGGCATCAACAAGCGCCGCGAGTACGATGTGATCTAACGTAGCAGGCACGCTCCGCCGTGCCGTCCGCCTGTTGGACATTGATGCGGTGGTTTCGAGCGCAAACACGGCAAACTCCGCCGTGCGGTTCGACGTCTACCCATGACTCCCCACCGATACCGATTCACGCTCCGCGGCCTATTCTGGTGGGTGCTCGTTTTCTGTCTATTCTGCGCGGGCGTCGTCGCCGGCTGGCCGCTGTTGCCGATTCCCGTGATGCTGACGGCGTGGTGTGCGGTGCGGGCATACCGCGCGAGGCGCTTCTGCGACTCGCGCGTGGCCTGCGCTATCATCGGAGGCGGCTACGGCGCTATCGCGGGCATATTCGTATTTGTCGTCGGCGCCGCACTGTGTCAGTTGCTCGAACAGCGTAGCCCTATGGCCGGTGCCACTGTCGACGCGGGATATGCCGTCTTTCTTTTCGCGATGCCGGTCGTCGTCATGGCCACGGTAATCGGGCTCGCACTCACGTCGTTGGCATCCATGATCCGAAGTCCTGCACCGGCTCTCAAGTCAGGGCCGAAAGTTGACGGCGCCTCGCCGAGCGCGCCAGACGTTGTTAGTCGAGACGATGCAGTTTGTTGATCGCCACGTCGGCCAATTCGATCTGCGAGCGTCTGCGCAATCTGCGGACCAGTTGAACAATCCGATCCCATGCTGACTTTCGCCCTGTCGCGTTTTCGCGATAGGCCGACGAAGAGTCTCTTTCAACGCGAAAACGCGAAAAGGAAAGTCCTCGAGCTGACGGCTGAGAGGTGATAGCTGACAGCTTCCCATTCAGGCAAGAATGTCCCGCAGCACTTCGCCATGCACGTCGGTCAATCGCATGTCGCGCCCGCCCCAGCGGTAGGTTAGCTTCATGTGGTTGATGCCGAGCTGGTGCAGCACGGTGGCCCACAGGTCGTAGTAGTCGCACGGGTTCTCGACGGCCGTATAGCCGTACTCGTCGGTGGCGCCGTACACGGTGCCGCCGCGAATGCCGCCGCCGGCCAGGAACACGCTGAACCCGAACGGGTCGTGGTCGCGGCCGTTGGTGCCCTGCGAGAACGGGGTGCGGCCGAACTCGCCCGCCCAGATGACGATCGTCTCGTCGAGCAAACCGCGCATCTTCAGATCGCGAATGAGCGCGGCGATCGGTTGGTCGACCTGGAAGGCCATCTTCCCGTGGCCGGCCTTCAGGTCGCCGTGCTGGTCCCAGGGGTTGGCCGGGCCGCCGGCGCCGATGTTGTACGTGAGACACGTCAGCTCGACGAATCGCACGCCGCGCTCGACCAGCCGCCGGGCCAGCAAACACTGACGCGCGTAGGCTGCCTTCTGCGCGTCGGAGTCGTCGAGGCCGTACATGCGGCGGGTCGCATCGGTCTCGCCTGAGAGGTCGAGCAGCTCGGGCACGGCCGACTGCATGCGGTAGGCCGTCTCATAGTTGGCGATGGCCGCCTCGACGTGCTGACTGCCGCCGGTCGATTCGAGAAAGCCACGGTCGATCCCTTCGATCAGCGCGAGCCGGCGGCGCTGTAACGAATCGGGCTCGCGGGGCGTGATATCGCGAACCGGCTCCTCGCCGTCGGCGTCGATGACCGAAGCCTGGTTCACGGCCGGAAGGAATCCGTTGGAGAACAGCCCCACGCCCCCGTGCGGAAAGACCGACCCACCGGCCCGCAGCACGACGAAGCCGGGCAGGTTTTCGTTCTCGCTCCCCAGGCCGTAGGTGGTCCACGCCCCCGCGCTGGGATTGCCCAGGAACGGGAAACCGGTGTGCATGAAGTAGTTGGCCTGGGCGTGCTCGCTGAACGGGGCGGTCATCGAGCGAATCACGGCCAGGTCGTCGGCACACGCGCCGACGTGGGGGAACAGATCGCTCACTGCGAGCCCGCTCTGGCCGTAGCGGCGGAACTCCCACGGGCTGGGCAGGATGTTGCCGTTCTGGTTGAACTGGGTTCGCGCGATGGGCAGCGGCATGGGCTTGCCCGCTTCCTGGGCCAGACGCGGCTTGGGGTCGAACGAGTCGACGTGCGACGCGCCCCCCGACATGTAGCACAGAATCACGTTGCGGGCACGGGGCGGGAAGTGCAGCCCCGGCGCGTACTCCGATCCCTTCGACGAGGTGGGCGCTTGGGCCGGTTCGGCGAATGCCCGATTGGCCATCAACCCAGCGAGCGCGATCATGCCAAACCCGCTCGAACACTGCCTGAGCATCGCTCGCCGACTGAGCCGACGCAGGGCAGGGGAGTGAGCGGTGATGCGCGATGCAAACCTACCGCACATAAATGAACTCCTTGAAGTTCAGAATCGCATGGCATAGGTCCTGCCAGCGGCGTTCGGGAGTCGGTTGCCAGTCGGCGGGCACTTCCAGGTCATTCTGCTGTTGCATGAGTCGCTCAATCGAAGCCGTGAGCTCGTCGTATTCGGCTTGCTGCGCCGGTTCGAGGGCGGCGAGCACTTCGTCGAGCTTAACTTCCGGCGGCGCGCCCGACGTGGCGGCCACTTGCTCGGGCGTTAGCGCTCGATCGAACAAGCGGGCCCGCTCGATGCGGCCGGTCAAGAATCGTCCCTCGGTCGGCGGCGAGTGCCGCAGTCCAAATAGCACGCGATTCTTGTCGGCGGCGAACTCGACGGGGCCCGACGAACGATACGCATTACCGTAAGGCTTGCCATCGCGATACCCGGTGATCGTGCCGTCGGCCGAGTAGACGATGGCTACGTGCACGGCGCGGTCGCTCGCTTCGCTCTCGGCGGGAGCTCCGAAATCTTGGGTACGTGCGAAGACGTTACTGCCGGCCATCCATCGGCGGGGTTCGCGCTCGGCGAACACGATTGCATCGAACGTGACGCCGTCGAGCGATTCGACGCCGAGCACCCCGCCACCGCCGCGCTGGTCGAGATTGTCGAGCTGCACCCACGCTTCGAGCGTCTTCTCGCGCAGATTATGGCCGAGTGGCTCCGTTCGCACGTGTGAGTGACCGTCGAGCACGAGCGCGCCGTCTTCAACCCGAGCATTGCCTTCGGCGGTACCGTGCATACCACCGACCGAATCGCGCAGGTCACCCTCGAATTCCCAGCTCGCGATCGGCGGCGGCAATTCGGCCAGTGCTCGCGCGGCCGCATCGTCGGTCGATCGCTCAGAAAGCAGGCGCTTGCGAATCGGGGCGACGATCGATTCGAGCGCGGCGCGGTGTTCGGCCAGATCGAGCTCGATGCGCTTCGACTGCGCGGCAAGCTCGCGCCGGCTTCGGTCGTGCTCGGCGAGAAACTGGCGGCACATTTCGAGCTCGGCATCGGTTGGCTCGCGCCCCAGCGCCGTGGCGAACAGCCGGCCGATGCGCTGGTCGTCGCTCGTGAGCGACGAATCGGCGAGTACGGATTGCGACCACAGCCGCGCCTGCTCGATCACCCACGGATCGTTGAGCAGCGTGAGCGATTGGGCCGGTACATTGGTGGCGTCGCGGTTGCCGCGGGTGGTGAGCGGCTCGGGCGCGTCGAACACGCTCAGGAAGGGATCGAGGCTGTTACGGATCACCGCCACGTACACGCTGCGGCGCCGGCTGTTGCCACTGACGCTCGGGCCATACATCGCCGCGTCGAGTTGGCCGCTGGTGGCCAGAATCGAATCGCGAATCGCCTCGGCTTCCAGCCGCCGCACGCGGAAGTGCGACAGGAGCACGTCGTCGGGATCGATCTCTTTGGCCCGCTCCGAGGTCGCGGCGCTCATGCGGAACGTGCGCGACAGCACCAGGAAGCGAATCGCGTCCCGCATCGACCAACCCTTCTCGACGAATCGCGCCGCCAGGTAGTCGAGCAGCTCCGGATGGCTCGACTCCTCGCCCAGGCGGCCCAGGTTGTCAGGCGTGGCGACAATTCCCCGTCCGAACACATGATGCCACACGCGATTGGCGATGACGCGCGAGGTGAGCGGGTTGTCGGCACTGGCGATGCTGTGGGCGAGCTCCAACCGGCCGCTGCCGGTGGTGCGATACGGCTCGGTCGAGAGCGCTTCGAGAAATGCTCGCGGAACGGGGTCGGCGGGCTTCTTGTGATTGCCGCGAATGAAGAGGGGCTGGTCGATCGGGTCGCCTTCGACGATGCCCGGCGCTCGGGTCGGTTCGGGAATTTCTGCTTCGAGCCGGCGGTATTCGGCTACAAGCGGGGCAACGTCGGAAAGTTGTTCGAGTGTGGCAGGGAGCAGATTGCGACGGACGAACCAGTCGAGCAGCCGCGCCTGTTGGTCGGTCATGGTGCCGCGGCGCCAGGCTTCGATCGTTTGCGAAAGTGCGCGGCGATACAGAGCAGCCGCGGTATTCGGCGCAAACGACTCATCGTCGTCTGTGTCACCGCCCGCTTCGGTCAAAACGCTTGCCAGCGGAATGCCCAACTCGGGCGGCTGGCCCTTGCTCCAGGCGACCGCCTCCGCCACACCGAACCACGACCTCCCGCCCGATCGCGGGTCGAGCGGCAGATCGCCGCCCGTGGCCACTTCGACGTACGCGTCGTCGCCTTTCCAGTAACGCAAGTCGAACCGCACCCACTGAAACTGATCGGTTTCGACAGGGGCGGCGCCGTAAATCGGGCCTTCAATGCGCGGGTAGTTCTGCATCACGAACCGCACGCGGGCTCCGCCGGTGCCCATCACTTTCACCCACAGTTCGTCGGCCTCGACGCGGAAGCGCGGCGAAGTCAAAAGGCCGCTGTGCCGCGACGAGAGCAAATGGGTGTATGCGCCCCCGGGAAGGATGCCCGCGAGCACGCGCTCCCCTTCGGGCAGCACTTGGAATTCGCCCGGCTGCGCAGGATCCTCGCCGAGGCCGCTGCCATCCATGTGCCAGTCGCGGTAATCGTCGCCAGCCAGGTTCCACGCCGATTCGCCGTTGGCCACGACGCGCGATTCATCGTGCGTGCGTCGGGCCTCATTCCAGCGGTCGCGTAAGGCTTGCCACTCGCGCGTGAAGTCGTCTCCGCGCAGCTTGCTGAGCACCTTCCAGGCGTGCAACGGATGATTAGCGTCGTCGCCCACCGCTTCGAGTTGCTCTCGTACAGTGGGTCCGTTCGATTCGAGCTCGCCGATCAGCGCGTCGATGCGCCCGAGCCACGCTTCGGCGAGCGTTTCGCGGATTTCGCTTTTGAGC
>Ga0315553_10002216_pt1 | contig 15701 bp, 12 predicted proteins | sample SalMarSW160140MG_FD_203099 | JGI IMG/M metagenome (GOLD analysis project Ga0315553, IMG submission 203099) | Salt marsh sediment microbial communities from the Plum Island Ecosystem LTER, Massachusetts, United States - Salt Marsh Sediment SW1601-40 ... | reverse complement strand
ACTCCACCACCCCATTCCCCTCCAGGAACCGTCTTACCTGCTCTACAGTCTCCAGTTTTGCATCGTTCATGATCAGTCGCATGTCCCAATCATAAATGGGTTGCTCTGATCTTTCAGGCTCATCTTGCATTGGAAGAGACTGTACGTAGCTGACAGGGCGAACGGCTGGCAATATTGTTGCCTTAGATTCTTACTCGCCCAAAGAAGTGGTTGCTGTGGTTTGCTTTGTGGCGTCACCGCAATTCTTCCCTGCCGGAGCTTTGGGCACCATTATATTCACCTCCATTCTTCTGCCGGCGAGATCAAACGCCGTCCTGAAGTCGAAACGCTCCTGGTGAGCAGAGGTAAGTGCACCTAAGTAATAAAGAAAGTTCTAAACTGGCTAACGGAAATGGTAAACTGAGGCCCCCGGTACATGCTGCTCAAAACTACGCTAATCTATACAGCACTAGAATTGGGATTGTGCTCACGCAATGAGGTGGAACTTCTGGCGTTCAGGGTGCGTGTTTGATATCGCGTGGTCACAATACAGCATTGTCCATTCGCGCAACTAGGTAGCAAAGCAAGCTATTCTTCAGTTAGGTAGTAGCCTAGCATGCTGTCCACTGCTGAACCAGAGCATCCCCTCTTTTCCCCGCTCTCCTAACAATGACTCTGATGAGTCCCCAGCACATGGTCTAACCTATGCTATAATCTGGGACTGGTGAGTGCCAATTACACAGGATTGATTATGGAACAGCCCAGAATTACTGAATGTTGTTTCCTATCATTGCCGAAGAAGGGTTACCGAATTATTTGGGAGGTAACACAGCAGTGTCCCTATTCGTGTGGTTATTGCTTCACCTGGAGTTCCCCGAAACGAGAAAAGCTAGAATGTGATATCAGTAGGCTGATCTCTAAAATGCAGACATTGGCCGACGTCATACCCATCGACGATGTTCTTGTCACAGGCGGGGAACCTCTTATGGTGGCGAACGAGATCGTGCCGATGCTGGAGTTCTTAACGAACCGGGGCATCTCATTTTCTATATCAACAAATCTGCATAATGAGCATTTGTACAGTGTTATATCGCGGTACAAACCGCGGGCCGTGAACCTAAGTATTGATCCGCCGTCTGATAGAAGCGCGAGTTCTGCTTTCAAAGCCGACTTCGGTCGGATCAGGGAAAAACTAAAGGTGATTGAAGATAGTGGGAGTAATGCAAAATTGACGGCTGTGATATCTCGCGAGACATACAGAAATGTGCCAGCACTCCTGGAGTTTCTGACTGAACTAATTGATCAAAACAGCATGATCAATAAGATCGCGTTTAACCGTGAGTATCCTGTAGGGTTCGCTGCTGAATCGCAACCACAGACGAAAGCCGAACTCGCCAAGCCCTTTAGTCTCATCTCAGAATGGAGTCAAGAGATCCCTATTCAGGTATCGTTGGTTAACTGGAGCGAATTTCACGCTCCTGTTCAAGCGTGTCCTGCTGGAAAGCACATAGTCTCAGTACAACAGAACGGAGATGTTACACCGTGTTCACTCTTGTACAATCTATCAAGGAGCTTCAGATGCGGGAATCTGATTGAAGACCGCGTTGATATGATAGTCGGTCAGCTTACCAGTTTTGCCACCGATTTGGAGACCTACTATCGGCAGACCGAAGAGAAAACGCGCCCATGCGGAACCTGTGAACACAAGTCTAAGTGCGGGGGAGGATGCTTAGCGATGCTTCCTATAGCCTGGAATCACATTCCCAGACGGACGTGTCAGATAAACCCGGAACGGGTGAAGGATCATGAACGTCTACTGATTTCGCAATTTCATACGAACTACCATGAGATCTACTCACCTCAGCCACAGAAGTTTGCTGCTCCTGACGAGCAGATTGCGAAAGCTGTCGAAGACCGGATGCGCGATTATGTTAGAAGAAAATTAGTACCTAGTGATTTGGCTCATACCATGGAGCACATTGACAGCGTGGTGAGATTGGCTAAACTCATTACAAAAGAGGAGAACGCCTCGGAGAAGATAACCATACCTGCAGCGTATTTTCATGATATTGCTCCTAGGGAACCAGCAATGCATCACATGCATACGCATAAATCAGCAATATTAGCGGAGCAGTATCTCAAACGGACCGGTTTGTTTACGTCAGAAGAGATTGTACATATCCAGTATTGCATAATGACTTCTTCCTACGGTTCTTACCTCTTGGGATACAGGCCACTATCGTTGGAAGCTAAGGTAGTGAGAGATGCTGACTGGCTTGATGCCATAGGTGCCCGTGGTGTAGCGCGTGTGTTTGCTTTCGGGCAAGCCCACGGTGCGCGGGAGATGGGTAAGATTATACATGATCCAGAAGGATTACCTATCACGATAGATATGAACATTACTGGACCCGACAAGAATCCCATCTATCACTTTTTCACTAAACTATTGAAGATATACCACTTGTTAGAGACACCGACAGCGAAGCGCTTGGGGAAAGAGCGCCACAACTATATGGTTCAATTCCTAAAGCAATATCAAACTGAAAGTGAGCTAGTTCTCCCGGCGCATAAACAACTTCCGCTTAGATTTGTGTAGTAGGTTCCTACACTCTGTGCCTGGCATATGAACGAAGCCCAGTGCGTTGGCTTGTCTGAATTGCGCGGTCCAACCGATTCCATAGGTCTGGCTTGCAGACGGGATAATAGTCCTGTCACATATGAGCCCACCTCAACACCGCGACGTCAGCTCAATGTCACATTCGATGAAAAGCGACGCAACAAAACGTCACAAAGTTGACTAGCTGAAGTTTGCTGACCCGGTCATCATGGTCGAGCATTCATAGTAAATGATGCAAAGTTAGGAAAACCTTAACTCTAGCTTCCCCAACGACCCTAGTAGAGTGACTACACGTCGCGTACTATCAAAATCTATTTGCCAAAGATTGTCCACTCCACTGGTATACTGCGCAGGATTGAAGGATGCCGGAGTACTACACCATAGTTCAACGTCTCGCCTAATCATGCAGAATAAGCCTATTCCTATATTTTGGAGCTTGCTTCCATGGTGGGCAATAACCATATGGTAGTCATCTTGATGCTCGGCGTAGAGTTCCTCTAACAAAGTGTAGGTTTCGACGTAATCAAACGTTTTAAGCTCGTGAATTCTTTCATTGCCAGACAGGAGATTAATATCACGCATGGCTTGTATGCGCCAATGGTTCTTTTTGGCATGAGGAATGCCGATGACCCAGATTGTTTTGGCCGGCTGCAACGCTGATATTATGGTCTTTACTCGCTCCGGCTTAAAAGTTGGAAAGGCTACAAGCAAGATAGGCAGTTCGTCTCTGTTGAGGCCTGCGTACAGAGGTGATACTCCAACCGCAAGGATACCTTTAGATACGCCTTTCCCATCTGCTTTCCAATCTTCAGGGGACTGCCGGAGCTCTTCCAAAGTCGGATGATAAGTGTCGGCCTCAGCGTAGAATATTCGCAGGTGTATATTCCGTTCAAGCAGCATTCTTAGAGCTGACAAAACCATTTTGCTTGAACAGGCGCTAATATCAAACGATACAGACGGTATCTCTCTATCATCACAAGGCAAAACTGAGCTTAGAATGCTGTCAAATCTAGCTGCAAAGTCTTCGTCTTTACATAGGATCTCGTGAGGTTTGCTTGAAATCTGGGTTAATGTACGGACTATCGCCGGTTTGTTTACAGCATTATCCTTCCTATTGGTCATATGTTCCAAAATCAGGCTATGCTCAGCCCTATAGCGACTTGCCCCACCAAGCCATGAAGGAATCGCTGAGGCGCGGTCTTCAAAGCCACAGGCACAAATAAACAACTGATCATTGCCTCCGCCGCTTAGTTGCCGAGGTTTCATGCGCTTGATGTTAGGAAGCTGTCCGACGATTTCTGCGAGTTCGATCTCTTTCAGTAACATGATTCCTTCCTTTATTCAAGAAGCCCAAACATCGGTAGCTGCTCTAGATTCCTTTCTAACGATATCTTCTTACCGAGCTTATTGGCGCTAAATCGTTCGCAAACTTCACGAGGTGAGTCAATTAGGAATCGAAACTTCTCACGAGTAAGCCCCATGGGTTCACTATGGGTGAGGGTTGTCTTAAAAGCGGGACAGTACGCACGTCGTAATTGCAGGCGCTGGGCAAGCACCCCGCGTCTAGACCGACCTTTTGAAAGTTCAATAAATACTGCGCGACGGAGAAGTTCTTTCACAATTCGCTTTGGAACCCCTGACAGCTCTGGTAAGTTTGGATCTTCATCAACCTCAATCCTTATCAACTCGTAAGGGTCCAATTTGCCTCGAGTTCTACTTCGGACCCCTCTATGCTCACAAAGCAAAGTTCTTGACGTCCAACCAAAAGCGTGTACAAGTTGCTGCATCTCCTTGCCATAAGGGGTAAAGTCGTATATCCGCGAGTAGAGGTCACGTGAGAATTCCTGAATTGCTCGATGCTGTTGTTTTGGAGAGATTGAGCCAGTTGTGGTGGGCGTTACATTTGCTATTTGGAATATGTGACTCAAAATGTCAAGCGCAGTGGCTATATCACCGGAGCAAAGATCAGCTAAACACTCCATGCCATGGTAGTAGACCGGGGAACCAGGTAGTTCATTCTTCTTTTCTGCCTTGAGAGCGGCGCCCAAAGAGAGGTTGCTAGGATACTTGGTATTGCCCAGAAGCCCAATTGACGTTCGGCTATAACCCGCGAGGTGGAGTCGTCGGTTGAGGATGTCTTCAATGAATGCGTAGCTTTGCGTTTGTTCACGCAAATTTACATATTCTGTTCCAACATTTATCTCAATAAATTCACGACTGGTATCAGCGCTACCGCCGCCGATTGGCGCTTCTGCCGTTATACCACCGACTTCTGAAGAAATCTTGAAAACATACGCGGGAACCTGCATCCATACAGCCTGATTCAGAATTCTCTGAATCACCGGCGGTATACGGTGTAAAGAATAATCATCGAGCAGGAAGAGAATGCGTTTACCATGAAAATAACTGACCTTGTCCAGAAGGTAGCTTGTCACGTCAGACAGCAATGATGGCGGCGTGGTAAAGCTTAATCTCTTCTCGCGCAATATATGTCCATGCGTGACCATGCGCTCCTGGCTTAAGGCCGATCTCAGATGGTCAAGTCTCGATACACCATTCAGTCGCTCATCTTTCTTGTCGGACATACCAAGCAGACTCAACATAAACGAGTGGAACTCCCTGTCTATTGCATCTGTCCATCCGAAAATTGACTGGGCGTCATCCCGGCGAGAAATCTCTCCGACCGTGTCAATCACTTCCCTGATGAGTACGAGATTAAAGAAGTGCATAATCTCGCGTCCGATTTTGCTGATACTTGCCTCAGTTAGGTAAGCAAAACGTCCCCCAAGCTCTGAAGCACAGGGAATATAGAATCCTATTTCCGTCAGGTTCTGTAGTTCTTCACATGATTTGGTGTGCAATAATGTCTTTAGGCGCAGCATTCTAAACACGGTTGACTTGCCACACCCTCTCGGGCCATCAAGATTGACGGGATCAGGACCCCTGACTTTCTCATACCAAGGGCATTTGTCAGAGAAAAGAGCTTCAAGCACTTGGTCGCTGATTATGTGCTCAGCCTGGATATAATCGAAGGGGCTCTTCAACACGGGCTGCGTGGCCGAAATAGCCGAGATATAAGCAGGCTTATGTGCCTCCCACCAAGCCCTATTGAACTCTTCCTTAATTCGACGCGGCACATAGAGACGTCTCTGCATATCCTCATCCATCATGCTTGTCAGCAGTACTTTGACCATATCCAGGTATTTTCTCTCCGCCCTGCTCAGCAGGTGCCTCTCATCGAGAATGCGATTGTATATGGACACAAGATGATTGACAAAGTGAGTGTGGTCGTCCATGTTCTCCTGTATCGGTTGTGAATCAGAACGTAGTAATCCTGTGTCTATCACTTTCAGGATCCTGCCTTCTCGCTCCAAACTGCTAGCATCTGGGTTACAGATCATCACATTGCGAGCATGCAGGTCGTTATGATAAAGACCGTGATACCGCATAGCGTGCAAAGCCTCTGACATGCCTTGAACGAAAGCATGCAGAAAGGAAGTGTCTACGACATTCTCTGCCAAGTAGTCCTCTAGGCAATCGCCGTCTACGTATTCTGTGACTAGGAGCACAAGGGCCTCTTTTTTACCAGATTTTGGTAGTCTCAGTTGTTTCTCATCCCATGCCTCTAACTTCGCAATATTAGGACAGTTGTTTAGACTTTTTGCCTTGGCAATCTCATCCAAGTAGCTCCTAGCGTTCGCGTAGAGACGGTATGTAGTGAATTTCAAGGCATACGAGTAGCCGTACTCATCTACGCACCTTCGGGTTACACCGGTCTGTCCAGGCTTGCCCAATTGGTCGTGGACGACATACGTCGCCCCCCTGATCTTAATGTCCTCGCCGATCCAAGCATCTGAGCAAAGTTCGTCCTTGAGATACGCTGGCATTAACTCTTGATTCATAGCTGTCCCAGAGACCGTCACAAGTGGCGCCCAATTGACAAAGGTATTATAATCTAGAAGCAATGAGTAAGACAATGTCAGATGCTCCGGTTCCGGTATATGGGCGTGTGTCTACACTTGGGCAACCAAATGAAACACGTGCGGCCATAAGATTAAGAGGTGTTACACTCTCAGATGGGGAAGTAGATGTTATCAGAGGCATAGCGGAGGAATACTGGTCGCACGGACGGTCATATATTTCACGAATGGTCTGCAAATCGCTGGGGTGGTATCAAGATAACGGGCGGTTGAAAGATAGAGCTTGTCGAGATATTCTCAGGTCGCTTCAGCAACTGGGTTTCCTCAAATTACCCCTGAGCAAGACAGGTGCGTATCATAGCAGTACTCCTAGCAGCCATGTCTTGCCCGATGATCATCCAGTTTCTCCTTCCAACATGGCTACTACTGTGATTGAGCACATTACATGTATGTCGATCGTTATGGTTCGCTGGACGAAAGAAGATAAGCTTTGGAACAGTTTGGTTGCGACATACCACTATTTAGGTTATAGGCTCATAGTGGGGAGACACCTGAAGTATATAGTCTATGACAAGGATATTCCTATAGCTTGCATAGGTTGGGGTGATGCGGCATGGCATATCAGAGATAGAGACGCCTGGATTGGCTGGGACCAAATCCAACGGCGACAAAACATTAAACTCACGGTTAACAACGTAAGATTTCTAATTCTCCCGTGGGTCAAAATCTCAAATTTTGCCTCTTTCATATTATCACGGGCTACGAAGGCAATGGTCGAAGATTGGCAGCGACTGTACGGGGTTAAGCCAGTACTATTGGAGACATTCGTCGAGAGGGATCGTTTCAGGGGGACTTGTTATCGAGCTGCGAATTGGATCCACGTTGGGTCAACCAAGGGATTCGCGCGTCAAGGCTATTCCTACCACAATCACCAAACGCCCAAAGACGTCTACCTATACCCACTACGTGCCAATGCACGCGAGCTCCTGCGATCCTGATCCCGCGGGTGACTGGAGCATTGAAGGCATCGCAGTGAATGCCTTGCAGAAGCTGCAAATGTTCACTGGTCTAAGTATGATCTTGTGCACTCAACAACCAGCCATATCGCCGCCTAATGTTGTCGGCGACCTAGAAAGGCAGACGCTAGGTCTATGACGCCCCTAGAGGGACTGCAAATCACAAACCATTGTTTGTAAAGCAGCCGCTATCTACCTCTGCGGCTCGATAAGCACGCCCGGAACAGGGACTCAGGGGTCAGAGACTAGTAGAGATTGTTAGAGATACGTTGGAGATTGGAGTCTAGCCAGGGAGATTGCCACGTTGCCTGCGGCGCCTCGCAATGACAAGGGGAGGTTATTGCTAGTGTCAAAAATAGTGACAAAACAAGGTATAATAGCCGAAGCTAAAAATAGAAACCAGACCTCCGGAGAACGTGATATGGGCCCAATATACAACGTGTACTGTGACGAAAGCTGTCACCTGGAAAGGGACCGTCAGCCAGTAATGGTGTTGGGTGCTATCTGGTGTCCACTGGAAAAGAGCCGCGAGATATCCGTGCGAATTCGTGAGATCAAGACAAGTCATGGGCTCTCCCCAAAATTCGAAAGCAAATGGACCAAAGTATCACCTTCCAAACAAGTATTTTACCTGGATTTGCTCGATTACTTCTTTGATGACGACGACCTTCATTTCCGTGCGCTTGTTGTGCAGGACAAATCAAGGTTGCAACATGAGCTTTACGGGCAGACTCATGATACCTGGTACTACAAGATGTACTTCGACATGCTGAAAGCAATTCTTGACCCTGAAGCTTGCTATCGCATCTATGTGGACATTAAAGATACACGGAGTGCTGTAAAGATTGCTAAGCTGCATGACGTGCTGTGTAATAACATCTATGATTTTGAGCGGCAAATCATAGAGCGAGTGCAGACTGTACGCTCACACGAAGTAGAACCTCTACAGATGACTGACCTACTTGTGGGAATTGTATCCTATGTTAACCGTGGATTAAGCAGGAATTCCGCTAAAGTTGCTCTAGTGGAAAGAATGCGCGAGAGGTCAGGCTACGACCTCACTAGAACTAACTTACTGCGCGAGAGTAAAGTCAATCTCTTTGTATGGCAAGCGTTGGAGATACAGGGGTGACACAACCTTCCTGGTTGCCGGATGCATTGCGGTATAGTGATTTTGACGGCGATTGGGAGAAATTCTTGGCTACCGTTTATCAAATATTCGAGCGTGATTTCAAAGAATCAAGGCCGAGCTACGAGGGACGGACGGTAGTTCATGATACAAGAATCGAAGATGGGAAGGAAGCAGGTTTTTGGCATTTGACTTGCCGGTATGAGCCTCGGACACGGGCTAGAGAAATGGATTTGAGGAGGTGTGAGCGCATACCATGGCCCAGACCAATGATTGAGCACTCAACAGACAAATCCCTATTCGTATGGAAAAGCGAAAGAAAGAAACCTAGTAGACCGCGTCAGACACGGGTTCTTATTTGGCTAGAGAATCTAGATTATATAGTGGTGCTGGCAGAGAGACCGAGGGCGATGATACTTGTCACCGCTTATTGCACAGATATTAAATCTCACAAGGAGAAGCTCAGGAAGGAAAGAGACGAATACTATAAAACGCAAAAGCCGCCCGCTGGGGCGACTTAAGTACTCCTTCTACTCATGGTAGATGAGTTATTATTAGTTTAGTATATTAAGACAATTTTGTCAATAGCTAAGTGTCACAGGTTCCACCAAAGAGCTTCGCATTCAAGTATACTACAGTGCACGATCGTTAGGTTATATAGTTCGTCATAAGGTTAGGCAGGCGCAGTGTCCTCGGGCTTCAAGCAGGATGGCGGTACTGCGGGGAAATAATACCCGACCCGTATGGTAATCCCAGGAATTCTCCAAATCTATCAGGATCAAAAAGTGCCAGGCATATACCCCGGCCAACCGGACCATCCGATGCCCTGAGGCCAGTCGAGCAACACAAAGGGAAGAGACAGCAAAATCAGTAAAGTAGCGTAAACCGCAAACGCGGCCACAAGCTCCTTTCCAGTTTCCGGCCGGTCCTTCTTGAGGACAAGCCTCATGGGGAATGTTATTGCAGTAGAAACAGATTTTGGAATAGGGAACATGAATGGAGCACCGGCTGTGTACTGTAAATACCTCTCGCTGTCCTCCTTTCTCATTCTGTTCTCTTCAGCCAGCGCGATGCAGACTATAATTAGTGACGTCAGCAGCCAGGGCAGACTTGCCCCCGGATTTGAGCCACCCATGGGGACCGGCTGCTGGGCGGCGAATAGCATCACCCCGTAGCTCCAGATGATGAAGCCCAGATACTGGGGATGCCGTGAATACCTGTATATCCAGAAATCAACGGTCTTTCTTTTTTGTACTCTACCGTAGAACCAGGTGATGGTCCCCAGAACAAATATGAACAGACCGACTCCTATGGCGATCCAGGCCAGGACCTCCCTGATATCTATTCCCCCGAGCCAGAACGGGTAGACCAGGGCCATATACGGCAGGTAGCTGATATCGCCAAAGGCCATGAGGTTTGTGCCGGGGTCCCAGAAGGGGATAAAGGGGACTCTCAATATGCCCAGACCGGCCAGGAAAAACATGGAAGCAAAGAAGTAACCGAAGGTGGGCAGGAAGAAGGCAAAAGAACCGAAGATAGATAGCTTCCGCTTACCCGTGACAAGACCGGCCACTATCAAGACGGCTATTATGCCCAGGCAGGCATAGCCGATAGGGCGGGCAACGGTCATAAATTCGGCTACCCGCTCTGGCTCTATTATGGGATGAATGTCGGGGAAGTAGTTCGCCAACCAGCTGCCGAGTATGCGCGGGAGCTGCAACGTGGCAAAGGTCAGCGCCACGGTAAAGACTACCGCCAGCAAGGATATCCCCGCCAGGAGTCCAACTCTTGAACGTGTTACACCAACTGCTTGCATCGTGGTAAACCTCAGTTTAACGCCAGACTGTCTCGGGAACTTCTATCGCTACAGGCTCGCCGGCAGCGTCCAGCGATGAAATTTCAAAAGCGTATGACGGCGCCAGCTCATCGAACCGGTGACGGAGGTCGATCTTTGCCCAGTCGTACGGAGGCACCATTATGTGCCATTCTATATGAAGCTCCCATTCCTCCGAGAAGAAGAGATAGTGGGATACCACTAACCATACAGGGCTGACCATAGTGCCGTTCCAGGCTGTATCGACCGTGATTCCCAGCTCAGGGTAATTCTCTGCCAGCCAGGGGACGAATTTGTCCAGCAGCTCTCCGGCATATTCCTGCCTGTCATCTTCTCCTTCGGCCACCTCGAAGCTAACAGTCTTTTCGTCGCTCACACTACCTCGATTTCCATTGACGGTGACCTCAATGGTTGTTGCAATACTGGCCTGCGCAGGTATGACAACCACCTCGGCAACCTCTCCCGCGAATATGTCCTCGTGATAAATGACCACTTCTGCGCCGGGAGCCGTCCCAGATATAGTCACGGGAAGCCCACTTTCCTCATCTTCATCGGTAATTGTCACCAGGAATACGAAGTGCTGTCCGGCAATAGAGTAAAAGGGGTCTTGATCTTCGGTTCGCTCCTCAGGTATGACATTGATGTGAAACGCACCATTCCCATCCGGCTCCCCGCATGCCAAATGGAGACTAGCCAGGGCGACTATGGCGACAACAACTGTAACCCAACTTCCCAGGACTCCTGCCAGTCTTTTGTTGCTCATTCCATCTTCCTTCTACAATGAAGGTTATTAGTCCGATTTGCTGGACTTTCCTCATTATCTCTTGTATGACTAATAGAATGCTGATGGGAGAAAAAGGTTGCATTGTCTTGGGAAATAGTAGCTAGTCTCTACCGGGCTTAATTGGCATGGGATCGAGGGAATTCAACCCAGCGACTATGTTAGTCTCACAGTGACAAATGCTGCTTCGAAATAGGCGGCCATGCTGACCAGAATTGACACCGCCAATCCCAAACGAGGCAGAAGCAAAATCACGCCAACGACATAAAATCACCCATTCGCAGCAGAGACCATGAATACTGTCAATGGGAGAGTGACTAGTCAGGAGCCAGGATATCCCTGATCCGCACGGCGAAAGCCTCGCTCTCAGCGTCTCCCGTTACAAGCTGAATCTGCTTTGCCGAGGATACGCCCAGCCCCAGCTCGGCAGCCCGCGCTATCTGGTCCTGTTCAAAAACAGACCCGCGGCTGACCTCTGGCGTCGTCCCCAGCAGACGCAGGATCGCTACCCCGACCGCATCGATAGCTACCCGGTCGGCGCCGGCCAGCATAACCTTAGCTTCTACTTTGGTGCCACGGTCGGGGCCACCGTCGACAAAAGCCTCTACTCCATCCAGAACGATTAAATCGGGCGAATAAGCGGTATTGATCTCGGCTATCATCTGCCGCTGGTACTGTGATGAATGAAGCTCATCCATATAGGGATAGCCTTTCAAGGGGACAAGCCCTACCGAGTTCTTCAAAGATAGCGTGAAATGGCCGCCGGAGGCGTGTGTCTTAAGACAGCAGGTCTGGACAATCGATTCCGCCTCGCGATAAATCCGCGGAAAATGAAAACCCTGGCCCCAGTGACTCTCCTTGGGCTCTATCTTGCTCCAGCCTTCGGGGCCCAACTCTTCGAGATTGACGATGTTGAAGCCCAGTTCTTGTGCTAACCTCAAAATGCCCTTCTTCTCCATGACAGCCCGGGTGCTGTCTCCGGGCCCGCTTCGCTCAGCCAGTGTGATTTCCTTTGCTCCCATCTGTTGAAGAGACAGAACCAGAGAGCGCAGTGTGTCATTATGCGTTGAGCCCGGTGCCGGGTCAGCCGTGTTGAAATTGGGTTTCAGGACCACGCTTTTGCCGCGAAAAGATTTCACGCCGAGAAGGTCTATTACTTGCCTGACACCCTCACCTCTATCTCCGGTGCTTACCAATGCCACCTTTGTCATACCAACTTTCTCCATGTACCAGGTACGGCCCAATTATAGCTGATATGCGCCAGGTCAACAAAGCTGATAAGTCCAGCGGGAGAATTACGAGCTGCTACGTACATTATGTCAGTCCTGTATTTGCCAACATCCTTTGAATAATGAGCCACAAGTAATATAATTCGGTATCGCACGGTATAGGCGGTTAACCAATGGTTCCCGATGAAATAGCAGGACTCATCCGCTCCAGGCTGGAGGAACGAGGTTATCGCGGCACAGTGGTGCCCGTCGAGCATGTGGCTCGACTCGAACGTGAAATGGAAGAACGCCTCAGCCAGAGAGAAGTAGACGCGGGATTGCATGAGAAATACCTGTCTGGTTTCAAATTCGACGTGACGACTAATCTTCCGGAGACTTGCTCAATCATAATAACTGCAGCTCCGCAACCTCAGCGCAAGGTCGTCTTTCATTTCAATGGCCAGACCTGTTCCGTCATAATCCCTCCTACTTACTATGCTGACACAGATGCCCACGTTAACAGCATGCTTCAGAACATCCTGAGTTCTAATGGGTACCAGCTTCACCGGGCTGGCCTGCCTCTGAAACTACTGGCAGTATGCAGCGGAATGGCAAGCTATGGGAAGAACAACATCACTTACGTGGAAGGTCTGGGGAGCTTTGTGCGACTCAGAGCCTTTCTTTCGGACATGCCGGCGGGCAGAAGTGAGTGGTCGGAACCGCAGGCAATGAAAGAATGTGATAGCTGCAATGCATGTCTCAAGGCATGTCCTGCCGGAGCGATTGTCCCGGACCGTTTCTTGATTCATGCCGAGAGATGCATTACCTTCCTTAACGAATGGCCAGACGAGTTTCCTGAATGGGTAGACCCGGCCTGGCACAACAGCCTTATAGGCTGCATGAAGTGCCAGCTCGTCTGCCCGGTAAACAAGTGTTTTATCAAATGGGTGGAAGAGGGAGAAGATTTCAATGAGGCTGAGACCGACTTAATCCTGAATGGGGTGCCACATGACCGCCTCCCGCCTGAAACAGTTCACAAACTCAACCGTAGCTACATGGTGGACTACATGGACGTGCTACCAAGAAACCTGCGTGCACTCATGAAGTGATCACTCGCAAGAACGGGGGTTGGTTGCCTCCGGCCTCCGAGTGTCCTGTTGCTTTCTTTGCTGTGCCACGTCACGCGCTGGCAGCACGCCAATTGCAGGGAAGTCAGAAAGCCTCGGTAGGTGCACATTATGGCATGTTGTTATCATTTGAATCCGGCGGGCAACCAAAAGTCCAGAAACGGCAAACGTGCTCAGTGGCGTTTCCTAAGCGTAATTTTCATCCAGATATCTGCGAGCGCCATCTGGTAGTTGCCTTTGAAAGCCGTTTTCTCCAGCATGCCCTTGACTACGATCTGGTATTCTTCCCAGGTGAAACCATGCAGTGAAGAGACTCTATATCCAAGTCGGCCAATCAAAAACCCATATTCCTCATTTAGTTGTTTTCGACTAGCCGGATTGTGGAAAACCTGAGGACAACCATCATATATCCAGGCTTCCTTGCCGGTTCTTAACACACGATGACACTCATCAAACACCAGCATTGGTGTCTTCCAGTGGTGCGAGGCGCCCGTGCTAATCACAAGGTCTATTGAATTATCCTTAAAAGGGAGTTTAGCCGCATTGCCAAACACAAATCGCGCATTATCAACGCCTCTGGCATGGCGTCTGGCAATCTTGACCATTTGCCTACTGAGATCGATACCATAGACTTGCAGGTTGGGCGACCTCTTCGCAATTTCTATTGACAAATGGCCCGTTCCGGAACCTAAATCAACAATGGTCCCCTTTCTCATATTTTCCGCTATCTCATTAGCTATCTTCGTTTCTGGCTTTCGCAGAACTTTTGCCACTGTCGCATTGTAGAATATGGCGCCGGGGGTCGGGATTGATTCACGCCTCCTCAGTAAGTCCTTGATGAATCCTGTTAGAGACATGTTCATTCTCTAGTTCCGGGGACACAATACATAATCCTCGGCAGGCCCGCTTACCATGGTGTCCCTGGGATTCGTCAAGAGCTATCCTCGCGCCATTCGATAACTTCGGTGGACCAGACGGTGCTTACGGATTTTTCGAGTACGGGTTTGCGCGGGTCAGGTATGTCCAGCAGCATCCGCAGGATGCGGTCGTCAAACTGGCCCAGGAACCGGCACTGCTTACGCAGTAGAAGTATGGTAGTCCTGGCCCCGCCGTAGACCAGATAGTCGAGTGACCGGGCGTGAGGCTCAATTTGCTCTCTGACGTGACCGCAGACGCGGAGCAGAAATTGCTCTATCTGCTTCTCCCGGTGCCGGGCAAACCGCGCCTGCGAGGAGCCGCCCTTCTTGTGGCGGGCGTGCACCAGGCCTGTCCCCGTCTTACTATCTATGAGCTCCGTGCCCCGCCAGATGCCGATGCTGTATGCTCCCAGGCGGACGAGGACCAGAGCCATAAGGAAGTCATGACCAAGAAGGGAACGCAAGGGCTCAACATCACAGCCGTTGGTCATATATTCTTCTGCAATCGGGAACGGGGGCAAGGCCAGATACATTTGCGGCGGGCTCCAGAAGAACGCCGCTCCCGTTCTTGAGCCGGCAGCGGCCTCAGCCGCGCCTAGCGGTATGGCACTTGTGGGAAACACCTTTTCCAGCAGCTTTTCTACTCTGTCTTGAGTCGTCCCCTGTGAGAGGTATAGCGACACTGCTTTGCCCTCAGTCGAAGCCAGCTTGTCCAGAAAGTCGACCATCTTCGACCTGCCGAGACGAAATCTCTTCGATATAAGCATAATATCAATAGCTCAAACGAAATACCCTGGCTACATGCTGACTATAGTAACGCCGTCGCCACCCTCACCCTGCTCCCCGGCCTGGAAAGCCGTGACCAGGGGATGAGAGCCCAGAGCCTCTCTTACAATCTGGCGCACTGTGCCCGTGCCGATACCGTGAATGATGCGGACGCGGCTCAAGCCGGACAAAGATGCTTCGTTGAGATAGCCATCCAGCAACGGCTCGACCTCCTCGGCCCTCTTTCCCCGCAGGTCAAGCTCGAGAGAGACCCTGGGCTTGTGCATCTCCCTCCTTATCAGGGTGCCACCCGTCTTCACCTCTCCCGTTGCCGGTATCCTCTTTTCCACGCTGTCCAGTTTGAGGGTCATCTTTACTTTCCCAGCCTGGACCTCGACAAGCCCGCGC
>Ga0315553_10002214_pt1 | contig 15710 bp, 8 predicted proteins | sample SalMarSW160140MG_FD_203099 | JGI IMG/M metagenome (GOLD analysis project Ga0315553, IMG submission 203099) | Salt marsh sediment microbial communities from the Plum Island Ecosystem LTER, Massachusetts, United States - Salt Marsh Sediment SW1601-40 ... | reverse complement strand
ACGCAGGCGGGACGTTTGCGGGGCGCCCTCGCGGCGGCCCGGCCTGTATCGACGGTTTGAGATGTGCTAGACTCCGTCGCGCCGACCCCCTGGGCTGTGGAGGCAGGGGTATAAACGTCCAAGGAGCGCCGAGATGAAGAAGATACGGGTCGCCGCGGTTCAGATGGAGCATGCGGCAGGGGACAAGCAGGCCAATCTGGCCAAGGTTCGCGCGTTCGTCGAAAAAGCCGCCAAGCAGAACGTTGAACTGATTATCTTTCCCGAATGCTGCTTGACCGGGTACTGGTTCCTGCGGCATCTCTCGCGCGACCAATTGGTCAAGCTCGCCGAGCCGGTGTTCGACGGTGAGTCCAGCCAGGCGTTGCTGGATCTGGCGAAGGGACACAACATGACCGTCGGCGCGGGTCTGGTGGAGCTGACCGACGAGGGCAAGCTGTTCAACACCTATGTGGTGGCCATGCCGGACGGGCAGTGCCGGCGTCACCGCAAGCTGCATACGTTTATCAGTGGGCATATGGACTCCGGGTCGGAGTACACCGTCTTCGACACGCCGCACGACTGCCGCGTGGGCGTGCTGACCTGCTACGACAACAACATCGTGGAGAACACGCGGATCACGGCGATGATGGGCGCCGACGTCGTCCTCGCGCCGCACCAGACGGGCGGCTGTGACCTAAAGAACCCGCACGCGATGGGCCTGGTCGACAAGGCGCTGTGGGACAATCGCCGGAAAGACCCCAAGGCGATCGAGGCCGAGCTGCGAAGCGATAAGGGCCGCGGCTGGCTGCTCCGCTGGCTGCCGTCGCGGGCACACGATAGCGGGGTGTTCTACGTCTTCAGCAACGGGGTGGGCGTCGACGACGACGAGATACGTACCGGCAACGCGATGATTCTCGATCCCTATGGGCGCATCCTGGCCGAGACCTGGAAGGCGGACGACGACATGGTTGTGGCCGACCTGGACCCGGCTTTGTTCGAGAAGAACACGGGCCGGCGATGGATGAAGACGCGGCGGCCGGAACTGTACAACCCCCTGTTGGAAAGTACGGGGCAGGAGCAGGACACGCGCAAGGTCCGCTTTAATCTTGGCTGACCCGTCTGAAGCGGATCAGGCGGTTCGCCCTGCCACCGTGTGCGGGACAGGACGGGTGACGGTGAGGCCGCCGAGACGAGCAGGGGAGACGACGAGGGCAGATTAGCGGGATCGCCGGACACAGACGAGGCATTCTCGGGCGAATCCGCCACCTGCGATTGCGGTCGCGGGGTCGATCTTGGTAAAATCACTACCATGAAGCGACTTAATGGGGAGTGCTATTCCAGTCATATCGCTGTCCGCCCGCTGGAGTTCGGTAGCGGGCATGTTTTCGGCCAGGGCTCATGGCATGGGAGGTAACGATGCGCACACGATGGCTTTGGATAGCTCCGGTCGTGCTTGCAGTGGTCTTGGTGGTCGTCACGAGAGACCGCGAGGTCAAGGAATCCGCATATAAGTCGTTCCTCAACCAGGCTCAGCAATACGAGGACAGCCAGAACTGGGAGATGGCACGGGCGGCTTGGCTGTTCGCCAGGGACAACGCGGATACGCTGTATGACCAAAGAACCGTCGACGGCAATCCAGCCTTCTATCGCAAGGTGATCAGTGGGGCGAAGGTGTACTGCGACTACGGAATAGCGATGACGTATGAGCGAGAGGGCGATTACGAGGAAGCCATCAAGCGACTCGACGTAGTTTTGGCGACACCCGCCGAGACCATTAACGCCTATCTCGGCCCCAACGGTGCGGAAGAGATTGCCAAGGACTTGGCATACGTGCACGAGGTTCAACAGAAAACCGATTCAGATGCGATAGGGAAAACGCCGCTCCCTTCGGGGTGATAGGCCCGATTGGGTCGGTAATGGCAATTGAACGATGGCGCCGGTAAGACTGTAATTGATTCGCCAACTCATGCAGAACATGGCTTGTTGGGCACGATCGGCTGCCCGGTGCGGATCGACTCATACCCGGCGAGGATGGCCGCCAGGGCCGCCCTTTCGCTCGGTCCGCTGGTGAACGGCTCACGGTCCTGCGCAGCGGCGTCGAGAAACTCCTGCATCTGACGAACGAAGTGGGGATCAGCGTTGTCGGTCGGCGATTCGTCGCAGGAGACGATTTCCGGCTCGCGGTCGGTGTAGATCTTCAGTTCGCTGCCGGCGTGCCGGCTCAGTTCGAGTGTCCCGTCGCTGCCGAAAAGAACCATATCGCCGAATCGCCCGTAGCCGTGCAGCTCGGCGCTGACGGTCATGGTCAGTTCCGCGCCGGAGTCGAAACCAATCAGCGCCACGACAGTGGCCTCCGGCGCGCTCTGGAACGCGTCCGACTTGACCTGCCGTGCGTAGATGCGGGTGACCTCGCCCAGGAACAGTCGTGCGGCCGACATCCCGTGGATGCCGTTGAGCATCCAGATCCCGCTGCCGCCTTGGTTCGGATCGGCCAGCCACGCCCGCCGCCCCGGGTAGGCGTAGGTGCGGCGCCCGCGGAAGATCATGTTCATACGTCCGCTGAGCAGTTGCCCGATCCTGCCTGCCCGGATCGCGTCGCGCACGGCGATGGTGCTTTTCTGGTAGCGCGTCGATTCGGCGACCATCAGGGTGGTGCCCGCCCGTCGACAGGCGAGGATCATGGCGTCGGCGTCTTCGAGCGTCAGGGCCATGGGCTTCTCGACCAGCACATGTCGTCCCGCGTCGGCCGACTGTTCGGTGCCCTGGCGGTGCAGGTGGTGCGGCGTGGCCAGCACAATTCCCATCGCGTCCGGGTGAGCTTCGATCGCTGTCGACAGGTCGGGATGGGTTGCGCTGATTCCCCACTCAGCCGCCTTGTGCGCCAGGTGCTCCCGATCCACGTCCACCAGCGCCGCCACCCGCGTGTCGACCCCGGCTTGCTGCAACGCCTGCGCCGCCAATACGTGATGCTCACCCGCCCAGCCCGCGCCCACGACGATCAAGTCCATCACACACGTCCTTCCATGCAGATCGTCTGGTCTTGTCGTGACGGCAGAAGCGCCGTCATCTCTCTGATCTGAATGGCTATTACCACAGAACCAGCGCCGGTTTCAAGCCGCCGGCCTTGACAGCAGCACTCGGCTCTGGCAGAGCTTATGCCTAACGAGGAGGTCCACGTCATGCAATCCGGCCTTATGGTCTCTGTAGCGTTCTGGGTGGTGGTCATGCTGCTGATCTGGCCTCGCGTTCTATGGGCGGCGGAGGGCGGTCAGACCGTATTCTCGTGGGTACCCGGCGAGCGGGAGGCCCGCGTCGGCAAGACGGCCGTTGCGATGGAAGCGGGTCCGCAGATCGCCGAGATCGATTGCCCCGCCGGCCGTGCCTTGCGCTGCGGACCCGATGGTCTGATCGGGCGCGGCCAGGCGCGCCTGGGTGCGATTCCCGAGCGAGGGACGATCGATTTCTGGCTCAGACTGGATCGACGGATACAAGTCTGTCCGCCGGGCGACCGGCTTTCTGCAAAACTGGTGCACTGTGAGGACCTGACGATCTACCTTCGCGAGAACGACAACGGCGTCTCGGTAAACATTGAGGGCGGACACGAGATACGCCGCCCGAACGTGCGGGGCCTGGCCAGCTTCGACCTGACGCACCTGCGCGCCGATCAGTGGTATCACATGGCCATCCGGTACGACGCGCCGGAGGGTAAGTGGCGACTGATCCTGAACGGCGTCCTTCAGCCCGAGCCATGGTTCTTCGGGCCTTTCAAGTTCCGCGACCTCACCCGGACGATCGAATTCAACGGATTGATGAGCTCCAAGGAGGGCAAGGGCGAACCGGCTCGCGTGGCGCTCGGGCCAATCATCTGGCGGGCCGGGGTCGCCGAACCGCGCGAGGTGTTGGCCAAGCTAAAGGCCGTCAAGGATTGGTCAATCCCGCCCAACCGTGGCGAGGGTGTGCTCGAAGAGCCCGAGGATTTCGACGGGGAGGCCCTTGGCGGCGAGGTGATCTACGAGAACGTTTTTGACGCTCCATTGGAGGACGGGCAGTGGGTACTGGAGGGACCGGCGCGGCTCGAAGTAGCCGACGGGCGGCTGCTGATTCACAACCAAGAGGGCAACCACTGCGTGTTGTGGCTGAAGAAGCGGCTGCCGCGCGACTTCGTGGCCGCCTGGGACGTCCAGCCCAGTCAGATGGATGGGCTGGCCATCGTCTTCCTGTCGGCTATGGGGGCTGACGGCCGCGACTTGTTCGATCCGACGTTGGCGCGGCGCGACAGCGGCGAGTTCCCCTTGTACACCCGCGGCGACATTCGCTGCTATCATTTCTCTTACTACGCGGGGCAACGCGGCTCGGCCAACATGCGCAAGAACCCGGGCTTCTACATGATTGGCATGGGGCCTGAGCTGATCGGCTCGAAGAGGATCGCGGGTGCCGCCGGGCCCTTCCGCGTGGTGGTTGTGCGGCGCGGCAAACGCATCGATTGTGCCGTAGACGGTAAGCGCTTCCTGTTCTTCGAAGACGACGGCGAGACGTACGGCCCGGCCCACGGCGCCGGATACTTCGGCCTTCGGCAGATGGGTCACAGCCGCGCGATCGCCTACGATAACCTGGTCATCCGAAAGCTTAAGGAGTAGCGACGGTATGGCGGAGTTTGCACTTGTGTCAGGCGGCGGCTCGCAGGCCCTGGCGGTGATGGGAGCCTGTGCGGCCCTTTTTCTGATGGGCTCCTCGTCTCTGGGTGTGGTCCACGCGCCCAAGATCGTCAGCGAACACACGCCCGACCTTCACAGCCTGTCCGACTATGTAGCCGGCGTCGTCCAACCCGACATGACGCAGAAGCAGAAGGCGCATACCTTGTGGGAGGCGACCGGTGATTTGCTCTATCACTGGTGCAATCCGGTCGAGGCGCCGTGCCGGCGGGGGGGGCAGTGCGACGACGTGACGGATCCGATCAAGCTGATGAATGTGTATGGGTACACGTTGTGCTTTTGCAGCGCCGGACCGATGGAAGCCATATGGCGAGCGGGCGGGCTGGAGGCGCGCGAGTTCGGTTTGCCCGGCCACGTCGCGCCGGAGGTGTGGTACGAGGGGCAATATCATTACCTCGATGTGGAGATGAAGGGTTACTTCCGCCGGCCGGACGGGAGAATTGCCAGCATACGCGAGTGTGGCCTTCGGCCGGCCGAGCTGATGGTCAAGCCGCAGTTTCCCGAACACTTCTTTCCGCTCTCGAAGAAGCCCTTCCGCACCTATTTGTCGCGAGTTGTCTATGCCGGCATTGCCGACGAGGGTCCGGCCTGGTACGGCAGCTATCGTGCGCAGTCGGGTCACGTGATGAACATCTCGCTGCGCAAGGGCGAGACCTATTATCGCGCATGGGACAACGTGGGGCGCTTCATCTGTGATTATCCGCGATGGATCACGCCGGGCACGTTCGGTACGTTCGACGTGCGATATGGGCCGAAGGATATGGTCAGCAGTCGAAGCTTTGGCAACGGAATCCTGATCTATCAGCCCGATCTGACGCGCCAGACCGACGAGTACGAAGACGGCGTGTTCGCCTGCGAGAACATCGTCAAGACGGATGCTGGCCTTGCCTGCAAAGAAGATGCGCCCGACGCGTGGGCGGTCTTTCGTTTCGAGCTGCCCTATGTGATCGCCGGCGACCCGCACAAGATCGAAGAGCCCAATACCACCACCGATGCAGCCACGCTGGCGATCGAGGGGACCGGACGGGTCGACGTACTGATCTCCACGGACAACGGCTGCACGTGGCAATCGACGGGGATCAAGGGCTTCGGTCGGTCGGACCTCAGCCGCTTCGTGGAGTGCCGTTACGGCTACCAACTGAAGTTTGCTTTGCATTCCGGCGCGGTATTACGCCGGTTTCGTGCGGAGACCTCGTTTCAGTTGGCACCAACGTCGCTGCCGTCCCTGAAGAAGGGTGCCAATCGCATGACCTTCAGTCTCGGCGATGCTCCCTATGAGATGATGACCTACGATCTGCCGACGTGGTCGACGCGCGAGCAGTTCGAGGCGGCCGTCTATCGCAGCGAGAACATCCGATGGAGCAGCGAGTGGCCCATCGCCGTTTCGACCGAGAACACGCAGAAACCCGGTTACGTGATCTGTCGATTGGATGCTCCGCCCGGCAAGCGCTTGCGCAGGGTTGCCATCGATTTGGGCGGGTCGCTCCGATGGCAGCAGTGGCCCGAGGATCAGGTGCACCTTTCGGTGGCCGAGTCAGAGCCGACGAACTTCCATCGGATCGGATCGGTGCAAGGCGGGCCGTACTCCAGCCATTGGAACCGTCACCTCTACCGTGAGGTTGACCTGCCGCGATCGCGGGACGTGCGCACTCTTTACGTTCGTTTCGACATCTTCCGCAAGTTCCGCGCCGCTGTCAGTGCGTGCCGCTTCCGTCTCTTCTTCGAGGATCAGCAACCGCCAACGCCCAACGTGGACGACTTGGTCGTAACCCACGGCTGGCTCGAGGACGGCCAGATCAAGACATGCCGCAGGACCGATCTGAAGCCGCCCGACACCTACGTTGTGCAGACGGGCGAGGGATTCCAGAGGCCGTTATTTGTTTGCATGGAGGTGCCCGGCCGGTGCGGCATCCTTGCGACCACCGACCCGCTTGGTTTGTCGGGCTACAAGCAACGGCCGGCGTCCTTCTATCCGCAAGAGGCCGCCGGTCACAGCAATGCCGAGGTCTTGCTCAAGCTGGATCGCGAAGGTCTGGATTCGGCCGACACCATGGTCGACATACTGCTTCGCGGCGAGAACCGCAAAGTGGCCGACGAGGTAGCCAAGGTGCTGGGCTATCGTCCGGTCGAGAAGCTCCGCCCACTGCTGGAGAGCCTACGAAAGGAGCATCCCGACGATCCTCGCTGGCGTCGCGGGCTGGCTCTGCTGGACGAACGAAGAGCGTCATCGCGAGCGGCATTTCTGCGCGAATACCTGCCGAGTTTGGCGCCGGACGAATACGGGTTCGGCTACATCCGCAAGATCGGCGAGGTGGGCACCGAGCAGGACATCGCACCATTGGTGGAAGCCATCGAGAAGGTCGACAACGTTCGACTGAAGCTTGCGCTGGCGACCGCGGCCATGGCGCTGGGCGACGACGCGGTGGCCGCAACGGCGTCGACCCTCGTTAAGCGCACGCGGAGCGCGGACCACCGGATTTCGGTCGACGTCGGACTGATCAATCGTCCCGCCTTCAGTGAGGCGGCAAGAGACCGGCTGTTGGCTGGCTTGGACAACCCGCGTGTCTACGTGCGATGGGAGTTGCTAAGTGAGCTGGCCCGGCGTGTCGGCCCGGACAGTCCGCCGGCTGTGGACCAAGTCGCCGCCAAGGGGTTGAAGGACGAGAACCCTTGGATGCGGCTGGCGGCGCTGGAGATCCTGTGGAGGTGCCGCTGCGGCGATTCGGTCGTGCGAGAGGCACTGAAGGACGAGAGAGCCGGCTATCTGGTTGCCGCCTACAACGAATTCCTGAAACGTTCGAAATGACGGGAGTTTGGGAAGATCCAGAGCTATTGCCGGCGAGAATACTCAGATCGCGCGCGTCCACGTTGGCGCTTGGCATAGAATGTTGCGGAGTTTCCAGCCGATCGACGGTATGGAATCCGGGCGAGGGTATGGCGATTGTGCGCCGGCCGCCGCCACGTCGTTGCGACCGAAATTGATTTCCCGGTGATGCTTGACTGGCCAACTCGTAGGTATAGCCCTGTCGCGTCGGTTACGGGGCCCCAGAGAAGGAGAAACTCATGCCTGCACCGGTCGATTCACCCACCGGCAGTATGGACACAGTGGACAAAGGGGCCGGCCGCCTGAGTTGGCCGCGGGCTGTGGTCGCAACTGACAACAGTCTTGCGGGACTGGTGCTGCGAGTCACGCTGGAGGTCGTAATGTTTCCTCACGGCGCGCAAAAGGTGTTCGGATGGTTCGGCGGCCATGGGTTCTCGGCCACGATGAACAGTTTCACCGAGAACATGGGCATCCCTTGGGTCTTTGCGCTGCTCGCCATCCTGGCCGAGTCGTTGGGGGCTGTCGCGCTGATCGTGGGGTTCCTCACGCGCGTCGCGGCACTGGGCATCGGGGTGGTGATGGTCGTGGCGACTGTGATGATACATTGGCAGAATGGCTTCTTCATGAACTGGTTCGGCGGCAAGCAAGGCGAGGGGTTTGAATACCATCTGCTGGCGCTAGCCATCGCAGTTGCACTGGTTATTCGCGGCGGCGGACTATGGTCGGTCGATCGGGCACTTGCAGGCAAACCGACGTAGCTTGGTGCCGAGGCGTCCTGCGCATTAGTCGAGCAGCCCGAGGGGGTCGAGCGGATTGGCCATCGGCAGATCCAACAGGTCGAAGTCGATGGAGAACGCCGGCAGATCGCCGCTTGTGCGAAGGATGTCGCCCAGCAGGACGAACGGTAGGAACACCGAGGCGATCACCGCAGCCGCCACCACCGACACCGAAAGCATCACGGCTTCCATTACCTGAGTCATGACGGCAAGCACGGCATAGCCGGCGAACGCGAACGTGGCCCCGAACAGCAACGCCTGCACTACGCCCCCCAGGGCCCGCCGCGTCTCGCTGGCCGGAAGCGCGGAACTTGTGGTGCGGGCGCTGACGTCGGTCCACCATTCGGTCAGATCCACACCGGTAAGATCGCTCACCGTCTGGACAAGTTGTTCGGCCGTCGCATTCAGGTCGACGTCGAATGCGATTGTCTCGCGCGACCCGTCCTCGGCAAAGAACACGTCGACGTGGCCGGTGAGTCGTTCGCTGCTTACCTGGTCATACGTGAACTCGATCGTCGATCCGTCGAACCCGCGGGCCAGCGTCGGCCGTCCCTGGTCCAGCACGATGACCGCCTCCTGGCCTTGTGCGTTGCGCAGGACCGCGCCGAAAATCTCCTCGATGCTTCCGTCGTCGGCGAATTGGCCGTACACGAAGACCGATTCGCCGCTTGCCAGCTTGACGCCCCCGAGGACGTTGCTGTTGGTGTTGGTGTTGACCAGAAGTCCGAAGAGGCCGTCGCCGTCGGTCGCCTCGCCGCCGGCAAGTTGGACGGTCTGGCAGCCGAACGGGGCGATGATCAGGCTGACGCCGGCCACCATCGCCACCCACTGGCGCCAGAGTGGCGTTGGTCCATAGCCATACACCATAGTCGCAACCCTCCATGCGGGCAGTCCGGTGCAGATCGGATGCGACGGCTTCGCCGCTTTTGCACCGGGCGCCAATTCCACCGGGCAGGCGGCAGTATAGCCCGGCAGGCCGCTTTGGCGAAGCTTCGGCGGCGGTTGCATCGCCGGTATGTGCATGTGTATGCCGCAACTCCTTTCAATACAGTCTGTTATAGCATCGCCGATCGCAGGTGGGCTGCCGGGCTCGCCCGCTGTCATCAAGCGGGATTTGACAGGGCCGAAATCTGTGGTATATTCTAATTCGATAGAATAAATGGGGCATGCACGTCAGAAGGGAGTCAAGCAGTGGCCAGGCCAGCCAGCGATCAGCCCACCGATGGCGAACTGGAGATCCTCAAAATCCTCTGGGAAACCGGACCCGCCGAGCTGCGTCAGGTTTGCGGCGAGCTTCGCAAGCAGCGACCCGTGGCCACCACTACGGCAGCGACCATGCTACAGGTCATGCTCGGCAAGGGGTTGGTCAAGCGCAGCCGCGGCGAGCGGCAGTATGTCTGGTCGGCTGCGCGGAGCGAAAAGGCCACAACCAGGCGAATGCTCCGCCGGTTCGTCGACCGCGTGTTCGACGGATCGGCCGAGCTGCTGATGGTTCACCTGCTGGAGGATGGCGAGCTGAGCGAGCAAGATCGCGAAGAGATTCGACGCATGCTCGAATCGCGGCAGAAGCGCGACAAGCGCTAGATGGGGAGCACAGCGATGGGTGAGGGATGGATGGAGTCGCCGTACTGGATCGCCGCCGGCTGGACGATGTTGCACTTTCTGTGGGTCGGGTGCGGCATCGGCCTGCTGGCGGCGATCGTGCGACGGATGGTCAGGTCGACGTCGCCCGACGTGCGCTACTTCAGTGCGCTGATCTGCCTGGCGGTGCTGGCGGCGTCACCGGCAGTGATCGCCGCGTGGGTCTTCGAGGCGCCTGTACACATCGTCACGGCCAGCGATGCAGGGGAGGTCGACTTGCCGGCGCCGCAGCCTGTGCCGCTGGCGTCTGTTCCACTCGCGCCAGACCAGCCGGCGTTCGTCGCGCCGCTGCAAGTGGAGGCAAGTGGCGTCGATGCAGAGGACGGCCCGAGCGGCTACGGGGCGTCCTTGGCGGTGGCTGCAACCTATCTGCCCTGGTTATGGCTGACCGGCTCGGCCGTCACGTTCGGCTTGCTGCTGCTGGGTCTGGCCGGGGCCGACCGCATGCGACGAGCGAGTCGGCCTATCGACGGCGGCGACATGGCGGCGACCTGTCGCAGGCTCCAAGCGGCGCTGCGCATCGGCCGGAACGTGGGCCTTAAGGCGTGCGACCGCATCGTCGCGCCGGTGGTCGTGGGTGTGGTTCGCCCGGCCATCCTGCTGCCCGCGGCTGCGCTCGTTCACCTGACGACCGAACAGCTCGAGATGATCCTGCTGCACGAGCTGGCCCACATCCGCCGGTGGGACAACCTGGTGAACCTGCTTCAGCGCGTCGTCGAGTCGGTGCTGTTCTTCCACCCGGTGGTATGGCTGGTGTCGCGCTGGGTTCGCCTGGAACGCGAACACTGCTGCGACGAGCTGGTGGTACGCCATGCGGGCGGCCGGCAGGCTTACGCCGAGTTGCTGGCGAGTGTCGCTGCGCCAGGATGGATTACCGCCCGCGCCGCTGTCGCCATGGGCGAGAGCAGGCTTGTTGCCCGGATCCGCAACGTCCTGCAATTGGCCGACCATTCGGCGCGTCTTTCGCGCAGGGGGCTGGGGCTTGTCGCCGTTGCGGCCATGGCCATCGCGATGATGGGATTACTGCTTGACGCACATGCAGACCCGGATGAACAGGCGTCGAACGGCGTGCCCACGACGGCGCCTGCAAATGAAGAGGCCATCGACGGGGCGACGAAGGATCAACAGCTTCGGATGGTAACCGGCATCGTGACCAACGTGCCCGGATACCCCCGTGCCCAGACGAGGTTCGGCACGTCCTTCATCGGCGGCATCTATGGTGGTATTGAGTCTGATCGAGATGGTCACTTTACATTAACAGATATCAAGTCGGGCCAGACGCACTGGATCGCCTATCATCAGGCAACGTGCAAGATGGCGTTGTTCACGTTGCCGCCCGGGGATCGCGAGGGTCCGCTACGGGTGACGCTAGATCTCGACGAAGGCGAACTCGATGGGCGCGTCGTGGATGCCCGCGGCCAAGGCCTGTCCGGTCGGCAGGTCGAAATCAGGATCGAGACACCGAGCGGCGACACGTTCGTTTCGCATCCCGTTGAGACCAAGCAAGGCGGCTACTATGCCGTCAAGAGTCACTTTCCAGTTGGTGATGGCCTGGCGGTCAGCGTGCGGCTGCTATTGCGGGACGGTGAGCCTCAGGCGTGGCAGCATCGGACCGTTGTGCATTCCGGTCATATCGTGGTCGAGGTGCCCGACCTGGTGGCTACCGACGTCGAACCGACCAGCGGGCCCGCGCCGGTAACGCGCATCACGTATGGTGGTCGCATCGTGGACGAGAGTGGTCAGCCGATCGCGGGCGCCACGGTCAAGTTACAGTACGATCATGAGAAGCCTGGCTTTATAAATGTCGCGCGGGCCACGACCGACGCTGACGGGCGCTGGGCGCGACGCCTGCCCGCCGAACTCGGGCAACTCACTGCTGTACCGTATCATCCGGACTATGTCAGCGGCTCCGCGAGCCAGCGGAGCGATCGCTGGCCGACGCTTCCTGAACTGCGCGAGAGGACAGCCGTTAGCGTCATGAAGCGTGGCCATGAGGTTCGCGGCGTTGTCCATGATGCCGCCGGGACGCCGATCGGCGACGCGCTGGTGATGAGTCAGGGCGCCAGCGGACGAACGGGGGGTATCGCCGAGCCCATTGAAGACACGACTATGACGCGTACCGACGCCAGGGGGCATTTCCGCCTCGGCGGCGTGCTCGCGGGTACGTGCGACCTGACCGTATACGCAAGGGGCTTCGGGCCTCGCGTCGTACCTGTGGCTGTCGGACCGCACGCCGAGCCGGCCGACGTCGAACTCCACCCCGGCGGCATGCTTTTTGGGCAAGTGGTCGATCCGGAAGGTAAGCCTGTCGAAGGCGCGACTGTGACCGCGCACGATTGGCGGGTGAAGGCCGATCGGCCGCTGCCGCGTCTCGCGACGACCGACCAGGACGGCCGATTCGAACTGCACGATCTGCCCAAGGAGGGCACCTTTAGGCTTTTCCTCGGCAAACGCAGCGGCGGCTATCTGACGACGAGTTACAGCGACATGACGCCGCGAGAGGAGCCGTATCGTCTGGCCCTGTCCAGACCACCGGTCATCGAAGGGCGCGTGGTTGATGCGTTGACCGGGCGGCCGGTCACGAAGTTTGCGATCCGTCAGGGCACGCAGTGGTCTGAGCGCGGCGACGCGCATTTCGACCGCGGCAGACCCGAGACGGTCGAGTCGGCCGATGGGACATTCCGAAGCGAACTGCGTCGCGTGATCGCGAATCCGCCTTTCCCGGCCCTCGCCGTGCAGGTGAGCGCCGACGGGTATCGGCTGGCTGAAACGTCGTTCGTGCGCATCGGCCAGACGATCGAGCCGGTGACGGTATCCCTGCAGCCGAAGGACGCGAAGATCGAGATCACGGACACGACGGCAGAGGCGCCAACGCCTGCCCCCGCCCGCATACCGGTGAGGCCGGCCGCTGCGCAGCCCCCCGCCGTCCCACCGACCTATACGACAGCAGCCAAGCCCCGAGCCGTGGAACGTCCGTTCGCGCTAAACCAGACGATCCCAATAGGATTAACGGCCGGCACGGCTGGCAGTCCGCGATTGGCCGAAATCAAGTGGGTTCGCTTTGAGACAACAAGCGTCAACGCCTACGGTGTCAGAGTCCGGTTCGGTTGGGACGCGGCTCACGACTCGCTGTGGCGCATCCGTGTGGCGTTGCTGGACGACGGCGGACAGGGGCTGCGACACCCGACGGACTTTCCAGCCCTCATAGTTACTCGCGGTGGAGGCGCTCGCGGCATGCAGTACGCCGAGCTGGATCTGCGCTTCATGCACTTCGAAGGCCGAAGGTCTCCCGCAACTTGTCGCGTTCAACTGGAGCCGGTGCGTGCCAGCGACACCGACTGGCCTCTGTCGGGTGCCGATCTGCAAACACTTGATGTGAGCGTTGTACACAGCGACACAGATTCGCCGTTGTCGCAGGCGGCGGTCATCATGAGCATGTACGATTCGGGACGCCGGCCACCGGTGGCATTGCTGTTGGGCGCGACGGACCCGCGGGGCGAGTGTCGGCTCCTGGTGCCGAAGGAGGCAGTCCGGGCTGTGATTGACGTGGGGAAAGACGGGTTCGTGGCAACGACACATAGTTGGCCTGGAGGTCGTCAAACGTCGCCGATTGGCTTGCCTTCGGAATACGTGACGCGTCTTGCTCCAGCCGCAGCGATTGGCGGGACGATAGTCGACGAAAACGGAGGTCCCATCGGCGGCGCGGATGTCAGCGTGAGCGCGTATCAGCAAAGGCCGGGCGGTCACCTTGCGATCAATCGCGCAGTCCGAACCGACGAATCCGGCCGGTGGCGCTTTGACGGTGTGCCGACCAACATCGACAGCGTGAGCCTGAAGCTGGCGCATCCGAACTACGCTTCAGGTTTTCGCCGTCTGGCTGACGGCAAGCTCGAGCGGGCGATGAGGCTTGACCTGACAGAGATGATGAAGAAGGGGACGGTCGTAACAGGCCGCGTTCTGGACGAGCGGGGCCAGGCCATCCCCGGCGGTACCGTCATTCTTGCTCGGGAGTGGGATGACGGCCTTGACGGGTATGCGTGGACCCGAACCGACTCGTCGGGGCACTTCGAGTTCCTTAACGCGCAAGAGGACACGGGCGCCCTCCGTGTCGCCGCGTCAGGCTACGCACCCGCTGCGCGGAAGGTGGCCATCGCCGGTCTGTCCGAGCCGATCGAAATTCGCCTCGCGCGGGGTCGGCCCTTCACCGGCCGCGTCGTCGATCGCGATGGCAAGCCCATTCAGGACGCAATGGTCGTGGCGTGTCCGCTGTCTGAGCACCCGCGTTTTGGTCTGTGGCTCGATCCGACAGATGAGCAGGGGCGATTCGAAATGGCGGACGCACCGAGCGGCGAGATTCTCGTCACCGCGATGAAGCAGGGCTATCAATCCAAGCGAGATCAACCGGTTCCACCGGACCAGCGTCCGGTGGTCGTCACGCTAAAGCCGCCCACCGTCATTCGCGGCGGGGTCACCGACGCGAAGACCGGCAAGCGAGTAAGCCGCTTCGAGGTATTCGTGTGTCCTGTCAGCGCGGACGGTGAACCAATCGCCAATCGGTGCGGCCCGGCCACGCCGTTCAGCGACGGTCGTTATGAGCTGACATTCGACGAACCATCCTTTGGGAACTGTGTACTTAAGATCATGGCCGAGGGCTACGCCGAGGCAATCTCCGGACCGATAGGCAGCGATCAGATGGAGCGCGTCGTCGACTTCGAGTTGACACCGCAGCCGTGGGTCAGCGGGAAGGTCAGCGGGCCGGGCGGCTCTCCCTTGGTCGGTGCAAACGTACTGGTCGTACCGGCTTCGCAATGGCGCCGCGCGTTCCTATTCGATGGTCGCTTCGAGAAGATGCCTCAGTACACCCAACTAAAGACCGACGATAGTGGGACGTTCGTACTGCCTCCGCAGACCGAGCCCGTCGGTGCACTGGTCGACCACGACGCGGGCTATCGGATCGCGAGCCCCGCGGAATTCGACCCACGTGCCGGTATCACCCTCAAGCCCTGGGGGCGATTGGAGGGCGTCTGCCGTGATGTCGGCCGGGACCTCCAGGAAGTGAAGATTCGTGTGCAACACGAGGGCGAGCCGATGCGTATCGGCGAGTTGATACTGATGACGGAGTACGGCGCAACTCCGGATGCATCAGGTCGTTTCCTCTGCGAGCGAATGCTGCCTGGGCAGGTCCGCGTGACGTTGCACACAGAGGATCATGTTTCGGCCGGCGTGTACGCCGAAGTCACGGCCGGCCAGACAGCACGGGTTGTTGTCGGCGATCCGTCGGGCAGTTCTGTCGATCCCAGTGGCGCCGAGCCCGTTCTCGCTGCGCTGGTGGGCACCTGGTATATCGATCCTGGGTACTTGCTTGGCGGGCCGAGTCAGATGGCCATCTTTCCTGGCGGGCGGGTCGTGCTGCTTGACCGTCGAGGCGGGCAGGAGCATAGCAAGGAAGCGCGGTACGAAGACGGGTCCATCCGTTTCCCAGACGCCACCGAGACCACCGAGAAGGCGGGCGTCGTTCTTGTCGGCCAGGACGTGTTGCTGATGCACAATCCCGACCAGCCGAGCGGCCTGGCGTTCTCGTGGCAGCGCATCGACACGGTGCCCCACGAACAGTGGATAGAACATGCGCCGGATGCAAGCTCGCAACCTGCGACCCAGCCGACAGGGCCAGACCAGGCGCAGGGCGGTTCTCACGCGGCCAGGGACGCGGATGGAACCAGTAAGGCTCTGTCGGACAGAGCGGCCAGTGCTGCGAATCTGCGGCGCATCGGCCAGGCC
>Ga0315553_10002213_pt1 | contig 15713 bp, 14 predicted proteins | sample SalMarSW160140MG_FD_203099 | JGI IMG/M metagenome (GOLD analysis project Ga0315553, IMG submission 203099) | Salt marsh sediment microbial communities from the Plum Island Ecosystem LTER, Massachusetts, United States - Salt Marsh Sediment SW1601-40 ... | reverse complement strand
ACAGAACGTCTTTCAGACGATGGCCTCTACTGAGGTACGCGTCGGCAAGCCGTACATCAAGACTGACGGCCCATGCAGCGCCGACGTCAGCGGAGTTATTGGTCTGTCCGGCGATGCGACCGGCTGCGCGGTGCTGAGCTTTCCCAAGGCGGTTGCCGCGCCGAGAGGAGGGGGCTCATGAAAATCCTGCTCGTCGACGACTCACGAACCATACGCAACATCCAAAAGAACGTGCTTGCGCAGATGGGTTACACCGACATCCTCGAGGCGGCCGACGGGGTCGAGGCTTTGAAACTGCTGGAGTCCGAGACGCCGGATCTGGTGCTGGTGGACTGGAACATGCCGAACATGGACGGGTTGACACTGGTCAGTCGAATCCGTCAGAAGGACACGGCCCTGCCGCTCATCATGGTCACCACGGAGGCGGAGAAAGGGCGTGTCATCGAAGCTCTCAAGGCGGGGGTAAACAACTACCTGGTCAAGCCGTTCACCGGCGAAGTGCTATCGGCGAAAATTGAGCAGACCCTGGCCAAAGCGAAGACATCAGCCTAGCAGGTAGTTCGCAAAGGTCAGGCAAGCCGCGAAGGCAAAAAAGGGCTACGCAGCGAGCGACACATGACGGCCACCACCGAGACGGGCATTGCCGTTGACATCGAGTCGGACTCCATGCACGCATATTTCTGCGTGGATGCGGACCGGGGATATTCCCAACTCGACGTCGATTCCGTATTGAAGCTGCTCGAAAAGCACAAAGTTGCTGTTACGGATGCAGTCCAGTCCAACGTCGAGAAGCTCGTGTCACTCCTGCGTGCCGGCAACGTGCCCAATGAGCCGTACCTGGTAGCCGAGGGTACCCCGCCTGAGGAGGGTCAGGACGGGCGTTTCGAGTGGTCTGAGGAACTGACGCCCAAGCAGCGGGATGCGGACTCGGGTGAGGCCATCAACTTCTACGAGCAAAGCCGAATCGTCACGGTGAAGGAAGGGGGCGTGATTGGCCGAATCGTGCCCCCGGTGCCGGCGAAAGCAGGTGTGGATGTCTGCGGCAACAGCATCAGCCCCAAAGGTAAGCCGTCCGAAGTGCAGCTCATGGAAAACGTGGAGGTCGCCGAGGACGGCCAGACCGTAACGTCCAAGCTGGCCGGCCGAGTCAAATACGCCGATTTCCGGCTGACGGTCTACGAAGTTCTCGAGATCACCAGCGACGTCGACTTCGAGACGGGCAACGTCGATTCGACCACCGACGTGAACATCCGCGGGTCGGTGCAGGATCTGTTCGTCGTGCGTTCGAGCAAGAACATCTCGGTCCAGACACACGTGGGAGCAGCCGCCCTCGAGGCGGGCGAGAACGTCGTGGTGCGTGGCGGCATATCCGGCAAGGAGAGGGGCAGGATCATTGCGGGCGGTACGGTGTCGGCGAAGTTCTGCGCTGCGGTCACCGTTCGAGCAGGGGGCGACGCGGAAATCATCAAGGAGGTCATGAACAGCGAGATCACCACGGACGGCTGCCTGCTGCTGCCACGTGGGTCGCTGATCGGAGGCTGGGCGCATGCACGCAAAGGCGCCGAGGTGCGAATCCTGGGCAGCGACGCGGGCGTCAAGACGATCCTGAGCGTGGGCGTCGATCCGCGGATCCGCCAGCAGGTGCGCAAACTCGAGGAGAGCATGCAAAAGCACGAGGAAGCCGCCCAGAAGATCAAGACCGCGGTCAAGCCGCTCATGGCTGCGCTCAAGCGCTTGACACCCTCGCAGCGCGAGCGGGCTACGGAGTTGATGTACGAGGCTGAAAACCTTCAAGGGCGGATCACCGAATTGGCGCACCAGAAAGAAAAGCTTATTGCCAGCAGCAAGCCCGAAGGCGATCCGGAGGTGGAGGTGTTGTCCCAGCTTTACGCCGGGGTAACGGTGATGGTGGACGGTCTGGCTGCACGATTCGAATCGGAGCGGAAGGGACACATCAAGATCCGAAAACGACAAGTCGAGAATCAGCGCGAATTGATCCTGGTCGATCAGCTCAGCGGCGGCGTCACGGTTCTGCCAAGCTTTCGCTACCGTCCCTAACCTGAACAAGAGCTGTCCGTCACACGGCACACCCCCAGCCCGGCCGCCAGTTGCGTGCGTTCGGGCGTCCGCTACACTACGCACCGTAGCGCCCAAACGATGCTGGGCGTGCGACTTGGTTGGGAGCGTGGATCGTATGCGACGCGATGCGATGATGGTATCGATAGCCCTGCTGCTCGGGTGCGGCGTGGCGGCCTGGGCCGAAGGCTCGGCAAGCTCGCCTGCCGCGACGGTTGTGACGTCGGCCGAGGCGGGGCAGGCAAAGTCCGATTCGATGGCGTCCGCCAGGCAAGTGGTGAGGCGGCTGTTCGAAGCGGTCGAGGATCAGATCGTGGCGGCCCGCGAGGGTCCGTCGGGACCGACCCGCCTCGAGAAGGTGAAGCAGGCTGAGCAGCAGATTAAGGCCTTGGCGGCCGAAGATGTCATCCGGCGCAAGGTGGAAGTGGCCCTACAGGTGGGGTATCACCCTTCCGACAAGATGGTGGCACAGCTCGTCGATCGGGTGGTCGGCTCGTGGGCACCAACCCTGGCGTATTACCTGGGGCAGTGGCAGCTCGAACAGATGGTGCCCGTGCTTCATCGTGCGTCCGATCGGTGCAGCGTGCTGGTGCCGGTGCTCGATGTGGACGGACAAGGCCGAGCCGCGATCCAGGTGGAGCTTGCCCGCTCGTCCGGCGACGAATGGAAGGTCGTGCGCGTCAGCTTTATGGACGTCCCGGGGGGCTCACGTCCGCGACCGTCGGATTCGGTCAAACGAGAGCCATCGACCGACGCAGAGCAGCGGTAGCGGCCTCCGTAGCGCACACCGCTGCCCGACCCGCGCGTAAGAATCAGGACAGGCCAAAAGATGAACACATCGGCTCAACGCATGCCCTCGGATCTGGAGATTGCCCAGTCGGCCGAATTGAAGGAGATCGTCGAGGTTGCCGGCTCTATAGGCATCCTGCCGGACGAACTGGAGTTTTACGGGCGTTACAAGGCGAAGGTTTCGCCATCGATTCTCGATCGTCTGGCCGAGCGACCCAACGCCAAGTACATCGTGGTGACGGGCATCACACCGACGCCGTTGGGCGAGGGCAAGACGGTCCAAACCGTGGGGCTGGCGCAGGGGCTGGCCTATGCGGGCAAGAAGGCGGCCTGTTGCATACGTCAGCCGTCGCTCGGTCCGGTCTTCGGGATCAAGGGTGGTGCCGCCGGCGGGGGCTACTCGCAGGTGGTGCCGATGGAGGATTTCAACCTCCACCTGACGGGGGACAATCACGCCGTCAGCTCCGCCCACGCGCTGCTGTCGGCCATGGTGGATACGCTGCTGGTCAAGGGCAATCCGGGGCGACTCGATCCCACCCGAGTGACGTGGCGTCGATGCGTGGATATGAATGACGGCGCGCTGCGCCAGATTGTCCTGGGGCTGGGGGGCAACGGCATTCCTCGCGAGACAGGATTCGACTTGACGGCCGCCAGCGAGGTCATGGCGATCCTTGCCCTGGCCAACTCACTGAAGGACTTGCGCGCCCGGTTGGGAAAGATCGTGGTGGGCTACACGAACCAGGACCTGCCGGTCTTTGCCGACGATCTGAAGGCCGCCGGCGCGATGGCCATCCTGTTGAAGGATGCGCTCAAACCGAATCTTTTGCAGACGCTCGAGCACGTACCGGTCTTCGTGCATGCCGGCCCGTTTGCCAACATCGCTCACGGAAACAGCAGCATCCTGGCCGACAAGATCGCCATGAAATGCTGTGAGTACGTGGTGACCGAAGCGGGGTTCGGCGCCGACATGGGCATGGAGAAGTTCATGGATATCAAGTGCCGCGTCAGTGGACTGAAGCCTGACGTGGTCTGCATGGTGGTCACGGTGCGGGCGATGAAGGCACACAGCGGGCGCTTCCGCGTCGTGCCGGGCCGACCCATCGACTCACGACTGTTCGAGCCCAACGTCCAGGCGCTGAAGGAGGGGTCGGTCAATCTGGTCAAACACCTGGAGAACGTACGGTACTTCAACGTTCCGTGCGTGGTGGCGATCAACCGGTTCCCGAGCGACTCGGTCGACGAGATTGAGGCGCTGCGTGATGCGGCCGAAATGGCGGGCGCCACGCAGGTGGTGGTCAGTGAGGTACACACTAAAGGTGGCTCCGGCGGCGCCGCATTGGCGGACGCCGTAATCGGGGCGGCCGAAATGCCACGGGATAACTTCCGCTTCCTCTACGACACGGAATGGGACATCGCCCGCAAAATCGAGACGATCGCCACGACCATCTACGGTGCGGCGGGCGTGCAATACGAGCGAGCCGCTGAGCGGGCAATCGAACGGTTCACGCACCTGGGGTGGGGCAACCTGCCCATATGCATGGCCAAGACACAGTACTCACTGTCTCACAACCCGTCATGGAAAGGCCGGCCGCACGACTTCGTACTGCCGATCCGGGACATACGGGTTTCGGCTGGGGCCGGATACGTCTACCCGCTGGCCGGTGAGATGATGACCATGCCCGCCTTCGGGCGCAGTCCCGCAGCCATGCGTATGGACATCGACGAGCACGGCCAAGTCGTGGGGCTTTTCTAGCAGCGCCGCTCCGGGGCCCCAAGCCCTCGCACCGCCGGGATTTGTCGTAGCTGCTCCCGTCTGGCGTGGTAACGTGGTCGGTACAGTCCGCTAACGGGCATGTCGGGTCGGTCGTCGGCCGATAACCAGTTACATAGGGAAACATCCTCGGGAGGTGGGCCATGCGCACGATTGGGCGAAAATGGATCTTGTTTGTGGCTGTGGCCCTGATTTGTGCATCCTGGCTACACGTGGCCCGTTCGGCGCCACCGGGCAGACCAGCGGCCAGGCCTCGTGCGCCCAAGCCGCCGACGGCGCTGCCGAAGAAGCCGAGCCAGCCCCTGCCGCCCAAGGCCGAGCCTGCGCGACCGCCGGCTAAACCGAACCGGCCCGGCCCCGGACCGGCGCCCAGGCCCCCATCCGCGGCGCACCGGCATCCGGCCCGGTGGGCCTGGTATCGCCCGTACGAGCCGAAGATGGTGCGTGTCTGGCCGGTGATCCGCTATCCCTACTATGCGGGCGGAGCCAGCTATGTAGCCGCGCCCTGGCGAGCCGACACGTCGGACGACCCGGCGGTAAGTCAGGACGACCCGCAAGTCGCAGAACGATATGCCCAACTCCAGGAGTTGGTGGAATTGGTTTGTCAGTGGCGAATGCTCAACGAGTCGTCCGTCGTGCATCAGCGCATCGCTCCGACAGAGGCGGCCCAAACGCTTCGGCAGTGGGCTCAGCTCAACGCGTCTTTTGACCGGACCACTCGGGCGGCGATGACACAACTGGTGTTGGGCAAGTCGGCGGCAGAGCCGCTCCGTCAGGCCCGCGAGCACTTGGCGCAGCTCGAAACGCTGATCGTTGGGCTGGGTGCGCGCTTACACCCCGCCGGCGACACGGAGTAGGTGGACACGGCGCCGGGCCTACAGCAGGTGGGTGCTGGTAATGGCCTCGACGATCTTGGGATCGAGCGTGTCGAACTTCTGAAGATACTCGACCCGTTCCTGGTTGAGCTTCTTGACCATCTCGACGCGGGTCTCGTCGTCGTAGAGCCGCTTGGGGTCGAGTGCGTCCATGTCGAAGATATCGCCCTTTTCGTCGATGACCCCGTCAACCAGAACGCGCGTGCCGAAGTCGGGATCGCGGGTCCACACGGCCGACTCGCGGAAGACCGCGCAGGCAATGTAGCCGATGCCCGGCTTCCAGGGGCGAGCCGGCGGGCGCTTGGGCTTGGTTAAATCTTCCGGGTTGGGGATTTCGCCTACACCGCCGGTATTCATCAGGAAACAGCGAACCTTGTCCCGGTATCGGTTGACGTACTCATAGAACATGTTGCCTTCTTCGGCCGGGTCGCCGACCATGAACGGGTTGGTGCCTGGCTGCCGTAACGACTGCCCGATTCGCGTGGGGTCGCCGGCGGCCGTCTCGATCGACTCGCCCAGCATAAAATAAGCCGCCGCCTGCTCGGGGGTCAGCTCGGACATGATCGGCACCACGGTATTTCGCCGCGTGTTGAAGATGAAGCATACCTGATCGAGCTCGTCGATCGGCGGGAGATCGATGGATTCGTGCAGCCTCTCTTTGGGCAGGGCCCGCAACGGGAGGATGCCTCGTCCGTTCGCGCACAAGTCCTCCTGGAGATAATGAATCTGACCCTGATAGTCGAGGTAAAGGTTCTGCGACACAAAGTCGGAACTCTCAGTGGCCGGACGAAGAAGGATGTCGTCTTCGTCCAGATCGGTCTTGAGGAACATGGCCTGCTCGGTACCCAGGATGCGCCCGTCCTTCAGCCGCAGTCCGGCGAAGTCGTCCTGGGCGATCAGCGATTGCTCGCCCTCGCCGTAGAGATAGTGCGTATGACCGATGTTCGTCGTCTTGCCCGTGCCGCTGAGCCCGAGAATGGCCACGCCGATGTTGCGCAGCCCCTTGGCCCGTCGGCTGCGCGCGCGGACCACTTTGGTCCCGGCATGGATGCCGAGGATGCCCCGCTGCTTCGCGCGGAACATCGCCATGCGGAGAAAGCCCTTCTTGGCCTCGCCCATGTAGTCCGAACCAATGCCCACGGTGCAGTTCTGCTCGGGGAATACGTAGAAGCGTCCGAACGGACCGGTGTTGATGTCGGGAACCATGAGCAACTGGAAGCTCTCTGCACCGGGCACCGGATCCTGGGCCTGCAGCATCTTGCCCCACATGTACGGCATGTGATGATTGCGGCGATTCTTGACACTGACCAGCAGGTAGCAGTTAAAGGTAAAGTCGGGGTCCTCCCCGCTGCCCATGACGCGATGGATCAGATCGAAGGGCAGGGAATTGGCGTGGCCGGGATGGTCCTTGCCGTCGTGGGTCCCGCCAAAGATGCGAGTCATATTCAATTGCATCTGGCTTAGTGTGCCCGCCTGTTCCGGCCCCGGGTTCTTCGTGGCGACAGCGTCGTTGCCGACGATGACACTGTATTTGGCGGAACGATTCCTGACGCGCGTATCCCAGTTAAACCCCCCGAAAATGTTGCGCTGGCCGGTGGTTTCGGCAGCCCGGGCAAGCTCCGGCCCGAGGTACAAAGTTACGTTGGTGCCCACATGTCGAGCGCGGTCTACCAGCGATTGGATCAGTTCCGCGGCCGTCTTACCGTCGAAGCGTGACATAGTATAAGTCTCCTGTGCGCACAAGACTCCCAACAAGGGCGATTCAACCACCTACGCAAGCGTATTGCGCAACTAGGGGCGATGGCACCAGACCCGATCGTCGGCGGGGATAGACCTCCCCGTCGCCACTCGCCATCCGTAACATTAATAGCGTATGATCGACGTGGTTGTAAAGCCCTCTGCGGTCGGCAGGCCGCCCCTGACCGGCGGGGGCGATGGCAATTTCCGTAACAAGTTGCCAAATCAACACTTGACGGCTTTTTGGGGTTGTGCTATTCAAGCGCCAGGGCGAAAGGCGGTGTGGGTTTGCCCCGGTGGCGGGCGCAGAGCCGCCTGCCGATGTGCGACCTGAACGATGGAGCCAAGGCCATGTGCGCAAGGATGACAATTGCCGGAAGCACCTTCCTGGTGGTGGCCGTGGCAGGGATCGGCTGCCAGCAAACGGCATCCCCCTCGACCGGCGAGCCGGCCCGTCTGCGGCCGGCGTCGAGGCCCTACATCCTCGACGCGCCGGAACCTGTGGGCTTCCAGTTGATCGACAAGCTCTCGGAGGACCACGCCACCCCAGGCTGGCGGTACGTGCGATACACGTTCAAGGGTCGAGCCGACCGCCAGGCCGTGCTGAGCTACTACCGCGAGCAACTGCCCCTGCACAAGTGGACCTATCTCAGCCGGCAGAGCCTCAAAGGGCAATACAAGCTGGTCTTCGAAAGGCCCAACGAGCAATGCACCGTGACGATCGAGCCGGACTCGGGCGACTGGCTCTCCAGCGGCTCGCGCGCGTCGGTGGTGATCCGCCCGTTGCGGCGCACAGGCCAGATGAAAGACGAGGGTAGAACACCATGAAGGCAGCGCGACGCAAGAACCTGAAGACCAACGAGCTGATTCAGAGCATCCAGGAGCTTGTCCAGACCGTCCGGCAATACGGCGGGTATATCGCCGTTGCGGCCATTGCGCTTGTGCTGGTGGTCGCAATAGGCTTTTACTGGCGCTACAGCCAGCAGCAGCGCCTGCATCAGGCGTGGTCAGACGTACTCATGGCCGCTCAACCCAGCGGTGTCGGGCCGGCCGATCGCCTCCAGCAACTCGAGCAGATCGCCGTGGATCACGAAGGCGAACACGTGGGGGCGGTGGCTGAATTGCTGCTGGCCGGTTCGCTGGTGGACGAGGGGACGTACGGTTCGGCGGCGGGCGACGCGACGCAACGCGAGGAACTGCTCACACGGGCCGAGCGGGCGTATCGGCACGTCGTCGAACGGTATGACGACGATTTGGTCCCGCTTGGCGCGGCGTTGATGGGTCTGGCCAATTTGGCCGAACAGCAACGCGACTGGCAGCAGGCACAAAGCTGGTACCAGAAGGTCCTGGCAGATAAGCGGCTCGAGGTAACCCCGTACCGGACGCTGGCTGCGCAAGGGCTGGAGACCTGGCCGAAGCTGTCCAGCCAGGAAGTAGTATTCGTCGAGGCCGCCCCCCCCACCCAACCGACGGCGGAGTCACAACCGGTGGCCGCCACCCAGGCGTCGCCGGCCCCGTTGCTCGTCCCAGCCGGCGATTGACATGTGGGGGTGGTGTTGTGTAGCTTGAGTGTCACGTGCGGTTGCAACGGACCGCCAGAGTGCATAGATGTTGGTGCAGGAGAGTTCTTATGGCTGATTTGGAAGGCATGGCTGCGGCGCTGATCGACGGCAAGCGCGAAGAGGTCGCCGCAAAGGTAAAGCAGGCGATAGACGAAGGGGTCGCGCCGGCGGACATCCTCGACAAGGGACTGGTCGCGGGCATGTCCGTCATAGGCGAGCGGTTTCGAAAGAACATCATCTACGTGCCCGAGGTCTTGATCGCCGCGAGGGCGATGAAAGCGGGCATGGCGCTGCTCGAGCCGCTGTTGGCCGAGGCGGGTGTCAAGCCCGCCGGCGTGGTCGTAATTGGCACCGTCAAGGGCGACCTGCACGACATCGGCAAGAACCTGGTGGCCATGATGCTTCAGGGCGGCGGCTACAAGGTCGTTGACGTGGGTACGGATGTGTCGGCCGAGAAGTTTATAGACGCCTGCCGCGAGAACAACGCCGAACTGGTCGGAATGAGCGCGCTGCTGACCACCACCATGCCGCAAATGGCTACCGTGGTGAAAGCGGTCAAGGAGTCGGGGCTGGATGGTGTGCGATGCATCATCGGCGGGGCGCCGGTGACGCAGAGCTATGCCGACGAGATTGGGGCCGATGGCTACGCTCCGGATGCGGCCTCGGCTGTGGAGGTGGCCCAGCGCCTGATCGGGACGTCGGCCTAGATCGCTTCGCAACGCCGAACGGTCCGTCAGAGGCCGTGAAGTAGGCAGAAGCCTTGCGCCCCGCCCTCGCGGGGCGTTTCGTGCGCGGCTCGGGCTGTGGGGGTGGGTGATCCCATGGAGGACACGGCGGACGACATCCTGCAACGCCCGGTTCCTCTCGATGAGGATGAGTGCGACCGGGTCAAGCTCCGCATCCGCCGGCGCCTGGTGGGTCGGCGGCTCGACAAGTACCTGCACTCGCGACTCCCACGATTGTCCCGCACGCTGATTCAGCGCCTGATCAAACAGGGCGCCGTTACCGTCAACGGTCGCCCGACCAAGCCCAGCCACGAGCCGGACGGGGGCGATCAGATCGAGGTTCTGATCCCGCCGCCCGAGCCAACCGAAATCATCCCCGAGGCGATCGCGCTGAACGTCATCTACGAAGACCGATTCATTGTGGCCATCAACAAGCAGCCTGGAATCATCTGCCATCCGGCCAAGGGTTCGCAGACGGGCACGCTGGCCAACGCGCTGGCCTACTACGCCGAGTCGCTTTCGCACGGGGCCGATCCCTTCCGCCCGGGAATCGTGCACCGCCTCGACAAGAACACCACCGGCGTGATGTTGGTGGCCAAGACCGACGAGGCCCACTGGCGACTGGCCCTGCAGTTCGAGAAGCGGACCATCGAGAAGACCTACGTGGGTGTGGTGCACGGGCGGCTCGAGTTCGACGAGGATCTGATCAGCGCGCCGATCGGCGTCCATCCCACGATCCATGACCGCTACATGGTGCCGGGCGCACGATACCGCCAGGCCCTGACGAAAGAGGCCGTCACCCGCTACGAGGTCGCGCATCGGTTCGCCGGCCACACCCTGGTGCACATGCATCCCAAAACCGGGCGAACGCATCAGCTTCGCGTACACATGTCGTACATCGGATATCCGATGGTGGGCGATAAGTTTTACGGAGGCCAACTGGTCAGTGAGCGATCGCTAACCGGTACCGGCAGTGATCAGCCGATCGTCGACCGTCAGGCCCTGCACGCACGAAGGATCGAGTTCGTTCATCCCATTCACGAGAAACCCATGACGCTGGAAGCCCCGGTTCCGGATGATATGCAGCATCTGATCGACGTACTGACAAGGGCCGACGGGCAACAGTAGGTTGCTTGTGGATACGCGCCTGATCATTGGGCCAACGTGACGGACAGGAAGGAGAACACGATGCAATACAGCTACGAGGAGTTGGCCGGAATGATCGACCACTCGCTGCTGCAACCCACGATGACCGATCAGGATATCCAGGACGGCTGCGAGCTGGCGAGGCGGTATCGGGTTGCTTCGGTTTGCGTCAAGCCCTACGCGGTGAAACTGGCGTTGCAGATCCTTCGTGGCAGCGACGTCGCCGTAGGCTGCGTGGTGGGGTTCCCCCACGGAAACAGCGCCACGGAGGTCAAGCGATATGAAACGCAGGTCGCATGCCGGGACGGCGCGACTGAGATCGATATGGTAATCAACGTCGGCAAGGCCCTCGGCGGTGACTTTGACTACGTCAAGCAGGACATCAAAGCGGTGGTCGACGAAGCGCACAAACACGGTGCGATCGTCAAGGTCATCTTCGAAAATGATCTCCTGCCTGACGATGAGATCAAAACTCGACTGTGCCGTCTTTGTGAAGACGCCGGTGCCGACTTCGTCAAGACATCCACCGGCTACGGGTTCGTCAAAGGACGGGACGGCACGTATTCGTACAAGGGTGCGACCGAGCACGACCTGCGCCTGATGCGAACCCATTGCTCGCAGAAGGTGCAGATCAAGGCGGCCGGAGGCGTGCGCGATCTCGATGCGCTCATGAAGGTCCGCGAACTGGGTGCAACCCGCTGCGGAGCCAGTGCTACCGCCGCCCTGCTCGACGAGTACAAGCGCCGCGCCGAAGCCGGGCGTTAGCCGCACAAGAGCCGGATCGCCGCGGGCACACCTGTCACACGCACTGCAATCCGGAGGCAGTCGGCTGTACTTGTGTGCCGCCAAGCCCCTGGTTACCATGCCGCTTTGCCTTTGACTTACGTCTTGGGGCAGCGCCCATGACCCCAAAGCAAGCCATCGCGGTCATTGATTTCGGCAGTCAGTACAGCCAGTTGATTGCGCGACGGGTTCGTGAGAACCGCGTGTACAGCGTGTTGTGTTCGCCGTCGGTCACGCCCGCCGAGTTGCGTGCAATCAACGCGGTGGGCCTGATCTTCTCCGGCGGTCCGGCCAGCGTGTACGAAGAGGGGGCGCCTCGCTGTGACGTGGCACTTCTTCAGATGGGGCTGCCGGTCCTGGGCATCTGCTACGGCATGCAGTTGGCCTGTCAGCTTCTGGGCAGCCAGGTCAGGCCCGGCCAGAGCCGCGAGTACGGCAGGACGTCGTTGCAGATCGTCCGCAAGGACGGGCTGTTGGCCAACATGCCCGACGAAACCGTCGCCTGGATGAGCCACGCCGACATCGTGGCCGAGTTGTCTGCCGATTTTGAGGCCCTCGCGCAAACGCCGGCCTGTCCCTGTGCGGCGGCCCGCCATCGCACGCGGCCGATCTACGGCGTTCAATTCCACCCGGAGGTGACGCACACGCCGTTGGGCGGGCAGATCCTGCGCAACTTCATCTACGACATCTGCCGCTGCCGGGGCGACTGGCAGGTGGGCAACATGATCGATCACGCCGTAGCCGACGCCCAACGCCGCGTGCCCTCCGACGCCCGCGTGATCTGCGGCCTATCGGGAGGTGTCGATTCCAGCGTGACGGCTGCGCTGCTGCACAAAGCGCTGGGCGATCGTCTGACGTGCATCTTCGTCGACAACGGGCTGCTGCGCCAGGGCGAGGCCGGCCTGGTCGAGTCGACGTTTCGAGGCCACTTCGGTATCGACCTGCGAGTCGTCGATGCGGGCGAACTGTTCCTCGGGCGGCTGGCGGACGTGACCGATCCGCAGGAGAAGCGGCGGGTCATCGGCCATACCTTTATCGACGTGTTCCAGACCGAGGCTAAGACCATCCCCAACGCCCGCTACCTGGCCCAGGGCACGCTGTACCCCGACGTGATTGAGAGCGGCCACAGCGTGGGCGGTGCGGCGGCCAACATCAAGCTGCACCACAACGTGGGGGCCCTGCCGGCGGAGATCGGCTTTGAGCTGATCGAGCCGCTGCGCGACCTGTTCAAAGACGAGGTCCGTCAGATGGGTCAGCAGTTGGGCCTGCCCGACGAGATCGTGTGGCGACACCCATTCCCCGGTCCGGGTTTGGCGGTCCGCATCGTCGGGGCGGTCACGAACGAACGCCTGGCGATCCTGCGACCGGCCGACCAGATCATGCTGGAGGAGATACGATCGGCCGGCTGGTACAACCGAATCGCCCAAGCCGCGGTCATACTCCTGCCGGTGGCCAGCGTGGGCGTCATGGGCGACGGCCGCAGCTATCACGGCAATCACGTCGCCGTGATTCGACTGGTGTCGACCACCGACTTCATGACGGCCGACTGGCTGCACATCGACCACGAGATTCTCGCGCGGATCAGCAATAGAATCATCAACGAGGTGCCGGGCATCAACCGCGTGGTGTATGACATTTCCAGCAAACCCCCAGCAACGATCGAATGGGAATAGCGCATGGATGTGGCTAGCCACGCCGCCCTCGGCCTGAGCGTGGGCTACTGCGGCTTTGCCCAGCGCATCGGGCGCGGCGGAGCCCTGCTGGCCCTGGCCGGGGCGACGCTGCCCGATCTGGATGTCTTTATGGGCATCGGCGACGAGTGGGCCGGCCTGCAATACCACCGGTTTTGGACCCATTCGCTGCTGGTGGCGCCGGTTCTTGGGGCGGCGTTGGCAGGACTGTGGTGGCGGTTTGGCCCATGCAAGCGATTCGCGCTGCTATGGGCATGTGCCACGACAGTACTGGTCTGTCACTGTCTGCTCGATGCGTGCACAAGCTACGGCACGACGCTGCTGGCGCCGCTGTCGAACCACCGGTTCGCCTTCGACTGGATCGGCATCATCGATCCGTTCTTCACCGTACCCTTGCTGGCCGGGCTGGTCGTGTTTGCGCTGCGGCGGCGGCGAGGTCGGCAGGCGGCGGCGCAGCAGGCGGTGTGGGCAGGGCTGGGGCTGGCAATTGGATACCTCGCGCTCGGAGCCACGCAGCACGCTCTGGCGTGTCGTCTGATTCGGACCGAGGCAGCCACAGCCGGACACGACATCGTCCGCGCCAATGCATACCCGCAGATCGGCAGCGTCTTTCTCTGGCGGCTGGTCTACCAGACGAACCACAACTACTACGTTGCGCGGGCCAACATGCTGACGGCACGCACGCCCGTCTTCGCCCGGGCCCCCATCAGCAACGACGAGCTTGTACAGGCCTCGCAAGACCATCCGAAGGTCAGGCTGTTCCGCTGGTTTGCGATGGACTTCGTGCGCCCGGTAACGCGCCGCGTGGGCGATCGCTGGGTCGTCGAATGGCACGACATGCGTTACGGCTGGCCGGCCGACGCCACGTCCTCGCTGTGGTGGGCGGTTGCATGGTTCGATCAGGACCGTCACTTGCTGCGTGTCTCGCGCGTGCACCCCTCGTGGCGCCGGATCGAGCGAATGTCGATGTACGACTGACGCGGGTGGCACGGTCGATCCCGGCGCGCCGGGATCGGCCGTGTTGTTTTCGAGGCGCTGTGGTTTGTTGGCGAACCACGGCCCGGCTTCGCCGGACCGTGCCACCCGCCGAGTTGCGCGCCCTACGAACTACGCGACGTCCAGAGCAGTTCGACTCGGCTCACTGCATGGACATGGGCCACCCGCCGCAAACGGCTGTCGCGGCCTTAGCCGCGAGTGATCGACGTGTGCGTCAGAACTGCATGCCGTACAAACCCGCGTAGAAGGTGACAACCCGAACGGCTACAAAGATGACGATGAGGATGTACAGGATACGCGGCACGATTCGTGCCAGATCGGCGAGCGTCATCTCCGCCCGTTCGCCGGTCAGGTTGGCCAGTCGCAGCGAAACCTCTTCGAGCGAGCCGCTCTCCTCGCCGACTTCCCACGCCTGGACGAACTCCGGCGGCAGGCTGCGGGGCAGTCCCGCCGAGACGGGCTGGCCGGCTTTGGCGCTGCGAGCGCCCTTCATCAGCAGGCGGCTTACCGCGGCGTTGCCGACCAGCTCGGCGGCCGTCCGCGACGACTCAACGATCGGCACACCCGCCCCATACAGAAGGTGAAAAGTCCGGCAGTAGCGGCTGAGAGCGAGGTTCCGCAAAGCCCCGCCCAGCAGCGGTACGTGCAGCCATATGGCGTCCATCAGCAGGCGGATCGGTCCGGTCTGCGGCGTGAAGCGATAGAGGGCGTAAACGACCACAACCGGCAGGTAGAAGCATCCCAGTATCGATGCGGCGCCAAGCAAGTACGCCGCGCCGCTGATCTGACCCAGTAGCAGGGGCGGAAACGACGGGATGAACACCGCTGCATGCAGCAGTATGATTGGGTAGATCATATTGGTGATGATGGTTCGGCGCATCCGCAGGCGAAATCGGTACCAGTCGGCCAGCGACTCGAGCACCTCGGTCAGGTCGCCCGATCGTTCGGCTGCTTCGATGGTGACGACGTCGAGCCGGCTGAACGCCCGGGGATGCCTAGCCATGGCGCCGGCCAGGCCCCGGTCGAGTTGCTCAGCCATGCGTCGCGTCGCGACGGCCAAGGGCGAGCGAACATGCCCACTCGCGGTGCGCAGGGCGCGATGCAACGGCACGCCCGATGACAGCAGGATTGCCAGATTGTGATAGATGTCGGCGCGGGTAAGGGCCATAACGATCCTTATTGAGCCGGCGCGGCGGGCCGGTAATCAGTAACCATCTCGCCCAGACGGATCATCTGGAAGATGTCGGCGTTGGTGGGCAGGATGTCGCCGATGTTGAGGATCACGCGGCCGCCGAACGCGTCGAGGATCCGCCGTCCGAAGTCCAGGATCACCCGATCATCCACGTTCTGGGTGAACAGCGTAGCGGGCACGCCGCAATAGGCCCGCATGTTCGCGGGCAGGGCTTGGGCCAGCTCCTCGGGCTCGTAGTTCATCATGGGAGCGGGCGTGCAGCCGTCGAGCAGGTCGAAGCCGGTCTCACCCAGTAGGGGGAAGTAACCTTTGAAGTTGCCGTCCAAGTGGGTCGAGACGATCTTGCCGGCCTGGTGGAGGATTCCGTTGA
>Ga0315553_10002212_pt1 | contig 15714 bp, 12 predicted proteins | sample SalMarSW160140MG_FD_203099 | JGI IMG/M metagenome (GOLD analysis project Ga0315553, IMG submission 203099) | Salt marsh sediment microbial communities from the Plum Island Ecosystem LTER, Massachusetts, United States - Salt Marsh Sediment SW1601-40 ... | reverse complement strand
CTCGTAGAGCGCCGTGCCGTCAAAACGGACGAGACCGTGGGCGTCGCTTGGAAAATGCGCCGGGACCCAATCGACCAACACCCCAATCCCGGCCTGATGGCAGCGGTCGATGAAGCGCGCAAACGCCTCGGGCGGACCGAACCTTGCCGTTGGGCTGAATAATCCGAGTGGCTGGTACCCCCAGGAGCCCGAAAAGGGGTGCTCGCTAATTGGCAGGAGTTCGATATGGGTAAAGCCGAGATCGAGGACGTAGGGGATGAGATAGTCGGCGATGCGGTCGTAATCGAGAAAGCTGTTGCCTTCTCCCCGGCGCCAAGAGCCTAGATGCACCTCGTAGATCGATATCGGGGCCGATCGATCCTGGACCGGCCCTCTCCCTTCCATCCACTCATCGTCTGCCCAATCATGCCGGACAAGGCCGTGTACGCGCGAGGCCGTTGAGGGCGGCGCCTCTTGCGCAAAGGCAAGAGGATCGGATTTGAGCGGAAGCAGCGCCCCGTCAACGCCCAGGATCTCGAACTTATAGAGTGCGTCATGCTTAAGGCCGGGGATGAAGAGTTCCCAGATGCCAGCCTCGTGACGCTTGCGCATCGGGTGGCGGCGGCCATCCCAGCCGTTGAAATCGCCAACGACACTCACCCGGCGCGCGTTGGGTGCCCAGACTGCAAAGGCTACGCCCTTTGTCCCCTCCAGGCTAACGGGATGTGCTCCCAGTTTCTCGTAGAGAAGGCGGTGAGTTCCCTCTGTCAGCAGGTGGACATCCATATCGCCGAGAACGGGTGGGAACCGATAGGGATCGTCCTCCTCCCACTGCGCTTCGCCACGCCTAAAGCGCAGCCGATATGGGGCCGAGGCGTCTCTTGCTTCGATCGACCCCGCAAAGAAACCTGCGTCATGCAACCTTTCGAGTGACGCGAGCACGCCACCGCTCTTGCTGTCGATCACATCCACCGCCTCAGCGGCAGGAGCAACCACCCTGATCGACACTTCATGGTCGAATTGATGCGGTCCAAGAATGGCGAAAGGATCGCCGTGCCGGCCGCTAACGATGGCGTCGATGGCTGCCTGATGCGGACGCGAATGGTCGGTGGTGTGCTTTTTCAAAGTCTTGGTCATGGCCGATGCGCCCCCTTCCCTTCCAGCAGATCGAGGACGCCGCGTAACGGTATCAGTAGCCAGGCAGGCCGGTTGGCACTCTCGTAGGCGATCTCATAGAAGGCCTTTTGCAGCAGGAACAGATCGAGCAGGTTCGCCGCCACATTTTGGTCCTTCGGGTAGCTGGGCATCTCCTCAGCGGTTTCGATATAGGCTTGGAGAAATTCCCGGCTCGCGCGGTCGCGCCAGGCCGCCACCGCCGCCAGCACCCGTTCGGGGAGTTCACCCGTGCGCGCAGCGAACCGTTCGAGGGCTGCTGATGCTGCGTAGTCAAGCGAGCGCAACATGCCTGCCACGTCACGCAGCGGTGACGTCTTTTCGCGGCGCTCGGCAAGCGTTCGGCCAGGCTCTCCTTCGAAGTCGACGATGACGACATCGTCCTTGGAGATCAGTACCTGCCCTAGGTGGTAGTCGCCGTGAATACGGGTCTTCATGCCGAGTGGTGGGCTCTTCTCTATCGCTTCGATCCGTGCCTCGAGCACTTCTCGCGCCGAAAGCAAGCGGGCCACCTGCTGCTGTACTTCCTCTGGGAAGGAGTCCCGCGCGCTTTCGAGCTCGCGCAAGACGCGCTCCGCCTCGTCACGGACCGCTTCCGACCACCGCGCAATGTCCTCGGCCGTGATCGGCTCGGGCGCGAAGGCCGGCTCGGCTGTCTTCATGGCGAAGGCACGATGAAGTTGACCAGTGCGCTCGCCGAGCCGCAGAGCAAGATCGAGCGGGAACACCTGGAGCTCATCACGACGGCCATTCGCCTCCTCCTCGCCCTCGGCGACGAGCGCGAGGTCTTCCAGGCCGCGATCCAGAGCTTCGACGACGCCGTTCCACGCGTCGCCTTGATTGGGGACAAAGGCAAACGCCGTCACCAAAGCGACGTGGTTTCCAGTGCTCTCAACGAGCTCGGCGGCGCCGAAGTATTCCGGGGAGTTCGGATAGCGAGCAACGTCGGTGAGGAACCGCGCTACCTCCAATTCTGGTTGAACGCCGGATCGAACTCGCCGGTAGATCTTGAGCATGACGCGCTCGTCGACGATGACTGACACATTGCTCTGATCGCCCCCGACGGCGCGTACTTGCATTTCCTCGCCGATCAAGGGCCAGTTCGGGCCAGCCGAAAATTCGACCCGGCCATCCGGTGTTTCAGTGGTCCTGCCCTCGCCCATAGCTCGAACCAGATCCCGAACGAAGTCCTCGTCATGCGCGGCATCGAGCAGCGCGCCCATGCGGGGACCAGACCTCAGCTTGGCGAGCGTAAAGGCGAGCATCGGCTCGCCCGCTCGCAGATGCTCGCTTCCCCATTTGGCCGCAAGTGGCAGGAAATATTGTTGCGTCTCGCCGCCCGGCAGCAGAACGTCGCAAAGCGTCAGCGGATAGCTACCCTCTCTCCCCTCGAAGGTCGCGAAGTGGCTCAGTTCGAAACGGGCAAAGTGCGCATCCTTCGCCCCGAACCATCTCTGGCGCAACAGGAAGTCGGAAAGAACGTCGCGCTCCATGGTTCGTCTTTGTGACTCGGCGAACACGCTGCGCCAGCCGTCGGACGCGATCAGAGTGATAAAGTCCGGGGCAATCTCGGTCGGGGGCACGTGCCAGCGCGGTTGCTCGGCATCGGTCTCCAAAATGAACCAATAGAAGCTGTAGGCAGGCAGCGTCAGCATATAGGGAAGCTCGCCGATGGGTGGAAAGGCAGAGGCGCCTGTCAGTTCCACGGGCACCGCTCCGGCAAATTGGCGCAAGTCAAGCTCGACGGCCTGGGCTGAGCGCGCGAGATTGAAGACGCAGAGAAGCTGTTGGCCCTCATGCTCGCGCATGAACGCAAGCACCTTTCGGTTGCGGGGGTAGAGGAAATCTAGGGTGCCGCGCCCGAACGCGGCGTGGCTCTTGCGAACCTGGATCATCCGGCGCGTCCAGTTGAGCAGCGAAGACGGATCCCGCTGTTGCGCCTCGACATTGATGGCTTGATAGCCGTAATTGGCATCCATGATCGGCGGCAAATACAGCCTTTGCGGGTCCGCCCGCGAAAATCCCCCGTTGCGATCGGCTGACCATTGCATCGGGGTGCGGACGCCGTCCCGGTCGCCAAGGTAATAGTTGTCACCCATGCCCAGTTCGTCGCCATAGTAGAGCACTGGCGTTCCCGGCATCGACATCAGCAGGGCGTTCAACAGCTCGATCTTGCGCCGATCGTTCTCGAGCAGCGGCGCCAGGCGCCGGCGAATGCCCAGATTGAGCCTGGCCCGGCTATCGGTGGCGTAGGTGCGCCAAAGATAGTCGCGCTCGTCGTCGGTCACCATCTCGAGGGTGAGTTCGTCGTGGTTGCGCAGGAACAGCGCCCATTGGCATTGCTCTGGAATATGAGGCGTCTGACGGAGGATATCCGTGATCGGATGACGGTCTTCCTGGGCGAGCCCCATGTACATGCGAGGCATCAGCGGGAAGTGGAATGCCATGTGGCACTCGTCGCCCTCGCCAAAATAGTGGCTCGTGTCTTCGGGCCATTGATTGGCTTCGGCCAGGAGCATGCGGTCGGGATATTTGTCGACCTCCCGCCGAAGGCGCTTCAAGATCTCGTGGGTCTCAGGCAAATTCTCGTTGTTGGTTCCTTCGCGCTCGCAAAGGTAGGGAACCGCGTCGAGCCGCAGCCCATCGACGCCGAGATCGAGCCAAAAGCGCAAGGCCTCGGTTATTTCGCCGAACACCGCCGGGTTGTCGAAGTTGAGATCAGGCTGGTGCGAATAGAAGCGATGCCAGTAATAGGCATTGGCCTCCGGATCCCAGCCCCAATTGGACTTTTCCGTGTCGAGGAAAATGATCCTCGTGCCCGCGTAGCGTTCATCACTGTGGCTCCACACATAGAAGTCCCGCTCAGGCGAGCCTTCGGGTGCCAGTCTGGCGCGTTGAAACCAGGGGTGCTGATCCGAGGTATGGTTGATCACAAGTTCGGTCAGCACGCGGATGCCGCGGCGGTGGGCCTCGGCCATGAACGCCTTGAAGTCGTCCATGTCGCCGTAGGACGGGTTGATCTGGCGGTAGTCGGAAATGTCGTAGCCATCGTCCCTGAGTGGGGACGGGTAAAACGGCAACAGCCAGATCACATTGACTCCCAGGGCTTCGATGTAATCGAGGCGCTGCGTCAGCCCCTGGAAATCTCCGATGCCGTCCCCGCTGGAATCGAGGAATGCCTTCACGTGAAGCTGATATATGATGGCGTCCTTGTACCAATCGGTTGCGCTCCGATCGATCTCGGACTTCGCGGCCGTATCGGTCTCCGCCTCCGAGGGCACCGCCAGCGTTGCTTCGCTCGGCGTCACGGCGCCACCCCTTGCGGGGGCTCCAGACGCCAGACGGCGTAGGGCTGCTCGCGGGGATCGAGCACCATCTGCTGCACCTTCCCGGTCCAGGTGAAGCGATCGCCGCTGACGAGATCTTCAACGCCGATCGAAGCATCGTCCCCAAGCCCGAACTCCCATAGAGGGACTTCGAAATGCGCGGTTTGAGCATTGTGCGGATCGAGGTTGACCGCAACGAGCACGAAGTCCCGGTTATCTTCGCTGGCTTTGCCGTAATACAAGATCTGATCGTTCCAGGCGTTGTAGAATTTCAGGTTCGTGAATTGCTGCAGCGCTGCATGCGCGCGCCGCAGCCGGTTCATGAGGCGGACATCCGCGCGGATGTCGCCTTCTCGGTCCCAATCCCAGGCTTTGATCTCGTATTTCTCGGAGTCGAGGTACTCCTCCTTGCCTGGAAGCGCGCGGGCCTCACACAACTCAAACCCACTATAGAGGCCATAGTTGCATGCGAGCGTTGCCGCCAAGACCAACCTCGCCTGAAACCCGGGTCGCCCACCGGTCTGGAGATAGGTTGGGTTGATATCGGGCGTATTTACGAAAAAGTTAGGGCGGAAGTATTCCGACATCTCACTCTTGGTGAGCTCCGTCAGATAGTCGGCCAGCTCCTGCTTCGTATTGCGCCAAGTGAAGTAGGTATAGGATTGGGTAAAGCCGAGCTTGGCTAGCCGCTTCATCACCTTCGGCCGGGTAAACGCTTCGGCCAGGAAGATCACCTCGGGATGCGACTTCTGCACCTCGCGAATGAGCCACTCCCAGAACGGGAAGGGTTTGGTATGGGGATTGTCGACCCGGAAGATTTTCACGCCTTTGCCGACCCAGAACAGCACGACGTCGCGCCAGGCGAGCCAGATCGACGGAAACGCATCGCGATAAAAATGGACGTTGACAATGTCCTCGTATTTCTTCGGCGGATTTTCGGCGAATTTGATGGTACCGTCGGGACGCCAGTCGAACCACTCCGGATGCTCCTTGATCCAAGGGTGATCGGGGGAACATTGGATCGCGAAATCCAGTGCGATCTCAAGCCCGTGTTCCTTGGCCGCGCTCACAAGGCGCTCAAAGCCCGCGAAGCCGCCAAGTTCAGAATGGATGGCATCGTGGCCGCCCGTAGCGGCGCCGATCGCATAGGGGCTCCCCGGATCTGACGGCGCCGGGCTGAGAGAGTTGTTGCGTCCCTTTCGATTGGTGTGCCCGATGGGGTGGATCGGCGGGAGATAAAGAACGTCGAAGCCCATGTCGCGGACGTAGGGCAACCGCCGGATGACGTCATCGAAGGTCCCATGCCGGCACGCATCGTCCGATTGCGAGCGCGGAAACAGTTCGTACCAGGCGCTGAACGCGGCCCGTCGCCGGTCGACCCAGACGACAAGCTCCTCTGAATAGCGCGAAAGGTCAGCGCGCGGGGCTGAACGAGACATTAGCTCCAGCGCAGCCTCGCTCATTAGCATCTCAAGGCGAGCTTGATCGTTTGCTACATCCTCGACCGCGTCGAAAAGCGCCTTCAGGCAGTTCCGGTCGCTCTCCGAGCCCCGTGCGCCCGCCGCAACCGCCTTTTCGACGTGCTTCCTGCCCTCGACCAGTTCGAGCGAGAGCGACTGACCGGCCGCATGCTTCTTGCCAACCTCATCGCGCCAGGACGCGAACAAATCCCTCCAAGCGATGATCGTGTAAAGATAGCGCGCATTCTCGACGAGGAGGAACTCGCCGCGCCAGCGGTCATTCTCAAGAAAGTACATCGGCGCTTCGCGCCACTCCCGATCGCTCTCGAGACGGTAGAGCAACGCGGCCGCGATCTTATCATGACCATCGCCGAAGATGTCGGCCTCCACGATGAGAACGTCGCCGACGGCCCGCTTGGGGGCAAAACGCCCACCGTCAATCTCGGGCCGCACCCCTTCAATCACTATGCGTGCCTCGGTTCTGCTCGGCTGGGCTACGCTCGATGGCGGAATCGGGTCTGAGCGGCGCTTCTGATTGAGAGCCTGACTGTGATTCACTTCAGACGTCGTCATTCTCGACACTATAACTGATCAATCGGGCTCTCGGCGACGCGCTCCTGGAAATAGCGGAACGCACATTGGCGATTTTCTTTCCAGCGACGGCGCGATCATGCGCCGCGAGGGCCGCCCAGGTCCCTGTAATTGAACACGGGACATCAACGGGAGGACCCCCGCTCGGCGCCGGCAATCATATCACGGATCGCTGCCAGAACTCCTCGTCGCTCCCAGTCACCTGTGGTTGCTCGAGAGATTGGAGGAACCGCGCGCCCCACACGTCGCTGCCATTTTGCGACAAGTTGGCGAGCATGTAGCCGTGCCGCTCCCGCCGTTCCGACAACGGCATTTCCAGGGCCTGCGCAATTGCGGTCGCCACGGATTCCGCGTCGTAGGGGTTGACTAGCAGCGCATCCCGACATTCCACGGCGGCGCCCGCGAACCGAGAGAGAATGAGGACCCCCGGATCGTTCGCATCTTGAGCCGCGACATATTCCTTCGCCACGAGGTTCATGCCGTCCCGCAATGGCGTCACGAGACCCACTCTAGCCGAGCGGTAAAGACCGGCCAATGCCGACCTGCTATAGGCGCGATTGACGTAACGGATAGGCGTCCATGAGGCTTCGCCGAACTTCCCGTTGATGCGACCCGCGACCGCGGCGAGCGCCTGTTCCAGCTCGTAATACTCCTGGATTTCGGACCTGCTCTTGGGCGTGATCTGCAGATAGGTGACTTTGCCGCGCCAGGCTTGCCGATTGGAAAAAAATAGATCGACCGCCTCCATGCGCTCAGTAAGCCCTTTGGAGTAGTCGAGCCGATCGACACCAATCATCAGAACCCCACCTTCCAGACTCTCGACGACTTCTTTGACGAATGGAGATTGGACCGCGCGGCGCGCGCGCCGTTCAAACTCCGCGGTGTCAATACCCACCGGAAAGCTGCCGACGCGGACCTTCCGACCGTCCTGACTGAGTACCACTTGACGATCGGTTACTTGACTTACTCCGATACTCGAACCGCGATTTTCGGAGATGATGTACCGGACGAAATTTTGAACGTCGCCCTCCGTCTGAAACCCCACCAAATCGTATTGCAGCAACGAGGAGAGGAAGCGCTCATGGTGCGGTAGCACGGTAATGAACTCAGGTGCCGGAAAGGGGACGTGGAGAAAAAAGCCGATCCGATTGGTATGGCCGCGCTTTCTGAGTTCCTCTCCGAGAGTGATGAAGTGGTAGTCGTGGACCCAAATCAAATCATTCGTCCGGATGATCTTGGAGAGCTCGTCAGCAAAATGCTGGTTAACGCGCAGATATCCACCCAGGTCCCGCCGCGTGAACTCGGCAAGGTCAATGCGGTAATGCAAAATTGGCCACAACACCCGGTTGGCAAAGCCACCGTAATATTCCTGGTAATCCTCTTCCGCCAAGTCGGTCAGAACATAAGAATGATTGGAGTCTTCCATTGTTTTCGTGCTGACCTGATCGCGCGGAACGACATTGCCGCTCCACCCAAACCAGACCCCCTCGTACCTTTTCAAAGTAGGGGCCAACACGACCTCGAGGCCACCAGCCCGAGGGCGTCGGCCTTCAGTCGGAATGGCGACCCGGTTCGAGACGAGGATCAACCGCAAAGCCGTTCTCCTGGCGTCGATGATGCGCTTCAAGTGCGCAACCTTAGCATGATCCAGGGAACTTCGTTTCTTTGCGCACGGAGGCGTTCCCCCTCGGTCGAAGACCCCAGCGAGCTAAGCACCTTCATCGAACTAACAGGCGTGGATGGTGTCCGCGCGCGTATCGCTGCTGAACCGGAATTTTTCGCTTAAGGTCATTGGCGTACATTGCCTCGCAGATCTGGGATGAGGTCGCGCCCTTCGCATTGTTAGCGAGGAGCTGTGAGAGCGCGTTCAGGACATTAAGGGACGCCACTCCTCGCGCTGGGGTGTCTGGGCCGCTTGGGTGCGGCCGTTGTGGTGGCGAACTGGAAATGCGCGTGTTGATCGGTCTGAGCGACATTCTCCTCGGCAATGAGCACCTGATTCATGAGTTCGCAACCGAGCTCAAGCGGGTCGTTGTCGCGCACCAAGTAGGCTGGCGCCGAGGTCCAGGGGAATGCCTCGGTGATCTGCCGAGCCAGCCACTCGGCTATCGGATGCCGGGTCACCTCGAACCATACCAGCCGCCGCCCGCCGTGACCCAGCACCAGGAACACGAACAAGAGATCAAAGGTCGGCGTCGGCACAACGCACATATCGATGGCGGCAATCGCCTCAGCGTGATTTCGCAGAAACGTCTTCCAGGTTTGCGATGGCGGCTTCGAAGGTCGCACCATGTATATCGATACCGTCGACTGGGCCACTGCAAAGCCAAGCATCAGCAACTCGCCATGGATCCGGGATGCACCCCAAAGTGGGTTTTCTCTGCTCATCCGCCGGATCAGATCGCGTAGGCCACGATCAATTCTTCGCCGGCCTGCCCTATGACGCGATTTCCGACGCCAAAAGGCTTTGAATCCAGCGCGATGCCACCGCAGGACGGTCTCCGGCTGCACCACCTGAACCGCGCCTAACAGGCTCGGCCAAAGCCTTGTCATCCCTAAGAAGAGCGCGATCACCAGCGCGCAGTCGAAGACGAGTTGGTGCCTGCCGCAAAGCGATGCTTAACTGATGGTGGCCGGCTGACGCCGAAGGCGTGGCAGATATGCCGCAATTGCTCGTCCGAAAAATGATTCGGTTCGCGCCGTCAGCTTGCCTTCTTCAATGCCGAGCGGCTGTCGTTGGTTGCGGGGGTAGGATTTGGCGGTTCCTAGCTGGCCGGAGCCGCACCGGCTGTTCTGTGGAACGACCGGAAGTCCGCTTTGGGTCATTAGTGGACATCGGCGCCCCGACTAGAGATGTCCGCTTTACCCCCTATAGCGGACGTTCTCGGAGCCGAAATCAATGTCCGCTAAGTGCCAAAGCCGGACATTTTTAGTTCCGGTAGGGACTCTGCGAGATCGCAGGAAAATGGAGCTGGCAGCTCGCCATTAGACGGCGAACTCGCCTTCGTTCGCCCCATCCCAATAATAAATGCTTAATCCTAGCATCTCGCATCGCCTGAGATCCGAACTCACAGCCGAGGCGGAAGTTTCACCCAACGGGTGCGACGACAACGACTGCCGAGCAAGCCGACCGGCCTTCATGGCGATAACTGTGAGGGGCGCTGGGGTCGAAATACATCGCATCGCCTGCGTCTAGAGTGACGTCCTCCCCATCGACATTGACGATGAGTTGCCCCTTGATCACATAAATCAATTCTGCCCCCTCATGACGGTGCGGTTCTGACGGTTTTGACTGTAGCGGGAACTCGGCGAAAAACGCTTCCATCTTGCGATCTGTCACTGGGAAATCGAGGCTTTCAAACAAATAAGACGGGGGTGCCTCGTCGGGGCGGTCGGGGAGTCGCAGGCGGTCTCGCTTGCGGATCACCGCGATCTCAGGTCGCTCTTGGTTTTCGACGAAGAAATGTTCCAGCCCGACACCGAACACGAGTGCAATTCGCAGTAGCGTCGGCAGCGTGGGAAAGAGCGCTGCCCGCTCGATCTTGGACAGCATGCCTGGCGATAAGCCGGTGTGCTCGCCGAGTTGCACCAGGCCCAGCTTTTTTTTGAGCCGCAGCGCACGGATCTTCGGACCGATCTTGTAGCGCTCGAGGCCGGTGGCGAGCGTCTCGGAAAGCATCGCCTGATGCTCCTTTTCCGCTGAGTGAAACCGCGGCTAGAATATTTTCACTAAAGGATAATTACAAGGCATTTTCACGAAAATATTACTAGCAATCAAATTGGCTATCTCTATATGCAAATCGGTAAGCAGCCATGATGGCTGCGGCATTCATCCAATACGAGGAGACGTAGACATGAAGTTTCAGATTGCATCCATCGTGGCAGCAACCGTGGCCGCCATCGGTCTCACTCTTGGCAGCGTAGACACGCGCGCGGCGCAAAAGGACATCGTCGAAACGGCGGTCAGCGCAGGAAAGTTTAAGACCCTTGCCGCCGCTCTCGGCGCGGCTGACCTGGTTGACACACTGAAGGGCAGCGGCCCCTTCACGGTATTTGCGCCGACCGATGAGGCCTTCGCCAAACTGCCCGCGGGTACCGTTGAGAACCTCCTGAAGCCCCAGAACAAGGATCAGCTTGTCGCGATCCTCACTTATCACGTCGTGCCAGGGAAAGTGATGGCAGCCGACGTGGTGAAGCTCAAGGAAGCCAAGACGGTGAACGGCAAGATGCTCGACATCGAGACCAAAGACGACGCCGTGATGGTGAATGACGCGAAAGTCACCGCAACCGACATCGGTGCCTCCAACGGCGTCATTCATGTCATAGATGCCGTGATTCTCCCGCCGAAGAGCTAACAACCAAGCCGGGTCACTGCTTCCCATAAAGCATCTTCGAAAGTGACCAGGCGTCCGCGCATGCGGGCGTTCGGCTCACCGAAGGGCGACGCCCCACTGCCAGTTTGTCCCCCCAACCAGCCCCCCGGCGGCAGCGGGGCGCACCGCCTTCCTGAATCGTCAGCGGCGCGAGTCCCCTAGGTGGCTACGGTTCTCTGCCTGGAGACCGCCAAGCTGTGATCATCAAAAGCGAGTTAACAGATGTGGAAGAGATACATGTGGTGGATCGTCGGCATCTTTGGTGTCACCTTGCTTGCGGCAGCTTTATGGGGGCCGATTGTGAGCGACGTTGAACAGCCGAAATACCAAGTGGTGGAGAGCAACGGCAACATCGAGATACGCGACTATGCGCCGATGATCGTAGCGGAGGTGGAAATACCGGGGGAGCGGCGTGACGCCATTGGGAAGGGCTTCCGTCTTATCGCCGATTACATCTTTGGGAATAATACCACCGCACAAACAGTGCCGATGACCGCTCCCGTCACCCAGCAAGACAGTGAGAAGATAGCGATGACCGCGCCGGTAACGCAGCAAGACGACGGGAACACCTGGAGGGTGCGCTTTATTATGCCTTCTAGCTACACGATAGGGACGTTGCCCAAGCCCCACAATCCTGCCGTAGAGCTGAAAGAAATCGCAGCCAAACGATACGCCGCAATTCGCTTTTCAGGCATGGCGGGTGAAGACAGTCTCAAGCGTCGCACCAAAGTACTGAATGAGTGGGTCAGTGCGAAAAGCCTCACGCCTGTGTCTGAGCCTGTCTACGCTTTCTACAACCCGCCCTGGACCGTGCCCTTCTTGCGCCGTAACGAAGTGATGCTTGAAATACCTGCATCGCCGGCTGATTAACGCTCAGACCGCCTTCTTGCTTCATTGGCACCCAACTTGACATTAGCGATGTCCGCTAGGGGTCATTAGCGGACATTGGCGAGTGGATCGGTGATGTCCGCTTAACCCAATAGCTGAAGGCCTGCGCGCTCCCGGCTTGCAGAAGCGACTCGAAGAGTTAGAGCTCCGGCGGGCGGAGCTGGAGCAGGAGATCGGATCGGCGTCGACGCCGCCCGTCCGCCTTCATCCAAATCTGGCGCAAACCTACCGGAGAAAGGTCGAGCGGCTTCAACACGCCTTGAACGACCGTGAGATTCGGGATGAGGCGGCTCAGGTTCTGCGTAGCCTTCTCGAAAGCGTGGTCATCGCTCCCGCAGAGACCGGCTTTGAGGTCGAGATTGTCGGCGAAATCGCCCACATGATCGAAATGAGTATGGACGAAGGCAAAAAGAAAGGGCCGGTCCTCAATGAAAGGATGGCCCGTTCGGTAAAGGTGGTTGCGGGGGTAGGATTTGAACCTACGACCTTCAGGTTATGAGCCTGACGAGCTACCGGGCTGCTCCACCCCGCGTCAAATGATGTCCACCCGATGAAGGGCCGGAACCTATAGCAGGTTCGAAGGAGATGTGAAGGGCGCCCTCGCCATCGGTGCCGGACAGCCCATCTGGCGCAGTTATAGGGACTTTCTGTCCCTTTGTGAACCTTCTGTTGCGACTGCGCACCGACTCGCCACGTCCTTCCACGCCTAGTCGGAGCAAGGGGGCAGTTTGCTAGAGGCTAAAGCTCTCAGTAAGGCGCTGGCGCCGGCGGTCCGCCGAAGCGGTAGGACAAGCCCAGCGTGACGTGGTTGGTCCAAACGTCGGTCTCGAGCGATCCGCCACCAAGCAAGTCTGCATCATTGGTGGAGAAGCTCAGCTTGTATTCGCCGAACGCGGACACATGCGGACCAAAGCTATATTCCAGTCCGACCAGCCCCTCCGCGGCCACACCATCGACCTGATAGTCAAAGGTGCGGGGGTTAGGCGGTCCTGGCGCTCGGCGAACTTCAACGTGGGGGAAGGCGAAGCCAACGCCAAGCCCCACATAAGGCGTCCACCGCTCGTGCAGCCAGCGATATTGGGTGCCGAAGAACATCTCGTTCAGGCCGTCGGTGAACTCCATGGTCTCGAAGGTATTGCCCACGCGGTCGTTCGGTCCGACCTTGACGCCATCACGGGTGCCGGAGACGCCGACAACGGCGCCCTGATCGGCGATGACCTTGGCGTGATGATAGTCGATCATGAGGCCCCAGGCCGGCGCCGCGTTGAGCCAATAGGTTCCGCGAATACCCCAATAAGGTGGCGCACCAAAGGAATCCCCGTCCCAGGGCACGTCTTTCAGCGTCATGTTCGTGCCGCCGGGCTGCACCAAATGGATATCGCTGTCAAAGCTGCCGTTCCAGCCGCCATAGAGGCCGATCTGCATCTCGGCGGCCGCAGGCGAGGCGCCGAAGGCCGCCGCGAGGAGCCCCGCGCCGGCCAGCATTGCAACAGCGATCCTTGGAGCCGCAAGGCCGGAAAACGGCAAGCGCAGCATTAAGTTCGAGCCCCCGACCGGACCCATTTCCGGGCCTTGTTTGTGCCGTGCGCGCACGACCAGTGTGACACGAGACCCTGCTCGCGTGGCTTACATATTGCTTACAACGACAAGGCTCGGGGTGCCAAGCTGAAGCGCCCGCTATCCCTAGCGAATCTGGGAATCTGTTGCCGAAAAGCCGCGCTCATCTTCGGATTTCTCGGCGGTTTCTGATCTAGGCCAGCCAAGCCAGTTTCGCGTCCGCTCACCCCGCAATCGGTAGCCCCCGCTGGGCGCCGGCTCGAACAGCCAGCGGCGAGCGGCGAATCGCTCCCGCACCAGATACGGGAAGGCGGTGCCGAGGATGGCGCCGCCGACGACGTCGGTGAAATAGTGCTGGCCGATCAGCACCCGGCTCGCCGCGATCCACACCCCCACCGTGTAGAGCAGGATCCTGCCCCGCGGCCACAGCATGCCAAGCACGGTCGCGAGCGCGAAGATGTTGGTGGCGTGTCCGGACGGGAACGAGGCGTGATCGGGATCGAAAGAGAACAGCTGGAAGTCGAATGGCCCCGCGGTGTCGAACAGTTTTGGGCGCGCCCGTCCGAGGATGTATTTGGTCAAATTGGCGATGAGACCGGCACCGCCGACGCCGACGAACACGAAGCCGATGGTGCTGGCGATCAGCCCGTAGCCTGCGGCATTGCGGAAGCCCTGATGCCGCCGCCGCAGCACGAGAGCGAGCGCGATCAGGCAGCCCGCAGGGACCAGCACCCAATTCGACCTGCCGATATTGGTGATGGCGCGGAGAAAATTGCGCGCGTCGGGCGCTAGCGCCTTGGCTCGCTCCAGAAAGAACGGGTCGAGGACATAAACCCCGAACAGGATGAAGGACACCGCCAGCACCAGCTGCTCAAGGATGGTCAGCTCTCGCAGGCGAAAGTCCATCGGCAACGTCACATGACGTTGGCTGGGCTCGGCGCGCGTTTGCCGAGCCAGATGAAGTAGATGTTGCGGGCGTAGATCACGAGCCCGGCGGCCTGGCCGAGGATGAACACCGGGTCCATGCGATAGATGGCATAGGCCAAGAGCATGGCGCCGCCGGCGAAGCTGAAATACCAGAAAGTCTCGGGGATGATGCTCGCCCGCGCCTTCTCGGTCGCGATCCATTGCACGATGAAGCGCATCGAGAACATGAACTGGGCCATGAAGCCGATGGCGATCCAGACGAGCTCCGTCGTCGGCGTCGTCGCCCACCAAGATGCAAGATGCGAAAAGCTCATGCCGCTCAAGACCCCACTTTGACCTGCTGAGCCCGCGCGTCCTCCTGGCCCCCGGTCACGCCCGTCTTCTCCTCGACGACAGGCGGCAGCGCCGTCCGTTTGCGCAGCCAGCTGACCCCGACGAGGTCATATAGCCCAATCAGCGCCCGTCCGAGATTGGTATATTTCGACGCGCCCCTGAGCCTCGGCCGATCGTTCACCGGCTCATAGGCGATTTCGTGGCGATAGGTGATAAAGAAAGCCGGTAAATACCGGTGCATGCTGGTAAAATAGGGGAGCGCCAGGTAATCGGCGCGGCGGTAGACCTTGAGCCCGCAGCCCGTATCCGGGCAGCCGTCATCGAGCACCTTGTCGCGGATCCAGTTGGCAAATCGCGACGCGGCCTTGCGCGACCCCTTGGCCTTGCGGCCTTCCCTGATACCGCCAACGAGGGCGGGCTCCCCGCCCTCGGCCCCGAGCTTGGCCACAAGCCGCATGATATCCGCCGGATCGTTCTGGCCGTCGCCGTCCATGGTGGCGATTACCGGCGCCGTTGCCGCGATCACGCCGTTCCGAAGCGCCGCGCTCTGACCGGCGCGCTGTTCGTGGCGGAGGTAGCGCAATACCTTATGGCGGGACATCAGCGCCTTGATCTCGGCCCCGGTGCCGTCGTCGCTCGCATCGTCGACCACGATCACCTCTTGAAGCGCCGTCTCCGGCACGGCAGCAATCGTCTCCTCGATCAGCCGACCGATATTGCCGGCCTCGTTATAGGCGGGAATGACGACCGAGATACGCATGGCAAATCCCTGAAATCCGGACCCAAAGCGGCCAAAAGCCGCTAATTCCCGATCAGTAGCAAGCTTTCATTTCGGCGCACAACATTGTACAGGGGGCGCCTATCCCCATCACCGCCCGTGACCGCCTTGCAAGCCACCGACGCCGCGCGCTCAAGCCCATCGCGTTCCCGGGACCGTCCCACGGGCGAGGCCTATGGGCCTTGGCTCCTCGCCATTCTAGCCGGATTGCTGGCCGCGAGGATGCTCGCGCTCATCTTCGGGCGGACCGACCTCTTCTTCGACGAGGCGCAATATTGGGTGTGGTCGCGCGAGCTCGCCTTCGGCTATTTCACCAAGCCGCCTCTCAT
>Ga0315553_10002211_pt1 | contig 15719 bp, 12 predicted proteins | sample SalMarSW160140MG_FD_203099 | JGI IMG/M metagenome (GOLD analysis project Ga0315553, IMG submission 203099) | Salt marsh sediment microbial communities from the Plum Island Ecosystem LTER, Massachusetts, United States - Salt Marsh Sediment SW1601-40 ... | reverse complement strand
GTCGCGGGCCATGTCGACGAGCTCGGAGTAGTAGACATAGGGCTGGTGCGGCTGGCGGTGGCGCCCGAAATAGATCACCCGCATCTTCATCGCCTGGCAGCGAACGGCGATCTCCTTGCCGATCCGTCCGAGCCCGACGATGCCGACGGTCTTGCCGGTGAGCTCGCCGGTCAGGGGGTAGGTGCCGAACGCCCAGCGCCCCTCGCGCACATGGCGGTCGGCGGCGACCAGGCGCCGGCTCAGCGCCACCATCAGGCCGATTGTGATCTCGGCGACTGCGTCGTTGAGCACGTCGGGCGTGTTGGTGACCCTGATGCCACGGCTCGCGCACGCCTCGACGTCGATGCCGTCGTAGCCGACGCCGGGGTTGGCGATGATCTCGAGATTGGGCAGGGAAGCGAGCAACTTCTCGTCCGCCGAGCCGGTGGCCGCGCCTCGCACGCGCCCGCCGATCTCGGCCAGAAACGCGGCCGGCTCGGGCGCCTCGTGCAGCTTGTGGACCGTGAAATGCGCCGGCAGCTTTTCTTCGGCGGTCCGGTGCAGGGGATTGGTTGTCAGGATTTCGACGGGCACATCGCCTCTCCGATCGATTGCGGGCCGTTCCACGCCGCGCCGGGATGGCCTAAGGTCCGGCCCGGCATTCATGACGAGAAGCGGCGATGGGCATAGAAGGTCTGTTTTCACTCAAAGACAAGGTGGCGCTGGTGACCGGCTCGAGCCGGGGGATCGGGCGGGCGATCGCCGGCGGCTACGCCGAGGCGGGGGCGCGCGTGGTCATCAACGGCCGCACGGGCGAGACCGTCGAGGAGACGGTCAAGGCGCTCAGGGCAGCCGGCCATCAGGCACACGCGTCGGTGTTTGACGTCACCGAACCGGCGGCGGCGGCCGAGGCGGTGGCCGGGATCGAAGAGACGGTCGGGGCAATCGACGTCCTCGTCAACAATGCCGGCATGCAGTACCGGGCGCCGCTGGAGGATTTTCCGGTCGATCAGTGGCAGCGGCTGATGCGCACCAATGTGGATTCGCTCTTCTATGTCGGGCAGGCGGTGGCCAGGCACATGATCCCCCGGCAACGCGGGGCCATCATCAACATCTGCTCGATTCAGACGGCGCTCGCCCGGCCCACCATCGCCCCCTACACCGCCAGCAAAGGGGCGGCCGCCAACCTGACCAAGGGGATGTGCACCGACTGGGCGAAATACGGGCTCAGGATCAACGGGCTGGCGCCGGGCTATTTCGCCACCGAGCTCAACCAGGCGCTGATGGAAGACGAAGCGTTCAACGCCTGGCTGACCAAGCGGGTGCCGGAGGGACGGTGGGGCCAGGTCGAGGAACTGATCGGAGCGGCGATCTTCCTGGCCTCGGACGCCGCCAGCTATGTCAACGGCCATATCCTGTTCGTCGACGGGGGGGTGAGCGCATGCCTGTGACCGGTCGCGCCGGATATGCCCAGATCGGCGCCGCGACCCGCGCGGCCTGCCGGTAGCGGCGCGCGATGGGTGACAACGGCTATTTCGACGAAATGACCGAGGCGGACGGATCGGTCCGCCAGCCCTACCAGATCGTCTCGCAGTGGCTCAATTCGCAGCCCTCGCGGTCGCTCAAGGAACTGGCGCGGGACGCCGAGATCATCTTCCGCCGGCTCGGCATCACCTTCGCGGTCTATGGCGACCAGGACGCCGACGAGCGGCTCATTCCGTTCGACGTCATCCCGCGGATCATCTCGGGCGACGAATGGCGGCGGCTCGAGCGGGGTATCATCCAGCGCGTCAGGGCGCTGAGCGCCTTCCTCAACGACATCTACAACCGCCAGGAGATCGTCCGCGCGGGGCGGCTGCCGAAGCGGCTGGTGGTCAACAACAACGCCTACTGCCCGCAAATGATGGGGTTCACCCCGCCGCGCGGCATCTACTCCCACATCATCGGCATCGACATCGTCCGCACCGGCCCGGACCAGTTCTTCGTGCTCGAGGACAATGTGCGGACCCCGTCCGGGGTCTCCTACATGCTCGAGAACCGGGAGGCGATGCTGCATCTGGCGCCGGACCTGTTCGCGCAGCTCAGGGTGCGTCCGGTCGAGGACTATCCCGAGCAACTGCGCCAGACCCTGCAATCGGTCGCCCCGCCGAATCTCGACGGGGCGCCGAAGATCGCGGTCCTGACCCCGGGCATCCACAACTCGGCCTATTTCGAGCACTCGTTCCTCGCCGACCAGATGGGGGTGGAGCTGTGCGAGGGCCAGGATCTGTATGTCGACGACGGTTGCGCGTACATGCGCACGACGCTGGGCGCCGAGCGGGTGGATGTGATCTACCGGCGGGTCGGCGACGACCATCTCGACCCGCTCACCTTCATCCCCGATTCGCTGTTGGGGGTGCCGGGGATTTTCGACGCCTACCGGGCCGGCAACGTGACCATTGTCAACGCTCCCGGCACCGGCATCGCGGACGACAAGGCGGTCTACAACTACGTGCCGGAGTTCATCGAGTTCTATCTCGGCGAGCGGCCGCTGCTCTCCAACGTGCCGACCTATGACTGCGCCAACGAGGACGAGCGCGCCTATGTGCTCGAGCATCTCGAGGAACTGGTGGTCAAGGAGGTGCACGGGGCCGGCGGATACGGAATGATGGTCGGGCCGACCTCGACGAAGAAGGAGCGGGGCGAGTTCGCCAAGAGGATCAAGGCGCGCCCGTCCAACTACATCGTGCAGCCGACGCTGTCACTTTCGACCTGCCCGACTTTCGTGAAGTCCGGGATCGCGCCGCGGCACGTGGATCTGAGGCCCTTCGTGCTGATGGGCGAGCAGATCCGCATCACCCCGGGCGGGCTGACGCGGGTGGCCCTGAAGCAGGGCTCGCTGGTGGTCAATTCCTCGCAGGGCGGGGGAACCAAGGACACCTGGGTGCTGGAGGACTAGGGACGGTGCTGGGACGCAACGCCGCAAATCTGTTCTGGCTGTCGCGGCTGATGGAGCGGGCCGAAAACATGGCGCGCCTGCTTGACGTCGGCTACCGGATGTCGCTGACCGCGGGGCTGGCGGGGGCCGGCGACCATCTGGGCTCGATGCTCAAGGCGGCGGCGGTCGACACCGCGTTCGCGTCCCGCCACGAGGAGACCTCGTTCTCCAACGTCGCGCACTTCATGCTGTTCGACCGCGAAAACCCCTCATCGATCTACAACTGCCTGGAGCAGGCGCGCACCAATGCGCGAGCGGTCAGGACCGCGATGACCCAGGACATGTGGTCTTCGCTCAACGACACCTGGCTCGAATACGCACGCACCCACCCCAACACGATCACCGCCAATCGGCTGCCGGCGTTTCTGGGCTGGATCAAGAAGTCGGCGCACGAGTTTCGCGGGGCGCTGCTGTCGACGCATCTCAGGAATGACGGCTACTGCTTCGCGCAGCTCGGCAACTTCATCGAGCGCGGTGAAAACACCGCCCGCATCCTCGACGTGAAATACTACGTGCTGTTGCCGCGCAGCGAGTTGGTGGGCTCCGACGTCGACATCCACCAATGGGCGATGATTTTGAGGGCGGCCTCCGCGCACCGTTCCTATCGGCATGTCTATCACGACCGCTACCGGGCCTTTAACATCGCCGAATTCCTGATCCTGAAACGCGAAATGCCCCGCTCGCTGAGCTTCTGCTATGACTGGATCGCCTCGACGATGGTGCAGCTGACCGCGTTCTATGGCCGCCGCGAGGCGTGCCACGATGAGTGCGACCAGATGGGCCAGGACCTGTTCACCCAGTCCATGGAGGACATCTTCCGCCTCGGGCTGCACGAGTTTCTCAGCGAGTACATCGCCCGCAACAACGCGCTCTCCAGCGCCATCGCCGAGAGCTACAACTTCCATTGAGCGCACCGATGCGAATCCGGATCCAACACGAAACCCATTATGCCCACCCGTTCGCGGCCAGCTATGCAATCCAGCACCTGCTGGTCACGCCGGTCTCGGCGCCGTTCCAAACGGTGGTGGAGTGGTCGATCGAGACGCCGGGATTCGCCGGCGCCGCCCAGTTCCTTGACGGGTTCGGCAATGTCGCGCATCTGGTCAACCAGACGCGGCCGGAGGAGAATTTCGCGGTGCGCGTCAACGGCCTTGTCGATACCGTCGACGGCGACGGGATCGTCGGGCGGCTGACCAACGATCCGGTTCCGTGGATCTATCTGCGCCCCTCCGAGCTCACCCGCGCCTCGGGCGCGATCATCGCCCTGGCCCGCAACGCCGCCGGCTCCCAGGGCTCGATCATCTCGCGAATGCATGCGCTCATGGGGGCGCTGGGTGAGGTCATGGCCTTCGAGACCAGCCACACCGATTCGGATACGAGCGCCGCCCAGGCGTTCGAGCTCGGACACGGGGTGTGCCAGGACTTCACGCATGTGATGATCGCGGCGGCCCGCGCCATCGACATCCCGGCGCGCTACGTCACCGGCTATCTGCTCATGGAAGAGGGCGGGACCACTGACGCCAACCACGCGTGGGCCGAGATCTGGGACAACGAGATCGGCTGGATCGGGTTCGACGCGGCGAACCGGATCTGCCCGACCGACAAATATGTGCGGCTGGCGTCGGGATTCGACGCGCCGAGCGCCGCCCCGATCCGCGGGATCAGGCGCGGGGCGGGGCCGGACGAGCTGACGGTGAGCGTGGGCGTGCATGCGGAGAGTGTTCAGTAGCCGATCGATGACCCGCGCCCCGCACACCGAAGAAGATATGATCGCGTGCGCCGAACCACCGCACGAGGCGAGATGACCTATTGCGTTGGCCTGAAAATCGACCGCGGCATCGTGTTCGCCGCCGACACCCGCACCAATGCGGGCGTCGACAATGTCGCACGCTTCAAGAAGATGACGGTGTGGGACGCGGCGGCGGACCGGACGCTGGTGCTGCTCGCCGCGGGCAATCTCGCCATCTCCCAGTCAATCGTGACGGTGCTCAACGAGCAGATCGAGGCCGCCGAGGAGGGCGAAGAGACGCTGCATTCCGCAAGCACCATGTTTCAGGCCGCGCGGCTGGTGGGCAACGCGCTGCGCGCCGAGCGAAGCGCCAACGAAGGCGCGCCGGGCGCCAAAGCGGAGACCTTCTCGGCCTCCTTCGTGCTCGGCGGGCAGATCCGGGGCGAACCGCCACGGCTGTTCCAGATCTACGCGGAGGGCAATTTCATCGAAGCGAGCGGCGATACCCCCTACTTCCAGATCGGCGAGCACAAATACGGCAAGCCGATCCTCGACCGGGTCGCCGCGCCGACCATGCGCATGGGCGAGGCCGCGAAGCTCCTGCTCCTGTCGTTCGATTCGACCATCCGCTCAAACCTCTCCGTGGGGCTGCCGATCGACATCGCGATTTATCGCAACGACACCTTTCATATCGGCGAGGAGCAGCGCATCGGCGAGGACAACGTCTATTTCCGGGCCCTGTCGGAGGCCTGGTCGGACGCCCTCAGGCGCGCCTTCGACGAGATCAAGGGCTATCCGGACCAGACCTGAGGCCCCTACCCGAGGCCCAGGAACCACAGCCAGGCCGATATCGTCAGGAAGCTGGCCACGGTGGTCATGAGCACCGTGTTGGCGGCCATTGCCGTGCCGCGATCGTAGTAGGTGGCGAAGACATAGGAGTTGATGCCCGCCGGCATGGCGGCGAGCAGCACCGCGACGCGGGCGATCTCGATCGGCACGTTGAGGACCGGCACCATCAGTATCCAGGTGATTGTCGGGTGCACGGCCAGCTTGATCGAGGAGATGACGAGGGCCTCCGACCAGTTTTCGGCGATGCGGTATTCGGTGAGCGTGCCGCCAAGGCCGAACAGCGCCGCCGGCACGACCGCCAATGCGATGAGCGCCGTCGTGGCATCGACAAGCTCGGGCATTTCGATGCCCGAGAGGTTGCCGATCAGGCCCAGGAAGACGCCGATCAGGATCGGGTTCGTGCCGATGGCGCGGGCGGCGCGGCTCATCGTCTGGGGCCAGGGCGCGCCGTCGCGGCGGGCGACCTCCATGGTGATCATGCCGACTGTGAACAGGATCGCGGCATGGATCGCGATGATGGCGAAGGCCGTGATGAGCGCCGATTGGCCGTAGGCGCGCTCGACGACCGGAATGCCGACCAGCACGGTGTTGGAGAACAGGGCGGAGAAGCCGGACGAAACCGATTCGCCGGGCCGGCGGGCAAACCACAGCCGCGCCGCGGCGATCCCGAGGCCGCCGCACACAAAGGCGCTGACGTAGTAGGGCGCGATCGTCGCCGGCTGGAAGGTGGTGGTGAAATCGACCGAATAGACGGCCCGGAACAACAGGCACGGGGCGGCGAAGTTGTTGACGAAGGCCAGCAGTCCCCCGACCCCCGACTTCGGATAGAGGCCGAGTCGCACCGCCCCGTAGCCGAGCGCGACGAGCACGAAGACCGGGGCGACGACGCTGAGAACGAAGAGCATGGGCACGAGCCTTGCGGCGGCAGGTGGCTGGAAAGTGGTCTAGCGGCAAGCCGGGCGGCTGGCCAGAGGCGGCCGATCAGCGGTGGGCGGCCAGCCATTCGCCAAGGCGGGCGATTTCTTCGAGACCCATATTGAGCCCCCGCTTGGTGCGCCGCCACACGATGTCCTCGGCGGTGCGGGCCCATTCGTGTTCGCGCAGGTACCGGACCTCGGCCTCCCTGAGGCCGCCCCCGAAATCGGCGCCGAGGGCGGCCATGGACTGCGCCCCGCCCAGGAGCGCGAAGGCATCCAGGCCAAAGTGAGTGAAGAAATGGTCGAGTTCGCGGGGGGCAAGAAACGGGTAGGTCTCGGCCAGGCGGCGGCGGGTGAGATCGATGGCGTCGAGGGGGAACTCGCCGCCGGGCAGCGACGCCTTGCCGGTCCAGCCGGCCCGGGCACCGAGATTGCCGAACCAGGGGGACAGGTGCTCGAGGGCCCGTTCGGCGAGCCGCCGGTAGGTGGTGATCTTGCCGCCATAGATGGACAGGAAGGGCGCGCCGCCCTGCGGAGCGTCGAGGCCGAAGCTGAAGTCGCGGGTGGCTTGCTGGGCGGCGACCGGTCCCTCGTCGTGGAGGGGGCGCACGCCCGAGTAGCTCCAGACGACGTCGGAGGGATCGACCGGGCGCGCGAACCAGGTCGAGGCGGCGGCGCACAGATACTCGATCTCCTCACCGCTCGCCTTGGCGTCCTGGGGGGCGCCCTGATAGTCGCGGTCGGTGGTGCCGATGAGCGTGAATTCGCCTTCGAAGGGAATGGCGAACAACACCCGTCCGTCCGGGTTCTGGAAGAAGTAGGCACGGTCGTGGTCGAACAGGCGCCGGGTGACGATGTGCGAGCCCTGGACCAAACGCACGTCGCCGGGCATGTCCTTGCCCAGGACCTCTTCCTCGACCCGATCGACCCAAGGACCGGCGGCGTTGACGATTGCGCCGGCGGTGAGTTCCTCGGGCGCGCCGGATTCGTTGTCCGCGATGCGAAGGCGCCAGATCGTGCCCTCGCGCCGGGCGCTGAGGCATTTGGTCCGCGGGCGGATGTCGGCGCCCAGGCGCGCCGCGTCGCGGGCGTTGAGCACCACAAGACGATTGTCGAGCACCCAGCAGTCGGAGAACTCCCAGGCGCGGCCGGCGCTTTGTTTGAGCGGCTTGCCGGCGGGATCGGTCGCCAGATCGAGGGTTCGGGTCGGCGGCAGGCGCTGGCGGCCGCCCAGATGGTCGTAGATAAACAGGCCCGTGCGCAGCATCCAGGCGGGCCTGAGCCCCTCCCGCCAGGGCAGTACGAGCCTGAGCGGCCGGATGACATGGGGGGCGATCGCCCACAGTCGCTCGCGCTCGATCAGGGCCTCGCGCACGAGGGCGAAGTCGAACTGCTCGAGATATCTCAGCCCGCCATGGATGAGTTTGGTGGAGGCCGAGGAGGTGGCGCCGCCGATGTCGCCCATCTCGACGAGCAGGACCTTGAGCCCGCGGCCGGCGGCGTCGCGGGCGATGCCGCAGCCATTGATGCCGCCGCCGACGATGGCGAGGTCATAGCTTTGGTCTGACGCGGTCACGGGGCGAAGCGCGGGAGCCCGGGCACCGCTACCAGGCCGAATAGCCGGCGTCGGCCAAGACGATCGAGCCGGTCATCAGCGAAGCGGCGCCGGAGGCCAGGAACAGCACAACGGAGGCGATCTCATGGGGCTGGCCGACGCGGCCCATGGGGGTCATGGCGAGCCACTTGGCGTACATTTCGGGGTCTTCTTGCATGCCGAAGGCAGTGAGCGGGGTCTCGATGTAGGTCGGGGCGACGGCGTTGACCCGGACGCCCCGGGACGCCCATTCGGCGGCCAGCGAGCGGGTCAGATGGTGCACCGCCGCTTTCGAGGCGTTGTAGGAGGCCTGCTCCTGCGGGGTGTTGACGACGAACCCCGACATCGAGCCGATGTTGACGATGGCGCCGGCGCCTTTCGCGAGCATCTGCCGCCCGAAGGCGCGGCAACACCAGAAGACGCCGTCCAGATTGACTGCGATGACCTCGCGCCAGTCTTCGTCGGTCATGTCTTCGGCCGGGATGCGCGAGCGGGCGATGCCGGCGTTGTTGACGAGAATGTCGATGGGGCCGATGTCGGCGGCGATGCGGTCGGCGAGCGCGGCGACGGCGGCAGAATCGGTGACGTCGAGCTCGTAGCCGCGGGGGTCATGGCCCGCAGCGCGCAGCGCCTCGAGGCGTGCGGCCAGGCGCTCCGGCACAAGCTCGACGATGATGACGGTGGCGCCGGCTTCGGCGAGCGCATCCGTGCACGCGGCCCCGATCCCCCGCCCGCCGCCGGTGACCAGGGCCAGCTTGCCCGAAAGGTCGTGCTTTTCGAGATACATCGGGGCCCCCGCCATCACCCTGGCCCGCGTCGCTTGTAGACGCTGGGGCGGCGCGGCGCAATTTGCCGCGCCGGAGGTGGTGTTCAGTCGGCCTCGAACCCGATCTTCAGGTGCGTGTTGTCGCAGAACGGCTTGGTCTTCGACCCGCCGCAGCGGCAAAGGCGCGCCGTGGTGACGCGGTCGATGGTGCGGCCGGTGCCGGCGCAAATCTCCAGATTGCCGGTGACGACCAGCGGACCGTTCGGCTCCGGGTCTATGGCGAGGGCGCCGTCGCGGACCTCGAGGGGCTCGGTGGAGCGCGTCTCCGGCTCGCCGGTGACGTTAAAGCCGATGTCGTGGTGCGTGCTGTCGCAGAAGGGCTTGTGTTTGGAGGCCCCGCACCGGCACAGGGTGGCGCGGTAGCCGATCTCCTCGCCCCTGAGCTTCAAGGGCCCGTGGAAGGCGTAGGGTCCCGCCTCGCGCAGGTGCACGGTGTTGACCGGCGGCGGGCCTTCCGGGGCGAGGTCGCCCTTAGGATCGTAGGTGAGGGCGCCGGAGGGGCAGTTCTTGATGACGTGGACGAGTTCGTCGGTCGCCATCTCGTCGGGGAAGATCCATTCGCCCGGCGTGTTGGCCTTGAAGACCCCGGGGGCGCCGAGCACGCAGAAACGGGCGTGAATGCAGCGGCGGGCGGCGAAGTTGACCGTGAGATCCGTGCCCTCGGCGCATTCGACGGCGCCCTCGCGCAGTGGGACGTCGTGGACATGGAGCTTGGGTTTCGGCCTTTCGACCCTGGCCTTGCCCGTGGGCACCTCGAAATTGCCGGCGATGTGCAGCAGCTTGTGGTGCAGGTCTTCAAATTCGTGGCCCTTGGGGAACACCCGTTTGGCATGGTCGGCCAATTCGATGGTGCGTTCGGCCAGCATGCGCATCTCGCCGGGCCCGGTGGGCATGCGCTGGATGTCGCGCAGCATGGTGAAGGTCATGCCGGCATTGACGCCGGGATGACGCCGGGAGGCGGGCAGCGAGGCCAGATGCGGTCCGAGCTTGTCGAGGATGCTCATCATCTCGCGGGCGGTCTCCGCGAGCATCCGCTTGTGCCTTGCGTCGTCGGCGTGCCGGCCCCAGGCCTGGACCAGACACCGCAGCATCTGACCGTAGCAGGCGTTGGCGAGATCGAGGACGCGGGCAGCCTCCGGCTCGCTGATGAAGACGCAGTCCTCGCCGTCCATGGGCGGGCGCATCGTCGGATTGTGAGCGACCGGGAAGGCCGGCTCGAAGTCGGGGTTTTTCTCGAGGAAGTCGTGATACTGCTCGCGGACGTTGACGAAACGCTGGTAGTGGCTGTCCTCGGAGTGTTCGGGAGCGCCCTCGCCCTGCTCGATAATCGTCTGGATGGCCTCGTGGGCGCTCTTTAGATCGGTGACCACGTTCAGCTCAGGCAGCGGAATGTCGCCGGGCCCCAGCTGGGTGGACGGGTCGCCGCAAAAAAGATCCTCTTCGCCCAGATGGTGCGCCAGGTGCTCGAAACCGTGGGCGATTCCCCGATACAGATGCCCGACGGTGCCGTAATCCTGGGCGCTCGGCATGACCCGGCCGCGGGGCTGGGCGCGGTGATACTCGTGCGGGTGGACGAATTCGGAGGCGTCGTGCAGCTCCTTGCCTTCCGGCCGCTCGATGAAGATGAAGTGGTCGAGAACGTCGAGGGAGAAGCCCCTGAGCTCGATGACGAGGCCCGAGGGGTGATAGCCGGGGCGAATCGGGTACGGCGGATGCGACAGGTGCGGACCGCCGCCGATCGAGCAGGCGAGATTGCACGCCAGGGTCAGGTGCGTCATCTCCTCGATGGCGACCGAGTAGACGGCGTCCTTCCATTGCTTGACCGCGGCGGCCTGTTCGGGGGTCAGCCCGTCGCGCTCGCCGCGCTTCAGGCTCCAGGCGGCGTAGAGGTAGTTGGCCATCACATTGCTTTCGATGGCCGCCGCCTCGGCGAGCAGATAAATCAGCTCCTCGCGATCGTCGATCCTGATCTTCGGTTCGGCTTCGGCCATGATGTCGGTCCTCCCCGGAGCGCCGCCTTCCGCCGGATCGGCGATCGGCCGGCGGGTTCAGAAATGATACAGGCGCGGCTCGATTGCGCGCAAGCGCAAGCGCCGGTTGCGCCCGACAGGTGTGGACGATAGAGCGTGGCAGGCCGGCAAAGCGGGGCTCACCCCATGGCGAAGATCGGGATCATCGGCGGCGGGATCATCGGGTCGGCGGCCGCCACCTGGCTGATCGACGAGGGCCATGAGGTCACCGTGTTCGAACGCGACCCCGGCGGGCGGCCGGCGTCGGCGGGCAACGCGGGTTTCATCGCCGTGTCGCAGATCTATCCCGTCGCCCGGCGCGGGATACTGTCCCAGGTGCCGAAATGGTTGCTCGATCCGCTCGGGCCGCTAGCGGTCAGATGGCGCGATCTGCCGGCGACCGCCCCCTGGCTGACGGCGTTCGCGGCGGCGGCGACACGGGAAGGCGAAGCGCGGACCATGGATGCGCTGGCGCCGCTGGGACGACGATGCCTGGCCGATCACATCGAATTGGGCAACAAGGCGAGACTGACCGGGCATCTGCGCAACACCGGGGCGCTTTCGGTGCGGGCGAACCGGGCCGGCCTGGACGCCGACATGGCGCTCTACGGGGAGGTCGCCGCCCGCGTCGATGTGGACTACGAGCGGATCGGGGCGGTGGCGGCACGGGAGCTGGTGCCCGAACTCGAGGGCGCGTTCGCCGGGGCCGTGCATCTGAAGGATTTCTGGATCGTCACCGACCCGCTGCAGGTGCTCCGCCACTATCAGGGGTTCGTCAGGGCGCGGGGAACGCTGGTCGAGGCCCCGGTTGTCGGGGTGGAGGCGGGCGCCGAAGGCGTGGCGATCCGGACCGGGGACGGCGCGAGCGCCCGGTTCGACCATGTGCTGGTGGCCGCCGGCGTCTGGTCGCGCCGGTTTGTCAGGCAACTGGGACTGAAGGTGCTGCTGGCGGCCGAGCGCGGCTACAACACCACCTACGCCGATCCCGAGCTGAAGCTGGCGATGCCGCTGATCTTCGCCGGGCACGGGTTCGTCGCCAGCCCGTTCGTCGATTCGCTGAGGGTCGGCGGGGCGGTGGAGATCGCCTCGCCCGAGGCGCCGCCGAATTTCGCGCGCGCCAGGGCGATGCGCACGATCATGCGTCGCTTCGTGCCGGCGCTGCCCACCGAGGGCGGGGTCGAATGGATGGGGCGGCGGCCCTCGACCCCGGATTCACTGCCGGTCGTCGGCCGGCACCCGGACGACCGGCGGATCCTGTTCGCCTTCGGGCACGGACATATGGGGCTCAGCTACGCGGCGTCGACGGCGCGGCTGGTCGCCGGCATGGTGGCGGACGTCGAGGAGGTCAACATCCTCAAGCCGTTCGACATTGCCCGGTTCAACCGCGGTGCGAGGGGGGCTCGCACACGGCGCTAAGGGCCGGCGTCGTCGCGGTACCAGTCGACGAAGGCGGCGATCCCGGTCTCGAGCGGGGTCGATGGCTGGTAGCCGGTCAAGGCCTTGAGGAGCGCCGGCGAGGCATGGGTGCGCGCGACGTCGCCGGGTTGCGGCGGCAGGTGGTTGCGGACCGCAGTTTTGCCGAGGGAAGCCTCGATGAGCGCGATGAGGGTATTGATCGGCTCGGGCCGGCCGGCGGCAATATTGACGACGCGATAGGGGGCGGCCGGCGACAGGGTGTCGGTGGTCGACGGGTCGGCGATCGGGTTGCCGCGCTCGGGGGGCAGGTCGACGAGGGCCGAAATCGCCTCGATCAGATCGTCGATGAAGGTGAAGTCGCGAAGCTGGGTGCCATCGCCATACACATCGATCGGCTCGCCGGCCACGATGGCCCGCGTGAACTTGAAGTACGACATGTCCGGGCGGCCCCAGGGCCCGTAGACCGTGAAGAAGCGGAGGGCGGTGACGGGGATGTCGAACAGGTGCGCATAGGCGTGTGCGAGCACCTCGCCGCCCTTCTTGGTGGCCGCGTAGATCGACAGCGGCTGGTCGGACGGATCGGTTTCGGCGAAGGACGGCCGGTCGAGGGCGCCGTAGACCGAGCTGGTGGAGGCGACGATCAGGTGCCTTGGCTGGACGGCGCGGGCCAGCTCGAGGACGTTGAGGGTGCCCTCGAGATTGGCGGATATGAATTGACGCGGGTGGGCGAGCGAATGCCTGACGCCCGCCTGCGCGGCCAGATGCACGACAATGTCCGGGGGGGCCGCCTCGGCGGCGGCGGTCAGGGCGGCGAAGTCCTCGAGCCGCCCCTCAGCGGCGCGGAAGCCGCCCGCCGCCGCGAGCATGGCGTGGCGGCGGCGCTTGAGGGCCGGGTCGTAATAGTCGGTGATGGCATCGAAGCCGGTGACCGTGTGGCCATCGGCGATAAGCCGGCGCGAGAGGTGGAAGCCGATGAAGCCGGCGCTGCCGGTGACCAGAAAGTGCATGCGCCGATCAACTCTCCACCCGGCGCGCCATGGCGCCGGCTCCGGTGGCACCGGCCACCGTCTCGAGGCAGGCGAGCAGGCGCGCGGCCAGCGCGGTTCGCTCGTATCGGCCGGCGGCGGCGATGCCGTTCCCGGCAAGTGTCTTGGCGAGATTTGGACGCGAACGCAACGTCTCAATGGCAGCGCACAGCGCTTCGGAGTCGCCGGACCCGAAACAGATTCCGACCCCTTCGCGTTCGACGATCTCGGCGGATTCGCCGGGCACTCCGTGCAGAACCGGAATGCCCATGGCCATGCATTCGAACAGTTTCGAGGGGATGACGGTACGAAACAGCGGCTCGTCGCGCAGGTGGATGACGGCGGCGTCGAGCACGGCCAGGTAGTCGGGCACGCGGTCGCGGGGCACCGGGTCGAGGAAGGTCAGATTGCCCAAGCCCATCGAGGCGGCACGGGCCTCGAGCGAAGGGCGCGCGGCGCCGTCGCCGAAGAGGAGGAATCTCACGTCATCTCCGCCGGGCCGGCGTTGCATGATCGCGGCGGCTTCCAGCACCGTCTCGAGCCCATGCGCCATCCCGATGGTGCCCACATAGCCGGCCACGAAACAATCCGCCAGGCCAAGCCGATCGACCAACGCGGGGTTTTTGGCGCGCGGGAAGAAGTGCGCCCGATCGACGCCGTTGGTGACGATTTCGATCTTTCCGGGATCGATCCCGCGGCGCACGAGGTCTTCGCGAAACGACCCGGTCACCGAGACAATGGCGGCGGCGCGCCGATACAGGAGCAGCTCCAGCGCCTCCAGGCCACGCAGCATCGGACCCTCGCGGACGGCGCCGACGGCACGGATCGAGGCCGGCCACAGATCGCGCAGCTCGAAGACGAAGGGCGTGCGCTTGAGAAGGCTCACCACCCAGCCGGCGCAGGCGGTGAAAAATTGCGGCGAGGTGGCGATCACCACGTCGGCGCGACCGGCGAAGGGGGCGGCGAGAATCGCCGCCAGCATGAAGCTGAGATAGTCGAGCACCCGCCGGCCGAATCCGGCGTTGGCGGCGATGTAGGTCCACACCCGGATGACACGGACGCCGTCGATCCGCTCGGTCTGCCACAGCCGGTTGCGGTAGCCCGCGAACACCTTGCCGGCCGGGAAGTTCGGTACGCCGGTGACGACGGTGACGGCGTGCCCGGCCCTCGCCCACTCGCGGCAATGCTCGAAGGTCCGGTTCGCGGGGGCGTTGACCTCGGGCGGGAAGTTGTCGGTGAGAAACAGGATCCGCATCACACGCAGGCAAAGCGCACTTTGGCGCCGCCATTGGAGAGGCGCACCGACAGACAATGGTTGGGCAGGCTTTCGCCGAAGCGCGGATGGAATGTGGCGGGGACCAGTGCGGCCTCGCCCTCTTCGACGCGCCAGGTCAGAAGCGGGCCGCGCTCGGCACCCACCGTACCGGAGGCAGCGCCTTCGGCGGGGCGCAATTGCAGGTCGGGGTGGAAATGAAAGCGCGCCTCGGCCGGATGCGCGCCGCCGTTCAGGCGGTCTTCGACAACCAACTCGCCGGCACCCAAACGCCAGCGCCGATGATGGACGGGCGCGCCGGGCAGCCGGGCGTAGCCGTCATGGGCGCAGCTCACTTCGATGGGGGGGCCCGGCTCGACGAGCAAATGGCGCGGCCGGGCGCGGCGCCCGACCCGAAACGACGACCACATCTCGGAGGAGTCCCGCCCGGCGACGACGACGGTATTGTGTGCCGCCGTGCCGCGTTGGCGCAGCCGCTCGGCTCCCGGCTCGTAGGTGGAGGTGCCGGAATTGACAAGCACGCGGCGGCCGGCCACCGACAACTCGAAACTCAGGGTGTCGGCATGGGCGTGGCCGGGCTGATGATCGGGGCCGACCCGGGCCACGTCGAGCAGCGCCAACATCGGGCCCGAGGCGATGCGCAGATAGCCGCTGGCGGGCAGCCGCACGAGCGGCCCGCGCGGCCGCGAACCGCGGCCGAGCCGCAGCCGGCGCGCATGGGCCTCGAGCTGGGCCGGCGCCGATGCCATCCCGAAAGCGGCGTCGTTGAAAAAGGCAATCTCGCCGTCAGGGTGACACATGGCGTCCAACCACTCGCGCATGCGGCCGATCACCTGCGGCCAGCGCTCGACCTGATGCCGCCAGCGTGCCGGCACGGCATCGGGATACGCCCGGACGAGGGCAACCAGATCGAGAAGGTCCTCGAGGACCCGCGCGTGGTACATAGGGCTGAGCTCGAAGTGCCCGCCGTCGGCGAGGATCTGGGCGCGGAGCTGGGCGGCGACGATGGCCAGGCCGCGATGGCGCCAGAGGGCCGATTCCGGCCCCGAAAAGTAGAAGCCGGCGAAAATGAGCGCCTTGGCGTTGGCAACTATATGGTTGCCTAAAAGGTGGTATTCCAGGCGC
>Ga0315553_10002210_pt1 | contig 15726 bp, 20 predicted proteins | sample SalMarSW160140MG_FD_203099 | JGI IMG/M metagenome (GOLD analysis project Ga0315553, IMG submission 203099) | Salt marsh sediment microbial communities from the Plum Island Ecosystem LTER, Massachusetts, United States - Salt Marsh Sediment SW1601-40 ... | reverse complement strand
TGTGGTAAAAATAATAAGTGGTGTAGCCGCAATCACCCTTTCGATTCTGTCGTTTGTTTTCAGTAGCTTGACTGTCATATTTCTGATCACTATGCTAACTTTCGCGATAATGTTAGTGGGATTATCAAGAATTGTTGTTGGTTACAACGAGAAGGAAAAAGCAACATGGGTGAGATGGTCAAACATTATAGGGGGTGGGATTGCCTTCTTCTTTGGATTCTTAGCGGCAATCTTTTCAGGTCTGGGATTCTTAACACTCAGACTGATGCTGTCCGTCGTCTTCATTGTTCTAGGATTAGTTCGAATTGCAGCCGCATCGAAAGGTGAATTGACCTAGAAAAGGATTGGAGTGTGAATACGTGGTAGTCGATAAAAAGATGTCACGACTTCCTATAAGAGATGCATACACTGTAAAGAGTTTGCTTAGTGACCTCAAGAAGCTCAAACTTACTCCTAACACACTCTATACGGTAGGAACTGAAATTCTCTATTATGAGTGGAAGGAGGCACTGGATGATCTTGGTGAGAATGACGAGGTTACTATTCATCTTGAGGAACTTATGAACTTCATGCAGGCCACATATGAACGAAGACTCATTCAGGGTGAACTTAGACGCGAGAAAGATACTCCCAACGAAGCTATCAATGCATTTCTCAAAGAAACACCAATTGAGTTTCAGTCATATGTCCTCAAGAAACAAGGACCCTTTATACAGGGAGTGCTACAAGCGATGCATACTCAGAATGAGAGAGAGATGGCACACCACAAAAGAACTGAGAAAGGAATTCGTGATGAACTTGAAAAGCATCCAAAAGATCCTGAGTTGTGGAACCAACTTCGCCTTACTCTTTGGATTTTGGGTAATTATGAAGAGGCAAGTGATGCGTACAAGAAAGCCAAGAAACTAGGATGGGATAAAACCAAGTCAAAGACTGTCGGTATTTGATGTCACTGGGCACATAAAGCAAACTGCAGGGGAACCATCTCAGATTATGTAGTATCAGGGATTTTTCACTCTTAGAATATCCTTTTTTTCTCAGCCTGACGTCTCCAGAACAGGCCCCACACTAGAATAACTACCGATGCAACAATCGAACCGATTCCTATGAATACGCCTAGAATCACGTTCAAGTCCTGTAGTGGTGCAGCAAAGAAGAACATGTTCAGAACACCATAAACGAGAGCAATAAATCCAATCACAATTCCTATCGAAGAGAATATCAAAAATCTCGAAGCGTACCATGCAATTCGACCATAAGAGTGTTCAGCGATGGTATCCCAGGTCACTTTGCTATGCTTCTTGGTGGTTTTCTTCTTTGATTCCTTTTCACCTTCGATACTTTTTCTCAGTCTAGAACCTTCATTTCTCAACCAGAATAAACCCCAGAACGACAAAAAAGTCCCAATGATTAGGAAAGCCGCACCTGTAAAGAATGCTCCAAAAACCACAACAACTAAGAATTCCAATCCATAGACCAAATATATCAGAATTGAGTATACGATACTCACCGATCCCACAGCAACAGCAATGACGCTGAGTACAATATACTTGGAAGCTATCGACATTATGTCCATACTTGCTTCAAGGTTGATGTTTTCCGACAATATATCCCCATAACAAGCACCATGAAACTATCTTATTAATCGTACGACATGTGAGATTGCCTTTTCTGGTAGATATAGGGAGATTTGATGAGGAGTGTCTTCAGTATTATTGGAGAACTGGGTAATTAATATCTTCATATGAAATGGATTGGATGGTTACTGACCATTTTTTTCAAGCTCAGTAACCACTTTTCTTTTACTAGTAACTAGTAGTGTCCTGATATGCCACTGGATAATCTAGCGAATGCATTAAAGATGAATGTGAATGCGATGAATACAGCTAGTACTAGGAATCCAAATCCAGGCAATGCGATAGCAATGAGGGATAAACCGATTGTCAAAAGACCTACAATCACATTGATACCTCTCATCCAAGTCGGTAGGTCCTCCTCAACAACACCCATATACAGCCTAGCTGTTCCAGTAACCATCAATGCCACACCTAAAATTGCGATTGATACGAGTATTGTTAACAATGGAAACAGGAAGACATAAGCAGCTGCAATAATCGCGACTACTCCAGCCACTGCATTGAAGACCCTACTAGAACTCTTCATGACCTCATCAGAGGTTGTAGCTACTTTTACAATTCTAGTAATGCCGATTAAAAGGAGAGCAAATGAGAACAGGAATAGAATTGAAAGCTGAACCAATGATACGTCCAGAAGAATCCAAAATCCTACAATCAAAGCCACGATACCGGTGATTACATCCAAACCTCGAACCCAATTTGGGTAATACTGTACTGTTGTGTTTTTATCAAGAGTCATAGCATACAGAGCGACTATCTTTGATAAAAGGTTTCACCAATCATTTGTTGTTTTAGGATGGATATAGCAGGGAATTCAATCTGAAAGCGTTGGGGATGCTCAAGCATCAAGTCTTACCACATGGATAACTCCATCCTGATTGGATAGCTTAGCTTGATTCCTACGTTCTAAAATTCTAACAATATCGTGACTCTCAGCTAAGGCAAGGACAAGTGAACTGGTATTATAATCCCCATAGAGTAATCGTGATATCTCATAGACTGTTATGGGATTGGATGTCAATGAAGCTGCAGTTTTCTGGATTTTGTCGTCATATTCAGCACGCAATGTTTCAGTTCTGGATTTAATGTCAAGTATTGGTTCTCTGTGACCAGGAAATGCAATGTAGCTTTCTCTGGATGAGATTCGATTCAAAGATTCAAGGTAGGTTAGCATGCCTATTTTTTCCGAGCTATCGAATGAAATGCTTGGGTTTGAACTGATATCTCCTAAAATATGATCTCCACTGAAGATGACTTGTTGTTCGTCACAGACAAAACATGTTGATCCAGAAGAGTGACCTGGAACCCAAACAGCAGTAACTTCACCAATACCAGTTTTAAAAGATGCGTTATCACTGAAACTCTGAGCTGTTGGAACAGACTCTCTTAGTGACATATAATATTCTACGAGTCTTTTTGGATCCAGTTTCAGTGTTTCCTTTTTGGGAACACCAGATATTGAAATCAACTTTACAAAAGACTCAATGTAGTTGTCTGCATGCTTCTCATAATTGATGAGTGCCTTAGCATCTTTATGATGGATCCAAACCTCTGTGGGATTGTCATGAATACGGGCTCGTTCTCTGACAAATTGGGCCGCTAGTCCAATATGGTCAATATGATTGTGCGTAAGCAGAATCTGCTCAATTTCAGACAAATCATACGATATGCTCTGAAGCTCGTTTCGAATTGTTGTTAGACTTTTGGGGGTCCTTGGGCCAGTGTCAATCAGGGTGAGTGGTGAGCCTTCTATCAGGTAGCAATTAACGTTGCCTACAGGAAATGGTGTGGGTACCTCAATTCTAGATACTCCATCGATTAGGTTTGTCATGAGGGATTTGACCAATTGAGAGATTATCTGTATTGTCAATATAAAGAGGGATGTACAATCTAATCAATCGTTCAAAACATAATACATGTAAAAATCCTACATTCTTTTTCAGAAATCTACATGCTTGTAAAAGAAATGCTTTACCAGTTCCGTTGTAAGAATATAGAAGATGACAATTACTAGAAGACCACCAAGAATGATCATCGGAAGAGGTGAGAAACCCAGAACTAATGCAATTGGTGAATACGGCAGCACAAGAGCTACAAAAAGGATAGCGAACGTAGAGCCAAGAAGCTGCTTGCTTGGGCGACTCTTATAGAAGAGTTTTCGTGTCCTGATAACAAGCATAATGAGAAGTTCTGTAACGACTGAAACTAGAAACCATCCTGTTTGAAATACTGATTCAGTTACTTGAAGGAACAGGAGTAGTGCTGCAAAGGTGATTAAATCAAAAAGAGTGCTCTGTAGACCAAAAGCTGCCATAAACTTTGCAATGAACTTGATGTTCCATCTCTTCGGAGAGTCAATAAGTTCTGGGTCGACTTCATCGGTCGATATCGTGGTTCCTGGAAAATCGGTCAGTAGATTTATTGACAGTATCTGCGTGGGTAGAAGTGGTAGAAAGGGGAGTATTAATGATGCGATAGCCATACTAATCATGTTCCCAAAATTACCACTCATAGTGACAAAGATATACTTCATAGTATTAGCAAATGTCTTTCGACCAGCATCGATACCACCAACGAGAACTCTGAGGTCTTTCTCAAGAAGAATTATATCAGCCGCCTCTTTAGCAACATCCACTGCACCCTCCACAGATATGCCTACATCTGCAGCGTGAAGTGCTGAAGCGTCGTTAATGCCATCACCTATATATCCAACGACATGCCCTGCTTTTCTTAGTGCCAGGATTATTCGTTCCTTCTGGTTTGGTTCTACCTCTGCAAAAATATCAATTTCAGTAGCTTGGACCATTAGTGCCTCATCACTAATTAGGCGAATACTAGGACCTGTCAGAATTTTCTGTGAATCTAAGCCAATCTCCTTAGCAAGACTTCCTGCAACAAATACGTTATCACCCGTGATCATCTTGAAGTTTATCTTCCTTCTCCGAAGTTCTGCGAGAACATCATCAACTCCCTCTTTTAGCGGATCATAGAGAACGATGAGACCTAAGAATGTCATATCAGCTTCCTGGGTCCTATCAATCGTTTCTTTATTCCCAAATTTGCGATACGCAACGCCCAATGTTCTATATCCTTGGGCGCTAAACTTACGATATGCATCTAGAATCGCTAAACTTGTTTCATTATCAATTTGAACTATCTTATCCGAGGCAATCTCTGCGTTGGTACAGACGCTCAAGATATTTTGGACTGCACCCTTGGTAATCATTACGTTCTCAAATCCGTCATGAACTAGTACACTCAATCGTTTTCTGATGAAGTCATACGGAACTTCATCGATCTTTGAGTAGTTACTTATTTGAAGAGAACTACTATCGATTGTCGCACTAATGGCGACATCAATAGGATTTGTATATCCACTCTGAAAATGGGCATTCAGAGAGGCATACAATAGGACTTGCTCACTTGGGTTTTGATTCGTATCCACAGCTGAATGCACTACAACTCTACCTTCTGTCACAGTTCCAGTCTTATCGGAACACAAAAGATCCATAGTCCCAAAATTCTCTATCGAGTTAAGCCGTTTGACTATCACCTGGCCTTTAGCCATCTTTCTAGCACCCTGTGCGAGATTGACGCTTATCACAGCTGGTAACAGTTGAGGTGTTATACCAACAGCCAGCGCAAGTGCGAACATGAAAGAATCTAACACAGGACGTGAGAAATAGACGTTGAAAAGGAAAATGACAACTACAAAAATAAATGTGAGTTCCATGAGAAGATAACCGAATCTAGATATACCCTGCTCAAACTCAGTGGAGGGGGGTCTTATCTTGAGCCTCTCTGAGATTCGCCCAAACTCAGTTTCTATTCCAGTAAGAACGACCACTGCAGTTGCATTTCCACTGACAACACTTGTACCCATGAACAAAGAGTTCGCTCGCTTACTCAGGGGAGTTTCAGCAGGTAGCGTTCCACTTTTTTTCTCAGAAGCGAAAGTTTCACCGGTTAAAGTTGCTTCGTTTATGAATAGATCCTCTGACTCGATTATTCTGCAATCGCCAGGAACAATATCACCAGCGTTGAGAACAATAATATCACCGGGTGTAATATCGTCTAATGCTATCTCTACTTGCGCCCCATCTCTCAAAACTGAAACATAAATTCGAATGATGGACATCAATTGCTCAATAGCGTTCGTGGTTGTCCGTTCTTGCCAAAATCCAAGAGTGCTACTCAGAAGAACGATAATGATAATTATCAATCCATCAATGTTATCGCTTGCTAATAGTGCAAGAGTCGCAGAAAACAAAAGAATCAATATTATTGGGCTTTTGAATTGACGCAAGAGAAGTGAAAGCGAGTCAGTTCGTTTCTTGGGTTTGAGTCTGTTAGGTCCATATGAAAGAAGTCTTGCTTTTGCTTGGTCTGAAGTTAAGCCAGATATTCCTGTATCTAGTGAAGTAAGTAGCTGATCTATTTCCTCAGACCAGAACACTTGCGTCATAGCCTACACTACATTTGAACAGGTTCTGCAACTGCTTATATCAGTTGCACTCAAGTTCCTTGTAATTTGAAATTAATAATGAATTCAGTTTCTACGTCTTGCTCGTTCAGATGCTCTTGCGCGTGTATGTTCGGCCATATAAATCATGAAAAAGAGGATAGCACCAATCACCAAGAAAAATGCATCCTGAATTAGAAGACGTTCAAGTGCAAGAGTGATACATAGAGGAAAATAATGAAGAAAAGCCAGTGCCAATACAACATAGTGATTCTCGAATTTTCCTCCGAAAACACCAAGTGCTAATAGGAGAACTAGACTTAGTAAAGACACCAAAGTCAGAATAATCTGAGGAACAATCAGAGCAGATGTGAATGTGATTAGCTGAATAAGCGTGATCAACCAATTACCATAGATTCCAATTATTATTCCTTCAAACAACATTAATTGTTCATTTGAATGAGCAGGTTGATTCATGTTTTCAGAAGTGGACATTGTGAATAAAAAATACTGCCGCTTAATAAAAATCTGATGACCAGCTAAAATTGTAGAATGAAATAGTGCTCATCAGTATCAGGAAATAGTCGTTCCTGGTTCACTTAACCCTTGAGTCTTTCAAAATATACCTTAGAAACATGCTGTCCTACTTTTTGTCGCACCGTTGATTTTATAATGAATCTTGATTCATTATAAAACAGGGTTGTTCCAATTACGAGTAATATTTGGAAACAATCTTGAGAAGGTGTCATAAATGACCAAAGCTGATTCAAAAGCTAAGGATATGGTTTCTCCTGAAATTAGAGAGAATATGAAGGATGTGAAACATAAGATTGTTGTACTCTCAGGAAAAGGCGGAGTTGGGAAGACTACAGTTGCTACGAACTTGGCTGTGTCGTTCGCAAAGAGGGGTTTGAAATCAGGTATCCTTGATGTTGACATCTATGGTCCAAATGTGCCGAAACTATTGGGATTAGAAGGAAAACATCCTCAAGTAGAGAATAATGCAATCATTCCGATAAGAGGTCCTCTTGATCTCAAAGTGATGAGCATGGGATTTCTTCTTCAAAATGCTGATGATGCTGTTGCGTGGAGAGGACCACTTGTTGGAAAAGCCATTCAACAGTTCTTGAGCGAGGTCAAGTGGGGAGAGCTAGATATCATTATAGTTGATCTTCCTCCTGGCACAGGCGATGAAATCCTAAGTATTCTCCAGTCCATTCCCGAGATTGATGGTGTTGTTATTGTATCAACCCCGCAGGAGGTGGCTGTGCTTGATGCGCGTAGAGCAATTCGGCTTGTTCAGAGGATGGGAGTACCAATCTTAGGGATCATTGAAAATATGAGTGAGTACGTATGTCCACATTGTGGAGAGTCCACCAAGTTATTCGGGGAGGGAGTGACTCAGAAGGCGGCGGATGAGTTAGGAGTTCATCATCTGGGCTCTTTGCCGTTAGATCCTAGAATTATAAGCCTCTCTGACAAAGGGACTCCATTTGTAGTGGAGGATCCAGACTCCAAGGCTGCCAAGGCTTTTGGTCAAGTTGTTGAACAGCTCAGCAATAAAATTGGGATGTGAAAAGAAGGAAGGAGGTGAGGATAAGTGAGAGGAGGATATGGACGCTCAGGCAGTCGCGGTCAATGGCCAGGAAACGGGCCATTCAGAAACTTACCGCCTTGGGAGAGACCCGGCTGGCTCTATGGACGCGGTTCTTGTTGGTATATGGGATATCGTCCAAGCGTTGGCGCTGCATTCCCCGCATTTTCGACAGGTGCTGATCTGCAAGCTCTGCAGAGTCAGAAAGGGCTTCTTGAAGAGCAAATCAGGAATCTTCAGGATAGTCTAAAGAATGTCGAGAAGCGTTTGTCAGAGATTCAAAAACAGGAGTGAGATGCCTACAGATGTGAACAATGAAGAGGTATGTGTGTAACTATGACATACACATATGGTCCAGTGGCCTCATGGCGTTATGGACGTTCCTTGGGGGTAGACATAACAACACCACCAAAGAAGTGTACCTTCAATTGCGTTTATTGTCAACTTGGTTTCACTGAGAAACATGTAACATCTCCGAAGGATGTTCAGAATGAAATTCCACCAACCAAGGATATAATTCTGGATGTTAAGAGGACCCTAGAAAGATTGGACCAGAAAACTGTTGATGTTTTAACTTTCTCAGGGACTGGAGAACCCACTCTAAATCCGAATATCGGATTGATTGAATCTGAAATCCGTGATATTGTAGAAGAATTGCCAATAGTTCTTCTTACAAATGCATCCTTACTCCCGAGAAAAGAAGTCCGTAAAAGAATCAAGGATTTTGATATTATAACAGCAAAGTATGATGCAGGGGACGAGGACACTTTCAAACGCATCAACCGTCCTGCGAAGGGTACATTCAAGCTTCATGAGATTCAAGAAGGAATCAAACAGATCCATAGTGAAATGAAAGGTATGTTGGCACTTGAGGTCATGTTACTCAGAGATTCAAGCGGTCTGACGAATGTGGAGGGCCCTCCAAGGAGAGCCCTTATAGATGGCATTATTGAAGTGGACCCCGATGTCGTTCAAATCTATACACCATGGCGTCCTGCAGCTGTACGAACAGTCAAGCCGGTACCAAACAAAACCCTACTAGAGTTTGGACGGGACCTTGAGGGTCATCTTGGTTCAGAGAGATTGTGGATATATGGGATTCATGATGCTAGGAATAAGGATGTGAAATGGAAAGCACATCATGTTCTTGAGCATGAATTATTGGAGCTTCTGAAACGCAGACCATGTAGAATTTCCGACATTTGTATTTCGTTGGGGGTCATGTCTTCTATTGTTATCTCCATATTGAATAAGCTAAAAAATAATGAATACGTCAAAACAAGACGTGTTGGACATGATGTTTTTTATGAACTTAGTAATACGAGCGTTAAAAGAAATCATCACCTCTAATACCTAACGTAATTAGTCAGTTTTTGGATGATATATAGAAAGCCAACTAAATGATTGACTAGGAAATAGATAGCGGGATTCCTAAGGTTTCTTTGAGTCTTACTTGGAGGTAAGTGTTTTTAGATCCTCAAGAATAGCCTCAAGATCTTCTTCATGCTCAACCTCATCTGCAAGAATCTCGAGAACCAACTTATGAGTGATTGGATCCTTTCCCTCAGTCATCTCAACCAGTTTGTTATAGACCTCTATTGCACATTGTTCTCCCTTGATATTCTGGACTAGTAACGCACGAACCGATGGATCTGATGGGGTTTCATATCCACAATTTGTTTCCTTATACCAATCCTCTGGCTTAATCAAAGGAGTTCCACCTAACTGAATCATTCTCTCCACCAGCAGCCCAGCGTGTCTAAGCTCATCACCAGCATGTTCCATTAGTTCTGACTCCAAGAGACCTCTCATTGGCCCTTGGACTATCTTTGCACCAACCCAGTACTGGTAATACGCTAACCACTCGTCTGCAAATGCTTTGTTTAGTAGTTTTAGTAGATTATCGACATCAAGCTTGGCTTTGACTATTTCAGTTCCTTTCCTTCCCATTGTCAACACTTCTTATTATAGAGTTACGAATCATGTTCTGATATTTCTAATGCATCATGATTCATAATTGGATGGAGTCATGAGTAATATTAGACTTTCGTTTTGCAATTACAAAAAGCCTGTACTGAGGTATCAGCGTTTCCTAAAAATGAAAAGGGTGCTCAACAGTTTCAGGCAAGGGAAAAGCTCCCTGTTAACCCGACCCCATCAGTTCCTAGTTCCCAGAGAGAAAAAGCCAATTGAGTAGTAAGCCACTATTATCGCGCTATGACGAGCTTAGTAACAAAGAGTCTTGAAACTGACTTCGGGACCATAGTATATTACGCTCATACGAACTCACTCCGACCCATGATGAATCTCTATATCCATGGACTAGGAGATAGTCGCAAGTGGTTTCTCAAACACTTCACTACCTATTCATTGGATAGGTTCTCATGGATTATTCCAGATCTTCTAGGTCACGGGGACTCATCCAAGAGTAATGCATCAGAAGCATATACCATGGACCAACAAGCTAAGTACCTGATTGCTATCCTTGAGAGAGAACATGTCAAGCAACTCTCTGTACTGGCTCATTCTATGGGAGGGCCAATAGCAGTTTCGCTGATTGAACTATTAGCTCATCATGATGCACCTCATTCCAAAATCAAGCTGCTGTTGTATCTAGAAGGAAATCTTGATGCAGGTGATGCATTCTTTTCGTCTATATTCGCTAAGATGTCCTTCTCAGAATTCCAACAAGATTTTGAATCGATTTGTGGTAAAATACTAGGAGATTCTCAAGAGGAGCATATGATTGAATTTGTTTCTTCATTTCGAAAAGCAGGGCCATTCACAATATGGGCGTCCAGCAAAGACTTAGCACCAATTTCCGTAAAGGGAAACTTGCTGAAAAGACTGCTAGCGCATCGTGATTTTGATTGTTATTTCATCTTCGGAGAGAAGAATAGGGGTATTTACTCATCTGAGAAGCTTGTGAGAAATGCACGGCTCCCACTTCTCTTTATACCTAATGCAGGACATGGACTTCATACAGAGAATCCATCCTATTTCTGGGCTACTGTAGGTGAATTGATTGAGAGGGAAAATGTCGAAGCTGCAAAATGAAAGGGTGGCTCAACAAGAGCGATTTGGTAGAAACTCACTTCTCAATAGTCCAAAGTACAAAGTACCAGAATAGGTTCCGTCAGGGTTTTTCTTGTTCTCTCGAATGTGACCCTCCCTCACAAAACCGCATCTTTCTGCAACGCGTATGCTTCGTAGATTAGTATCATCAGTTTCAATACGAATCCGATGAGCATGAAAGCTCTCAAAAAGCATCTTAACTACTGTACTTACAGCCTCTGTCACGTATCCTTTACCCTCATGTTCAACGTCTGAAAAATAACCAATTCCAAACTCAGGCACATCTAGATTCACAAGACCAATGTAAATCTGAGCAACGAACTGCTCAGACTCTTTGAGGAATACTCCCATGAAGTGATGAGTACCCTTCTGCCACTCGTCTACAAGATCAGCTATCATCTTCGTAGCGTCTTCTTCAGTCTTGATTGCCATTGCTGGATTATCTAGTTCGTATCTCTCTAAGTGTGCATGGTTTCTCTGACTCATTTTGTAGTACCAGTTCTCGTCGCCTAGACAATATGAACGGATAACAAGCCGATCTGTGAATAAGATAGGTGAGAGTGTGGAACCCATATCATTGACCTATTGTCTTAATGACATTCATGAAAATAATTGTATCTCAATTCAGGTAATTGCACTATTTTGAGAAGCTGTTGTAAAAGAGAAAGGGTGCTCAACAGTGAACTGCCAGGGCAAGTTTCCGCCATGGCGTCGGGGCAACCTATCGATTGCACCACGATTCCCGCTGTCTCTACTTCTCTCTACTTCAATAGAGCACTCAAGGAAGAAGCAATTAATATGACCGGACTTGAGTTGATTTGCGATATGAATGGATGAGAGGTTGATACCGATGTCAGGTTTTTCGAAATCTGAGAACTCTCCCTTTGCTGCTCCTGATACTAAACAGCCCGTTTTTGGTTGTAGCTGCGACAATTCTCTCCTTTGACCATCGGCCTTTCTGAATAGACAGAATACCACCATCCTTTAAGACTCGATGTAGCTCCTGCATTACCGAATCTATATCGTCAAATGCATGAATCACACCAAAAAGAAATGCGGTATCAATACAAGAAGGAGGAAGCTTGGTATCACTCGCGTCAACCATTTTAACCTCTATATTTGCTATATTTCTAGCCTCAATCTTCTGTTTCAACTTCTCGATAGCCATTCTGTTGATATCAATCGCATAGACGCGACCGTGGCTGCCCACAATCCTTGCCGCAGGGAGGGTAAAGAAAGCAGGACCAAAGCCAACTTCGAGAACAGTCTGACCCAATTCGAGTCCAGCATCGTGTAGTAATTTCGCTGGGTCAACGAAAAAGTGATACAAGGTCCCATGCATGAAAGAAATCATCTTGAACCGTATTGTGTCAGATACAGACATCATACCACAACGTTTCAATGCTCATTGAAATTAAATATGGGTCTTTCGATTTCAGGTAATTGCAAAATGAAAAGGGTGCTCAACAGGTGAGGGAGGTGTGGTTCCATGTTCACCCGACACCGTCAGTCTTTACGTATCAGTATAAAATCACTGAGAAAGGTATGAAATATACACAAGTTTATCTTCAGGGTTGACAGGATTGCAATCTCGGGGAAAATAGTATGAGCATATAATCTAGGTGAGTTATTGATGTTACCTGAATTATGGACTGCAATACTCCTTTCATTGCCCCTAGTCACAATGACGATTCCTTCTATACGTTATTGGAGAGGATTTCATAGAGATAAGAAAGAAGAAACAGAATCTAGGAAGGCGAAATATAACAAACCAGTATTCTTGATTTTTGTAAGTGGAATTTTGTTTATGTGGTTCTTTTGGATATCCGGTATCATCTTCTCATTTCTCAATTTGTACTATGCGGTCTTTGGTATCATGACATTCACATTTGAATTTGATATCTATATCCAAATAGTTGGCCTCACATTTTTCTACATTGGTGGATTTATTTACAACTGGGTCCTTATTGTTGCAGGAAAATATGTGCGACCAGCCCCGTCAGGAGCATTAGAGAATCACCTTTTGATCACTACGGGACCTTTTAGAATAGTTCGTCACCCGCTCTATTTCTCGTATGTTTGCATAATTTTTGGGTTAGCACTTGTTCTGTCAACATATTGGCTCTTGATTCCATTGTTATTTGTAATAATCGGAATCTATCCAACAGCCAAGGCTGAGGAAGATGTATTGATCGACCAATTTGGGAGAGATTATGTAGAATATCAAAAAGAAGTGGGCATGCTCTTTCCAAAACGCGTTTGTAAAGAATCTTGAACTATCTTCCCAATTTCTTGGTTGTTAGTAATATTGGGAGTAGTCAAAGATAGTATAGATCCATCTGACAGACTATGCAAAAGAGAAAGGGGGCTCAACAATGTACGGTTAGGGAAAGGTCCCGTTAGCCAACCCCGCCCGGTAGTCTTTACTTCGTATCTATCTGAGATGGATTTACTCCAGCCATCTGTATCCTTTACTTCGATGAATTATTTCAGTGACTTTAACCTCATAATTGACGACAAAGTAAATAGCTCGATAATCCCCAATCCGAAGTCTGTATAAAGGCGGCTCATCCGGAGTCACAAGTTTCTTGATGTCTGAACCAGATCTTCTTCTGAAGGGATCATCCTCAAGGTTTCCTAATGCTTCTTTAACTCTCTTTTTCTGTTTTGCATTTAGTAGACTCAGTTGTGAAATTGCGGTCTGGGAGAGCAGAACTCTATACTTGGTCAAGTGGAACGAACTCCTCTTCCTCGAGTATTCGTTTCTGCCTTCTGGCAAATTCCACCTGTTCCGAAACCTGAAGAAGGCGGCGTATCAACTCGTCATAGGTCTCTCCCTTCTGACCATATCTCTTCAAGAGATCGCGAGTTTCTTTTGTTAATGGAATAGTGGTTGTTTCGCCCATGTCTATCATGGCTTATAATGTTGATAATTACTTATAATCTCGTTGGAATTGAGTTGATTGACTCAGCTATGGGGAATCGGAGAGTCTACTCATTCATGATTGACAGATGTAAAATAGAAAGGGTGCTTAACAATGTGCGGAATGTGAAAGTTCCCTGTTCACCCGACCCCGTCAGCCTCGTACTTCTTGTCCATCTAGTGATATTCGAGGTTATAATCTAAGAACTCAAACGTGTCATCAGCACAGTCAGTAAAGAGAGTTGGCACCCTCGACACGCGTTTTGATGAAAAGATACCGTGGAACACTTTTCATGTAATCGCGGTACAGGTCACCATACTGTTCCAAGCAAGATTGTTCCTCTGCTAGAACTCTGGACCGACCGAGGAATGCGGTAAATATTTGGATGAATAGTACGAGCAATGAGCCTATAGAAATACCAATCCCACTACCTGCAATGAACAACATGAGTATCTGAGGATGGCGTGATATTCTATAGAGCCCTCTGGAAACTGGCTGATTGAGTGGAGTGTTTTTGAAGTTGAATAGCGCGATGATAAAACCAGTCAGACCAAAAGAGAAGAAAATAATCCCGGGAATGAAAATAAAGGAATCAGTCTTGAGTGGAGAAAGTACTACTAGAATCATATAGACTACGAGCAGCAGTTTCTCGGTCACATAAAAAACTCGATGTCTTCTACTCCAACTAGACCTGTTATACTCGTAGAGTCTTTTCACCACATGCTTGGGGAAAACGAGGAGCAAGACACCATATGCCAAGTACAATACTAGCAAGAGGGTCCATCCATTGAACCATCCAATTTCAAGTGCGGGGAATAATTCAATTTCTGTCAACATAGTCACAACATCAAGGTCTATCATAGTTACAGTCCTGAAGCTACCGGGTTGTAAGTAACTTTTAGCCACCCTTATAACCTCGTCCAGTTACTGATTTGCTCTATATTCTCTTCGCCTGTACCAGTAGGAATAGGATCCTGTGTTACCACGATGTTGCGAAATTTATATCATCCTTCGTGTAGACTCTTTGAGTAGCTGGTGACGAATCGTGGTTGAATCGGAGTCTGGAGTACCAGAGAATACGAGAGCCTGGGAACCTACAAAAGCTGAACTTGTCATCTCGACCATCAGTGGAATTCTATTTGTTTTAGAAATCATTTTATGTTTCTTTCTTTACTACAATATCTATTCCATCGATATCTTTCTCTATACAGGATGGTTGTTGTTAATACTTGGACTCATAATGATGAGCGTTCCTCGATTTGATCTCTCAAAGAAAGGGAATATACCTGAAGGAAAGAGCTGGGTCAACACAACAGTAGTAATTGATACTGGCATCTATGGCATTGTAAGACACCCGCTCTATCTAGGCTGGTTGATTGCCATCATCGCAATGATGTTTATCTCCCAATACTGGATTACAATTCTTCTGGGCATTGTACCGTTTTTCATTGTGGTGTATTATTCATACTCTGAGGACAAGTCGAATGTAGAGAAATTTGGACAATCGTACCTAGAGTACAGAAAGAGAGTACCAATGCTGAACTTCTTGCTCGGTCTAGTTAGATATCGACGAAGGCCAAAGTAAAACCGAAATGTCTTCAAAGATAGAGTATACTCTGCTCAGTATTATCAATTGCAAAAGAGAAAGGGTGCCCAACAGTGAGCGGCTAGGGAAAGGTCCCGTTAGCCAACCCCGCCCTTTAGCCTGCACCTAGGTTTCTCAGATGATGAACAATTGAAATGTCATTAGACTCCAAAGTGATGGTTCATGGACCGCATAAATCTAGTAGGACTCAGTGTTCAAACTTGGAACCCTCTGAAACTCTCGGATGTTACGAGTCACCAGTCGTTTTATTCCCCTAGAGAGTGCTGTGCCAGCAATCATGATGTCACGAGCACCAATAGGTTCACCTCTGCTCATCAGAAGAGAGAGAACTTTTGCGGACTCAATGGCTGAGTTCCGGTCAAAGGAAACAACCTCCATCCGAGAGAGAAGCTGTTCGAGCTCAAAGGTCCTCTTCTTCAGCTTCGTCT
>Ga0315553_10002209_pt1 | contig 15728 bp, 18 predicted proteins | sample SalMarSW160140MG_FD_203099 | JGI IMG/M metagenome (GOLD analysis project Ga0315553, IMG submission 203099) | Salt marsh sediment microbial communities from the Plum Island Ecosystem LTER, Massachusetts, United States - Salt Marsh Sediment SW1601-40 ... | reverse complement strand
AAGTGCTCTCAGCGATTGCTGAATGTAAAGGAATCACTGTGGTCGGCGGTGGACACATGGGCGCGATGGCAAAGAAAATGTCACTTGATGACAAAATTACACACATCAGCACAGGTGGAGGTGCCACAATCAATTTCTTGATAGGAAAGAAACTAGATCTTGTGGTTGCCTTGGAAGCTGCTGCAAAGAGGATGGATGAATAAATGCAACTTCTTCAAGACATCATTATCTGGCTAAGTATACCACCGACCGTATGGGTTTTTGCCACATATCTTGTCTTAATCAATGTAATAGCTATCGGCATAATGTGGTGGGACAAAAGAAGCGCCAGAAATGACGGATGGCGAGTCAGCGAAACGACTCTGTTAATCTTTGGTTTTATTGGTGGTGCAGTAGGTTTGATTGTTGGGATGTTCAGTTTTCGCCACAAAACAAGAAAGAGACTATTTCAACTAATCATTGTCCTAGGACTGATTGTATCACTCTTTCACTACTGGCTTGAAATACAAGCAATATATTGGCATCTATATCTTGTGTAATACAACATCTATAGATAGAAGAAGTTGGAGCCCCAGGCGCGAATTGAACGCGCGACCTGCTGATTACAAGTCAGCCGCTTTAGCTGCATCTCAGAAGAAACAGAGATACTATAGCCTCTAAGCCACTGGGGCACGACCTGCTGGTCATCCTGAATGTATTATAGAGTTTTCGCAGCAGTAGACCTACTTGTCATGATACACATTATCTATGATTATTGCATATGCAAGTAACATCATTCTAGGTGCCATTGGGTCTACAATATGAATAACATATCTATCCTTGAAATTAAACATTGGTGCGAAAATATCTCTCCACTTGTCGCTTTTCCTGATCTCAGCATAGACTCTATTCTTGTCATGAACATCTGTAATTGTGAAGTTCCACTTCATGACGCCACCTTGAGCCTTGTAAATCATTTTGTCTTCAGGATCATACATATCTACAGAGCCTCTGAAGGCAATCATAGGTCTCTTTCCTCTACCAATCAGTTCACCTGTTGGTGCCTTGACATCATAAATTGGCCGTGCACTCACTAATTTCTTATTGATGATACATACAATCGAATCATCAGGATTTCTCAGTTCGATTTCAGCACGCATCGAAATAAGTTTCCTTTTCATCGATCCTATCTTCTCACCCTCCGGATTGAAGATATCACCACCACCGAACTTCCACGCTTTTTCATGCATCACATAATACTCAATTGATGGGTCAAAAAGGTCCATACTACATCACCTTGAACTTATTCTAGTCACTTAGAAAACAATTAAGAGAAACTGGTTTGGACTCATATCAAGAAAAAGATGAAATTCGGCCTGTTGAAGATTAAATATGGTTCGATTTTTCGTCAGTCAAAGACATGTTTATGAGCCCCCGTGCCTTGATACCTGATAAGGACCGTATCTTTAAGACATGAATCCTTATCACACGTGTGTCTTACAAACCCTAATCCTTACGGGAAAAGTAAATTAGCACACAAAATTGCCTAGGAATGCATACGACAAATACCAGTAGGTGAAATAATTGCAAACTCCCTATTCAGAATTCGCACAATCCATAGTTAATCTATTCATACCAATATCCGACTTTTTCCAATCCATCGGTATTCCATTTGGTCCAATGGCATGGATGTTTATTATTACTGTAACCTCATTACTCCTAATCATTGTCCTACTGGTTGTTCGTGGACGACGTGTTTCTGGAAGCGCTGGCGTAGATGAAGGAATAAGGAAAATCATCGCATCAACTGGTGATGTATCGAGTGGTCTAGCAAGTGCTAAGAAACTCAAGTTTCTAAAGACACCGGCACAAGCACTTGTATTTCTCAAAGTCGAGGAAAATGCAATCCAACAAGCATTGTCTGCCATTGATTACTATAACCAACAAGGTGACATTGATGAAGCCATAAAGGACAAGCTTGTCACAGTATATCAAGACCGTTTAGCATCAGTTAGAGTAGCTCTTGCTAAGGATGAAGAACTCAAGGAAATTGTAGATACATCTTCTGCTGTCGACAGAGCACGATCTGACTATCTTGCCAAACTTGCTGCGATGTCTGGAACTACTGTCGAATCTGATTCAGGAGAAGCTGGACCTACCAGCGTCGGAATGCCTGAAGCAGCAAGTGCTGAGCCTCCAAGTGGCGGACCTCCTAGTGGAGGAGCCCCAAGTGCTGGGCCTCCAAGTGGTGGACCTCCTAGTGGAGGAGCCCCAAGTGCTGGGCCTCCAAGTGGTGGACCTCCCGGTGGAGCTCCAACTAGTGGACCTCCAAGTGGTGGACCTCTCGGTGGTACAACAGCGACTGAAATATCTCCAAGTGCTGGGCCTCCAAGTGGCGGACCTCTCGGTGGAGCTCCAAGTAGTGGTCCTCCAGGTGGCGCAGCAATAGGCGAAACTCCCAAACCTGTCGGCGGGAAGAGTTCCTTACAGTCAGAAATGCTTGCAGAAATGGAGCGTTTGAAAGCTCTGATGGGCGGCGACTAAGTCTTAGACACAGTCAATATTGACATTATTTTGCACTTGTAAGTGAAAATATTGGTCATATTCTCCAATCTATCATTATAAAGTGGAGTTAAGACATCATAATATGATGAAGCCTTCAAGATGGCAATTAGTAGACGGCCAAGTATATCGTCTAGTAGACGTACTTCATAGTAAAAGAAATGCTAAGATTCTCGCGAAATCTCTCGAGGATAATTGCGCCGTTGCAATCATATCCATCGAAGATGATAGATGGGCTGTCTATTGGAAACCCAAGACTGGAACATTGTGTCCATACGGAGTAGTCTGATTTCTTTCTCTCTCGGAAGGCTTTTGGGAAGCTTAGTATACTAGTCATCCACGCACCAGTGGAGATTGTAATATGTCACGAGTAAAGCTGAATGCAGCTAAGAGCGCTTTAGAGAAGATACCCAAGAGTGGCCCAATCGGTCTTGGAAGTGGATCTACAGTAGCTATTTTTGCAAAAGAGCTTGGAAAACGAATCTCAGAGGGTGTAAATGATATCTGTGTAGTTCCCAGTTCATATCAAGCATACCAACTTGCAATAGAATATGGCATTCCCTTAACTAATCTTGATATCAACCCAGAATTAATTCTTACAGTTGATGGTGCAGACGAGGTTGACAAACATCTCAATCTGACTAAAGGTGGCGGAGGAGCTCTTTTCCAAGAGAAGGTTGTGGCTTCAGCCTCTAAAAAGCTGATAATAATCGTGGATGAATCCAAACTTGTGGAAAAACTTGCATCCAGATTTCTGATTCCAATAGAGATACTTCCATTCTCCTTAGGTGTAGTGCGAAGAAAAATCGCAAGTATGGGGATAGAGCCCATTGTACGACAGGCAGAGAAGAAGATGGGGCCTGTTGTGACAGATAATGGAAACTTCATCATAGACCTCAAGTTTTCTAAACCACTTGAAAACCCTGCGAAAGTCGCGACTGACTTGAAGATGATTTCAGGTGTTGTTGAAACTGGTCTTTTCATTGGAATGACCGATGAAGTACATGTGGGCAAAGAGGATGGAGTCCTTATTCTGAAGAAGTAGTTTTACTGATACATAGACCAGAACCTACGGAATTTGTCCGTGTATGATAGCACATCGGTCGAGTCAACATACTGATCAATTCCGCCCAGATGCTTTGGCAATTGTTTTATTTCCTCATCCTTAATTTCTGTATGTATAGCATCTGCAAAATCGTCTGCATGAATTATTATGAATGGTCGATTGTAAAACTGTGAGACTTTGGTAGTCAGGATCTCGGTAATACCTAGCTCATTATGCATTTTAGCCACATGCTCATACGTTTTTGTCAGATGATCCTGTCTTTCTTGCCAAGTAACAGCATCCATAATCTGCATGAACAATGGTGTGAGAGTCTTTGCACTATTAAGCTTGGAAAAAGCTGTACCAAACCATTTGATGTAAGGTGCATACTTGCGTTCCATCAGAAAACACAGCCCCATCATGTCACGAACCAATCGTGTAGCAATGATGCGAGAGCCGAGCTCGTCTCCAACCTGACCACATCTACCCATAAACGCTACTTCTTGAGCTATTCTCCTCCATTGATTTGCTAATAGATACAACCACAAATCATGGGGATAATATTCTAATTTGGTTACAATCGGTTTCAGCTTCCCCAAGTCATCATGAAAGACTCGTCCGTTCCCAATACTTAGGAGCATTTGCTGTGGAAGTACCAACCAATCCACAATACGCAGATCTTCTGTTGGATTGAAACCAAGGTATTCTATAAAGAAGGCACTGACTGTATTAATCGTGATTCCATGATTGACAGGTCCTTTGTCAATACGACGCATCGTTGTAGTGCCATCATCATGATAGTCAAAGTTTGTGGGAAACCCCAACACCTCATATGGTAGGTTCTTTCGAAGCGTATCATCGATTTCCTCTTTCAGAGCACCGTAGTCAGAATCATCTAAGAAAATCTGTAGCTTAGGTCCCCAATCATGATCCATCGACTGTGGTGTATCATAACTCAATACATCGGACCCTTTCCCTATACGAGCTGCTGAATAAACAAGTTCCGGAAAGTATTCGTCTATGACAGGTTTCACGGCCTTTTCATAGAAAGCTCCACTCAAGTCTAACCCAGGTAAGAAATCATAGGGCGGGTGATCTTCATCACTCATCCAATTGTCTCCAAATTCGTAGTAACATCATAGGATTTGGATATTACGGATTAGCATAAAGAAATGGCGGGCCCGCCCGGATTTGAACCGGGGATTACTAACTTAGGAGGCTAGTGCCCTATTGTCCTCACACAAAACAATCTCTTTGTGTGACCAGGCTAGGCCACGGGCCCTTAGACTTGAGCGTGTGAGGAGTCAGTTGTTAAAGCTTTTGCAATACTGAACTTGGACAAAACTATTTCGCGTCACAAGTTGATAATGACCTGAGGTTGATATGATGCCACGGTGTTCTAAATGTGAAAATATCGAAATGGAGTTAGGAACGCTGCTTCATGGATCTGGTGATTTTGGTATAAAAAGCAGTGCGCTGCGTATAAAATTCAAACAGCCCGCGCAGGATGACCCTTATCATTATGTAGCCTATCATATTGATGGATATAGATGTCCTCAGTGTGGGCATGTTGAAATGGTTGCAAATCGTAAGACTTGAATTCCCTTTAAGGAAGCAAGGGTACCCATTCTACAGTCTTATAGATTTCGAATTCATTGAGCGATTTTCCCTGTAATATTGGCTCCTTCTTCCATCTCATCAACAAGCATACTGCCTTGTCTAGTTTTTATTCGAATAGAGCTTTCACCATTTCGTCCAACAACAGTTGTGAACAAGTATTGATCTCCAGCAAATAGTTCGATTCTTTGCTTCGCGTACTTTCTTCCAGTATATATTGTGACTTTCTTTTTACTATAACTCACTGAAACTGGAACACTTTCTCCGGGGGCTCCTCGTTCCTTTGCTGGACGCCTATCATCTCTCGTAGTAGGTACAAAACCACCTCTCACAGGCAAAACGACTTTCTCCCCTCCAAAGGTGAACATCTCAAACTCTAATGCGCCTCGTTCAAAGTCACGTACTTCTACAACAGGTCTAGCTAAATCTCTCTGTGTACCACCCATACCCGTTGGAAGTTTCACTTTTAGTGACAAAGCTGATACCTTAGCAACCTGCCCATCTTCAATATGCACAATAGTATCAACAGTGCTTGGCACTTGTCCTAGCTCTACGCGGCCACCAAGGAGCAGTCTTTGGAGTGCATCAATGGCTGACCCTGCATGTACAACTCCGACCATTCCAACTCCTGCTGAACGAAGATCTGCATACGCTTGAAAATCAGAGTTTTTCCGGAGCTCATCATAGATGACATAATCTGGTCTGACTAGGAGCAGAACGTCTGCAGCTTTCTCCATACTTCCATCTAATGGGGAATACTGAACTATTGACTCATTCACCTGGAGGTCTCTCGGCTGCTCAAGAGTTTTCACAATATTACCATTACTACCATAAAACTCAGCTAAAGCCGCCGCAAAGGTACTCTTACCTGAACCAGGTGATCCAGATACAAGAATTCCTTCTGCCCTTGACTCAAGTCTTTTCATCAATTTGGAACTGAGTTCATAATCATCGAGGTTCAGTTTTACAATGGGTTTTATTGCTGAAATCTCCATCTTGTCAGCAAATGGACGTCTGGCAATTGCAATTCTTAAGTTTCTCAACTGAACAACAGCTGCCCCCACTTCTTCAATCTCAATGAATGAATTACTGTCATTCTCTGCTGTTTCAAGTATTGCTTCTGCAAGAGTGTCTAATTCTTCATACGTGAGAAGTCTATCAGAAAGTTCCACAAGCTCCCAATTTCCTGGTTCGCCTCTCTTAGCACGAGGTGGGTTATTCTCTATAAGATGTACACTCATCGTACGTTCATCAAAGAACGCATTGAGAGTTAGGATTTCATCACTGTCTTCATAATCCGTCATCTTCATCACTTCCAAGGTTTCGAAGAGTAGCCTGAGCGACTCGATAGAAGTTAACCTCACCATTTTGATCTACTAGTGCAAAAATCAGATTCTTCCGTGAGCCAGCTGCTGTCTGAGTTACCATATCCAAATCACTTAGAGATATTGGTACGCCCTCTTTGAGAACATATACCAACTGATTTGCACTTGATGCGCCAGGTCGGTCACCGCGGGCGTAAACACGAAATCCAATCCCACTACCAAAACCTTGGCGTACTGCATAGCCTCTACTTCTCAGGTCTCTGAACACAAGATATCGGGTCCAAAGATCAGGATCTTCATCAAGTAGTTCACTCACGATATAATCTGGTCCAATGGTTTCTCCATCAGTTTTTCTTACAACTAATCGTTTTCGTTCAATAAGATGCAAAAGTTCTACGGGTTCTAGTTCGAGTCTATTATCATCAATCCGATTTCCATAGAATCCTTGTTGCGAGATTCTATCTGCATCTTCACTACGCACATACCCCTTACCACCTTCGAAAATAGCCTCTGCAGGTTCTTCTTCTACTTCCTCCTCCATTTCTAGTTCTTCAGAGTCTTCCTGTTGGGAAAATTTGTCTTCCTCACCTGTCAATTGAATCTCGCCTGCTTGGTCTAGCCTTGCTGCTTTTGGTAAAAACCCTTCGACATGCCACAAGAACTATAGCCCAATCAGAATGAACCCACATTGTGCCAAATAATAGATTCGAGGACGAGCTAAGGGATTTCATCTCTGGTGCTAATAAGATTGCAATCCTCGGCATAGGAAATGACTTACGCTCAGATGATGGACTTGGTCCCTACATCATTGAAAAGCTCAGCATAGATGATTCTCGAGTGATGATTGAGAATGTAGGGTCGGTTCCTGAAGGGTTTGCACGACCTTTAGCTGAATTTGGAGCTGATAGAGTGATTATGGTCGATGCAGCGGATATGAGAAAACCACCTGGGCATATAGAACTAATTACCAAGGACCGCATCGGTGGAATCAATATCAGCACTCACAGTATGCCTCTTTCATTCCTAATGATGTACCTAGAACAAGAAACCGGCGGTAAAACAATACTAATTGGTATTCAGCCGAAAAGTATACAGTTCGGTGAGGGCTTGACACCAGAGATTCAAGAGGTTGTTGACAAAATCCTCAACAGTCTAGAACGTGTACTGAAAGAATATTTGAGAGGATAGAGAATGTTTCGAACTATTGAATGGCTAGATGATACGTCAGAAGTGCGTCTTATAGATCAGACAAAACTCCCACTGACTTTAGAGCACATTACAACAGCAAGCCACGAACGTATTGCAAAATCAATCAAAATAATGGAAATTCGTGGTGCGCCTGCCATTGGCGCAGCTGCAGGAATGGGTATGGCACTAGCTGCAATTGAGAGCAAAGCCAGAACAATCGAAAATCTCATGGATTATCTTGAGAAAGCTGCAGTCACACTAAACATGCGACCAACTGCAGTCAATCTAACATGGGCAACAGCTCGAATGTTGGAGGTTGCAAAAAGCACAGAGGGAAGTGTTGATGATATCGTACAAAGATTAGTCGAAGAGGCTAAAGAGATTGCTGAGGAAGATATTCGGATGTGTAGAAATATTGGGGAACATGCACTTTCTCTCATCAAACCAGGTTATACAATCCAGACCGTATGCAACGCTGGGTCTCTTGCTACTGTACATCTTGGTACTGTAGGTGCTGTAGTTAGAGTAGCTCATGAAAAATTTGATGGCAATATCAAGGTGTATGCAGTCGAAACTAGACCAAGACAACAAGGTGCCCGTCTTACGGTGTTCGAATTCATGGAAGATGGTATCGATACAACTTTGATAACTGATGGAATGATTGGTACCGTCTTTCGCCAGGGACTGGTTGATTGCTGTGTAGTTGGAGCTGACAGAATCCTACGAACAGGTCATGTGATTAACAAGATAGGGACCTACACAATGGCAATCACTGCAAAGTACCATAACATACCATTCTATTCTGTTGCTCCAATATCAACAATCGATATGGTGACTGACCCTGAAGATGTCGTCATCGAAGAACGTAATCCCGACGAAATACGAATGATTAATGGAGAATATATCACAGTTCCCGATGCAAAAGTGTACAACCCTGCATTTGATATGACTCCACCTGAACTGGTGGACGCAATCATCACAGATAGAGGCGTTGTCAAAAATCCGACAGAAGAGAAGATGCGGAAGCTCTTCGAGAATGACTAGACATTCAAACTCATAGAGGATGTGTAGGCACTGACTGGTGTTATGCTCAAATATGAGTTGGCTGATGGTTCGTTTATCGAAAAACCAGTTCGTAATGACACTACGACAATATCACTCAGAAAAATGGGTATCATTTCAGTGAATCTCACTTCTCTAAGTTCACTTTCAAACCTAGAACGATTCTCAATCTCATATAATCCTCTCAAAACAATCAATCTTCAACCTCTATCGAGCTGCAAAAATCTCAAGGTTATTCGAATGACTGGATGTACATTAAACACGATTGATTTGAAACCTCTAAACGAGTTGAAACATCTCGAGCAATTATCAATATCCTTCAACAATTTGACTGAATTAAATCTCACTCCACTTTCATCATGTTCCGAACTAGAAATCCTCACAATAAACAGGAACAACCTAGGATCAATCGATTTGTCAGCTCTCTCTTCGTGTTTCAAGTTGATGACGTTAAACATAGGTCATAATGCATTCAAGTCTGTGGATTTGTCACCTCTTGCAGATTGCAGAAATCTGTTTTCTCTTGTTATCAACAAGACCCAGCTTCGGTCTATCGACCTTTCGCCTCTTGAGAATCTGAATGGTTTGAGAGGTCTAGATCTCAGTAATAATCAACTCAGAAGAATAGACCTACGTTCATTAAGAAATTATGAAGAAATGCAGGAAGTGAATCTTGAAGATAATCCACTTGAGTCAATATTAGTTAGGAAGGGTGTACCCTGGAGTATCCTCAAAATCAATAAGGACTACTAAAGTAGAATAGTAGAATCAAGTGATTAACTCTATAAAATGGCGGGCGCGGCAGGATTCGAACCTGCGACATCCAACTTCGAAGGCTGGCGCCCTATCCAGACTAGACTACGCGCCCCAAACTCGTTTTTATTATTAGGCTCTTAAGGACTTCTGTTTACCGCCTACTCATGTTTTGGAAGTAAACCGCCAAAGACTGCTAGAAATCCGATAAAGAATACGAATCCTAGAGGGACTGATATGATCATAAACCCAATTGGATCAATTACCCATATTGGTTCCCCAATCCCAAGCTCAGGGTGTGTGTCAATTACATACCAAAATCGAAGTGAAGTAGTCAGCATCCAGATAAGGAAGCTGTTGACCATTAACAATAGTCCCTTATGCCACTGTTTCAAACAAACATACCCGATAGTAACTTGGCACAAAATGTACTTAATCTCTTGCTAGAAGACTCACTTTTTACCAAGCTTCTTGTTCCAGACATCCAAGAAGTACTCTAGAGACCTATCATACGTTCTTTCTGCCTCTGGAGGGAAAAGACATCCTGGAAGTTCCTGGTGCTTCCAATGATAATCAATACAATCACAACAATAGCCTTTCCTTGAACATCCAGGGTAAGAACACCCGCATCGTTCCTTGTTTCGTTCTGTGGGACAAGTTCTACCAGTCATCGAAGCTCGCCACCCCTTTCTCCTGACACGTTAAAACCTGATTGGTCCTGGCGGTAGGCTAATAGCATCGAAAAGCTGATTGTGAAATAGTATGGACCTATCAAAGTGGTTTCCAATAATTCCAACTGGGGTTGATAAAACCACACTCAATCCTGACAGAATCACCACACTAGAGGATATTCTAGTTGAATGCTATGGCCCTGATGTTTCCCTATTGTCATTGGAGCGGCTAAAGAGCAGGAAAAACATCGTCGTCCATCTCACGATCAAGTCAAAGGAATCGTCGAAACCCCTTGAAGTAGTAGCAAAGATGTTCGTAGTTGATAAATTTGATATCGAGCTTCGAATTCTAAACTCCAGTTGGGAGAAGTCACTCACAGTCCCGAAAGTAATTGAAGCGCGGGATGGTGTGATTCTGATGGACTATGTATCTGGAGAACCACTTGTGGATGTCCTGAATCGAACATTCGAACCATTGTTGATTGACATGTTGGCTGAATGGTATTACAATTATCATAGAGCCCATGATATGATTAAGGGCGATCCTAGACTTCGCAATTTCATTTATAGTAATGGACAAATATACGGAGTTGACTATGAGGAATCACGTCCAGATTCCTGGATACTTGATATTGGAGGCACGGCCGCAAGTCTATTAGATACTGACCCCATCTTTGATTCCAGAAAACGAAAGATGTGTTGGGTCCTCCTTGAAACCTATCTAAATCTTGTTGGTGAGAAAAGAACATTCGAAATCGAGACCGAGTTCAATGAAACCGTAGCTAACGCTCTAAAACAGACTGCAATTTGGCGGGATAGCGACAAAATAATGTCAATTTCAGAAACCATACGTGAAAAAGGCATCCCAATCGAATAACAATCTCATTTTTTTCATCCCTAAGGTTCTTAACGTGGTTACGCAGATTACCGAAGTATACAGTCGAACATATCGGGTGCAGAGATGAAACAACAAAGATACGCATTGGCTGTAGTAACAATACTTGTTGTGGCTAGTGTTTCTATCATTGGGTTGTATCAGATTTTCGTACCTGATGATGACTCCATACTCAACTTCTATGTCTTCGGTGACTCTCAAGGATACCAAGACGGAATTCTTGAGATTGCTGAAATTGCCAATCTAGAACAACCAGATTTCGTCTTCCATTGTGGGGATCTTACGCCATTCGGACAATCAAACCAATATGATGAGGTCATTTCTGCCTTAGACACCTTCACAGTTCCAGTCTATACCACAGCAGGTAACCATGATATTCGTCAAGGTGGAGGAGCAAGATACAATCAACACTTTGGGTCCTCTAATTATTCATTTGACTCTGGACCTATTCATTTCACGGTTTTCAACACCTCAACAAATGACGTTTCTGAAACCGAGTTGATTTGGCTTGAAAATGACCTATCAAAATCAATGTCAGAGATTAAATTCGTCTTCACTCATACACCACCTTTTGATCCTCGAACAGGTTCGGAGCATGCGATGTTGAATGCAACGATGGCCGAGAGGCTGATGGCATTGTTCGAGGCTCAGAGTGTCAATACAGTGTTCACAGGACATATCCACTTGTACAACGAGAGCGTGAGGAACGGTGTACGATATGTGATATCCGGAGGCGCAGGAGCCAGCCTTTATGCCAGCGAGGATGAAGGTGGAATCTACCACTTTGTGAACGTCACAGTGACTGAAACCGGCGTGGAGATTGCCCCAGTGCTCCTCACAGCTCCAAGCATAGAGCGTGACAGCGTAGTGGTCAGAGGGTCCGATGCTGATGTGACCCTGTCCCTTGCTGCTCTAAACAATATGAACTGGGTAGAGGGATGGAGTTCTTTTCAGAACCAGTTCGACAACTGGCGCGGGTACGGGTTATATAGAGGAGTAAGCGTGTCAGACCTAGTGGAACTTGTGGGGGGTATGGCGGTCTCTGACACTGTCAGAGTCACATCCTTTGACGGATATTCTCAGGATTTCTCGTTTGATAACGTATATCCCAATACTTCTTGGTATGACATTCAGGGCGATATGATTCTAGCCTATAGATTGAACGGGACTGATGTTCTAGACTGGATCGATGGCATGAGATTGGTGATGCTACCCACTGACGAAGCCTACAGTAATGTTGACTGTCTTGCTACCTCAGCTCTCGGGATGGGTTACCATATCTATCCCTCCGCAGGAGCTAGATGGGCCAGATTCGTGTCATTCATTGAGGTGATACCAAGATGAGTTACTCTTCCGGACCCATCATCACCCGACAGATAGTGACGATTGCCATTCTCAGTGCACTGGGAGGGTCTCTGAGCACTTTTATCGGATATCTGGGAAATTTAATCAACCTCAGCCTTGGCGTGCCCTTTGGAGCAGGTCAGTTCATGGCCGGACTCCATGTGTTCTGGATAGTCCTCATGAGGGTTCTCGTTCCAAAGAACGGCGTGGGGACTATGGGGGGCCTCCTGAAAGGAACTGTTGAGATGTTCACTGGAAGCACTCATGGGATAGTGGTGGTGATAGTTTCCCTCGTTCAGGGTATCATTATTGACATCATAGGTACAATCGCACGGAATGACCAAGGTCTGAATGGAAACTCTAGAGTGGTCTGGTGGCTCGGTGCAGGTGTTGCCTCAGCCTCCAATGTTATTGTGTTCCAACTGTTCTACTTTGCAGGCGCACCTGATGTTTACGTCATGGTGATTTCATTACTTGCGTTCTGCTCCGGAGTGATTTTTGCAGGGTTCTTTGCTTGGGAAACATTAGAGTTCCTCAATGACACAGGTGTAATACATGACAGATTCCCCAGCATTCGAACTGAAATCCCGGAAAAAGGAAAACGATCGATACTCTATAGACGAAATATTCCTGCTGTGGCGCTGATTCTATTTCTAGTAGTAGGTGTGACATACTATGTTGGGGTTGTCAGACCGCTGATAACAGACCCCTACTCCTGTGATGTGGTGGGACTCGTAGAATCCCCCTACTCATTCGATATTGAAACCTATTTTGGAACCACTGTGACGATTGAGGCTGAGTTGATTGGCTCGTACATTCATCTCCCAGCAGCAAACTACACTGGGGTCTTGCTCAGTGTAATAATACAACAGGCAACCCCCCTTCCTGAAGCAACTGGTCTCAGAGTGATGGCCCGGGATGGCTATCAGGTTGAGTTCAACCTCGATGATGTGATGACTGATGATAGACTCCTGCTGACCAGTAACAGTGATGGTCTTTGGTTGATTGCTGCTGACTATGAAGGTTCTTTCTGGGTACGTCAGGTTTTCACACTTCAAGTATTATAGGCGGACACCATGCTCGAAGCGCGAAACTTAACCTTCTCATACGACGGTACCACTCTAGTCCTAGATTCACTGGATTTTCAGGTGAAACGAGGAGAGATTGTTGTCATCACAGGATCTACCGGATCTGGTAAGTCCACCCTAGCAAAGTGTTTCACCGGATTCATCCCTCATAGTATCCAAGGTGACTTCTCTGGCTCCGTTTTCATCGATGATATAGATATTTCAGAACTTCCGATAGCTGAGATTGCGCGACAGGTCGCTTTGGTGCAACAAGATCCGGAGAGCCAGATATGTACTCTCCAAGCTTCTGACGAGGTAGCTTTTGGTCCTGAGAACTATAGTACTGAGGCTAAGGAAATATCAATACTAGTTGACTCATCACTGAAATCAGTGGATTCTGAACACCTCTATGATCGAGCCACCTTTGAGTTATCTGGAGGAGAAAAACAGCGACTTATCATCGCTTCGATGACTGCCTGCAAGCCTGATTTCCTGATTCTCGATGAGCCTTCATCAAGTCTTGACCCAAGAGGTGTAATACGACTACGACAGATACTGAAGGACTTACAGAATCAGAATATTGGAGTCATAGTCATAGAACACAATCTTTCGGCGTTTCAATCAATTGCTGATAGAGTTTTGACCTTGTCAGATGGGAAAATTCAGACTGTTGACACGCGATCGTCACAAGAACTGACGCAAATCACTCCAAGAAAATTTGAAGATACTGAACCACTCCTCCTCACCGCAAAGAATCTCGAGTTCTCATATGGAGACCGGAAGGTGATCAACAATGTAACAATGGGTATACGCAAGGGTGAGATTATTGGTCTGATGGGTGACAACGGGTCTGGAAAGACGACTCTTCTGGGAATACTTGGTGGTTTACTGACCCCCGATAGTGGAACAATACAACTCAAAGACACTCCATTGGGGAAACTGAATGCAAAGGAAATAGCTCAAGAGATTGTGATGGTGTTTCAGAATCCAAATCATCAGATTTTTGAAAAAACAGTCTGGAATGAGCAGATTTTGATGCTAAAAGCTCTAGATTTGGTCTCTTTTGACACACTTCAACAGTGTGAAAGTGCTCTGGGTAAGGCTGGCATCAAAGAATTGAAGGATAGAAATCCTTTCTCACTGAGTCATGGACAGAAACGACGTCTCAATGTGAGCTCAGTAATCATACATAATCCAGAGGTTCTATTGCTGGATGAACCATTCATTGGACAGGATAAGGAAGGGCGCGAGTTCATCAGAGAGACCGTGTTGGAAATAACTGAACGCGGAGGGATTGCTCTTATCGTCACTCATGATCCGGATTTTGTATCCCGGCACTGTAATCGAGTAATTTTCATGGAGAAAGGTGCCATACTTCTCGATGGTCTTCCCTCATCTGTTTTAGAGCGTTTGAAAACTATTAACTACAAAGAATATACTGATGTGGGGGCGCAACCCTAGTTGACGTCTCGATTTGGGTTCGTCAAGAATGATACCCTACTGCACAGGCTCAATCCAGCTCTGAAGCTTTTTGCTCTAATCGTTTTGATGGTCGGAATCATTGTATATCCTAGTTGGAAACTCTCGATTGTATTACTATTCATAGTATTCATCGAATTTCGTGTCGCCAAAGTTTCGATTCGTCTGACAAAGGGTCGTACCAAATTCATAGTGATATTCTCTGTATTGTTACTCTTAGTCCAAGTGTTAGTCACTACAAATGGTGTCCTTTTGGGGTTCATTATACCGCAGATTGGAGGATTTGGTCCCCTATTTCCAATCACTGATTTTGGACTTGTACGAGGACTTGCGATATCCAGTCGATTTCTCCTATTGGTTTTCTCAAGTATGCTCTTTGTATCAGTAACAGATCCAACTCTTTTGGCTCACTCACTGACTAGACTTAGAATTCCCTACAGGTATAGCTTTTCTCTTGTAATTGCATTGAGATTTCTTCCACTGTTTGACTTAGAAAATCACACAGTTCGGATGGCTCAGAAATCCAGAGGAATAACTGCTGAAGTGACAAGTCTTAGTAAGATAATACGTACAGTTCAGTATACTTTCTTCCCATTACTTGTTTCAGCATTATCACGCGTAGATTCACTCTCAATGTCGATGGATGGGAGGGGTTTTGGATATAGTGCTGACCGTTCATATCTCCGAAAATCATCCTGGAGCGTGAGTGACACAATAGTGACAGCTCTCACAATCTGTTTT
>Ga0315553_10002208_pt1 | contig 15749 bp, 19 predicted proteins | sample SalMarSW160140MG_FD_203099 | JGI IMG/M metagenome (GOLD analysis project Ga0315553, IMG submission 203099) | Salt marsh sediment microbial communities from the Plum Island Ecosystem LTER, Massachusetts, United States - Salt Marsh Sediment SW1601-40 ... | reverse complement strand
GATTTATGCCGCCCGCTCAATGACTTGCAGATTCGTACTGTAGAAGATCAGTCTGACGCTTCCGGCGTCGCCCATGATCCGCGGAGCTGCTCGGCCATGCCGAGGTGCGCTTGGTCTCGGTGATGGATCACGCCGGGCCCAGCGCCAGTCTCGTGACGATGAGAAGTTGCCCTCTATTATCGCAGCAAGGCGGGCGGCCTTACGGACGAGGCGCTCGAAGCGCTGTTCGCTCAGCGCAAGCAATACCAGTCCACCTACGCGTCACCCCTTCGGGCTCGGCGCGGTCTTCAGGATGACTTTGCCGGTGGTGCCGCGATCGCCGAGCGCCGCGAGCGCTTGCGGCAGCTCGTCGAACGGAAAAACGGCGCCGATATGCGGACGAACCTCGCCGCTTACGACAAGATTGGAGAGGCGCTCGTTCGTGCGCGCGATCGCGTCTTGGTCATGGGTGTTATCCCAATAGACGCCGATCGCCGATAGACGCCGCAGCATGAGTCGGTTCGCCGGGAGTTGCGGTATGGTCCCTGAGCTGAACCCGACGATCAGGAGCCGGCCGCCCCAGGTTAAAAGACGCAGCGCGTCCATGGTGGCGTCACCGCCGACCGAGTCGACGGCGACATTGACGCCGCGCCCGATGGTAACCGCCCGGACCTGATCGATAAGAGGCCCACGGCGGTAATCTATCGCGATGTCAGCCCCGTGCGCCTGCGTAAGCGCGCATTTGTCGGCGCCGCCGGCGGCGGCGATGACGAAGGCGCCGTAGTGCTTCGCCACTTCGACCATAGCAAGCCCGGTGCCCCCGGCGGCGGCCAGCACCAGCACCGTGTCAGCGGCTGAGACGGTCGTGCACTCGGCAAGCGCGATCAGCGCCGTCGTGTAGGCGATCGGCAACGCCGCCGCGGCCTCGGGCGAAAACCCGGCGGGAACGCGCATCGCCATGTCGGCGCGCACGATCGCATAATCGGCAAATCCGCCGCAGATGACCTTGCTGGCGATCTGGTCGCCCGCAGCGAATCCCGCGCCCTGGCCCGCCGCGACGACGGTGCCGGCAAGCTCCTGGCCGGCGATGAACGGACGCTCCGGTTTCACCTGATAGCGGTCGTCGATCATCAGCAGATCGGCATAGTTCAGGGCGGCCGCATCGACCCGCACCAACAGCTCGCCAGCCTTCGGTTCAGGGCAAGGCGCTTCGCCGAGTTCAAGGCCGGCGAGCCCCTTCGTATTCGAGCGCCAGGCCAGCATCGTTTTTGTTGTCATCAGTGGCGTCGCTATCTGCTGCTGAGCGCCGACCGTGTCGACATGCCGCGGTCATCGACACACCGCTCAGAACGTTTTCGGCGAAGTTTGCTTAAAGCTTTTTTCGCAGTGCGGCAAACTTCTTCAAACGGCGCGGCGCGGGTGAACAAAGCCTGCGATAGCTAGATTTTTTCGGCCATGCCGCGCTTCTATTGCTCAAAGAACCGGAGACCGTCCCTTTCTCGGAGGGACTCTGACATGAACTATATTGCTCGCTTCGTCGGGTTACTGCAGGGCGGCGGCTTCGGGCGCGCGCGGCGGCCGGCTGGTCGAATCGCACGAAAGTTATTTCAGCCTGTTGCGTTTGTGCAAAAATTGGGGCTAATCGCACGTCTTGGGTGACGTAGCGTACTCATAACGACAAGACCCAGGAGGGAACATTGCGCAGGTTTTGGATATGGGCCGCAGCCGCGGCCGCGCTTGCTCTTGCCCCGTTTGCCGCGGCGGCGCAGCAGCCGATGATCATCAAATTTAGCCACGTTGTCGCCGACGGCACCCCGAAGGGACAGGCGGCGCTCAAATTCAAGGAAGCGGCGGAAAGGTTGCTGCCCGGTAAAGTTAAGGTCGAGGTCTACCCGAACTCCCAATTGTTCGGCGACGCCAAGGAGGTCGAGGCCTTGCTGCTCGGCGATGTCCATTTCATCGCCCCTTCCCTCTCGAAGTTTCAGAAGTTTACCAAGGTGCTGCAGGTCTACGACCTGCCGTTCATGTTCGCCGACATGCAGGCAGTCGACAAATTTCAGGACAGCAAGGTCGGCCAGGATATGCTCAAGTCCATGGAAAAGAAGGGACTTTTGGGCCTGAACTATTGGCACAACGGACTGAAGCAGCTCTCGGCCAACAAACCGCTTCTCGTCCCTGAAGACGCCAAGGGCGTGAAGTTTCGCGTGCAGTCATCCGACGTGCTCGTTTCCCAATTTCAGGCTGTCGGCGCCAACCCGCAAAAGCTCGCCTTCTCGGAAGTCTACCAGGCCCTGCAGACGGGCGCCGTGGACGGACAGGAGAACACCTGGTCGAACATCTACAGCCAGAAATACCAGGAAGTTCAGAGCGACTTCACGGAATCGAACCACGGGCTGATCGACTATATGGTGATCACTAACGCCAAATGGTGGAATGGCTTGCCCCCGGATATCCGCGAAGGCTTGACCAAGGCGATGAAGGAGGCCACTGCGGTCAACAATAAGGTCGCCGATGATCTGAACAAGGACGCGAAGGCCAAGGTTGCCGCCAGCAAGGCCAAGATCCACCAATTGACGCCCGAGCAGCGCAAAAAGTGGCAAGAAGCCATGAAGCCGGTCTGGAAGAAGTTCGAAAAGCAAATCGGTCCGGACGTGATCAAGGCGGCCCAACAAGTTGGGAACAGCTCCTGAGCGCACGCCGATGGGCGCGCTCCGGGCGATTTGGTACCGGCTGGAGGAGGGCGTCATCGCCCTTCTCCTTGCCTTCATGACCATACTGACTTTCATTCAGGTTGTTCTGCGTTACGGGTTTGGCACCGGTATCCTCTGGGGGCAGGAGGCGGTGTTGTACGCATTTGCTTGGCTTGTCTTGTTCGGGCTCGCCTATGGTTTCCGCACCCGCGCGCATCTCGGCATCGATATCATCGTCAAGATGATGCCTCCACCGGCGCGGCGGGTGGTCGGACTGATCGCGATTGCGTGCTGTGCGCTTTTTGCCGGCTTGATGCTGTGGGGGTCCTACGTCTACATCGACATACTTTACGAAGTCGGCGTTGAAGCACAGGACCTGCCGATTCAGCGTTGGCTGCTTGGCAGCGTTATGCCCTTCGGCTTTGCGCTCCTGCTTGTCCGTTTCGCGACGGAGGCTTGGCGCGTCCTCTCCGGTCGGGTGGCAGGATTTGACCTCGCCGACGAGGCTGGTGACGTTCTGCGCGAGAGCGAGCTCGCGGCCCCGCGAGAGTAGGCTACCGGGCGCGCGTTTCGTAGCGTCGCCCGGCGAAGACACTCCCACCGCCGGATATCCGTCTCGATGACCACAGTATTTCTCTTCGCAATGCTGTTCGCCCTCTTGGTGATCGGCGTTCCCATCGCCATCGCGCTCGGGCTCTCGGCGACGCTGACCATTCTTTTCTTCGGACAGGATTCGCTCGCCTCGCTCACGATCAAGTTCTTTCAGGCGATGCAGGAAAATTACACCCTGCTGGCCATTCCTTTCTTTGTCCTCGCCGGCAACTTCATGACCACCGGCGGCGTTGCGCGCCGCATGATCTTGTTCGCGGTCGCGTGTGTCGGCCATTTGCCGGGCGGCCTCGCCATCGCTTCCGTGCTCGCCTGCATGCTGTTCGCGGCGGTGTCCGGATCGAGCCCGGCGACCGTGGTCGCCATCGGGTCTATCGTCATCGCCGGCATGGTGAAAACCGGTTACACCCGCAACTTCGCGGCAGGCACGATCTGCAATGCCGGCACGCTCGGCATTCTGATTCCGCCGTCGATCGTGATGGTGGTCTATGCGGCGGCGACCGAATCCTCGGTCGGCCGCCTGTTCATGGCGGGCATCATTCCGGGCCTCCTCCTCGGCGGCATGCTGATGGGAGCGATCCTGATCGCGGCGATTTATCTGAAGTTGCCGCGCGAGCCATGGCCCGGCTTTTGGCCGGCCACCGAGCTTGTCGTCGCCTCGGCGCGCGACGCGTTGTGGGGCCTGCTGCTGATCATGATTGTGCTGGGTGGTATCTATGGCGGCGTGATGACGCCGACCGAGGCCGCTGCCGTCGCGGCAGTTTACGCTTTCTTTGCCGCCACCTTCATCTATCGCGACATGGGGCCGCTTTCGGGCCAGCCGCTGTTCGAGCCGGGCGTGCGCACGCCGGCGCGCAACGGCTATTACTCCGTCGTCTATGGCCTGCTGCTGTTCTTCGTCCTGCTGGTGGTCAGGTATTTCGGCGCGTTCGGGTTCAGCACCTATACCGCGGCGGCCATCGGAGCGGTGGGTGGCGGCGTTTACCTCGTCGCGCGCGAGGGAGCGGGCGCGCCAGCGGCGTTCGGCAAAGGCTTGCCAATCTTGGGCCTCGCCCTCTGGCAGACGGCAAGCCGCCTCCCGGTAGCACTGGTCCATGCCGACACCCGCAGGACCCTGGTCAATTCGGGCCGTGTCACCATCATGTTGCTTTTCATCATCGCCGATGCGTTCCTATTCAGCCACGTCCTGACGACCGAGCAGATCCCTCAGGAAATCGCCCGCCAGATCGCGGCCGCCGGCCTCGACTGGTGGCAGTTCCTTATCGTGGTCAATGTGATCCTGCTGATCGCCGGGAACTTCATGGAGCCGTCGTCGATCATCCTGATCCTCGCGCCGATCCTGTTCCCGATCGCCCTACAGCTCGAGATCGATCCGATCCATCTCGGCGTCATCATGGTGGTGAACATGGAGATCGGCATGGTGACGCCGCCGGTTGGCCTCAACCTCTTTGTCACCTCCGGCGTAACGGGCATGAGCGTCGCGCAGGTCACCCGCGCAGCCTTGCCGTGGCTGATGATCCTGCTCGCGTTCCTGGTGATCGTGACCTATGTCCCGATCATATCGCTGTGGTTGCCCAATCTCTTGTTCGGGCCGTCATAAGTGGGTGAGGCGACAAGAAGCAGTGGGTCCGGCGCAGATCATTGCGCCGGCGGCGCGCGAAGAATCCGTTCAAGCTTTTGACAATTCGCGCGGCTCTTCGGCGGGCTTTGGCTGCCGATGCTGGCGCGCGACCAGGCTGAGCAGCGTCGCAATGGTGATCGAACCGAGCGTCGCCCGCGCGATGTCGTCGATCTCGCCGAGCACTTCGCGCAACGTTGCTCCTTCGGAGGTGTTCGCGCCCGGCGCTCCGTCGTCGTCGCGCGTGCCGAAATTCTCGAACAGCTGGATGATGTCGAGGAGGGTCGTGCGCCGCGTATTGCCGACGAACTGATAGCCGCCACCCGCCCCGCGCACCGAACGCACCAGGCCGGCGCGGCCGAGCACATGCATCACCTTGGCGAGATGGTGGCTCGACACTCCGTATTTCTCGCCGATCTCGCCGACGGAGAGCTGGCGCTCGGGATTCGCCGCAAGCTCGAGCACGGCGAAAATGGCGAGGCGACTGGCGATCTGCAGGTTCATCGGTCCTGTCCGTCGATTCCGCCGCGCGAACGCGGCCGCGGGCTTTCCTCAGCTGAGGTCCTTCTCCAGCTGAATATAAGGTCCGGCCATCATCCCTTCACCGCGAAAAAACAGCGAATGCAGCCGGTTGTCCCGCGCCACCATGGTGCGCATCTTGGTCATGCCCGCCTGTTTGAACTTTTCTGACATGGCAAGGAAGAGCTCCTCGCCCACCCCGAGCAGGCGTGCGTCGGGATCGACCGACAATGCGAACACCCAACCGCACGGCTCGGAGCCGAACTCCCACGCCCTGATCTCGCCGATAATGAAGCCGAGCACGCGCCGGCCCGCCTTTTTGCTGGCCGGCACCGCCACCAGGAAAAACCGCTCGTTCGGGCGCGTCCGGCCGTACCGTTCATAGGCCTGCTTCCAATACTCCGCCTTGGCAAGCCCGGTGATGCGTTGGTCGAGCGCGATCACCTGCGGCACGTCAGTCGCCCGCACCGCGCGAATCACCAGCGCGTCCTCATCCTCGCTCGCCTTCATCGTGCGATCCATAGCCGATCCATATCACCTTGCGGCGCCGCCCCACTCGCGCCCCGGTTCGCACGGGCCGAACGGCCATCAGGCGTTGGCCTGAGACTGTAGCCGAGGGAGGCGTATCCCTGGCAAGGAATAAATTGTTTTCACCGTTGAACAAACGGCTCTGCGCGGGGCGCGCCCCGCGATGCCTTCGGCTGACGCGGCATGCCCTGTCGGTCCTCAATCGTCTTGGCGTTCCTGCTCCATATGAAAGCGATGCAGAACCCGGTGGAAGATCGGGGCCAGGACGAAGCTCGTGGCAATGACGATCACCAGCCCGGAAAAGATGGCGTAGGAGCCGGCGAAGATCTTGCCCGCGGTCGTGGAGAGCTGCTCGAGCGGCCCCATACCGGAGAGGATCATCGCCGCATTCACGTAGGCGTCCACAAACGACATGTTCTCGAAAAAGGCATAGCCGGCGATGCCGATCGCCAGACCGAGCACGGTAAGCGCGAACCAAAGCGCCAACGCCTTGGCCATGCGGTGCAGGAACCGGCGGCGCGAGATCACCGGTTCGCGTCGGTGCTCGAAATGGGTCAGAGCGAACGTCGGTGCGCTTGCTCGATTGCGGGGCGTTCCGGTGCCCATGCTATCCGGTTGAATCAGCCGACGAATCACACGCAGTCATACGCTTGCTCGACCCCGTTATCCATCCAAGGAAACGTTGTCTGTGGACAGATGGATCGCCGGACGGCGCGACCCGCGGATCAGAGGTTGGCTTCGCGTCAGGCGGACGGGCAGGCCGCCTCACCGTCCCGTGAGCCGCTCGGCGAACAGAGCCATGGTCTTGCGATAAATGAGCGACCGGTTCCACTCGCGCATCACCTCGAAATTCGCCGTCCCCTCGGAAAACGGCGCGCCGGCGCGCCAGCCATTGACTTTCAGCAGATTGGCCGTGGAGGCGAGCACGTCCGGCACGCTGTGCCGCAGATCGACATGGCCGTTGCCGTCGTAGTCGACCCCGTACTTGATATAGGAGGACGGGAGAAACTGCGTCTGGCCGATCTCCCCCGCATAGGCGCCGATGAGGTCGCGCAAGGGAAGGTCGCCGCGATCGAGAATCTGCAGGGCGGCGAGAAGCTCGCGCTGGAACAGTTCGGTGCGGCGGCAGTCATGCGCCAGGGTGGCGATCGTGCGGATCACCGGCCGCTTGCCCATGTCGCCGATGCCGTTGTCGCTTTCGAGCGTCCAGATCGCCATGATCAGCGTCGCCGGCACGCCGAATTGCCGCTCGATGCGCGAGAGCAGCGCGGCGTGCCGCCGCATCAGCTTCCTCGCCCGGTTGATGCGCACCGGAACGACGCGGGTGGCGGCGTAATGTTCGAAGGTCTTGCGAAAGGTGCCGCGCTGGCGGCGATCGAAGGCGAGCACCTTAGGGTCGAGCGTGAGCCCGGCAAACGCGCTGTCGATCACCCTGCGCGAGATGCCGGCGGCCGTCGCCTCGCGCGCCATGGCGGACAGGAAGGCGTTGAAATCGCCGCCGCATCGCGCCGCGCTCGCGGGCGCGGCAGGCAGCATCCCCCATGCCAATGCGATAAGCGAAAGCGCCGCGAACCGATGTCGGATCATGATGGAACTCATTATCTCCCGCGCCGCTTACGCTCATGGCATGAGGCCACACGCGACTCAATGCCTCGCTCGCCGGCGATTGCCGGGTTACCGTTTGGCGCCGATAGTGAATGGGCAAACATACCGGCGAAGGGCGCAGATGCTAAGAACCACAGCCTTTTCGCGGATGGCGATTTTCCGGGTGCCGCTGTTCCGGCTGCTTGCGATCAATCTCGCCGCCGGCACCGCGGCCGCGCTGCTGCTGCTGTGCGGCCTGCTCGCGCTCAACCCGCACGGCCTGCGCGACCTGATCCTCGCGGACCGCTCGCCCGCCACCGCGATCGGGCTGCTGCTGTTCGGGCTGTTCATCACCTTCGGCAGCACGGCGATGGGCACCGCCATCATGGCGCTCGGCGGTCTTGCCGACCGCGGCGCGGGGACCGGCAGAGGCGGAGGGCGCGGCGGCGGAGAGGGCGGCGGCCGACGCACGGACACGCCGGCTGACGACAAGCGCGCCGCCGTGCGGGTGCGGGCGCGATAGGCCCGGGAAGTTCCTTCCTGGATCGCTGCGGCCAGCTCTACTCCCTCCCGCTTGAGGGGGAGGGTTAGGGAGGGGGTATCCGCGCCAGCAAGTACCCCTCCCGGATCGCTGCGCACATTCGCCTTCCTTCCTCGCGGGAGCTTGCTCCCCTCTCCCCTCGCAGGAGAAGGGAAACTCTCGTCAGTCCGTAGCCCGCATGAAGCGAAGCGAAATGCGGGATTTACCCGCACCGGAGACGATGACCCGGATTGCGCTGCGCTCCATCCGGGCTACGATTGCTTCGGCCATTTGTACGACTTGTGCCACGTTCCTCTGGACAACATTCTGATTGATGCTCTCCAGGGCTATGGCTTTCCACCTCTACCGTGCCCGTGGAGCAAACTGCCCGACTACGACACTTATCTGAATCGGCAGCTTTGGGTCCGCAGCCGCTTCCCGTTGGTGCCGCTGGACGTGGAGTTCCGGTTATGGATGCGCCGTGATGTGCGCACGAACTAATCGAGTTAGATTTTGTTACCGCCGCCGCGCCAATGGCCGGTGTTGGCACAAAGCAAGCGAACGCCAATTCGAACCTCGGGTCCGCTTATCGCCGTGAAACGGAAGACTCAGCGTGCCCCTTACTCGGCTCGCTTTACGCGCCTATCTCGGGTCAAACCCGAGTGACAGCTGGATGTCGAATGCTGTCGTCGCCGCGCCGGAGCCGAAGGGTTTCCGGGCTGTTCGCAAAAGCGTGATAATTTCGGCTTGATCGTTCACCCTCACCCGCTGGTCATGCTTCGCGAAGGCGGAGCATCCAGTAATCACGCAATGGCAGGATGACCGCGCTGTTTTTGCCGCGCTTTGCTCTCAATTGGTCCCGCCGTCCCGGAGCCGTTCCGCAATCACTTATCCGGCTGGCCTCGTGGTTCGGATTGGTTCGGGCGGCGGGGGAAAACAATTAGATCGTATTCCAATTGCACAGCATTGCCCTGGATCAATTTCTTTGTTGGGGTTCCACGCGCTAGCGTAGGGCGATGATGTCGCCGTGTCTCGTCTGGCGGGAGTGCGCCTGACCGCAGTAGTCGCGTCATCCAGCCCTCGACTTCGAAGGCCATCACCAACGCATCGGTCGCAAGCATCAGTCGAGGCGCCCGCTGCTTTTCGCCGTATGTCCATTACGCGATAATGCAAACTCCCGATTTTCTCGCAAGCATCAGCTTAGCTTATCGGGGCGAACTGGTCGTCAAGCTCAGCATCGAGACGGTTGCGCAAATCAATCGCGCCAGGCACTTCAGTCAGTTGGAAAATAGAAAATCCGGACTTGCCAGAAGCCCATGCGTAGGCATCGCCGTAGCTGTCAAATGGACCATAAAATTGGTGCTTAGCCAAGTCTTCAACAATGTGTCGGTGGCTCATGATTTCCGCTTCAGTTCCCTGCGACTCGCGTGCGTCTCACTTTAGACTTTTGTTTTTTTTCGTGATCAGGCTTTCCGCTGACTGGCGGTTTTTCGTGCAGCTCGGCTCCCGCCGAATATTGTGCTGGATCAAAATTGCATATATCCTGTGTGCTAATTTAATTTACCACTTCTACTTAGATCATAATGAATGCCGAATATCCATTGCTTTCCAACGGTGACCGGCTCGCGGGTGGCGTGGAACCGTCGGGCGGCGAGGACCCGCCGTTTTCTCTGCTCGAACATTTGCCGATCGGTCTGCTCGTAGTCGAGCCGGGGGCGCACATCGTTTTCGTGAACGAGTATGTGGAGCAGATGCTCGGCTATGGCCGCGGCGAGCTGCTCGGCCAATCTGTCGAAATGCTAGTCCCTGAACGGCTGCGCATCGAGCATGCAGACATGCGCCGAGTGTTTGCAGGGGCCCCGCGTGAGCGGCCTATGGGAACGGGTCGAGACTTGGTGGCGCGGCACCGGGACGGCAGCGGAATCCCGGTCGAGATCGGGCTGAAGCCGATCCGGTCCCAAGGGCGCGATTACGTGCTCGCGATTATGGTTGATATCAGAGAACGCAAACGCCTCGAAGAGCGGCAGCGGCTCCTGATTGGCGAGCTCAATCACCGCATTCAAAACCTGTTCGCTGTCGTTCAGTCGGTGGCTCTGAACAGCCTTAGCCCGGATCGGCCGCAGATGGATTCGCGCGAGGTTTTCATCGAGCGGCTCCATTCGCTCGGTCGGGCCTATACGATGTTGACGGAACGGGAGTGGCAGGGTGCCCCGCTGCGACAAATTCTGGAAGCCGAGACCTCAGCTTTTGCCGACCGGGTCAGCCTTGGCGGAATTGATGTGATGGTGCGGCGGGAGGCGGCGCAGAGCTTCGCTCTGCTTCTGCACGAGCTGACGACCAATGCGGTCAAGTATGGCGCGCTCTCGGTCCCCACCGGCACGGTCGAGGTAGGCTGGAGTGTTGGCCGAGAGGATTGTCCCGGCATGTTTGTCCTGTCCTGGCAGGAGGCAGGCGGGCCAACCGCTGCGCCACCGCCGCGCACCGGCTATGGGCGGAAGATCATTGAGGACACGATGCGGCGCATCGGTCATTACCAGATCGAGTACGCGCCTTCGGGCTTGAAGTTCCACATGGAAGCACCGTTCGACAAAGTTGGCTGGGTGATCGGGTAAGCGAACCACAAGCATGAAATGGCCCAGATATTCTTGAAAGGCCCGCGCATGAGCCGAGAAGTTTCAACCGGCGTAGTAACGGTCCTCGTAGTGGAAGATGAGCCATTCATCCTGGACATGGTCTCCGAGGAGCTGACCGGTGAAGGCTTTTCGGTGCTGGGGGCGGAGACCGGTGAGGCGGCGCTGTCCATCTTCGAGAGCGGGCGGATGATCGACGTGCTGTTCACCGATATCCGACTGCCGGGCGAATTGGACGGCTGGCGGCTCGCCGCGACTGTGCGGCAAGCAAGGCCTGAACTGCCGGTGATCTACACGTCCGGCCATGCCATCGAGCAGGGGGCGGCGGTGCCGGGCAGCGTTTTCCTGAAGAAGCCGTATCGGCCTTCCGCCATCACGGAGACTATCCGGACACTATCGCCCATGCTCAATGGCTGACGATCACCAACGCCTATGCGGAGATAGGTCGACTTTCGATCGCCCGAACGCGGGCCCTGCTGCAGACGATGCTACTTCCTTTGGAAATGACCGCTCGGGGTCCGCACAAAGCAGACAAATGCCCATTCGAACCTCGGATCCGCTTATCGCCCTAAAGCGGAAAGCTCAGCGTGCCCCTTACTCGGCGCGCTTTGCGCGCCTATCTCGGGTCAAACCCGAGTGACAGCTAGATGTCGAATGCTGTTGTCGCTGCGCCGGAGCCGGAGGGCGTCCCGCCCTGTTCGTTTCGGGATATTTCGGCGGTTGCTGCGCCTGATTTATCCTGTCTTCGATTTTGCTCTCACCACTGCTTCCAATCCCGTGGCACGAAGCGCAAAGTGTTCCGCAGGCCTCTTCTTCGGGACGGAGACGCGCAATGTCTATCGAGAGCACCTCGGGCCCAACGTCAAAAACACCGCTAGAACCAAACTGGCAGGGATATCCGACCACTTCCAGCGAATTCATTACGGTAGTCGCTCACTACTATCGTGGTGAGATTGCCCGAATGATAAGCTGGCGCGATCGAATCGATCGCACATCCAACTGGGCGATCACCGTGGTCGGCGCAATGCTCTCGCTCTCGCTTGCGACGCCGGCCGGCCATCACGGCGTCATCCTCTTTGCAATGGTGCTGGTCCTATTCCTGCTCGTAATCGAATCACGCCGTTACCGGTTCTTTGACGTCTACCGAGCCCGTGTGCGCAGCCTCGAACGAAACTATTATGGGCGGGTTTTCTCGGCCGCAGCTGAGGTGGAAAGCGACTGGATGCGCATACTAAGCGACGATCTTAAGCAACCCCACTTCTCGCTCAGTTTTGGCCAGGCAATCTCGCGACGCTTGCGCCGTAATTATTGCTGGATGTTCTTGATCCTTTTGCTTGCTTGGCTGATCAAGCTTACTTCAACTCGGCCAAAATCAGATGGTGGGCAGGTCGAACTTGTCCATTCACTCACCGAGTGGGTTCGCAACGCTTCTATCGGACCTTTGCCGGGCGCGATAGTGATCGTGATCGTGTTATTATTTTATTGTTGGATACTTTATGCAGTTCTTCGTCACTACAGGTATGAAGGCGAGTTAGCGTATGGCAGCGTGCACGTTTGATATGAACGGCGATACTGAAAAACGTCAGCGTTTCTCGATCGTTTGCCGGGCACGGAAAATGTAATACGCTGCGGCCTATACCGGTTTGCGCAAAATGCGATGGTATCAATTTCGCGGAATTGGCCCGTAGGTTCGGTGCCTGCGCTTTATACCAGCGCTTGCTGTTGAAACTGGTTAAATAGGCTTCAATTAAGCAATCATGTCATACCGCGGCAATAGCTTCAAGTTGTTGTCGGCGGCCTCTGCAATGTCCGGCCAGTTTGCCGGCCGTGCCATTCATAGCTTTCGCGCGACGCGGAAGCCGTAGTGTGGGTCCCGGTTGACTGCGATGTAACGGTCGCGAAAGGCGGACCGGAGATACCTCGGATAAGCTTCCCAGGACCCGCCGCGGGTGACGCGGGACGCGCAATCCTCGCTGGTCCGCGCCGAGCCGTCAGTTGGCGCACCGGTGTAGTCTTCATTCCAACAATCCTCAGTCCATTCATATATGTTGCCATGCACCTGGAAGAGGCCCCAGGGGTTCGGCTCGAAGGCGTCGACGGGCGCCGTTTGCAACGGAAACGGACCCTTCAGCTCGCCGTCATCCGAATAGTTGGCTTGGTCAAGCATGATTGTCGACCCCCACCAGAATGGCGTCGCCGTGCCCGCCCGCGTCGCATACTCGCGCTGGGCTTCGCTCGGCAGATGGTAGTCACGGCCCGTCTTGCGTTTCAGCCAGGCTATGTAGGCTTGCGCATCGTGCCAGCTCACATTGATCACTGGCCGCTTGCCGCGGCCCCAATTCGCATCGGAGGGTTGGTGGCCGTTGCAGCCGCCGGCGGCGACGCAGGCATCCCACTCGTCAAAGGTCACCGCATATTTGCCGATCGCGAACGGCTGCGAAAACGTCACGCGATGCTGCGGACCTTCGTAATATATGCGCCCTTCCTCGTGTTCCGGCGAGCCCATCATGAAGCTGCCGGCAGGAATGACCACCATCTCGGGGCATTCGGCGCAATCCTTGAACGTCTCGCCCGGCTTGTATTGGCGATCCTGCGCAGGATCGGCGAACGCCACGGATGCTGCGAGCATCGCAGAGGCAAATGCACCCCATCTAATGATCATGCTGGGCTCTCCCAAAGCGGCAGCCGTGAACCGGGAGTCTGCAACAAATTCGGCGGCGTGCAAGGGTCAAGCGGTGGGCTCTTGCCGTCAGTCGGGTGACTATAGCCGCCCGGCCGTCATGGCACCGGAATGGAGTTCGTTTTAGAAAGGGACCGCGCGCGGACGGACTGCCCCGCAGGTCAAGAAAGCCCGCTCGCACCGTCGCTGCGGACCGCTCAATTCAGAAGAAGGTCTACGGCGGCCTTGAGATTTTCGGCCACCAAGGTCGGCTGTTCCGGAAGATCCGCCTCTTGCCCAGGCCGATATTTCCCCGTTTGGACGAGAACGCCCATGAGGCCCGCGGCCATGGCTCCACCCACGTCGGCTTCCGCATCATCTCCAATCATCACCACATTCTCGGGGGCGCAATGGAGGCCTTCGGCGGCAAGGTTGAAGAAAGTCGGCGAGGGCTTGCCGAGCACGGTCGCCTCTCGCTGTGACGCGTATTCCAGCGCCGCCACAAACGGCCCGGCGTCGAGACTCATGTCGGCCGTCGTGGTCGAGGAAGCCGCGATTCTTGGCCAAGGCGAGAAACGCCGCCCCGTGGAGAAGCTTGCGATAGGCCTGATTCAACAGGTCATAGGTGAAGAACCCATCGGCGTCGCCGACGACGACGGCTTCGTCGCCACCCGTCGTCAGCCCGGAAAAATCTTCGCGCAAATCAGGATGCACAACGAGAAGAGGCTTTAGGTTTTGACGGCTGAGAAACTCCCTCGCCATGGCGGCCGGCGTAAAGATGTCTTCGGCCTCCACCTGAAGGCCGAGTTGCGCCAAGTCGCTGACGATGCGTCGAAGCGGACGACGGGTCGTGTTGGTGATGAACTTCAGGGGAATTTGCGCCGCCCGAATTTTCCCGATCGCATCGAGCGAGCCCGGCAAAACCGTGCGACCGACATACACAACGCCGTCGAGGTCGAGCAGCATGCCTCTTATTTTATGGACGCCACCCACGGCAACCTCGATCTCGCCACGCAACTAGGCTGCGGTAGCCGGTTCGGCTTCGCGCAACGCCGTGATCTGGATGAACAGCGACGCGGGATCGACGTCCGGATGATTATCAGACAATAGGTCGAGAGCCATGGCGGAGATCTTCGCCATCAGTTCGTCGAGGGTCGGAGCATCGGCGGCGGCCGGAATGTCGTCACAATGACCGCTCCAGACCGAGGCTTCCGCGTCCCACACCGCAGAAATCGTGAAGATCACAGGTTTGGACATGTTCACTCCAGGCCAATACCACGCGGCGGACAACCGGACCGCCGCTACTCCGCAGCGCTACGGGTCAATTCGCCTGCCGCAGCCATTTCGCGGCGCAGCCACTCCGGAGCGATGTCGAAACCGTTCGGCCAAGTCGGCGCCCCGAATTCGAGAAAGACGCGCGCAAAAAAGGCTTCGTCCTGCAGCGGCTGGAGCATCGGTCCGGGCTCGTTCACCATTGACGAGAAGTCGTGCACGCCTTCGCTGCCGTCGCTGAAGCGAACCCGCAGCCGAAACCCGCCGAGCCTTTCCAGATGCGTTATTTTAATCAGCATCAAGACCTGCAATTCTCTCCGGCTGTTCGCCTGCCCGAGCGCGGCGCCAGTTCTCGCGCAACTGCGGCTGCCGCGCCAACGTCCACCGACATGGCTTTAGTAGATCTCAAGGCAAGCGGTTTCCGCATCCTGTTCGAACGCGGCGATTGCGTCGGCATGACGGCGTAATGCTGCTTCTATTGCCCCGGTCGGCTGATTGCCAGTTCGGAGCCAGATGACTTTGGGAGGCGAGCCATTGAGCGCGGCCAGTTCGGCAAAATCCGAATCGTGCGAGACCAGGACGAAACCGTTGGTCTTCGCGTAGGTCAAGACCGTCCGGTCCTCGGCTTCCGCTAATCCGAGCAGCCGGACGTGGTCTGATCCGGAAAACAGACACTGAGCAGTCGGCAGAGCTTGAAGCTGAGGTTCTGGTCTAGCAGCAGCCTCATTCCGCCGCCGTCACGACTCGCCGTTCACGATCCGCCGCATAGGCGAGCGCGGCGCGAATGTCGTTTTCGGTCAGCTCGGGGTAATCGGCGAGAATCTCGTCATGCGACATTCCAGCCGCGAGCCATCCCAAAATGTCGGCCACGGCGATGCGCATTCCACGAATGCAGGGCCGTCCGCCCCGCTTTCCGGGCTCGATCGTAACGATTTCGCGATAGCTGCTCGTCATGGGAATGTCGGGGTTTCGTCTCCCGAGTTCACCATCAGCGCTCTTAACTTCGGCGGCCGTTAATTCGCGCAAAGTTCCCTGCGCAGGCCTGAAATTGACCTGTAAAGGGATGTCCCAAAAGACGTGATCGATACGAATCCCGGTCTTCCAAGGTGACGGCGCGGCTGCTTCATTCCAACCCAAGGCA
>Ga0315553_10002207_pt1 | contig 15749 bp, 10 predicted proteins | sample SalMarSW160140MG_FD_203099 | JGI IMG/M metagenome (GOLD analysis project Ga0315553, IMG submission 203099) | Salt marsh sediment microbial communities from the Plum Island Ecosystem LTER, Massachusetts, United States - Salt Marsh Sediment SW1601-40 ... | reverse complement strand
CCACCGCGCAGAAGGGAATGAAGATCCCGACGGAGCGGCCGACGTGGACACCCGTGAACCCGGGCGCGGCCACGCCGATGATCTGGAAGGCGTGCCCGTTGAGCGAGATCGCGCCGCCCACCACATCCTCGTCCGCGGCGTACTCGCGCTGCCAGTAGCCGTGACTCAGGACCGCGGTGCCCGGACAGCCACGAACATCGTCGCCGCCCCCGAACACTCGGCCACGGACCGCGGGGACACCCAGCACGTTGAAGTAGTCCCCGCTCACCAGGGCCCCGGGGGCGCGGCGGACCACGCCGCCGTTGTTCAGATTGAACGACTGATCCGCGAAGGCGAAGCTCCCCGCGAGCGCGTCCTGCCGGTCGCGGATCCCCTCCCACAGGGGATTCGTGAAGCTGGCGTTCCCATCGCCGATCACGACCTGGACGATCTCCTCGGGGTGAGCGATGGGGAGCGACCGCAGCATGACCGCGTCGATGAGGCTGAAGATCGCGGTGTTCGCGCCGATCCCGAGCCCCAGCGACAGCACCGCCACCGTCGTGAAACCGGGGTTCGCCCGCATCGCCCGCAGGGCGTAGCGAAGATCCGTGAGGAGCGATTCGAGCCAGCCCAGGACCTCGATCCGGTGAACGCGCGCGCGAAGCTCGGCGCGACTCCCGAAGCGTCGGCGCGCTTCGCGCCGCGCCTCGGTCTCGCTCATGCCGCCCGCGACCAGCTCGTCGACCCGCTCGGCGACGTGAAAGGCCATCTCGCGCTCGGCATCGCGGGCGAGCCGATCCGAGCGGAACACGTTCACGAGGCGGCGTAACCAGGACATGGGCTTCCCCAGGCGGTGGCGGTGGTCAGGCGTAGCTCAGGACGCGCTGCACGCCCTCGGTGACCCGCTCCCAGGTCTCCCGCTCGCGGGCGAGCTGCGCCTTCCCCGCGCGCGTGATCTCGTAGAAGCGAGCCTCCCGGTTCTTCTCGGTGGTGCCCCACGTGGCTTCGAGCCACCCCTGTTGCTCCATGCGGCGCAGGGCGGGATACAGGGAGCCCTCCTCGACCCGCAGGAGATCCGCCGAGGAGCTCTGGATGGCCGACGTGATCGCGTATCCGTGCAACGGCCCGCGCGTGTCGAGCGTCTCCAGGACGAGAAGCTGGAGGGTGCCGTACAGGATGTCGTTGCGACGTCTGGGCATGGTCCACCGGGTGCCGCGGGTATACCTAGCTTGCTACCCCTATCTAGCTAGGTATCTAGCCCGGACGGCGACCACTTGTCAACTCGCGTCGTGTCGCCCGCCGCGGCTTCCGGACCGGCAGCCGCGGCGAGGAGCCTACAGACCCGAGGCCGCGCGGAACTGCGCCTCTTCCGTCGATCCTTCGAGCGCCGCCGTCGAAGCGGTCCCGCCGGAGACTGCCTCGAGCACGGCGTCGAAATAGCCGGCGCCCACCTCGCGCTGGTGCTTGACCGCCGTGTACCCCGCCGCCTCCGAGGCGAGCTCCTCGTCCTGGAGCGTGACGTACGCGGGCATCCCGCCCTCCGCGTAGGCGCCCGCCAGCTGGAACGTGCGCAGGTTGATGAGATGCCACCCGGCGAGCGTGATGAACTGGAACCTGTACCCCATGGCGGCCAGCTCGCGCTGGAACGAGGCGGCCTGCTCGGGCCCGAGCTTCTCGCTCCAGTTGAACGAGGGGGAGCAGTTGTAGGCCAGCAGCTTGCCGGGGAACTCCGTGTGGACCGCCTCGGCGAACCGCCGGGCCTCCGCCACATCCGGCGTCTTCGTCTCGCACCACAGGAGATCGGCGTACGGGGCGTAGGCGAGGGCGCGCGCGATCGCCGGTTCGAGCCCTCCCCGGACCCGGAAGTAGCCCTCCGGTGTGCGATCGCCGGTCACGAACGGCCGATCGCGCTCGTCCACGTCGCTCGTGAGCAGCCTGGCCGCCTCCGCGTCGGTCCGCGCGAACACCAGCGTGGGGACGTCGAGGACATCGGCCGCGAGGCGCGCCGCGGTCAGCGTGCGGATGAACTGGCCCGTGGGCACGAGCACCTTGCCACCCAGGTGCCCGCATTTCTTCTCGGCCGCCAGCTGATCCTCGAAATGGACGCCCGCTGCGCCGGCCTCGATGAGGGATCGCATGAGCTCGTACGCGTGCAGCGGGCCGCCGAAGCCCGCCTCCGCATCGGCGAGGATGGGCGCCAGCCAGCTGCGGGTCACCCCGCCCTCGATCGATTCGATCTGATCGGCGCGCAGGAGCGCGTTGTTGATGCGGCGCACGAACGTAGGGACGGAGTTGCTGGGATAGAGGCTCATGTCGGGATACGTGTGGCCGGACAGGTTGACGTCGGCGGCCACTTGCCAGCCGGACACGTAGATGGCCTCGAGCCCGGCGCGGACCATCTGGACCGCCTGCGACCCGGTCACCGTCCCGAACGTGCGCACGAGCTCACGCTCGGCGAGCAGCGCACGCAGGCGCTCCGCCCCCGCCCGGGCCACACTGTGCTCGATGCGGAGCGAGCCCCGGAGCCGCAGGACGTCCTCGGGGTCGTACGGGCGGACGATCCCGTGCATCCGTTCCTCGTCGGCCCACCTTCTGCGGAGAGCCTCCGCCTCGAGGCCGAGGGCGACGTCATCGGTCGTGGCCCGGTTCCCGTTCGAGCTCATGTGGTGCTCCCCTTGCTTGCCGCCGGGCTGATCTCTCCGACGGATGTCCTGTCCCGGCCTACAACCGGGCGATCGCCTCCAGGGTCAGGAAGGCCGGGCATCGCTCGCCGAGGACGAGCTCGTCCAGCATCTCCGCCGCCGCGCTCAGCCGTCCATCCCCGTCGTCGAGCGCCGGCTCGAGCCGCTCCTTCGCGCGCTCACGGATGTCCCGGTACAGGGCCACGGTGAGCCGCTCGCCGTCGTCGAGCTCGACGCGGTGGTGCAGCCACTGCCACAGTTGGGCGCGCGAGATCTCCGCCGTCGCCGTGTCCTCCATGAGGTCGTTGATCGCGACCGCGCCCACACCGCGCAGCCACCAGGTCAGATACTGGAGCGACACACTCACGTTGAGCTCGACCCCGGCGCGCGTGATGTCGCCCGGCGTCTCGCCGATCGCGAGCAGGTCGTCGGCTCCGACCTCGACATCCTCGCGCAGCACGTGCTTCTGGTGGTCCGCGGACCCGAGGACCTCGTGAAATGCCTCCCGCGCCACGGGCTCCAGATCCGGGTGTGCGATCCACGTGCCGTCGAAGCCCTCGTGGCTCTCGCGCGCCTTGTCCGCCCGTACGGCCGCCAGCGCCCGCCGGTTCAGCTCGGCGTCCCGACGACTGGGGATGAAGGCGGCCATGCCTCCGATCGCGTGCGCCCCGCGTCGGTGGCACGTCTTCACCAGGAGCCCCGTGTAGGCCCGCATGAAGGGGACGGTCATGCCGACCGCCGCGCGGTCGGGGAGCACCATGTCCCGGCTCCGGGGAAAGGTCTTGATCGCGCTGAACATGTAGTCCCAGCGGCCCGCGTTGAGGCCGGCCGCATGATCCCGCAGCTCGAACAGGATCTCCTCCATCTCGAACGCGGCCAGGATGTGCTCGATGAGGACCGTGGCGCGGATCGTCCCGCGCGGGATCCCGAGGCTCGTCTGCGCGAAGTCGAACACGTCGTTCCACAGCCGAGCCTCGAGGTGGCCCTGGAGCTTCGCCAGGTAGAAATACGGGCCGCTCCCGGCCGCGATGAGCTCGTGCGCGTTGTGGAAGAAGTAGAGACCGAAGTCGAACAGGCTGGCCGACACCGGGTCGCCGTCGATCTCGACGTGCGTCTCGTCCAGGTGCCAGCCCCGCGGACGCACGAGCAACGTCGCCGGATCCGCGCCGAGCTCGTACACCTTGCCGCTGGGCGCCGTGAAGTCGATCCGTCGACGCACGGCATCGTGCAGGTTCGCCTGTCCGTCGATCACGTTCGCCCACTTCGGGCTCAGCGAGTCCTCGAAGTCGGCCATGAAGCAATCGGCGCCCGAGTTGAGCGCGTTGATGACCATCTTCCGATCGACCGGCCCGGTGATCTCGACCCAGCGACGCTCGAGATCCGCCGGGGCGGGGGCCACCCGCCACACGCCTTCCCGGATGGGCCCCGTTTCGGGGAGGAAGTCCGGACGCGACCCTGCATCCAGCTCGGCCTGTCGCCCATCGCGCGCGGCGAGGAGTCCGCGACGCCGCGCCTCGAACTCGCCGTGCAGGGCCGCGAGGAACTCGAGAGCCGCGGGCGTCAGGATCCGATCCGCGACCTCGCCGTTGTGGCCCGTGAGCTCGACGTGGAGGGGCGCGGCCGGGAGGCCGCGTGAACGGGCTGCGAGCGACATTCTGGCCACCCCGCGTGTGTGTGGTTCGTGCCCCGTCCAGCGACCGTGCGCCGGCGGGTGCCCGGGGTCCCGGTTGCGCAACCGCCGTTCCTGCCGCTCGCCGAGCACGCAGGCCCATGCGCCGGACCGACTTGTGCGGATGAGGGCGCCAGCGGGGGCGTCGCGTGGACGAGCAACTGTCGCGGCCCTGCGACTCCCGCGGGGGGCGAGCCGGCACCCGGCGCCGCACCCGGGAGGTTGGCCCGGGGAGGGGTTCGCGCGGCGGTGCTCAGCCGCCGCTATGCGCGGCGGCTCGCTTCGACGTCACTGCACGCGGGGAAGCCACACGTCGTACGGCTTCGCCGCGTCGGTCCGGAACGGCAGAGGGACCTTGCAGCCGGTGCGGGCCGACTCGTAGGCGGCGAAGATGGCCTCCAGCACGGCTCGCCCGTCCTCGCCCGTGATCAGCGGTCGCGTGTCGTCACGCACGCAGTGGACGAAGTGCTCGAGCTCCTGCGGGAAGCCGTAGTTCCACGCCTCCTCGTAGATCGTGAACGACCAGCCCCGCGTCGTCCCCGCCTTCTCGACGGCGTAGTCGTAGCCGGCGGCGCTGTACGTCTCGATCGCGTTCCCGTGCAGGAGGTCGGCGTACGCGACGCCGCTCGAGCCGTGCACCTCGGCCCGGTCGTCCATGCCGCCCGGCTTGGTCCAGCTCTCCTCGGCCACAGCGGTGACGCCGCCCTCGAACTCGAGGATGAGCACGGCGTTGTCGTCGCCCCGCGTCCGGTCGCCGTGTACGTAGGTCCCCATGTGCGCGTACACGAACGTGATCGGGGGCCGGCCCAGCATCCAGCGGAAGAACTCGATCGCGTGACAGCCCATGTCCATCGTCACGCCGCCTCCGGATCGCTCCACGTCCCAGAAATGCTCGGCGTGCGGGCCGTCGTGCTTCTCGGACTGCTTGAGGAGCACCGGGTCTCCGAGGGCCCCGTCGTCGAGGAGCCGCTTGAGACGCACGTACTTCGGCGCGAAGCACAGCTCCTCGGCGTACATGAGCTTCACGCCGGCGTCCCGGCACGCCCCGATCATGCGATCGGCCTCGGCGAGGCTCAGGCACAGCGGCTTCTCGCACACGACGTGCTTCCCGGCCCGGGCCGCATCCAGCGTGATCGGGCAGTGGAGGTCGTTGGGCGCCCCGATCACGATCATCTCGATCTCGTCCATCGCGAGCAGGTCGCGGTAGTCCGTGACGCGGTGCGGGATGCGGTACCGCTCAGCGAACTCCCGCGCATGCTCCGCGGTCGGCGAGGCGACCGCGAACAGCTCCGCGGCCGCGCAGCGCTCGAGCGCTTCGGCATGGATGCTCGAGATGAACCGCGACCCGACGAGCCCGACCCTCACCCGTCCTGCCATGCCGCTCTCTCCCGATTTGGTGTCGTATCCGCCGGAGCGGACCGCAAACTCAGCTCTGGATGCTCCTCGAGCCCTCGTCCCAGCGCACCGGCGACCCGCGGAAGTACGACTCGTTGGCCATGTGGCACGCGATCGCCGCGTGATTGCCGAACGCGCCGTCCTCGACCACGGGCTCGCGACTCCGCACCGACTCGAAGAACCTCCACAGATGGGGCGCCGTGTCGTCCCAGTCATGGCCACGGTACACCGTGTCGACCTCGACCGGCTCGCTCCCCGGCGTCGGATCGTGCTCGGCGTGCCAGCCACTCTGGTACGCGTCCCGCATGGCGGCGGGGAATCCGTAGGAGTAGTAGCTCGGGTACGTGTCCTCGCCGGTCTGTGGGGAATGCGTGAGCCGGTCTCCGGTCGCCTCGAGGACGCCCTTCGGTCCCATGAAGCGGGCGAGCTCGGGGGTCGACGTCCCCAGCCCGAGCCGCACGTACACGGGAACGCCGTCGTAGTCGAACAGGACCGTGTGGAGATCGGGCATGTCGCGCCCATCCTTCCAGCGCACGATGCCCCCCAGGGCCTGCGCGCCGCGGGGCGGCGCGTTCCACCCGAGCGTGAACAGCATGCCGCTCAGGAGGTGGACCATCAGGTCCCCGGCCACCCCCGTGCCGTAATCGCGCCAGCAACGCCAGCGCGCGAAGCGCTCGGGGCTGAACGGGACCCTGGGGGCCGTCCCGAGCCACGTCTCCCAGTCCAGGTTCGAGGGCGCCAGGTCGGGCGGCGGCGGGTACTGCCATGCGCCGGTCGGCGTGTTGCGGCCCAGCGTGAGCTCGACCATGGTCACGTCGCCGATCGCCCCGCCTTCGTAGAGCTCCTTCGCCTTCGCGCACAGGGCCGAGCTCACCCGTTGCGAGCCGATCTGGAGGATGCGGCCTGACGAGCCGGCGGCCTCGACCATGTCGAACCCCTCCGACGCTCGATGCGACATCGGCTTCTCGCAGTACACGTCCTTCCCCGCCCGGAGCGCGTCCACCACCACGTGCCGGTGATGGTGGTCGGGCACGGCGACGATCACGCAGTCGATGTCCGCGCGGTCGAGTAGCTCCCGGTAGCGGCGGGTGGTAGGCAGACGGTCGTCGCCGGCGATCTCGCGTGCCAGCGTGTGACGTCCGTCGTACAGGTCCGCGGCCGCCACGCACTCGACGCCGGGGAGACCGAGGGCGGAGGAGAGGAGCCCGGAGCCCTGCATCCCCACGCCGATGATCCCGAAGCGCACCGCGTCGGTGGGCGCCGCCTGTCGCGAGGGCGAGGCGAGCGGCTCCGTGTCGAGCCGGACCGTCCTCGCGGCCAGCAGCCCGCCCGTGGCCATCGCGCCGGTGTGCAGGAACTCGCGGCGTGAGAAATCGCTGAACATCGGGTTCATCTCCTGTCAGGTCGAAAGGGGTGACGCCACGCCGGCCCGATCCTTCGGCTATGCGCCGGCGGCGGCCGGAGCCGGGATGGCCTTCTCGTTGAAGAACAGCAGGAACGCGACGGCGCACGCGACCGTCAGCGCGCACGGCACGAGGAACACGAACGTCCAGTTCGTCTGGCCGCCCACCGTGAACGCATCCCGGATCGTCCCCGCGAACAGACTCCCCAGGAATCGCCCCAGCCCGAGCGACACGATCGCGATCAGGCTCTGGGCCGAGGCGCGGATGTCGGGCGGGGCCACCTTGTCGACGTAGATGAAGGCGGCGACGAAGAAGAACACGTAGCAGAACCCGTGCAGCGCCAGCGACGCGATCACCAGCCAGGCCGGGGCCCCGATCGCGAAGATGATGTAGCGGACGGGCCACGCGATGACCCCGATGGCCAGCGTGCGGCGCATCCCGTACCTCTTCAGGAAGCGCGCCAGCAGGAAGGCCATCACGAAGATCTCGGCCACCTGCGCGGTGGTCATCACCGCCGGGACATTGACGCTCGACACGCCGATGTCGGACTCGAGGAAGGGAGCCGTGAGGATGTAGTAGAACTCGAGCTCGGTGGCCACCACGAACGTGATGCCCAGGAAGACGGCGAACTCCTTCACCCTGAGCATCTTGAGGGATTCGAGGAACGCCCACGGCCGGACGCCTTCCCTTCGGGGAGGCGTGTGTGGCAGGGTGAACGCCTGGACGCCCATCACGATCGAGAACAGGCCGGCCAGCACGAGCGCATCGCCCGCGACGGCGGGGGCGACGCCGTCCTGGGCCAGCGACCGCCACCCGGTGAGCAGCCAGCCCGCGGCGATCCAGCCCAACGTCCCCCACACCCGGATCGCGCCGAACTCCTTCTCGGAGTCCGCCAGGTTGATCATCGCGATCGAGTTGGTGAGGGCGAGCGTGGGCGCGTACAGGAGGCAGTAGCCCAGCATCAGCCACACCATGACCCGGAAGTCGGTCACCCGCGACACGACGAGCAGCAGGATGCCCCCCGTAAACGACAGGAAGCCGATCAGCTTCTCCGACGACAGGTACCGATCCGCGAGCTGCCCACCGACGAAGGGGGAGATGATCGTGGCCAGGGGAAGCAGGGCGTAGATCCAGCCGACCTGCGCGCCGCTGTATCCGCGGTCGGCGATCAGATACGACGACAGCACCGGGGCCCACGCGCCCCAGATGGCGTACTGCAGGAACATCATGATCCCGAGCCGCGACTTGGCGCTCGGATTCACGCGCGGAATCTCCATCCCCCCGTCCTCCGGGCGTGGCGCGCCCGATCCGATCCGGCGGACCGCGGTGCGCGATTCGAAGCCGACGGCGGCCCCGCCGGACGCGCGAAGCGCAGGCCGGCCGCGCCGTCGGGGAGCCTCAAGATGTCCCCGGGCCCGCGCCCCCGACAGACCGTGAGCTCCGGCGGTAGAACGCGAGCCCGATCGCCATGAGCACCGCCGCGCCACCCACCACCTTGAACACGAACCAGCCCGGCGAGCCGGCGACGTCGCCCGGGAGCGTCGAGAGGACGATGGAGACCACCGTGGTGAGGAGCCCGGCGGCGGACACGTAGGCGAGACCCGCGCGACCCCCCGGAACTCGATAGCCTCCGCGGCCCGGTTCGGGCGACCGGCGGCGCAGGACGGGGAGCGCCAGGAACAGGTACACGTACGGGATGAAGTAGACGACGATCGTCGTGTCGACCAGCACCAGGTACGCCTCCTCCACGCTGCTCCCCAGCACGCCTACGGCGAGGAAGACGCTCGCCACGACCCCCTGGACGAGGAGCGCCACGTAGGGTGTCTTCCAGCGCGGGTGGATCCTCCCGAGGACCGCGGGCAAGAAGCGATCGATCCCGATCACGAACGGGATCCGGGCCGTCCCGGCCAGCCATGCGCCCACCCCTCCGATCCCCCCGAGGACGACGAGGAGCGCGGCGAGCCGCGCGACCGGGACGCCCACGGCGTCGCCCGCGCGCCCGACCGCCTCGACGATCCCCGTCACGAGGTTCACGCCCCCGGCGGGGAGCGCAGACAGGATCGCCAGCGTGCCGAGGATGTAGATCGCCGCGATGATCGGAGCCGCGATCACGATGGACCGGGGCAGGGTCCTGGCGGCGTCCTTCGCCTCGCCCCCCATGACCACCGCGAGCTCGAGCCCGGCGAGCGCGAAGCACAGGCTCGACCACAGCGCGAGGTTCTCGCCTCCGAGGCTCGGGATGGCCGAGCCGGCCGCGAACGGGCTCCTGCCGACCCCCGTCGCCCAGGCGACCGCCCCGAGCCCGATGAGGATGACGGCCACCGTCCAGGTCGCGATCCCGCCCAGGTTCTGGACCCATTTTCCCGTCCTGAGGCCCACCATGTTGAGACCGAGGGCGAGCCACAGGATCGCGAGAGAGCACACCACCTGGTACGCCGGATCGTCGGCGAGCCCGACGAAGCGCTGCCCGGCCAGGAACACCGCGTTCCCGGCCACGAACACGATGAGCGACGGGTAGTAGACGAGGTTGTTCACCCAGTACGCCCAGCCGCACACGAACCCGTGCAGCGGGCCGAACGCCTCCCGCGCCCACACGTAGATCCCGCCCTCCTGGGGGAGGCGCGACGACAGCTCGAGCACCGCGAGCCCCTGCGGGACGAAGAACAGGGCGACCGCCGCCAGCCACAGGAGGATCGAGGAGGGACCGATGCGACCCGCCGTGAGCAGCCAGCGCACCCCGACGATGGCGACCACGTGCAGGAGCACGAGGTCCCGGAGACCGAGCACGCGGGGGAGCTCGGCGCCGGACCCGCCCGCCGGAGCCTCTCCGGTGGAGCTCGCCCGCGTCACGCGCTACCGGCTGATCTGGAGATCCCACCCATCGGGATCGAGGATGTGGTAGCTGTCGTAGTCCATCTCCGGAGGGCCCTGGTCGCGGCGCGGGTTCAGCCCGCGTCGCTCGAGCTCCGCCCGCACATCGTCCGTGTCGAACGGGTCGATCCGCCACGCGATGTGGTCGATCACCCCGGTGAGCGGCGGGCCGCCCTCACGCGCGGGCGCGTCCATGGGGCGGCGGTTGTTGCGGATGATGATCTGCCCGACGTCGCCGATTGCGAGGGTGGCCTGGCGCTCGCCGTCGTCGCTCACCACCTCCCAGCCCATCAGGTCCACGTAGAAATCGCGGCTGCGGCCGTAGTCCGCGACGCTGTAGGAGATGTGGTCGAGGCTCGCGGTCCTGAAGCTCGCTGTCCCCGCCGGCGCCGGCGTGGCGGCGCGGGCCGGTGTCGCTCCGCGCAGCGCCGGCGCCCCGGCCGTCATCACGGCCAGGGCCTTGACGAGCTGTCTCCGGCTCATGGTGCCCCGCTCGAAGCCGTCGAGCAGTCTGGAGATGAGGGCTTCCATGCCAGCCTCCTTCCGTGGGTGTCGGGGCCGGGACCGAAATACCCGAACGCGCGGCGACCGGCCAGACCCGGGGCGTTCGCGGAGCCGATTGCCTGCCCCCCGCACCGCGCGCATCATGAACGGCCCTCGAAGGTCGAGTTCCCTCCGACTCCGGAGTGTCACATGCCGCGTCGACTCGGGAAGCTGAGCCGCTCGGGATTCACACTGCTGCTCGTTTCGCTGTCCGCCGTTCCCGGGCTTCGGGCGCAGCAGACGATGCAGGATGCGCTCAACCGGCTGTTCGTGTTCGGCGAGGGCGAGGATGCCCTGTTCCTCGTCGGCTCGGCGCAGGTACCCGCGACGGAGGTGCACGGGGCTCACTTCATCCCGGCCTCGACGGAGGCCAACGCGGCGATGCTCGAGTTCTTCGGGCGGACGATCGCCAAGAACGTGTCCTCGTTCCCCATCCCGACCACCGTGGGCTCGGAGACGTTCGTGTTCGTGGACGGCGTCCCGACGAGATCGTCGAACAGCTTCGGTCCGATCGTGGCGGAGCGCGCCCAGACGCTGGGCCGGGGCCGCGTGAGCGCCGGCGTCACCTACTCGCGACTCGGGTTCTCGAGGCTCCGCGGCATCGACATGCGCGACCTCCAGTTCACCTTCGTGCACGAGAACGTCGATTTCCCCAACTGTGACCAGATCTTCGGCGGGGACTGCACGCTGTGGGGCGTCCCGCAGTTCGAGAACGACGTCATCGACCTCACGCTCGATCTCGACGTACAGGCCGACGTATGGACGATGTTCGCGAGCTACGGGCTCACCGACTGGCTCGACGTCAGCGTCGCGGTCCCCGTAGTGGGCCTCGAAATGAACGGGGAATCGCGGGCCACGGTGCAGGTCTCGACCGAGAACACCCCCACCCACTTCTTCGGAGGGACGCCCGAGGTGCCGGTGCTGAGCGCGACCCAGAGCGTGCGCGAGACCGCGGGTGGGCTGGGCGACGTGGCCGCCCGCCTCAAGGCGAGGCTCGGCCGCGGCGAGAACTGGCAGTTCGGGCTCCTGTCCGAGGTCCGTCTTCCCACCGGCCGCTCGGAGGACTTCCTGGGGAGCGGCGAGTGGAACGCCCGCGCCCAGCTCGTGTTCTCCGGGACGTTCGGCGACTTCGCGCCGCACGGCGGGTTCGGGTACGAGTACCGGGGAAGCGAGTTCGACGAGAACGAGTTCAAGACGAACGTGGGCTTCGACCAGCGCCTCGCCAACTGGGTCACGCTAGCGATCGACGTGCTGGGGACGTTCAAGGCCGGCGAGCGCGCCCTCCTTCTGCCGCAGCCGATCCAGCTCGAGGCCCCGTTCCCGCGCACGATCCGCCTCACGAACATCCCCGAGCGGCGGGACGACCTTCTGGACGGGGCGGTCGGGTTCAAGATGCGGGCGACCGACGGGTTGTTCATCCTCGTCAACGCCCTCGTCCCTCTGAACGACGGCGGGCTCCGTGCCGGCGTCGTCCCGACGGTGGGGATCGAGTTCACCCACTGAGGCGGGACTCCGTCAGAGGCTGGTCAGCACGTCGCGATCGGTGGACGCCTCGAGGCGGAAGCGCTGTGCGAATGGTGGAGCGCTGACCCTGTCCCCCCTCGGGCCCGTGTACTCCCAGTGGACGGTGACGCGGAAATCGACCGCATCCCCCGCGGTGCGGATCGACGCCGGATCGATCTCGTAGCCGTAGTCGAAGTCGCGTCCCTCCTCGAAGAAGTCGCGAAACTGCTCGATCTGGCTCTGGCTCAGGTTCACCCACACGTGCTGGATGCCGGCGAGGTCCTCGGTCTCGAAGGCGTGCTCGAGCGTCGACATCGCGGCCTGCACCCGTTCCGAAGGGGTCGGCGGCTCCGGCTCGGCCGAGTTTGTGGCGGTCGGGGTCTCGGGGGGCGGCAGCTCGACGAAGGGAAGCGCGCGCGTGTAGGCGTGACTCGCCTGACGCAACGCGCCGAGCGCGGTCACCAGGTCGCCGCCCCTCTCCGCCTCCCCGCTCCGCTCCCTGAGGCTGTCGCCCAGCGCGTACGGCGCGCTCGTCGGGTCGGCCCGCGCGCGCAGCGAGTCGACTCCACGCCACGCCGAGTCCACCCGGGCGGTGAGGATCTGTCGCGCCTCCCGACCCGCATCCCCGTACGCGATCCGGGCCGACTCGAAGTTTCCGGCCGCCAGGGAGGCCTGGCCGTTCGCCGCGGCCTCGACGGCGCGGGTCCACAGCGAGTCCGCGCGCCGGAGTGGATCGCTGGGCGCCAGGCGCGCGCCGGCCGCCTCCGCGTCGCTCCGCGCGGTCTGGGCGTTCTCGCGGGCCCGCGTCAAGGCGGCCGTTCGGTCCTCGCGCCGCGCCGCCGGGTCCGCCGCGGCCCGGTCACGCGGCGGTGCGGCGGGCGACGTCCGTTCGCTCGCCTCGCCGCCGGTCGACGCGGGGCCGCCCGCCGATACGGGCGTCCGGGCGGTGTCGGGCGCCGACCGCGCCCCATCGGGACCTTCCTCCGGACCGAGGCCGGCGTCCTCCACGGCCGCGTCGCTTCGCGCCGGATCGGTCTGGATGGGCTCGCCAGCCGCCAGGTCGATCCCCGCGCGGTCACCTGCCGACGATCGCCGCACCAGGGTCACGACCGCCACCACGCCCCACAGGATCAGCGCGAGCACCCCGCCGGCCACGACGTTCCGCCACCGGAAGAGCGCGCCCAGACCCGTGTCGTGCCTCGCCGACTGGCCGGAGCGCCGGGCCCCCGTGGCGCCCGGGTCGGTCGTCCCGGCCACGGCGCCCCCCCGCCCTCCGGTCGCCTGGATCAGCGCCGTCGCCGCCACGACGAGGAAACCGATCAGGAGGAGAACCAGCGCGAAGGGCACCGTCCATGTCGGCAAGTCGGCGATCGCCGCGACGCGCTCCACGATCGCCAGGACGCCCCACGCGCCCGCCAGGTAGGCGGCGATGGCGATGAACCCCGACCGACGGCGTCCGGTTGAGGCCTCGATCGGCCCCCGACGTCCCGAGATGGTCTGTAGCGTCTCGACCAGGTCCCGCGCGGCCTGGAAGCGGTCGGCGGGCGACTTCTGCATGGCCCGCATGACGACCGCGTCCACCTCCGGCGGCGTGGCGGGCCGATGGATCTGCAGGTGCGGGGGGTCCGCCGTGAGGTGCTGCCGGAGGATGCTGGATACCGTGGGGCCCGTGAACGGCGGGTGGCCCGCCACCATCTCGTACAGGACGCAGCCGAGGCTGTAGATGTCGGACCGGCCGTCCACGGCGGTGGAGTCGGTCACCTGCTCGGGGCTCATGTACGTCGGCGTGCCGATCGACGAGCCGGTGCTGGTTAGCGAGGTGTTCCCCTCCGCCAGCGCCCGCGCGATCCCGAAGTCCATCACGAACGCGTGCCCGCCGGACAGCATCACGTTCGCCGGCTTGATGTCGCGGTGCACGACTCCATGCGAATGCGCGTAGTCGAGCGCGTCCGCGACGTGCCGGGCGATGCGCAGAGCTTCGTCCATGGGGAGGGCGCCTTCGCGGGACAACCTCTGCTCGAGTGACTCGCCCTCCACGAACTGCATCACGTAGTACAGGGCTCCCTCCGCGACCCCCGAGTCGAGCAGCGGCAATATGCGCGGATGCTGGAGCCCGCCGGTCAGCTTGATCTCGCGCTCGAAGCGGTGCACCACGTCCGGGGTCACGAAGTCGCGGCGGATCGTCTTGATCGCCACCCGCCGGTCGTGTCTGAGATCCTTGGCGAGGTAGACGGTCCCCATGCCGCCCTCGCCGATGACCTCGAGGATCTCGTAGTTCTCGAGCCGTGGGAACGGTCCTTCCCGGGATGCGCTCATCCGGTCGGGCCGGGGTCCGGCGCGCCCGGAAGCGTCCGGGGGACGCGACCTGGGGAGACTTCGGGACGGCTCATGGGGCTCCGATGGTGACCGGGCGGCGCGTCGACGCCGACAGCGTGGCGATCCGCCACACCGGAAGTTGCCGCACGGGTCGGGGCAGATCAAGCGTCGGGGGGGCGTTCGAGCCCGCCGGCTCCAGGTCGCGCCGCATCCGGCAAGCTGGAGGCCCTGTTCATCCCGCTGCTGTTCGCGCTCGTCGGTGGCGGAGCGCTGGCCACCAATCTCATCCGTCTGCCGCGCTGGGCCGACGAACGCGAACGTCAGATGGAGCACCTCGCCATCCGGGCGCGCGAACTCCTCGCCGCGGCTCCGCTGGAATGGCCCTGGGGGTCGACGCCTCCCCACGCGGTTGATCCCGATGCTGGATCGGGTCTTGCCGCTCGGACCGTGGCCAGCAGGCAAATCCTGCAGCCGATGCACCTCGCCTGCACGACGCGCCCGTACGATCGATCACGATCGATGGCGTCGCGGCGGCCCGACGCGGATGCGTCAGCCCCCCCCGGCCCAAGGACTTGCCCGACTCCGAGCCGGCAACGCGGGTCCGCGGGGGCTGCCGAGGGCACGATACCTGCGGCGCGTTCGGCCGGCCCGGGTTGTCCCCGATGCCGACCCTGCGGCACGAAGGCACGGGTGACCCTCTGGAGGGGGGCTCGGACATGTCAGGATTCACCGGCCACCACCGTCCGGTGGCGCGGGCGATGAGCTCCCACAAGCTCGTCGCGGCACTGGGAGCGCCACTGCTCATCGCGGCGCTCGTCATCAGCTGTGGGGGCGAGGACCCGCTCGGTCCTCCCGCCCCGCAGGCCCCTGCGAGAGCCCCACGCGGCGACCAGACCGGGCGGCGGCAGGCCAGGCCACAGGTGGTGCCCGACCAGTACATCATCAGGTTCCGGTCCGGTGCCGACGTGCCACCGGGGCTCGTGAACGCGCTGGCCAACCAGCACCGGCTGGGGGTGCGCCACAGGTTCGGGAGAGTGTTCAACGGCTTCTCGGCGGTGGTGCCGGCGGCTGCCCTGCCGGCACTCCGCAACCACCCGCTCATCGCGTCGGTCGAGCCGGTGGGGCTGTTCTACATCGACGCGCCGGTCACGCAGTCGGGACCGGTCGCGGTGCCGGCCGACGGGCTCCGGCTGCGGCTCGTCGCGGACCAGCTGGCCCTGGCCGACGGGGCGCAGGTGAACGTGTGGCCGAACCTGGGTGGGAGCGAGGGAGACGCGACACAGGGGAGCGCGTCGAAGCGGCCGACCTTCCACGCACCGGGATCGACCGGGAAGTTCGCCGGCCACGCCCATGTGGGGTTCCGCGAAGGCGGTGGCAGCGAGCTCCTTC
>Ga0315553_10002206_pt1 | contig 15757 bp, 9 predicted proteins | sample SalMarSW160140MG_FD_203099 | JGI IMG/M metagenome (GOLD analysis project Ga0315553, IMG submission 203099) | Salt marsh sediment microbial communities from the Plum Island Ecosystem LTER, Massachusetts, United States - Salt Marsh Sediment SW1601-40 ... | reverse complement strand
GGGGCAGGCTTATTCATCGGGGGTTTGACGGTAGCCACAGATGCCGAGGCGCAAAATCTAGGCACCGCCGAGTCTTTCGGCGTGCTCGGCTCCAGCACGGTCACCAATACCGGGCCGAGCGTCATCCTGGGCAATGTCGGCGTCTCGCCGGGCGCGGCTATTACAGGTTTTCCGCCTGGCGTTATTGTCGCGCCGGGCACGATACATTCCGCGGACGCGATCGCCGCGCAAGCCAGGGTCGACACGATTAATGCCTACAACGTGCTGCAGGGCCTACCGTCGCAGGCCGATCTGACCGGCCAGAATCTGGGCGGCCTCGTGCTGTCGCCGGCGGTCTACAGCTTTGCCACCTCGGCACAGCTCACCGGGCTTTTGACATTGAATGGGCAGGGCAATACCGCGTCGCAATTCATATTTCAGATCGGCAGCACGCTGACGACGGCCAGCAATTCGGCGGTCCTGCTCATCAACGGCGCGAACGGCGACAACGTCTATTGGGCGGTCGGCAGTTCCGCGACGCTCGGGACGAACACGGTTTTCGCCGGCAACATCCTTGCCCTGACCAGCATCACGCTCAATACGGGCGCCTCGATCACCTGCGGCCGAGCCCTGGCGCAGAACGGTGCTGTGACGCTGGACAACAATGCCATCACCCTTTGCGTAGGAGGCGTCGTTCCTCCTGGCGTCACCGGCGGCGTCACCGACGATCAAGACATCACCACAAGTCGCCTATTCGGGTCGGGAGTGACCGGGTTCCAGCAGGCCAGCTTCGGCGCGTTCGGACTGTTCGGCTTGTCCATGATGAGGCAGGGCATGCTCTGGCGGGACGGGGCGCCGGAGGACTACACCGGCATCACGCCGCAATCCTTCAAGGGTATGCCGGGCGGCTCGTTGAAAGACGCTCCTGCGGGCTGGGACGGCGTCACGCCGCAATCCTTCAAGGATATGCCGGGCGGCTCGTTGAAAGACGCTCCTGCGGGCTGGGACGGCGTCATGCCGCAACCCGATCCGCGCCGGACCTGGCGGCTGTGGACGACAGGCTACGGCGGCACGGGACAGTTCGATGGCGATCCCAATGAGGGAACCTCCGATTTCGATACGAAAACCGTCGGCTTTTCGGTCGGCCTCGACTATCAATTCGATCCGACCACGCTGGTCGGCATCGCCGCCGGCTACAGCAATGCGCGCTTTTCGGTCGACGATCTGACGACGCACGGACAAGGCGAGGGCGGCCATGTCGGCATCTATGGTGTGAAGACGTATGGCCGGGCCTATCTGGCCGGCGCCGCCGACTACGCGCATTTTCACAATCAGACCGACCGCTTCATCGACTGGCTGGTGGATGAACGGGCAAACTCCTCCTTCGACAGCGACGGCTTCAGCGCCCGCTTCGAAGCCGGCTGGAAACAGCCCGTCAACCGCTTCTTCGTCACGCCGTTCGTGGGCGCGGACGTGGCCTATCTGAATAGCGAGGATTTTACCGAGGATAGCCGGGCCGTCGGCGGCGGACCGGGCATTCTCGGGTTGAGCTTCGACGGCGATTCGACCACCTCGGTCACGAGCTCGGTCGGTGTGCAACTGGATACGCGGATCATGATGGACGAGGGGCAGATCCTCACGCCCTTCGCGCGTGTCGCCTGGGTGCATGAATTCGAGCCCGACCGCGATCTTGACGGCTTTCTGACGCAATCGCCGGAAGTTTCGTTTACGGAATTCGGCGCCTCGGCGGCGGACGACGCCGCCAAGATTGATGCCGGCTTCCGCCTCGACCTGAGCAACCGTGTCGCGGTGTTCGCCTATTTCGACGGCGACTTCTCCGACGACGCCCAGATCTATTCCGGCAATGGTGGCGTCCGGATCGCCTGGTAAGGCAATTGCAGACCACTCCGGCGCGCCTGCCGATCGATTTTCGTTCGTTTAGAATTGCGAGAATCGGCGAATAGCATCGTTTCTGCGCGGCCCCGAACATTTCCGCGGACAGAAGTTAACGAAACTCGAAAGGTCCGGCGCCTGGGCTACCGCCTTCTGCTAGGTGGAGGCGGCGACGGAATTCCGCGCGACAAGGTTCTGATCCCGGCTGGCGTTGTCGGGCCCCGTCGCAGCCGCTCATAACGCCTCGAGTAATCACTCTTCGTTGGCCCGGACATGAGTGCGGAAGCGGCAGATGACGTTCCGCGTTGACCCGCCGCAAGCGAGCGTTCCCAGCGCTTCGGCCATGGCGTCGGGTTTCTCGGCGACCATGCCGTAGGCTACGGGCTCGCGGCAGATCCGCCGGTACGCCTCAGTTCAGCGGAATTCCAATCGACCCCCAGGCCTCATACGCGCTGAAACGATCGGACCCGAGTCCTTCATACGACCCGGAAGCGCGTATTAAAATCCCAGAGCGCGTCGTCAACGTCGCGCCCAATTCCATCCGGACCTGGAACCCGTCATCATCACCGCCCTGGATTTCGAGACGCGCAGGCTCTGCGGTTTGCGCGTTGATCCAGACGCCCTTAAGACCGACATACGGCTCGAGGATGGCCCCGTCCTCGAGCCTGAACGGATAGCCTATCTCGGGCCCGAAGTTGACGCGCGACAGCGAGATCGACTGCTCCGGAATATCGAAGTCCAATTCGTTGACGTAGCTGAGTTGGGTTTCCTCGAAATAGGCGATCTCGGCGCTTGGCCGGAACCATAAGCGGCCGTAGGACCAGTTGCCCGTCAGCTTCGCGGCGACAAGGCTCCGGTCCGTCGAGAAATGATCCGTATAGACGCCCAGCGGGTCGACGCTGTTGTCTGACTGCCCCCAGGCCGCGCGCGCGTCGAAGAACAGATTCGGCGTCAGGCCGATGCTGATATAGGGGCCGGCCATCCAGCCGTTTCCGCTCGCGCTGGTGCCCAGACCCGCCGATCGCTCGCTGATCCAGTCAGACTGCACGAGCAGGCCGACCAGGATGCCGGGGCGGATGAGATAATCAGCGCCTGCGAAGATCAAGCTCGTGTGGCCTTGCTGGTGCGCATTGAAATCATCGTCATTGTAATAGTAGATGCTGCCCTGGGCCCAGACATCGACGCTGGAAGGCGGCGCAACATGAGGTTGCCGACGCGGCATGCTGCCGAGACCCATCCCCGCCTCGTCGTCAATAGCCACTTGATTGGCGCGGGCGGTTTCGGCGGCCTGCCGCATCTTTGCCAGGCTGGTTGCAAAGGCAAACTGGCCCATACCGTTCGCAGCGCTGCCATTAAAGCCAAGCGGGTTGATTCCCGTCCGGGTGCTCCTCTGGGAGGCGGTCGGGAAATCTTCGCCAAGGCCGAACCCTCGGCCCCGCGATTCGCCCTCCAGTTTGAAGACTGGAGGCGCTGCGCCGCTCGGCAGTCGCCCGCCCGCATTGCCGTCTGGCAGCGGAGCGTCGACACTCTCGCCGCCGTACAGCGATCCGCCCAGCCGCTGGTGCATCCGCGATGTATCAGGCGAGGCTGACGCGATCAATCTTGCCCGGTGGTTCATGAAGCTGCGTATCGCCTTCTGCGTCGCCTGGCGGACGGCATCGATGTCCAGCAGCATGGCGGTGGTGACGGCCGCAGATGTCACCCCAAGCGCGCCAGCTCGGCCGCTGGCCGTCGCAACGCTGGAAAAGCGCCTCGCCATGATGTCGGCGCCGGTCGTGATGTAACTGCCAGTGCAGGTGGTGCTGGCACCCGCCGCCAGCGTCGTCACGGGACAGGCGATTGCACCCGCTCTCGTATCGGCGACGGAAAGAGACGAGATCGGAACGGCGCCCGTGTTCGTCACTTTGAAGCTATAGCCGATTACCTGACGCACACTGGAGAATTTCGCCGGATTGGTCGTTACTACGAGGGTCAAAGCCCCAGCGCCCGTGGCCTGGTATGTATAGGTGCCTGCGCCGCTCCCGCTGCCGGACGGAGTCACGACGACGATATTCACCACGCCCGCCGCATGTGCCGGCGTGATGGCGGTGATGGTGGTCGCGTTGACGATTGTCACGGACGTCGCCGGCACGCCGCCGAAGCTAACGCTGGTCGCGCCGGTGAATTCGGTGCCGGTGATCGTGACCAGTTGCCCGCCGGTGGCCGGCCCGCTGTTGGGCGAGGCGGCGGAGACCGTCGGCGCTGCAGCAAATCTGAATATCCCGATGCCCTGACCGGCGCCCGCAGGCGTCGTCACCGTCACGTTCACCGTTGCCGCTGGATGCGCCGGCGTCATGGCGGTGATGGTGTTGGCGTTGACCACAGTCATGCTCGGCGCGAGCACGGCGCCGAAATGGACGGTCGTCGCGCCGGTGAAATTGGCGCCGGTGATGGTCACCAGGGTGCCGCCCGACGTATTGCCGCTGCCCGGAGATGCGCTCGTCACAACCGGCACCACTGCATAGGTGTAGAGCGCGGTACCCGTGCCGCTGCCGCCAAAGCCGGTTACGACGATGTCCACAGCACCAGCAGCATGCGCCGGGGTCGTAGCGGTGATGGTGGTGCTGTTGACGACGTTGAAGCTGACCGCCGCCGTGCCGACGAAAGTGACACTGGTGGCGCCGGTAAAGCCGGTGCCTGTGATGGTCACCGCCGTGCCGCCTATGATCGGACCGCCAGCCGGTGAGACGCTGGTGACGGTCGGCGTCGCGCCATAGGTGTAGAGGCCGATCCCAGTACCTGTGCCGGCCGGCACAGTGACGGAGACATCGACCAGACCTGCTGCGTGCGCGGGCGTCACCGCCGTGATGGTGGTGGCGTTGACGACTACGACCGCGGTCGCCGCCGCGCCGCCGAAGGTAACGGCCGTGGCGCCGGTGAAGCTGGTGCCGGTAATGGTCACGGCCGTACCTCCCGCAACCGGACCGCCTGCCGGTGCGACACTGCTCACAGCAGGCACTGGGGCATAGGTGTAGAGGGCCACACCGGTGCCGGTGCCGCCGAAGCTCGCCACCGCAATATTGACTGGCCCGGTGGCATGGGCGGGGGTTGTGGCGGTAATGGTGGTGGCGTTGACCACGATGACCGCGGTCGCCGCCGTGCCACCGAAGGTGACGCTGGTCGCACCAGTGAAATTGGTACCGGTGATGGTGACCGCCTGGCCGCCGGCCGTGGAACCGCTGCTGGGCGCTACGGTCAGCACCGTTGGCGGCGCCACATAGGTGTAGAGCCCGGCGCCGGTGCCGCTGCCCCCGAAAGCGGTGACGGCGACATCGACAAGTCCGAAGGCATGCGCCGGGGTGGTAGCGGTGATGGTGGTGCTGTTGACGACGTTGAAGCTGACCGCCGCCGTGCCGCCGAAAGTGACACTGGTGGCGCCGGTAAAGCCGGTGCCTGTGATGGTCACCGCCGTGCCGCCTATGATCGGACCGCCAGCCGGTGAGACGCTGGTGACGGTCGGCGCCGCAGCATAAGTGTAGAGGCCGATCCCAGTACCTGTGCCGGCCGGCACAGTGACGGAGACATCGACCAGACCTGCTGCGTGCGCGGGCGTCACCGCCGTGATGGTGGTGGCGTTGACGACCACGACCGCGGTTGCCGCTGCGCCGCCGAAGGTGACGGCCGTGGCGCCGGTGAAATTTGTCCCGGTGATCGTGACCGCAGTGCCCCCGGCGACTGGACCGCCCGTGGGAGCTACGCTGGTCACCGCTGGCAACGGCGCGTAGGTGTAGATGGCTGCTCCGGTGCCGATGCCGCCAAAGCTGGTAACGACGATATCGACCACGCCGGCGGCATGGGCCGGAGTGGTGGCGGTGATGGTCGAGCCGTCGACCACCACGACATCGGTCGCTGCCGTACCGCCGAAGGTGACACTACTCGCGCCGGTGAAATTCGTGCCGGTGATGGTGACCGACTGGCCGCCGGTGGTAGACCCGGCGTTAGGGGAGACGCTCGCCACGGTCGGCGGCGCGACATAGGTGTAGATCCCGACGCCGGTACCGCTGCCGCCAACACCGACGACGATAACGTCGACCGGACCGAAGGCATGCGCGGGTGCCGTCGCGGTGATTGTCGTATTGTTGACGATCGTGAAGCTGATCGCGGCCGTGCCCTCGAACAGGACGCTGGTTGCGCCGAGAAAGCCGGTGCCGGTGATGGTGACCGCCGTGCCTCCGGCGATCGGGCCGCCTGCCGGCGAGACGTCGGTGACGGTCGGGGGGCCATAAGTGTAGACGCCCATGCCGGTGCCGGTGCCACTCGGCGCGATGACAGTAACATCGACGGGCCCGGCGGCATGGGCCGGCGTGACAGCCGTGATGGTGGTGGCGTTGATGACAACGAACGAGGTCGCGGCCACGCCGCCGAATGTGACCGATGTGGCGCCGGTGAGATTGGTCCCGCTGATGGTCACCGCCGTGCCGCCCGCGACAGGACCGCCCGTAGGCGCCACGCTGGTTACGGTCGGCGCGGGCGCATAGGTGTAGATCGCCGCTCCGGTGCCGATGCCGCCAAAGCTGGTGACAACGATGGCCACGACGCCGGCGACATGGGCCGGGGTGGTGGCGGTGATGGTCGAGCCGTCGACCACCACGATATCGGTCGCTGCCGTACCGCCGAAGGTGACACTACTCGCGCCGGTAAAATTGGCGCCGCTGATCGTGACCGATTGGCCGCCGGCGGTCGGACCGATGTTAGGGGAGACGCTCGCCACCGTCGGCGGCGCCACATAGGTGTAGATTCCGGAGCCGATGCCGATGCCGCCAAAGGCAATGACGGTGATATCGACGGGACCGAAGGCGTGAGCGGGGGCTAGCGCGGTGATTGTGGTGCTGTTGACGACGTTGAAGCTGATCGCCGCCGTGCCAGCGAAGAGGACGCTGGTGGCGCCGGTAAAGCCGGTGCCGGTAATGGTGACAGCCGTGCCGCCCGCGATCGGCCCGCCACCAGGGGACACGCCGGTAACGGTCGGTGCCTCCGCATAAAGGTAAAGGTTCGTTCCGGTGCCGCTGCCACTCGGTGCGGTGACGGTGACGTCGACGAGTCCGGCTGCGTGGGCCGGCGTAACGGCCGTGATGGTGGTCGGGTTGATGAACACGAAAGAAGCCGCCGGAACCCCGCCGAACGTCACGTCGGTAACGCCCGTGAAAGCGGTGCCGCTGATCGTGACCGGCGTTCCACCCCCCACAGGTCCACCTGCGGGGGCAACGAGGGTAACGACAGGTTGGGCGAATACTGATGCGCTGCCGAAGGTCGTGACCCCGATGGCGATCATCAGCAGCATCAAGCCGCGACGAATGCAAGAGCGAACGCGGGGCAGGGCGATGTCCGCGGTGCTGAAACGCCGGCTACACCTATTTTTCTTCAATTGTGGCCGCATCGAATGCTTCCAACCTCCTGCTAGGTCCCAGCGGGCAATACCCCTCCATTGCCGAACCCGACCGGGCACGGACCTTCCATCCAAGACGTTGTGGTGAAAGACTTCGGGGCATCGAGCCAGCGGACCCTCGCACTACGCCAGACGGTGCAGCCCGACTACCGAATCCCGATTTGGCACAACCTTAGCGAGCATTTTGTTGCAATTTGCTTAACCGCGAAATGCATTGAGGAGGACAGTCGGATCGCTCCGGCGAGATCCGTAAGGTGCGGGCCTTCGGCGGGCTAGAAAAGCCTGGGGCTGACAAGGCCGCCAATTCGTGCGATACGGGCGGCCAGCTCCGGCGCAACCGATAGGCTGCGGGCTTTGAGGTCGGCAAGCAGCTCACGCCAGGACTGGGCGCTTTCCCGGTAGCCTGATTGAAAACCAATCAGCTCTTTCTTGCCCTCCGGTGTGGCTCCGATCAGCACAAGGATGCATTGCTAAGTGAGCGCTTGCCGCTCACGATAAACGTTCGCGGGTCCGGCTCCATCCGCGCCTGAAGATAAACGCCGTTAGCCCAAATATAAACATAGCGCCGCGCCTAAAGGCTTGTCCCCGCCACGATACGCCGCCTCCCTTTCCTCGGCCCGTCACCAACTTTCCCGCATGGCTCGTTTCGGCTCGGTGTTGTATTCTTCGACGAAGCGGTTGATAGCCGCTTGCAGCTCAGCGAGGGAGCGGAACACGCCCCGTTTCAACCGTCGCCGCGTGAGTTTGGCGAAGAAGCCCTCGACAGCATTAAGCCAGGATGCCGGGGTCGGCGTAAAATGGCGGACTGACGATCATAACCAACAGCATCCCCATCGCCTCCTTACTGGCGACGACGCTGAGCCTGTGGCCGCTTGAGACTCGACAAAATTCCACATAATTGCAAATCTACACAAAAAACCACAAACCAAACGGTAATCGGAGTGTTTCAATGAGTAGGATTTGGCAGTTTTGGGTTTGCGCATTCGGGGTCTTTTTCGCGGCTGCTCAGGCGCAAGCGGGAACGATAACCGCTTACACCGCCTTGGAAGAAGACGAGATCGCAGCTTATGTGGAAGCGGCTAAAGAGGCGATGCCGGACGTTGACGTGAAGGTTTTGCGCCTCTCGACGGGCGACCTCGGCGCGCGCATTCTCGCTGAAGCCTCCAATCCGCAGCATGACGTCATCTGGGGCTGGGCTGTCACCAACATGATGGACCAGCGCATTCTGGAGTTGCTGGAGCCGTACAAGGTGAAGGGCGGCGACAAACTCGGCGAACAGTTCAAGGCTGCGGATGACAAGTGGTTTGCCGTAACGGGCTACATGGCTGCCTTCTGCGCCAATAATGAGCGCATCAAGGAAAAAGGCTTGCCCATGCCGAAGGATTGGAACGACCTGCTCGATCCCAAATTCAAGGGCGAGGTCGTCATGCCCAATCCGGTTTCTTCGGGCACCGGCTACCTGCAGATCGTCGGCATACTGCAGAAAATGGGTAATGAAGCCGGTTGGAAGTTCCTGAAGGAACTGGACGCAAACGTCGCGCAATATATCAAATCAGGCTCGCGTCCATGCAAAGCAGCACGTGCGGGCGAATATGCCGTTGGTGCCTCGCTTGCCTTTGCGGCAATCCAGGCGGTCGAAGAAGGTTTCCCGGTGACGATGGTTATCCCTGCAGGTGGTGCGGGCTACGAGCTTGAAGCATCCGGCCTGATGGCATCGTCGAAGAACAAGGACGATGCGAAGAAATTCCTCGACTGGACGCTCTCCGCCGGTGCCTCCAAGCTCTACGGCAAATATAAGGAGATCGTTACGACCGAGGGCTATGAGCCGCCGGAATCGGCGCAGAAAGCTGGTCTGCCCAAGGACGTCTCCTCGGTTCTTCTGCCGATTGACTTCGGCAAATCGGCCAAGGAACGCAGCGCCATCCTTGAGCGCTGGCAGAAAGAAATCGGACGTTAATGTAAAGGATCGTCGATGCGGCTGCAGCTCGACAGCATTGCGAAGAGCTTCGGATCTGTAGTCGCACTCGACGAGATCTCCTTTTCAGCGCAAGCACCGGAATTCATTTGTCTTCTTGGACCATCCGGATGCGGAAAGACGACGCTCCTCCGGCTTCTTGCCGGGCTGGAGCAACCAGATCACGGTCAGATCCTGCTCGACAGCGAGGATCTGACCCGCATTCCCGCCAGGGATCGCGGTTTTGGCATCGTGTTTCAGGCCTATTCGCTATTCCCGAACATGACCGTGGCCGAGAATATCGGCTATGGCTTGAAGATCCGTGGCGCCTCGCCGGCCGAAATGTCGGCGCGCATTGCCGAGCTTCTCGATCTGATTCAGCTTGGCGCGCTGGCGGACCGATATCCTTATCAGCTCTCGGGGGGACAGCAGCAACGGGTCGCGCTGGCGCGTGCTGTCGCGGTACGGCCACGCCTCCTCCTGCTCGATGAGCCGCTTTCCGCGCTCGATGCCAAGGTGCGTACCGAATTGCGCGGCGAAATCCGCGACCTGCAACAAAGGCTCGGCATTCTCACCATCATGGTCACGCATGATCAGGAGGAAGCGCTGACGCTGGCCGACCGGATCGTCTGTATGCGTCAGGGGCACATTGCGCAGATCGGCGAACCGGACGAGCTGTATCATAGTCCGGCAAATCGCTTCGTTGCCGACTTCATGGGTCTCAGCAACCTGATGCATCAGGAGGCGATACGCCGGCACGCCCCAGCGCTCATGAATGGTCATGAGCCAGCGCGCGATGACATTGCCTGCATCCGGCCCGAGGATATTCGGATGGTCGAAGGTGCGAGCGGTGCGACCGTCGATCGGGTGCAGTTTCTCGGCAATGTCACGCGGCTGCATCTCGACTGGCCGGGCGGCAGTCTGATCGCTGAAGTGCCCGGCCGCAGCGCGCTTGTTCCCGGAGCCCGGGTCGGTATCGATTTCTCGGCAAGCCGCTGTGCATGGGTTGCGCCGGAATGAGCGTAGTCGCAGACATGCCGCGCCGCCGGTTCGATATCGACCATTTGTTTCGCGCGATCTGCCTGATCGTACCGCTCGTGGCGCTCCTGCTGTTTTTCGTCTATCCGCTGGCGACGGTTTTCATCCAAAGCGTTACCCGGCCGGACGGTCATGTGGGCTTCGATAATTACGCCCGCATCCTCGCCAGCGCAGGCTTCTGGGCCGCGGCCGTCAACAGTCTAACTATGACGATTGCGACGACCATTTCCGTTCTGGGGCTTGGTCTTGTCATCGCCTATGCGGTCCACCGCTGCAAAGTGCCGGGAAGGGCGCTGATTATTGGCGCGGTGTCATTGCCATTGCTGGCACCGTCTCTGGTTCAAGGGCTGGGGCTGATCTTCCTGCTCGGCCGTAACGGTGTCGTCGCAAAGGCAACCGGGCTGGACATCGAGATTTACGGATTCTGGGGCCTGCTGATCGCCAACGGTCTTTACGCACTGCCGCAGGCGGTGCTGATCATTGGTGCTGCGCTTCGTGCCGCCGACGCCCGTATCTACGAGGCGGCGGAAATCATCGGCGCACCGCATTGGCGGCAATTCATCGACATCACGCTGCCCAACATCAAATTCGGCCTGCTCAGCGCAGGCTTTATCGTCTTTACCGTGACGATTACGGATTTCGGCAATGCCGCCACCATCGGCGGTGACTATGCCATCCTTGCGACCGAAATCTACAATCAGTCCGTCGGCCAGATGAATTTCAATCTCGGCGCCGTCGTCGGCATCATGCTGCTGCTGCCCACCGTGCTGGCCTTCTATCTCGAACGTGTCGCCTCGCAGCGCCAATTCGGCTCGGTCAGCGATTCCGCCTTGCCGCTCAACCCCGTCTATACGCCAAAGCGCGATATACCGATGACGATTGCCGCATGGCTGATCGCGCTCTTGCCGGTCATGACCGTCGGCATCGTGATCTACGCCAGTTTCGTCTATCTCTGGCCTTACCGTTTCGATCTGACCTTGCGTCACTACGACGTGAAGGTCGCGGGCGGCTACGATCCGCTCTGGACAACCATCCAGATTTCGCTCATCGCGGCGACCCTCGGAACTGTGCTGCTTTTTGCACTCGGCCTGGCAATGCAGCATCTCCCGCGCGCATTGTCCAAGCCGATCTATTTCATCTGTTTGTTGCCCGCATCCGTGCCGGGTCTCGTCCTCGGCCTCGCCTATATTTTCGCGTTCAACATCCCCGAATTGCCGCTCTATGCGCTCTACGGGACAGCGACGCTTCTGGCCATCTGCAACGCGATCCACTACTGGACGCAAGGGTTCCTGACCACAATGACCGGCCTGCGGCAGGTGCCGCCATCGCTTCAGGAGACGGCGGCTTGCCTTGGCGCGAGCGCACCCCGCGTAGTCCGCGACGTGGTTGGCCCCTATATGGCGCCGACGCTGATCTCGGTGTTTTTCTTCCTGTTCATGCGCTCGATGGTGACGCTATCCGCGGTGATTTTTCTCGTGACGGCGTCTGTGAGCGTGGCCTCCGTTTCAATTATGCGGTTGGACGAAGCCGGCTTCACCTCGCAGGCTGCGGCCTTTGCCACCTGCACGATGGCGGTTGTTGTCGCGTCGTTCCTTGTGATGCGGTTCAGCCTCTGGCTGGTCGGGCGGCCGGGGCGCAAGCATGTGGTCTGAGGAACGACACCACCGGATCCTGACTATGCTGATTGCACAGGGCCGGATCGAAACCGACAGCGTTACCGAAGCGCTGAATGTCTCGCGCGAGACCGTGCGCCGCGATCTTCTCAAGCTTGAAGCGGAAGGCAAGCTTCGCCGCGTTCATGGCGGCGCAATCTCTGCGGAGATATCGGCGGAAAAGCCGTTCGAAACACGCCGTCAGGTCAGCGCTGCTGAAAAGAAAAGTATCGCAAAAGCTGCTGCCCGCTTGCTTCAGCCGGGAGAATGCTGCTTCGTTGATGCAGGCACGACGACAGCCGCCTTCGCATTGGAGCTTGCCAAGCTGCCGGGCATCGCGGTCATTACGAATTCGATCGATGTCGCAAGCGCCATGCGCAGCGGCCAGCCCGACGCCGATGTGCTTCTTCTTGGCGGCCAGCTCGGCACGGACGTTCCGGCAACTTACGGCGAAATCACGATCAGCGAGATCCAGCGCTTCCGCCCCGACGCGGCGATCATCTCACCGGTCGGTCTGCACCCGGAACATGGCGTTACGGATTATTTTCTGCCCGAGGCCGAAGTCGCGAGCGCCATGATCGCGAACGCCCGTCGTCTCATCATGCTGGCAGACAGAAGCAAGCTGGGTGAGGTCAGTCGCGTAAGACTTTGCCCGATCGCGGCAATAGAGACATTGGTGGTCGATACAGGAGGCCATCCATTGCTGGCCTCAACGAAAGCGGCCGGGGTCAATTCAATTGTTGAGGCGTAACATAGCTATCGGTGAGCGTTATCGACGCATTGAGGAGCTGGGGATTGCCTCATCCTGGCTTTCACGGACAGCAAGGCAATGGGTTGCAGGACGTTGAGTGATACTAGCGAGGGAAAATTAATGCCAAGGGCCGGATTTGCTGGCGTTTTTAGCCAATCAGGCCGATTCTGGCATAAGCTGAAAGAGTGTGGATGGCGCACTTCGAAGGAGAAACTTCGAACGCGCTTTTTGAGACTTTAGAGGATTGGAACACTTATCTCAAGGCGGAACGTGTAGAGCTGAAACGGCCTAAATCTCAGCGTGTAGGGCCGTCGATATGACAAATATTGACAGCGCTCACGGCCTGGTTTCAGCCAGGGCAAGTTTTCAATCAATCGCTGACAACAAGATTGAACAGCGGAAATCTTCGCCGCGCGTTACCCTCCGCCTGACCGACGATGAACTGAAGAAACTGAAACATGCCGCCAGCGGCGTTTCGATCAGCGCCTATATCCGAAAGCAGCTCTTTGGCAACGAAGCCTCCCTGCGAAAGGTCCGAAGCCGGGTTCCCGTGAAGGACCAGCAAGCGCTCGCGCAGGTTTTGGGGCTGCTTGGGGAATCCCGTATGGCCAACAACCTCAATCAGATCGCCTATGAGGCCAATTGCGGTTCCCTTCTCATGGACCAGGCCACCGAGGATGAAATAAAAATGGCCTGCGCGTCGATTGCCTGGATGCGGGTCAAGCTGATCGAAGCGCTCGGTATCAAGGATGGTGGCAGGCTGTGATATTGAAGGGAAGCCAGCGCGCTGGCGGCCTTCAACTGGCGCGTCACTTGTTAAACGATCGGGACAATGACCATGTGACCGTGCAAGAGCTGCGCGGCTTCGTTTCGGATGATTTGCATGCTGCCTTCAATGAGGCATACGCCATCAGTCGCGGCACCAAGTGCAAGCAATTCCTTTTTTCACTCAGCCTCAACCCGCCTGAAACCGAGCGCGTTGCGGTTGATGTTTTTGAACGCGCGATTGCCGAGATTGAAGACAAACTCGGGCTTTCCAATCAACCCCGCGCCATCATCTTTCATGAAAAGGAGGGCCGTCGCCATGCGCATTGCGTCTGGTCACGAATTGACGTGAACCAGATGAAGGCGATCAACCTGCCCCACTACAAGCTGAAGCTCCGAGATATGTCCCGCCAATTGTATCTGGAGAATAATTGGAAAATGCCACGCGGCTTGGTAAACAGCAAAGAACGAAACCCGCTGAATTTCACGATGGCTGAATGGCAGCAGGCGAAACGCACTCAACGTGATCCGCGAGCGATCAAGGAAACGTTTCAGGATTGCTGGGCGATATCGGACTCACGCAAAGCTTTTGCGAGTGCGCTGGAAGAGCGAGGCTATTATCTTGCCAAGGGTGATCGGCGCGGGCATGTCGCCGTTGATTGGCACGGCGAGATTTATGCCGTTTCCAAGTGGGTTGGGATTAAAACAAAAGATGTCAGATCAAAGTTGGGCGATCCCGACGACCTGCGCTCGGTCGAAAATATTAAACGCGAGCTTTCCGCCAAATTCACTCAAAAGCTAAGAGAACTTGCCGACGAGGAAATTGCCAAACATGATGACGCCTCTGAAGCTCTCAATCAGAAGCGGCGCAGTCTCATCGAACTGCAACGAACAGAACGGACGTTGTTGCAAGAAACGCATGCAGCGCGCAGGACACAAGAGAATATTGTCCGATCACGTCGTTTCCCAAAAGGTTTAAAAGCCGTCTGGTTTAAGCTCACCGGGAAGTACAAGAAAATTCAAAAAGTGAATGAGATAGACGCCATACGATGTGATGAGCGCGACGAAATGGAATGCCAATCACTGATTGATCGCCAATTGGCGGAAAGACGAACTCTCCAGCATGAAATACGGCAGATGCGGCATCATCATATTATCAGGATGAAGGTGCTTGATCGCAATCTTCGAAGATACGCGAATATGACGCCTGCGGAGCAAAATGCAGAAATCTTGCGGCAAAAAACGAGGCCTGAGAGGCGGAAACGCGCGAGGCAAACGCGGGAACCTTAGGTGCTCGGCGGGCCTAATGTGTTTTGTGTTGCGCAACGGGCAACAATGTGCTAATCTTATAAATAAATGTGCTAGCGTAGTCGAATGGAGATTCGGAACGTAAAGCACAGAGGGCTGAAGAACTTCATCGAGAAGAACGATGCTAAAGGACTGCCAGCGGATCGCTTAAAGAAAATCCGCCAAGTTCTCGGCTTCCTGCTCGATATGGATGAGATCGACGAGTTGTTTGATCCGCCGAAATTCAAAGCCCATATTTTAACCGGCGACCGGGCTGGCGTGTACAGTCTGAGCATTTCCGGCAATTGGCGAATTACCTTCCGCCATGATGCCGAGACGGGCGAATTATACGATATGGATTATGAGGATTATCATTGAGGTTTAAGTGATGGCGATTAAAGCAAATTTTGAACCGGCCCATGTGGGCGGCTTTATCAAGGACATGATCATCCCGGATGAGATGACCGTGACCGATGCCGCGCGCCGTCTTGGTGTCGGCAGGCCTGCCCTCTCCCAGCTTCTCAATGAGAACGCCTCGCTCTCCCCGGAAATGGCCTTGCGTATCGAAAAGGTTTTCGGCGTCAAGATGGATACGCTTCTGAAAATGCAGGCCCGCTATGACACCTGGCAGATGAGACAACGGGAGAACGAACTTAAGCTAAAGCCATATGAGCCAGCGTAAACAATAATATAATACTAGGCAATCTGACTACCCGAGATCGATTTTTGTTGAACATACATTAACGCCCATAAGCAAAGCGCGGTTCCCAATTTCTTTCTAATTCCCCCTCTTCATCTTCCTCCTCGTCCGGATCGTTAGGTAGTTCTTCGCTACTTAAGACGGTTAGCGTATAGCCATATTTTCCTAGACCGATTACTTCTTCATCTAAGTGACCGTTTGAGAATGCAGTTTGCGAATCAGCGCGTTTGTGATTCACGATATTTATGTGGACACGAGAGACGCGGGGCCGGATGGCCGAGATTGAGCGGCGCACGAAGCGCTATCCCACGGA
>Ga0315553_10002204_pt1 | contig 15768 bp, 15 predicted proteins | sample SalMarSW160140MG_FD_203099 | JGI IMG/M metagenome (GOLD analysis project Ga0315553, IMG submission 203099) | Salt marsh sediment microbial communities from the Plum Island Ecosystem LTER, Massachusetts, United States - Salt Marsh Sediment SW1601-40 ... | reverse complement strand
AGCGACGGATCCAGGGCGATGGTGAGCTTCTGCGCCGTGAGCGACGGCGCCAGCCGCGGAATCTGCCAGAACAGATCGTCGATGGCGTTGATCGCGGCGGCAACGCTCAAGCTGCCGAGCAACATCGAGACGCGGCGCATCGCCTCGCGCCCATGGCTGAACAAATCGCGCATGGTCTCTGCCGTCGCCAGGCCGGCCGGAAACACCAGATTGGAGTCGACGATCAGCCGCGGCCGCAAATACCAGCCAACCCAGACGCCGAGGAAACTGACGGCGAACACCCAGACGGCAAGCGTGGTCCACGGCAGATTGGCGCCGGTCATCATGGCGAGCGCAGGGATCGGTGCCACCAAGCCGCTCGACACGATTGCCGCCGCGGAAGAGGCCGCCGTCTGGTTGATGTTGCTTTCCAACATCGCCCAGGCCGGGAGGCCAAACCAGCGCGACGCCGGCGTCCAGAACGCGAAGGACAACAACAGCGCCGTGATCGACATGTTGAACGACCAGCCGATCTTGAGGCCGGAATAGACGTTGCACGGCGCGAGCAGAGCGCCGAGAACCATACCGGTCATCAGCGCGCGGGGTGTAAGCTCGCGGCGTGATTCTGGAGGGGAGCTGAGGTCCGGTGCTGCCATCAGCAGCTTCGTGCCACGAACCTTCCGATCAACCAAGCATTTCGGGTGCGCAATTTGGCGCGAGCCGAGGTAAAGTCCCCGGCAGCGGCATCAAGGACGACAATGCCATGGATCTGTCCCACATTCCTGTCGGCGAGAACCCACCGCACGAGGTCAATGTCATCATCGAGATTCCCCAGGGCGGGGTGCCAGTGAAATACGAGGTCGACAAGACTTCTGGCGCCATGTTCGTCGACCGCTTTCTGCACACGGCGATGTTCTATCCGGCCAATTACGGCTTCATCCCCCACACGCTGTCCGAGGACGGCGATCCTCTCGACTGCATGGTGATCGCGCCGACGCCTGTCGCGCCGGCAGCGGTCATCCGCGCCCGCCCGATCGGCGCCCTGTTGATGGAGGATGAGAAGGGCATCGACGAGAAGATCATCGCCGTGCCCACCGATAAGCTGCACCCCTTCTACAAGCGCGTCGTCAGCTATCGCGACCTGCCGGAAATCCTCGTCGAGCAGATCGGCCACTTCTTCCAGCACTACAAGGACCTGGAGGAAGGGAAATGGGTCAAAGTACTGCGCTGGGTCGAGCCGGCGGAGGCCATCGACCTCATCCGCGCCGGCATCGAGCGAATAAAATCTAAGCCATAGCCAAGGCTTAGCCGGATGAGGTAGCTTCGCCGGATTGTCAGCTGGACCAAGGCCGCGGCGATGCTCCCATCCGACATCCTCAAGCGCTATCGCATCAAGAAGGGCGACAGCTTCAAGCTCGCGGGCATCGATCCCGGCGACACTGCAGCGCTCGACATCGAGAAGGCCGAGGCCAAGGCTCTGCTGGCAGAAGGCGTGAAACGCCTCGCCAAATTGCAGGAGCGGCTCTACGCCGAGCACCAATGGGCGATCCTCGTCGTCCTTCAAGGGCTCGACACCGCGGGCAAGGACGGCGTCATCAGGCACGTGATGTCCGGCGTCAACCCGCAAGGCTGCGACGTGCATTCCTTCAAGGCGCCAAGCCAGCTTGAGCTTGACCATGACTTCCTGTGGCGCGCGGCCGTGGCGCTGCCACGCCGCGGCCATATCGGCATTTTCAATCGCTCCTATTACGAGGAGGTGCTCGTCGTCCGCGTGCATCCCGAGCTGCTTGAGCGCCAGGGCCTGCCGCCAAGCCTCATCACCAAGAATATCTGGAGCGAGCGCTTCGACGACATCAACGCCTTCGAGCGGCATCTCGTCAGAAACGGCATCGTGCCGCTCAAATTCTACCTGCACATCTCCAAGGCGGAGCAGCGGAAGCGCCTCGTCGCGCGCATCGACGATCCGGACAAGAGATGGAAGTTCAATCTCGCCGATCTCGAGGAACGCAAAGTGTGGGAGCCCTATGTCGGGGCCTATGAGGAGATGATCCGCGGCACCGCGACCGCGGATGCGCCCTGGTACGTGGTGCCGGCGGACCACAAATGGTTCACCCGCCTCGTTGTCTCCGCGGCGGTGGTCGAGCGGCTGGAGCAGATCGATCCGCAATTTCCGACCGTCGACGACGCCCAACTCAAGCAGCTCGAGGCGGCCCGCACCTCGCTGATGGGCTGACCGCAGTCGACCGGGATCGTTGCCGCGACGCTTCCGCATCCGGAGCGTGCCAATCCTTTCCCCTCCTCCCACGACGCGGGCGAACGGGGTTCCCCCGAGGGGGTGGCGCGCCGAAAAGCGCAGTCCTAATGGCTCGCGTCTAGAGACGCGCGGGCGCCTCTCGGCGCGCCACATGCGCTCAAGCAGCGAAGCATCAGCGCCTGCTATTTGCGGCGATTTCTCAGTCACCGGGCCGCGCTTTCGCCGTTCGTGCCCCGCTTCCCTGGACCGGACATTACATCGACGGACGGGTCGCGTTTGGGATAGGCGGAACGGACGTCAGCCAGCTCCTGGCAGAACCTCGTAGTGGGTCCGGGCGGAGCCCCGATGCCGCCCGAGCGGCTCGCTCGCGTACGAGCCCCGCAGGCGCCCCCCCTCGCCCCGCGTCATGACGCCTCATGAGCACGCCCCTTCAGCGGACGAGGTCTGCGCAGGATAAGGGAGGCGCGGAGGGCGGGGATAAATAGTCGCAGCCTCTGACGCCAAGGCTTTGAAAGAGCGCCACAAATGAGGCGCGAAGCGCCCCCTTATGGTCTCACCGCGCACCTTCTTTCGCCAAACTATTTTTGAGGATGGCGGCATCCACCAACATCAAAAGGAAGTGTGATGAAGGCGATCATCTTCGCCGTCGCGAGTATTCTTATTGTGACGGCCTCAGTGACCCCGAGCGTCGCCCGGCCCAATTACCAAGGTCTGGCTCCTTCGAGCATCTCTTCAGGCCATCGGTCCCCGGCTCTGCATCAAGCGTCTCGCGGCAGCAGAACTCACTACACCCGGCATTACTCATCCACTCACCATAGTCGGTATTCCCGTGCGCGTTATCACGTGCAGCACGCGAGCGGCACCCATGCAACGCGTACCTCGCATCGCGGCGTCGGCGCCAGACCCGCGCGCTGGTGCGGCTGGTGGATGCGGACCCAGAAAGGCGGCGGGCCTGAGTACAACCTCGCCGCCAACTGGCGGCATTGGGGACGCCCGAGCGGTCCTCGAGTCGGCGCCGTGGTGGTGTGGGCCCACCATGTCGGCATGATCACCGGACGGACTGCCGGCGGAGAATGGATCGTCAAGTCAGGCAATGACGGCGGCGCGGTGCGCGAGCGGCCAAGGTCGGTGGCCGGCGCCGTATTCCGCGTCTGAGTTTGCGGTCGATGCCGTGGGAACCCTCTCCCCTGTGGGAGAGGGGCTCCGCCCACGACGCCCTTCATCAACCCGGCCCCCCCCCCGCACCCCCGACGAACGGACAGGATCAAAACGCCAGACCATGCGTTACCTTTGGTTGATAACGCCCTCAGCACCAAAAAGAGGAAACGTCATGGTCAGGATCTCCATCGTAGCCCTTCTGGCTCTTTTCAGTCTTTCACCAGCCTATGCCGCCACCGACTTGTGCACCGATGCGCACATGCAGCAGATGGATGGCATGATCGCCGAGATGACCGACGCCGAGAAGAAAAAGGAGGCGACGATGCATCTCGACATGTCAAAGGCCGCGATGAAGGCGGGCGACATGGATGGATGCATGAAGCATATGGACGAGGCGCATAAGGCGATGGGCTTGAACTAACCCCGCCCAAAACCAGATCCGCGTTCAGCGCGCCTTGAGCGAGCGCTTGAAGCTGTCATAGAGCGTCCGCGCGTTCTGATTGAATTGCGGCAGCTGCTCGGCCACCTCGGTCCGCAAGCGTTCGACCGCGCCCTTGCCGAGCGCCGTCTCCAGCGAGCGCGCATATTCCGGAATGTCGGCCCAGTCATCGACGGTCCTGCCGGTGATCTCGACATGGTATTGAAAGCCCCAAGCATGGGGCCCGTAGCGGAAGGACTGGATTGGGCACACACCCGACTCCGCCAGCACCTCTGACTGGGACGGCACGGCTGTGACCTCGGCGCCGTGCCATTGCAGCGCCTTGATTGAGCTCGGCAAGGCGCTGAGCAACGGATCGCGGCGCCCTGCCTCGGTGCTCGAAACCGCGAGCACCCCAACTTCAGGATTCTTCGACGGACCCACCTTGCCGCCGAGCGCGTCGGCCAGGAGCTGATGGCCGAGGCAAATGCCGAGATAGGGGCGGCCCATCTCGCCGACATATTTGCGGATCGCTGCCTTCTCGGGGCGGAACCAAGGATATTCGTCCTCCTGCCACACGTCCTGCGGGCCGCCCATCACCAGCATCATGTCGAACGGCTCGAGATTGTCAGGGATGGTCTCGCCCTCATCGAGCTCCACCGTGGTCCAGCGAAATCCATCCTCGCGGAAGAAATCGAGCAGAACTCCGGGCGTTTCAACTGCTGCGTGCTGGAGGATGAGGATGTTCATGAGGCGGGACTCAACGACTGGAATTGGCGATGCCCTCTTATCGGGGAAGGCTTCGTTCGGGGCAAGCTCTAGCTGCGACAGAGCGCGCCGCGCGGCAGCCGTCGCCGTTCTGTTACATTACCCGTAGAGGGGGGCGTCTCGTGTCGATGGAGCAACCCATGACGCGCATTGTCCTGGCCCTTCTTTTCTGTCTCGCTTCCCTCGCACCCGCCGCGGCCGAACTTCGCATCAAGGCGAGCTCGGGCGGCAACGTGCTCGATTACATCGATCTCTTTTCCAGGGTGCGCCAGTCAGGCGACCGCGTCGTCATCGACGGACCGTGTCTATCAGCCTGCACGCTGGTGCTCAGCACCATTCCGCGGAACCGCATCTGTGTCACGCGGCAGGCGGTGCTCGGCTTCCATGCCCCGCGATTGGTCGATCGCGAGACCGGCCGGAGTTATGCCGCGCGCGACGTGACCCGCGCCGTCATCGACTCCTATCCGCCTGAGATCAGGGCCTGGATCAGGAAACACGGCGGCCTCAGACGAAGGTTGATCCTGCTGCGCGGACGCGAGCTCGCGCGCTTCTACCGGCGCTGCGCGTGAAGCGCCTCTAGCGCGCTGCCGAACCGAGGCACCGGCTCGCGGTCTTGCTCCAGAACAGGCTGCCCTGGCCGCTATAGTCCATGGCCGTCTGGCTATTCACGTCTCGCGACACGATGTAGGTCCTGAGCGCCGAAAGGCCGCCTCCCGAGAGATGCAATCGCCTCAAGGCGCAGCAATTGGCGGCGATCTCGTCGCTATATCCGCTCTGGTGGCAGCATTCATGGGCCCTGACGAAGCTCTTGAAGTAGGCCGGCGCCATGCTGTAGCGGCGGTAATAGATGATCTCGGGCCGGCCCGTAGCCCGATCGTGGGTCGACTCGGCGAAGAATCGCCGGGGATGGCTGACGCCAGTGCGATAGATCTCCTGAACGGACTGGCGCTTGCCGCTGTGGTTATTGACGCCGACGCACACGCCCGCAGCCACCGGAGTCGCAACACAGAGAAGAAGCGCCAAGCTGGCAATACAGAGCCTCATGCTTCGTTATGCGCCGGACGGCGCCAACGACACGTTAACGTCTTGTGGCACGGCGCCACCCCAGGGCCATGTTCCGCTGGCACATACCAGGAACAAGACGATTCGGAGGAGGTCTCCGCTCATGACGGTCATTCGCCACGCACTCCACGCGGTCTTGCTTGCCATCGCTCTCGCGCTCGCGGTCACGCCGCGCGCCGAGGCCTCGGCCGCCAAGATCAACGCTGACGTCTACGCCACGCTCGAGCAGTTCTATCGGCAGACGCCCGGCGCCCGCGCCCTGGCGCACAATGCCGCGGGCGTGCTCGTCTTTCCCACCGTGGTCAAGGCTGGGATCGGCATCGGCGGCGAATATGGCGAGGGGGCGCTTCTCGTCGGCGGCAGGCCGGTCGGGTATTACAATCTGGTGTCAGCCTCGTTCGGCTTTCAATTCGGCGCCCAGGCGCGGACGGTGATTATCATGTTCATGACGCAGAGCGCGCTGGCCGGCTTCGATGCCAAGGCGGGATGGAAGGTCGGCGTCGATGGCTCGGTGACCTTGATCACCCTCGGCGCCGGCGCTTCGATCGACACCAATCAGATCACGAGTCCGGTGATCGGCTTCGTGCTCGATCCCAAGGGACTGATGTACAATCTGACCCTGGAAGGCTCGAAGATCAGCCGCATCAACCCGTAACGAGCCGCAAAGCACCGGCGCGAACTTCTTCCGCCTTTAGGCGGCCTTGGCCCGCGTCGCCAGCACCTGATCGGCGATCTTGCCGGTGAGTTCGGCAAGATGGTCGAACTTCGCAGTGAAGGTGCCGACGCCGGCAGTCGCCGATCTGAGTTCCACGATCAGGTTCTGGATCTCCGATTCAGGAATGTGCGCCTCGACGAGGTCCCAGCCGGGCCAGCCGGGACGGGCATCAAAGCCGAGGATCTGGCCCCGCCGCGACGAGATGATGCCGTTGACCTTCGACGTGGCGTCGGCGGGGACCGCGATATCGACGGCCATCACGGGTTCAAGCAGCACCGGAGAGCATTGCGGCATGCCCTCGCTCATGGCGAGCCTCCCGGCTTGGCGGAAAGCCATGTCCGAAGAGTCGACCGAGTGATAGGAGCCGTCGATCAGGCACACGGCGACGTCGACCACGCGGAAGCCGAGCGGGCCCGAATGGAGGTAATCGCGGACGCCGATCTCGACGCTCGGAATGTAGTTCTTCGGTACCACGCCACCGGTGATCTGGTCCGAGAACTCGAACCCGCCGCCACGCGGCAGCGGCTTGATGGTCACCACCACGTCGCCAAACTGGCCGTGGCCGCCGGACTGCTTCTTGTGGCGGCCGCGCACCTCGGTCGATTTGCGGATAGTCTCCTTGTAGGGGATCGACCGCGGCTGCGTCGACGCGTCGATGCCGTATTTGCTGGTGAGCTTTTCCAGCGCCACGCGGAGATGCATGTCGCCTTGCCCCCACAGCACCATCTCGCCCATGTCCTGATTGTGGGTTAGCGAGATCGAGGGGTCCTCCTCGATGATCTTGCCGATCGCCGCGGTGAGCTTGACCTCGTCCTTCTTCTCCTTGGCGGCGATGGCGAGACCGAACACGGGCTCGGCAATCGGTGGCACTTCTATCTTCGGCGCGTTGCCCTTGTCCGCGGTGAGCGTTTCGCCGGTCTGGACGCTTTCGAGCCGGCCGAAGGCGACGGTGTCGCCCGCATGCGCCTCGCCACGCTTCGTCGGCTCCTGGCCGAGCAGGGTGAAAATGCCGGAGATGCGCTCGTCATCGGCGCCGCCATGGACCGTGGTGCCGTCGGCGAAGGCTCCGGTCAGCACGCGGGCAACGGACAGCTTGCCGCCGTGGGCAGTGTGAAACGTCTTGAGGACATAGGCGCAAGACGGCGCGTCAGCGACCCCGAGGCGCTGCGCTGTGGCTCCGACAAAAGGGGATTCGTGCCGGAGCGCCTTGAGCAAGCGCAGAATGCCGTTGCCGTTCTCGGCCGAGCCGAGCAGCACGGGACAGATCAGACCGTCGTGAAGTTCCTTGGAGAGATCATCGAACACCTTGTCCCGAGGCGGCGGCACGTCCTCCAGCAACTGCTCCATCAATTCGTCGTCATAGTCGGCGAGCTTCTCCAGCATCGAGAACCGCGCCTCTTTCTCGCGATCCGACAAGACGTCGGGAATGGCAATCACCTCGCTCGGCGCGTGCTCGCGATAGACGAAGGCGCGTTCGAGCGCGAGATCGATGAAGCCGGTGACGATGTCGTTTTCCCAGATCGGCACCTGGCGCAGTACCAGCGGCTTGCTGCTCGCCGGCTGCAGCATCGGCACGACGTCGCGGATGCGCGCCTCGGCCTTGTCGATCTTGTTGATGAACAGGAAGTGGGGAATGCCGCGATCTTCCAGCTGCTTCAAGATCAGCTGGAGCGCCGGCACCTTCTTCTCGTCTGGCTCGCAGACGACGACGGCCGCATCGCAAGCCGTGAGCGCATTGGTGGCGTCGGTCTGGAATTCGATGGAGCCTGGACAATCGAGGAAGGTGAAGCTGTCGCCGAGGAACTCGACCGTGGCCACGTTGAGCTCGACGCTCATGCCGTGATGCCTGGCCTCCTCCGAGGCATCGCCGACCGTATTCTTGGCCGCCGTGGTGCCTTGGCGGCTGATCGCGCCGGTGCGCGCGAGGATCGATTCGAGAAGTGTCGTCTTACCGCTGAGATAGGGGCCAACCAGTGCGATGCAGCGGGCGCTGCGGGCTGGTTGGCCCTGCGCTTGGCCCATAATCTCCTCCCTTGGTCGTTGTTGACCGCGGGAAGGCTCCTGACGCACCCACCCGCGCAAGCCTTAATGACGGTATCGTGTCAAGCCGCGCGGCCTCTGGCAAGAGCCGCGATTCGGGCGGTTCGCCGTAAGGGCCCTAAGGGGGCCACCAAGGGCCCCGCGCATTTCGTTAGGCCTCCCTTCAAACCTGGTGCGACGTCCGACCTGTGTTAGCCTCTGGACCTGGATGCAGATTGAACGAAAGCGACTGGAGGGAAGCGAATGTTATTTGTCTGCTACTGCGTGATTGAGCCTCAGCACCGCGACGAGAGCCTCAAACGCTTACATGACCTCGGCACCGGCGAGACAACCGGCGTGAAACTGCTCGGCGCCTGGATCTCGCTGATGCAACAGGAATCCTGGGTGATCTTCGAGGCCGACGACGCCGCCGCCATCATGCGCATGTGGCATCCCTGGACCGGTATCAACGTCAACAAGATTGAGCCGGTCATGACCTTCAATGAGCTTAAGAAGGTCCTCGACGAAGAGTATTAGGGCGAAGTTGAGGGCCTCTGCCTCCGTATCAGGTCGCGCCGACCGTGACGGTTGATTTGCGCTCGAGCTTGCCCCAGCCAACAAGAGCTCCCACCGCGGCGCTGAGCGTCGCCTTGATGACGATGAAGTACATCAGCTGACGGTAGCCGAAGCGCTGCAACACGAGCCACGGCAGCAGCGACCAATTTTCGCGCCGCTCCATGGCAAGCGCGAGAGCCGCGCCGCCCAGATCGACAACGAGGAAGGCGAGATAATACAGAAAGACTTTCTGCAACGCGTCTGCGTCGAACTGATCCTGGTGCTCGACCAGCTTGAGGACAGAGATCGCGAGTTGCCAGACAAGGGCGAGATCCACGAGCGGCGACACCAGCGAAAGCAGGAATTGGAACAGCCATGTCTGCGGCATGGCGATCAGGCCCAAGGCTCCATAGCTCGGCCGCAGCGTCACCTCGCGATGCTTCCACAGGCATTGCAAGGTGCCGAAGGCCCAGCGGAAGCGCTGCTTGGCGAGCCCCTTGATCGTGTCCGGCGCCTCGGTCCACGCAATCGCGGTGCTGTCGTAGAGCACGGCATAGCCGGCCTTCTGGCAGCTGATGGTCAGGTCCTGGTCCTCGGCCAGCGTGTCGATGGGAAAGCCCCCCAACCGCTCGAGCGCCTCGCGCCGCCACGCCCCGATGGCGCCGGGGACGACGGTAATGCACCCCAGCGCCGCCAATGTGCGGCGCTCGAGATTCTGGCTGGTGACATATTCGAGCGCCTGCCAGCGCGTGATGACATTGATGCGATTGCCGACCTTGGCGTTGCCGGCGACCGCGCCCACCGAGGGATCCTCGAACCAGCGCACCAGTCTTGAGATCGCATCTCTCTGGAAATGGGTATCGGCGTCGAGGGCGACGACAACGTCGCCGCGCGCCTGTTTGAGCCCGCAATTGAGCGCGGCGGCCTTGCCGCCATTGGCGATGGTGATGAGCTTGACCCGCGGGTCGGCGCCGAAATGCGCGCGTACGAGGTCCGAGGTGCCGTCCATCGATCCGTCGTCGACCACGATAACCTCGACGTTGGGATAGTCGCCGGCCAGCACGTGGCGGACTGCCCCAACGATGACCTTGGCCTCGTTGTGGGCCGGGATCAGCACGGTCTGCAAAGGCGGCGGATCCGGCAATGCCGGCGCGGCCCGGTGCGCATCGGCGCGGCGATTGCGCAAGCCGACCACGCTCAGGAACAGGATCCGCGCCACGCCGAGCCAGATCGCCACTAAGAACAGCCCGTTGAGGAGATGGCCGAGCCAACTCAGCGTCATGAACACGGGCACCCCAACGAGCCGCCCAAGGGAGCTCGGCGGAACGGTGGGCATGGCTTGCTCCTGCGTCAGCCCAGCCAGTTGCGACACCGTCACGAGCTTGTAACCTCGAGCCCGCAATGCATCGATCAGCCGCGGTAATGCTGCGACGGTCTCGGATCGGTCGCCGCCGGAATCGTGCAACAGGATGATGTGGCCGCTGATGTCAGGGTTGGGATCGCTGGCCTGATCGAGCACCCGCTTGATGATGGTGTCCGCGGGAGGCCGCTGCCAGTCGTCGGGGTCGACATGCAGCCCCACCGAGACGTACCCCATGGACTGGGCGATCTCGATCGGCACGATCTCGTCGCTCGTGCTCGGCTCCGCATCGCCAAGATAGGGCGCGCGGAACAGCCGCATCGACCGCCCGGTCAGCGCCTCGAACAGCCTCTGGGTGGCGTTGATCTCGAGCCTGACCAGGGCATCGGGGAACTCGCCCAGGTTCGGGTGGGTGAAGGTGTGATTGCCCACGTCATGCCCCTCGGCAAGCATGCGCCGCACCAGGTCCGGATCGGCCTGAGCGCTGTTGCCGACGATGAAGAAGCTGGCGTGGACGCCTTTGTCTTTCAGGATGTCGAGGATCTTGGGCGTCCACACCGGGTCGGGGCCGTCGTCGAAAGTGAGAGCGAGCTCGCCCGTCTTGTTGCCCGTTCGCTCGATGACGAAGGGCGTCGGGATACGGGTATAGGTCTGGTCGTCGATGTCGCCGGTATCCTTGTCGATCTCCAAGGTTCGCGCTCCGGCCGTCGGTTCCTCTGCCACGCGCAGGATTTCGCCTTCACCTTCGAAGTCGACATCCTCACTGGTGCCGATGACCCTCAAGCCCTCGGGCGCCGGCGCGTTGTAGGGGCGCCCGAGCACCGACCAGATCGACGGATCCTCCGAACCGAGCCGCCACAGCGCGTAGCCTGCCGGCTCGTACACGTCGGCGGCGTGGATCTCGTTGAAGGCGGTGACGCCGTCCAGGAACCAGACGTCGTGTCGCTGGCCATTGTCCTCGATGAAGGAGAAGTGCGGGTTATTGGTCTCCGGATCGAAGTCGATGTCGGCTTCCGAGTCGCGCGCCGACAGCACGGCCTCTTCGAAGGTCAGGTCCTCGGCGGCCTGCCCCTGCACCCAATCATAGCCGTAGCTGCCGATCGCGATGATGGTGCGCTCTGGATCGAGGGTCTGCATGCGCTTGTCGAGTGTAACCTCGAACCAGCTTTGGCCGGCAATGCTCCCCGGAGCACCGTCCTCCCAATGCTGATCGTAGGCCATGAGCAGCATGTAATCGGCGATGCCGGCATACGTCGCATAAGGCCAGCTGTCGTCGTCGAACGGCACCGCCAGCACAATGACGTATTCGTGCGGCGCAAAGGCCGCCGCCAGTTCGGTCAGGAAGCGCCGCAGATCCTGCTGCGCCGCCGGCGGCACCTCCTCGAAGTCGATCGTCAGTCCCTGGAACTTGTTCTCGTCCAGGAAGGCCGTGATCTCCTCGATCCGGGCGGCTCGCGCAGCGGGGTCGGCGAGGAGCTTTGCCAGCCCTTTGCCGTTCCATTCGCCCTCCACGGCGTTCTGGATCAAGGGCAGGATCGGAATGTCGGGCTTCGTCGTCTGGATGTAGCTTAGCACGCGGGCATCGACATCCCGCGTCAAGGTCATGTCCGGGCCTTTGAGGCTGAGCCAGCTCGGCACGATCCAATCAAGATGGGGCAGCGCCCGCTTGAGGGCCGGGTAGCTGTTATCGTCCCAGTTCGCATAGAAACCGATGCTCAGCGCCCGGCCCTTCCGGCCTTCCAAAGCGGCGGGTATTGGCCGGCGTTGCGCGATCCCAGCTTGAGGCGAGCGCGCCCTGAGCGCCCTTTCCTTGTCGCGCAACTCGGCGGCGAGCTTGTTTGCCGCCTTGAGCAACTCGGGATCAGCGCCTGTGGTCACATCGATGGCGTGCGTGGTCGAGCAGGTCGGCGCCCAGGCGCAGCGGATCGGGCCGTGCCCCGAAAGCAAGCTGTCATTCACCGGAGGGTGCACGATCACCAGGATCGCAGCGAATGCGACCATCACAAGCGCGCTGAACGTGCCGACGACCCAGGCAAGCGCCCGCACCAGACGCGATCGCCTGCCTGTCGGATCGAAGAAAACCGGCTTAATGATCATGGGAGGCCGAGCAAGGAAGGGACTAAAGTGATTCGATCTAAGGCCCCCGCGCCGGCGGATTTACGCGCGTTGCCGCACGACAAGCCAGCGCCACAACGCCGCATCCGATTGCGGACCGGACGGTACGGTTCGGTGCCTACCGCGCCACCCCGAGGGGCTGACCGTAGGAAAATTCGATGACGTAGCCGCTTGGGTCGGTGACCGCGCATAGATAGCCCGTTGGCGGCGGGAACTCCTGAGGCTCCCAATAGAGGCAGCCGTCAAGCCGGCCCCGCTCGGCGATGGCGTCGACCTCGGCGCGCGATCCGACGGCGAAGCCATAATGGGTCATGTCTTCCTTGTCCTGAGCGCGGAGCGGTCCCCCGCCGAGCAGAACGAGAACGAAGCGAGGTCCCTTGCCTTGATCCGCCATCCACACCACGCGGTCGGCGCCCTCGCCATGCTCCTTGACGATGGAGAGACCGCAATAGCTCCGATAGAACGCGATCGACCGGTCGAGGTCGTGAACATGCAAGGCGCAATGGGTGAGTTCGACAGTCATTCCAGCTCCGCGCTGCCACGAGACGCCGCCGCGTCGGCCCTGAGCGCCGCCGCCACCGCATCGAGGATCAGGTCAAACTGGGCGAACACCCAATAATGGCCGGCCGCGGGAATGACATCGAGGCGGCAGTTTGGAAGTGCGCTCGCCAGTGCGTAGGCCGCGGCCGGCGGCACGATGGTGTCGTCGGCTCCCTGCCACACGATCGCCGGTACATCGATATCGCAGAGTTTCAGGCGCCACGGTGCGCAATAAAGCCTGAGGTCCTGGACCGCGCCTTCGATGCCCGGCTTCAGACCCTCGCGAATGGCCGCTTGCAAGCTTGCCTTCACCTCAGGCCGCGCCAGGATCGCGCGATCCGAGGGCTTCACCCGGCGCATCAGCCAGCGATAGGCGGTGTCCGGCGACCGGAACAGCATGTAGCGCAAGCCGCGAAAGAAGGTGCGCGGGCCGAGCCCTGAGCCGGCTAGCACCCGGAACAGCATATAGTGCACCCTGGAAATCCGGATCGAGCGCCGCAGGTCGGCGATTGGACCGACCGGGCCCACCAAGGCGAGCAGCGGAATGCGATCCGGGTCGACGGCGGCGGCGGCGACGGCGTAGGGACTGCCGCCCGAGACCCCGATGATGGCGAAGCGATCGAGACCATAGGCCTCGGCGACGGCGACAACGTCGTCAGCGGATTGCGTCAGACTTTTGACCAAGCGAAAATCCGAGGCCCCATATCCTGGCCGCTCGGGCGCGATGATGCGAATACCGCGAGCGCGCGCAGCGTCGTCGGCCAAGGCGAACATCAGCCGCGAACCGGGCGTGCCATGAAGGGCTATGACGGGAAGTCCGTTTGGATCGCCGAACTCGGCACAACCGACACGCCGTCCGCCGGGACGCATCAGCGTGCGGTCAGGCGGCGGCGAGGCAGTCGCGGCGACGGTGTCCATCGCTCCTCGTTCTAATCAAGACCAGGGCAGGCGCCGCCCGGAAACCTCGAAAGCAAGAGGCGCTGAAGACCGTCAGTCACAACCGATGATGATGTCGCTTGGATTGACGATCAACGTCACCGTCTTGCCCTCGTAGAGCCCAAGAGACTCAAGAGCGGCGATCGTGACGCTGGCTTCGAGCATGGTGTCCCCGGCGACAGCGACGTAGACGATGGCCGTCACCGCGCCTTTGCGGATCTCCATGATCTTGCCTTCGATCTGGTTCCCGGTGCTGAGCTTGCTGAACCTCATCTGCCCCGATGCTGTGTCGACCATGTCCGCCCTCTAGCTCAGATTGGCACAGAAGCGTTGAATGCGCCGGCAAGCTTCTTCCAGCGTCGCCACGCCGGTGGCGTAGGAGATGCGGAAGAACGGCGAGAGGCCGAACGCCGCGCCGTGTACCACGGCGACGCCCTCCTCTTCGAGCAGCGCCGTTGCCACGTCCTCATCATCGGCAAGTGTGCTGCCCTTTGGCGTGGTCTTGCCGATCAAGCCGGCGCAAGAAGGATAGACATAGAACGCCCCCTCCGGTGTCGGACAGTCGATGCCCTTGGCTTGGTTCAGCATCGACACCACGAGGTCGCGGCGGCTCTGGAACGACTCGACCCAATGCCTCAGGAAATCCTGCGGTCCCTCCAGCGCCTCGACTGCGGCCCATTGGCTGATCGAACACGGGTTTGAGGTCGACTGCGACTGCAAGGTGGCAATCGCCTTGATCAAAGGCTGCGGGCCCGCGCCATACCCGATGCGCCAACCGGTCATGGAATAGGCCTTGGAGACGCCGTTCATGGTCAGCGTCCGTCCTTTGAGCTTCGGCTCGACCTCCGCCGGCGTGGCGAAGGTGAAACCGTCGTAGACGAGATGCTCGTAGATGTCGTCGGACAGCACCCAGACCTGCTCGTGCTTGAGCAGCACCTCTGTCAGGGCCTTGATCTCATCAGGCGTGTAGGCAGCGCCCGTCGGGTTCGACGGCGAGTTGAAGATCAGCCAACGCGTGCGAGGCGTAATGGCCGCCGCCAAATCCTTGGGGCTCAGTTTGAAGCCGTCCTCGAGCTTGGTCTCCACGATCACCGGCGTCGCGCCGGCGAGCAGCACGATATCGGGATAGCTCACCCAATAGGGCGACGGCACGATCACCTCGTCGCCCGGATTGAGCGTAGCGACCAGCGCGTTGTAGAGCACCTGCTTGCCGCCGCTGCCGACGGTGATCTCCGACGGCTTGTAGCTCAGCCGATTTTCACGCTCGAATTTGGTGGCAATGGCGCGCTTCAGCTCCGGGATGCCATCGACCGCGGTATATTTGGTTTCGCCGCGCTTGATGGCGTCGATAGCGGCCTGCTTGATGTTGTCAGGCGTATCGAAATCAGGCTCACCAGCGCCGAGGCCGATGACATCGAAACCTGCGGCCTTGAGCTCACGAGCCTTGCTCGTGATGGCCATGGTCGGCGAGGGCTTTACCCTCTCAAGCGCGTGGGCGATCAGACCCATACCGTTCTCCTGGAGACGAACTGTGAAAGTACCGCGTCGGCAGCCGCGCAGACATTGTCAGGGACCGCAAGCGGGGGCACCGTAGGCGGGGAAACGGGCTCCCGCAAGGGCCGGAATGCTAGCGGTGCGGGGGTTATCCCACGCCGTCTTGTTACCTGCGTTGTCGCTAAGCAGAAGCCCAGGCTTTGGGCAGCTTCGGACCCTATCGATTCGCGAAACGCGCCTGGGGACGCGGGACTTCCATTTAGTGGTAGAAAGCGACCGCGGCGTAATTTCGCCTTGGTTGCCGCCGTTTCGCCGTGCTATTCGCATTGGATCATCACATTCCGGCTAAAGACGCGCCCCAATGGGGTGGTTCCTTCGTCTCAGTGCCGGAGGAT